>Ga0105240_10009126_pt1 | contig 14079 bp, 8 predicted proteins | sample KBSC54metaG_FD_80426 | JGI IMG/M metagenome (GOLD analysis project Ga0105240, IMG submission 80426) | Corn rhizosphere microbial communities from Kellogg Biological Station, Michigan, USA - KBS C5-4 metaG | ecosystem: Host-associated > Plants > Roots > Rhizosphere > Soil | place: Michigan, USA... | reverse complement strand
TTTGAAGGAGAAAAAGACTATGTACGACTGGTGACCGAACAGGAACACATGTTAATTTATCGCCGGTTGAAGGATATCGAAGAACAGCTTAAGTCGCCGTTCATCAGGGTTCATAATTCATATATCATCAATTACAAACAGCTCAGTAAAATAGAAGATAACCATATTTATATCGCCGAAAAACACATCCCCGTTAGTGAAAAGTTCAGGGAGCGGTTTATGGAAGTAATCAATAAAAATAAGTTTTAATACAAGCAGTAAAATCGCCAGGTATGCAAGTTACCACCCGCCTCGCCCGGTTGGAGGATGTTCCCCAACTAAATCAATTGATCGCTTTGTCTGTACGCGGGCTAAGTACCGGTTATTATACGTCCAACCAGATAGAGAGCGCCTTGAAATATGTTTTTGGCGTAGATACGCAGCTAATTGCAGACGGCACTTATTATGTTGCGGAATTTGATAACATTATCGTGGGCTGTGGAGGATGGAGTAAACGGAACACACTTTATGGCGGCGACCAGCATAAAGCTAAAGCAGATCCGCTGCTTGATCCTATAAAAGATGCAGCCAGGATCAGGGCGTTTTTTGTACACCCCGATTACTCAAGAAGAGGCATCGGCCGGCATATTATCCATGTTTGCGAGGAAGCCGCAAAACTGAACGGTTTTACGCAGTTTGAATTAGGCGCAACATTACCGGGCATACCGCTTTACCTGGCGATGGGCTATAATGAGGTAGAAAATGTTGATGCGGCTTTGCCTGATGGTGAGGTTTTGGGCGTCGTTAAAATGAAAAAGGCAGTGTAGCGAAAGGCAGGTCTGGAATGGTATTTTTAATAGAACCTGCCCAGGGAAATCGCTTTTAAAATCTTTTCACTCATTTGTCCTGTTTTAAATAAAAAAGGTGAACCACCTGGAGCAATCAGCACTCTATAACGATGGGTCCATAAACCCATTGCTATTAGAAAAGCCGCGAAAATGTTTATAAAGTTTAGGGTTTACAGGTGTAAACCCTGAACTTTATAATTCGCTGATTGTCAATGTTTTATATTTAAGAGGTGTAAACCCGCGTTGTGTATATAAACTAAAACTAATTGTCTATCAATTATTTACAAATTACACAAAATAACATACAGCTGATAATCAGTATGTTCTGAAGTGTTCGGGGTGTTCGGCGTGCGCCCGAACCGAACACCTCTTAAAAGCGATTTCGCTGAAAACCTGCCTTTATGCCTTGGAAATGCGGTTTAATGTATTATTTTTACAGCGATAAGTGTACCGGAAAGATTTATGAAATACCTTTACTTTGTTTACGCCGTTTTACTTTTTTCGGCTTTTACCTCATGTAAAAAAGACGATAATAAGAAGCCTGATTCAACCAACCCTTCAAAGCCTGTAATAGCTGCTGTTCGCGATTCTGTTTCTTATACCATAGACGGCCAAACATATACAGCCGGCGGTTTTGACGTAGATAATGTAAGCTCAAGTGGTGGGGAAGACGCAAACCGTAAACTTGTATATCCTGATAAAAACAACATTCACGCATATTCCCTCGTCGGCAATCCCGACTCTGTAATGTATTTTCAGAAAATCAGGATATTTACTAACAGTGTGAACATGAACGTATTCTTTCTGAAAAAATACGTTAGGCAAAACCAGGGCCTTTACTGGATGCCGGGGCTAAAGGACGTGCTTAAATTGTTTACTGTTGGCAAACATCCCCTGGCGGAAGATTTTGAATGGCAGAATTCGCAAAATGGTGTTGCTATCGATGTGGCAGCAGGTAATATCGGAAGCTCATCTTATAATGCGTACAATGGGCCACAAACCATAGCGTTCCCTGCAGGTTTTCAGAAGAATTCTACATTCGAGATCACCAGTTTTACCCCCACAACAACCGGAAACGGCTACAACCTGGAAGCAAAGTTTACTGCTGTTGTGTTTACTGCTGACGGTCAGCAAAAGACATTAGAGAATGGTTATTTGCGTGTTAATTTCGGTATATGGTACAATACTTTAGCCAAATAAGCTGTAAGTAAGTGTACTGGAAATTCAAAAGAGGCTGTCTCAAAAACAAAATTCAAAACCAAGTAATATTTGCTATGGTGAAATCTTAATGTTCTTTGTGCCCATAGTGATTATTTTTTACCACTAAATTCACTATGGGCACAAAGATTTCACAAAGAGAGAAATTTTATTTGGCGAGGTATTGTTTACCTGCACTTTTGAAACAACCCCTTTTTGGTGTATAGCGCAGACCCAAGATTTGCAACCAGCTTATTCCGACCTTAAACTCTTTACGGGGTTAGCAACAGCAGCCTTTACCGATTGAAAGCTGATGGTAATTAACGCAATTAATATTACCAATACACCGCCTGATAAAAACAGCCACCAGCTTAACGTTATCCGGTAAGGATAATTCTGCAGCCATTTGCTGGTTGCCAGCCACGCAAGCGGTATGGATAGCGCCAGCGAGATAAAAATCAGCCTTAAAAAATCCCTGGACAGTATAGTAACTATACTACCTGATGAAGCGCCGAGCACTTTGCGCACGCCAATTTCTTTTATGCGTTTTTCGACAGCTAATACGGATAACCCGAATAAGCCTATGCACGAAATAAAAATGGTGAGTATGGCGCTGAACAGGATAATCTTTTTCCAACGGGCTTCGCTGGCATAGCTTTGCTCATTTTGTTCCTGCTTAAATGTATAAGCAAACGGGCTTAGCGGGAACAAGTTTTTATATGTCTTAGCTATGTATTGCAGGCTTGCCGTTTCCGTACCAGGCCTTATTTTTATGTACATTGTTCCATAGCCGTTTGCAGGATTCATTGTAAAAAACTGCGGGCCTATTTTTTCGGTTAAAGGCTTGTAATGATAGTCCTTTGTTACGCCTATAACCGTGTAGGTTTCATTGTCGAACGTGTTGATTTGTTCTCCCACAGGATGTTTCCAGCCCGCCTCGTTTACAAAAGCTTCATTCACCAAAACGGAATGTAATGCGTCTGACGGATATTCGGCATTAAAATTTCTTCCTGTAATCAGCGGCACTTTAAGCAATGACAAATAGGAAGCGTCGATGGTTTCAATGGCGATGTTTACCTGTTTGTCGCCGCTTACTTTTACCGTATTATTATTGTTTCCGCCATTTTTGGGGGCGACACCAGCAATATTAGGGTTCTTCATCAATTCCTGCTTAAATAGGGCGGCTTCATTGCGGGATAGGGGGAATTTGTCAACCGTAATTAAATTGCTATCATCATAACACAGGCTCTGGGTGGTTAGATAATTGAATTGCAAAAAAATGGCGATAGAGCCTATAATTAAAAAAGATGCCAGTGCAAACTGGAATATCACCAATGCTTTCTGCAAATAATTTTTACCGGCAAGGTTAAAGCGGCTGTATAATGCCTGGACAGGGTTATAGTTCGATAAAACTATTGACGGGTAAAATCCGGCCAGTAAGCTTGTGATTGCAAAAAGTGCAATATAATAAATGATGAGCTTTACATTAAAAAGGTAGGAGAGGAAGAGTATTTTGTTTGATAACTGGCTGAATACAGGCAATACCATCACTACGATCACCAACGCAACGATGAAAGCGATGAGGCAAAGAATAAACGACTCGCTCAAAAATTGTATCCGCAATTGCTTACTGGTTCCGCCAATTACTTTACGTATGCCGATTTCTTTTGCCCGTTTCACCGAGCGCGCTACGGTAAGGTTTACAAAATTTATGCAGGCAATAAGCAGGATAAAAATCGCGATAGCTGAAAGAATGTAGGAAAACTCAGGGTTACTTTTATCGCGGAGGATTTCGTCTCCATCAGGCACTGTTGTACCCAGGTGGATTGCGGTAAACGGCTCCAGCATGTAGGCCTGGCCGATACTTTTTACATGATACTTGTTTTTTATTGCGCTAATGGCTTCGCTTGCATCTGATTCAAACACCTTGTCCATTTTGCTTTGAACAGCTTTGATATCTGCGCCTGGCGAAAGCACCACGAATGTGCTGAGAAAAGAATTGAACCAGTTGCTGTTGTTGCTTTCATCTACAGCAGAAACCTTCAGCGGCAGTAATACTTCGAATTTTATAGATGAGTTCTGCGGGCAATTTTTCGCGACCCCGGTTACGGCGTAGGGCTTAAAAACGCTGTCTTCTTTTATAGAGATTGTTTTACCAACTGCATCCGCGCTGCCAAAATACTTTTTAGCCATATCCTCGGTAATTACAACCGAATTGGGCTGAGCTAATACGGAAGTTGCATTGCCACTTAGCAAAGGAAAACTGAAAACGGAGAAAAAGTTAGCATCTACCAAATAAACGGCTTGCGATTGAATATCGGCGCCGGTTTTAATATCTGCCTGCGCCGGCTGGTAACGCACATAACTTTGTATTTCGGGTATTTTCGCTGCAAAACGCGGGCCGGGGAAATAGCCGGTATAGCTGCCATTGGAAACACTTTTGTCGTCCCTTGTTATTTGCTTATCGATACGGTAAAGCTGGTTGGCGTTTTTATGAAAGCGGTCATAGCTCACCTCATCCTGTACGTACAGCATAATGAGCATTGCACAGGCCAGGCCGATGCTTAAACCTGCAATATTGATAAAGGAATATACCTTATTTTGCAGCAGGTTTCTGAACGAGGTTTTAAAATAATTTCTGAACATATAATTGCGATTTAATTTTCCAGGAACCCGGTTTGCCGGGCTTTCTGAACGCAATATTACCGGTCGTAAGCCCGGCAAAGTGGCCAACTTATCATTTGGCAACTCATTTTTCAGGCTGTTTTTGTATTCTGCAGGGGTTTTACCGGTTATCTCCTTGAAAACCCGGTTGAAAGTTCTTTGGGAATTAAAACCGGACTCATAAGCAATACCCAATAATGTCAGTTTGTCGAAAGCCGGGTCGTGCATTTTACGGGCGACTTCACGCACCCTGAATTCATTCACAAAATCATTGAAGTTTTTATCCAGTCCGGCGTTAATAATCCGCGACAGGTCATGCGGATGTACGTTTAGTTTTATTGCCAGTGTGGCCAATGTCAGCTCGGCATCCTCGTAAAGTCGGTTTGCCGCCACTGCCTCTTTTAGCCTTCGGCCTTTCTCCCTTTCATCTGATCGATTGGTTGCAGGCATAGTCAGCCTGACTTCACCGTCCGGATTTAGAACGGCTTTCGCTGCTAAGCCAATCAATGCAAAGGCAATTGCAAAATAAAACAGATCCGCTACCGCTGATAACACACAAAACAGGCCGAGCAGAAATAGCATCTTCTCCAGCCACCTGAAAGCGAAACGGGGCCTGTCCATCAGCACGGGCTGCAGCCGGTTATAGAAAGCCTGTATCAGCCGGTGCGCCAGGTATAAATAAACGATAACCTGCAGCAATACCAGCATGCCCGGCAACCAAAATCCAATTAGCACCGGGCAAAAATGCAGCGCTTCATGCCGTTGGAACTTCTGGTCGGGCCAGGTTATTTGCCGCACATACAAATACAGCAGCGGCCCCAGTGCAGGTAAAAAAAGTGCGGAAAGCCCGCCTGTTTTTATTACGATGGTACCTAATGCTAAACTAAGGAACAGGTTAGCAGTTTTGCGTGAGCCTTTGGCGAATCCCAAAAGCAGCGCAAGAGTGAGGCCGGCAAACAAGGTTGCCGACGATGTCTGGCTGTAAAGGGCATTATAGAAATAATCGGGGTGCAAATTATGAATGTTTACCTATAGGACACTTTAAATTAGGCACTGGTTGCAACAGACCGCAATATATCGCTATTATTCCAGTTTGGGCAATAAACTTAGAGTGATTCAAAACAGCACAAGTAAATTTGTTTGTTATCAGGTTGTGTTTTACATTGCATTTTTGAATTAATGCAACGGTATGAGCGCAATTTTTCGGAATATTCTTTTTGTACTTATAGCTGTGTTGCCGAGCCTGCCTTCTGTTGCACATGCTCAGTCGGCCGAAATGCCGGGCACCAGGAAAAACGATATCTCTTTGTCTGGTTTTTACCAGGCTCGAAAAGGGCTCCCTCATTTTTATCAAAGAATTAAAAAACACCAGGATGTAACTGTGGCATTCCTGGGCGGCTCAATAACCTATAATCCCGGGTGGCGGCCAATGGTTTGCGATTACCTCAGGCAGCAGTTTCCCGGAATAAAATTTCATTTTATCGCAGCCGGCATACCGTCGCTGGGCAGCTTACCGCATGTTTTCCGATTGCAGCAGGATGTGTTGGACAGCGGGAAAATCGACCTGCTATTTTTAGAAGCCGCTGTGAACGACCGGGTGAACAGAACAGATAGCCTGACCCAAATACGCGACCTGGAAGGCATAGTACGGCACGCAAAAAGAAGTAATCCAAATATCGACATGGTACTGATGGAGTTTGCTGACCCTTATAAAAACAAGGATTACGACGAAGGCAAAACACCTATAGAGGTAAAAAATCACGAACTGGTAGCGGTACATTATAAAATCCCATCTATCAACCTGGCAAAAGAGGTACATGATAAAATAGCCGGCGGGGAATTTAGCTGGGAGAAGGATTTTAAGGACTTGCATCCCTCGCCATTCGGGCAGCAGCTGTATTTCGAAAATATTAAAAGTTTGCTGGGTGATTGTTTAAAGAGCGAATATATAGCGGGTAACAAGCCTTTACCCCCGCCTCTGGATACCTATAGCTTTACCGGCGGCACTTATGCAGATGTGGCTAAGGCGAAGTACGTTTCAGGATGGCAATTGATCGACAACTGGTCGCCGGAGGATCCCGCCGGCACCCGTGAAGGTTTCGTTCATATTCCCGTACTTGTCAATACATCGCCGGGCGAAGAATTAACGCTTGCCTTTAATGGTACAGCGGTCGGAATAGCGGTGGTTTCGGGTCCCGATGCAGGCGTTATCTCCTATAGGGTTGATGAAGGCGCGAAAAGGACTATTGACCTTTTTACGGAATGGAGCTCCGGCCTGCATTTGCCCTGGTATTTTCTGTTAGGAAGTGCGCTGTCTCCGGGAAATCATACCCTTCATATTAAAGTGCTTGAAGATCGCAATGCCAACAGTAAAGGCAGCGTATGCCGGATTGTGCATTTTTTGGTTAATGAGTAAATGCGCTTGCAGTACCGGCCCTGACCAAAGATTAATAAAACCTCAGGCTAAACCAGCTGTCAATTATTCTCGTAAGATTTCTTCAATTCCCGGTACCTGGTTCGGCTGGCCTTATCCTTGTTGAATTCTGTAAAAAAAGTATCCTCTGCTGGCCTTATATCCTCTTTGGTAAGCGCACGGATTGCAAATGCTTTTGCAAATAAATCAAGAGCTTTTTCAAATTGACTGTTCTTGGTGTAATAACACCCCATGCCATATAAAGCCTTTGCGTTGTTCGGAGATAAGGCTATTGCCTGCCTTAAATTTTTTGCAGCTAAAGTATCCTGATTGGCAAAAAGCTGAGCTATCCCATAGTCAGCATAAAAAGCGCCGTCAGTTTTTGAGTTTTCTGTTTTACTATACTGGCTAAAGTCGCTTAAGGCCTCATTCAATAGTTTGTTCTTAAAATAGCTTTGGCCCCTTAAAAAAAGCTTATCTGTAATAATGTTTAAAGTATCGGTTTGTATTGCGCTGGTAAAGTTTTCTATCGCGCTTTCATAATTTTTACTCTTGTAATACGCCCGGCCGTTATTGTAGTAATACCAATGATTTCCCGATAATTTTAATGCCTTTTCGTAATCCTTTATAGCTTTCGACAGTTCATTTTGGGCGTAATAAACCAGCCCGCGGTAATAGTATGCATCTGCATTACTTTCATTTAAGTCGACTGCCTGATTTAAGGTTAACAGTGCGTCTGTATAGTTTAATAAATAATACAATGCCTTCCCATGAAGCTGGTGTACTTTCGATTGATTAATTACTATTTCTTTAACCAATGCCGAGGAGCCGCCTTTTTTTGCAGCATCATAATTCACTTTTAATAAGTCTGATGCCTGCGAGTAATCGCCTGCTGCTTTTGCGTAATTATTTTGCAGGCTTAACGTATTCGCCCGCTCAACATAGGCATTGATGTTATTGATGTCGGTACGTATAGCGTCGGTAAAGCTATTAATGGCGAGGTCGTTTTCGCCTAACTTTCTTTGGGCTAATCCAATTTTAAAGTACGCGTCAGAGAAGTTTGGATTACAAGCTATCGCCATATTGTATAGCTTTATCGATTCCCGGTAGCTGCCACCGGATGCGGGATTATCACCTTTCTTATTCTTATATTGCTCATCTGCGGTTAACAGGCGAATTTCTGCCTTGCCATGCAGAGCCAATGCATTACAGCTGTTAATCTTAAGCGCATCATTAAATGCACTGTCTGCAGTAATAAAATCGTGTTTGGCAACACAACTCTGCCCGATTGCAAAATATAAATGGCCAATGGAGTCGATAACCGCCTTTTGCGTGCTTTGTAATCCAAGTTTACCCGCCTCAGTAAAATCAAGACCTGCCTTGTATATATTTTTTGTTTTAAAATAATTTAGTCCGCGGTAAAATAACGCATTTGTGTTTTTGCCATTTAAAATCACAGCGGAGTCAAGGTCTCTTTGCGCGTTATCAAACTTATTTAGCCTATAAAACAATTCACCCCGGGCAAAGTAAAACGAGTCGGCTTTGGGTGCAAGGCTTACAGCCTTTGAATAATCATCAATGGCCCCGGTAAAGTTCCGGGTAATATCTTTAAATTTTGCTTTTTTGGCATAATAAAATGGTATATCAGGCGATTCGTCCGCCGCTATGTTAATCAGGGCATCATAGTCGGTAATTGCACTTACGTAATCGCTTTTATACTTTATTAAAAAATCTGCCCTTGCAATATGGGCGTCAGCGTATCGGGGGAAATAATTGATCGCCTGGTTAAAAATTCCCGCAATTTTCTCCGACAGGCGGTAATCATCCGGTTTGCTTTCGAGCATTTTTTGGTAGGCCATAGCCTCTATATAAAATAATTCGGGCAAATTGCCTTTTAAATTTTTGTTTTCCTTTAATCCCAATATGCGTTCACATTCCTTTACGGCATCTTCCGGGTTGCCTGCCTGCAATATGTTTCTGGGTAAATCAATTACGCTCAAAACCTTAATCAGCGCATCTATATCAGGTAGTAGAGACGCGTCTCCGGTATTTCTAAGTTTATCCGCTTTGCGGTAGTATTGAATTGCCTCCGCGTATTTATGCCTGCCTTTTGCATCATCGCCCTTAATTTTATAATTTTTATAGGTGTTTTTTACTATTTCAGCTTTTACAACTGAAAGTTTTACCGTCAGCGCCGGAGAAAACCTGACCAAATCTTTCGCCTTTTCATATATTTCAAGTGCAGGAACAAATTGCGCACTTTTCATTAGCGAATCCGCAGTTTTTATGTAGTTTGATGAAAGCGTTTCTATTCTTTTAATAGAATCCGCCCGAAGTGTGCTGTCCCGTTTTAGTATAACTATCAGAGAGTCTTGCGGAATTGTTTGGCTATCTAATAATATCGGAACGTTATTTTGCGATGATTGAATGGTATCGGCTGGGTTGTAAAAATTAACGCCCACAATTAATGCGCCCCAGTTATTACCTTTTAGTCTATCCACACGCACCACAGCTTCACGCTGCCGAACCGGATAGCCTGTGTTTTTTATCTTGTACCTACTGTCAAACTTCGAATCAAATTTTACCCTTACAAACAGAAAATCTTTAAATTTAATGCCTGATATAAAGTTTATATTAAACTTTATACTTCCGTTTGCTTTAACATATTTCAAATCAAGGTCATTAAGATATTTGTTTACTGAAACATCAGTTATACTGCTCAGGCCAAATGCCGGATCGATGTCGTCTTCGATAATTACCTTATCGTCATAGAAAATCTTATCGTGCGAGTTCGTATAGCTGCTGTCTATATTGGCCAGCAGCTCGCTTTTTGGCAACCCGGGTGTAGTAATAAAGTTCATCAAATCGGCCATACCCCTTACAGCTTCCCGCGCTTTAAGATTTATTTCCCTTGCATCCTTAACGGTAATTTTTTCCTGCGCACCGGCTCTTAATAAAATTACTACCGGTATTATTAATAAAATCAGGCGTTTCATGTTCATTTAGGTATTTTTTATATTGCCGTCCGGGTTAACTTACTAATCAGCCAACCCGAATTCTGCGATTGTCTTTCAAATTGGCTCACTTCAAAAGTCCAGCCTTTTACCTGGTGAAATTCATATGTTAATGACTCTGCATGCTTAATTTGCAGCCTGTTGTTAATTATTTCGTTTGCAAAAGTCAGCAACTCGCGGTTTGTATTGCTGACTGGCGTTTCCAAATAATTTTCTATGTTTGTTTTGTCTTTAGAAACCTGTGTGATATTCGAAAATGATGCAGAGTGGCTAAAAGGGTGTAAGGACGTGCTGTGGTTTTTAGCGGCAGGTATAGCCGCTAATGTATGCCCGGCCAGGCTGTCTGTTAACCACTGTTGTTTTAAAAAATTTGCGCTAACAGCGGCTATTACCCATTTAGAGCTGCCATCAGGATATTTTTTAATTTTTAATGTCAGCACAACTCGCTCCGGCTTGCCCTTCCAATTAACCAGGCAAATCAATTTAGCGCACCAGCCTTTATCAAAAAAGTCAAGATATACCTGCTTTTTTTTATTGGTTACATCTTTTATAAAATTGGTTATCTCGTTAATATCCCAGTTTTTATCCGATGCATTAAAAAGACTTTTGAGCAGCTTTTCTCGGGTGAGCGATATTACCGGATTGTGTTTTTTGTTGTAAAGCTTAATCAGGGTTTTGTCGTTATTATTAAACCTTTCAATAAATTCATCAACCTGTTTAACATGCCAGGCAAAATCGCTTTCATAATCATTATTCACGCTTTGTGAAAAAGCGCCCAGGCATTTAAATAACAGCAGAAGGGAAATGTAATATTTAAACATACCGGACCCTGCTTAATTATTTATTAAAAGTGTTTACCATTTTCACCGTTTCCTTCACTCCAATGTCTGATAAAAAAACATCCCATTTGTTCTTCGTGGTGCCATCCGCGTCTATTTTTTTATAGTTCTTTAATACCACGGTTATATCTTTTTTGGTAAAGTCGCCGTACGATAATTTTCCATCAACAAAGCCTTCAAATTTTTGAACAAAGGTTACAACGCTGTAATAATTGCCATCAACACCTTTTCTAAATTCCGGCACATAAGTAATGTCGACATATTGCACTACAACTTTTTCGAAATGATCTGATAAGTATGTTAAATTAGTTAGGTAAGTGCGAATGTCTAGTTTTGAAACTTTGCTCCTGGTAGCATTTGACACTTCTACGGTTGCATTTTCATTTACAAATAGCTTACACGCCTGGTCAACCGTTTTATTTTTATCAGCACGGCTTGTGTTTTTGCTTGCCAGCAGCGTTATATAATTAGAAAGCTCTGTAGTTTTTTCGATGGCTTTTGCTTTGAATAGCTTCATGTCAATTTTTACATGCCCAAGTTTTTCATCGTTAATAGTTGCCGAATCGAGCCATTTAACCTTTTGCGACTTTACCGGGGCGCGGTGTCCGTGCCTGGTTACCGGAGGTTTAGCCGTGGCTGCATGTGGGTCGCGTGGAAGCTCCTGGGCTGCACAAAAGCCTGCAGCAATAGTTAATGTAAAAACGATAATTAGTCTTTTTGTTATGAATGTCAGCATTGTAATAATATTTAGATATTCAGCTTGTTTAATATGCCTTGCGTGTTAAAACTCTTTCAAACACATAATCTTTAAAAGAAGCGCGGCCTTAGTTAGTATTTATAAGGGCTGCACTTATAAACGCCGTGCCTATTGTTCGTTAATTTCCTTCAATTTCGTATTTGCATTATTTTTCGTGGTTTCGTCGGTTGCATTTTCAGCTACCCATTTAAGGTATTGATATGCCTTAAGGATATCCCTCTTTACTTCTTTTCCGCCATTGGCATATATAAGCCCCAGCGAGTATGTTGCCGATTGGTTCTTTTGCCCTGCGGATTTTAAATACCATTTTAAAGCGGTGCTGTCGCTCTGGGACACACCGAGGCCCATGTAATAAAGATTACCAATCATACATTCCGCTTTTGCGTTAACTGCAGCTGAGTCGGCGCCTTTAAATGCTATAAGTGCGTTTTGATATTTTTTTTGCTGATAGAAAGTAAGACCCTCGTTATACAAGCGCGACGAGGAAGAAGAGGCATTTGTTTGACCTGGTACGGCTGTCTCCCTTGAACCTGTGCCGAAAATCAAAAAAAACAATACCCCGATAATTACTGCTACTATACATGCCGATAAAATAATCGGTCCTTTTGAACTTCGCAGCAAACGCGTCAAAGGTTTTGGCTTAACTTGTACGCTATCCAGGTGCTGAGCTGGCCCGGCAACTGATTGGATTGGCCGGGTATCTTTTGGCAGAAAGAACTTTTCTATATCTTCCGGTGTACTGGTTTGCACCGGTTCGGCAATACCGGTTGATAGAATAGGTTCATTTTTATTTGCGGGGCTGGTTACGTTGATAATGTTTCGCACATAGTTTATATCAGTAATAAGGTTTTTGGCGCTAATATCCTGGTAAGCCGAATCCGGTGAGCCGTAAGCGATAGTTTTAGTTAAGCCCTCTACGGCATCCAGCCAAATCAATAAGGCGTCACTGTTATCAATATTTACTATTGCCTCGTTCAGGTAATCTTCCTGCGCAGCTTTTTTTGCAAGTTGTGCAGGGGTTGCAAATAATTCGGTATTCAGGTAAAATGGATAAGTAGCGTCACAACTGTATATGAAATATAAAAAGGACAGGTAATTATTGCCGCCGGGAGCAGCGGTCAAATCTGCCTGATTAGTTTGTTTTAGCCATATTTGTAACAAGCCATTGGCAAAATCTTCTGCAACTTGTTTATAGCGTTCATAATTCTGAAAACTTATTTTCAGCAGTTCGCCAATGGTTGCCGGGGCACTATTGCCTACTCTGTAGGGCAGCGAGGGATCGAGATAATAGATTAGTTTAAGGTACCTCTTAGTGGCATCGCTTTCTGATTTGTATATTTTTAATACCTTAAAGTTTTTATTTACGTCGTTGTTTGTTAGATAGTTAACATCTGCCTTTAGCGATGAGTCATCGCGTAGATAGTTTTCGGCCTTTAAAGGGTTTTGGAACAGAACTTTGCCTAGCTGCGCAAGGTTTACAACTTTTTCATCAAATACTGTAATATGAGGTTCTGCCGGACCAGGTGCCGGGGCCTTATCTTTTTTTCTTTTCTTCCACCGCGCTAAATTGCCGGCTTCCTTTAAAAGGCTGTTAAACTGGCTTTCATCCAAACCGAGCCCGATCGCGTTTTTTTTTAAATTGATTAGGTCTCCGTCGTTGATTTCGCCGTCAACCCTCACTAATTCATCAATCAATTTTTGTTTTAAAATTTCAACTGAGTCCATACAGCATTAAATGGCTAACACTATCTAAAAAAAACAGGATGTGATTGCACGCCTTTTCAGGGCTGCTTCAAAAAAGCATCCTGCGTTATTAATTAAATTTTATCATTCTTATCGTTCGAAGTAAAAGAGTGATTGATTGGTTAAGGCAATAATTTTTATCAAACTGCTACTATTTCGCCCAAAAGATATAGTAGGTGAAATAATATTTATTTCGAATATATAATTATTAAATTAATTATAAAAGTTATGACTTGTGAATTGTAAATTATACTGGCAAAAGATAAATAAATGAGAATAAGCGGCTTACTGAGGATGCGCGAATATTTTTAAAGCAAAATCATTTGGAATTATAAACAAGCATTTTTATATTTAAAAATTGATGTGATAAAATTATTGAAAAGGAAAGGCATTTTATTGTTACTTGTGTAACAGCCTGACCCGGTAGATAAACCTGGCCAAATAAAATCAACCTTAAACCAAACTTAATTTCGTTGCAAATAATCACAATTTAACCTTACACATTTTAAGCAATGGCTTTTATTGATTTTGTTAGGTGGGTACCCGACGGCGGGCAAAGCCAGGGCAAAAATCCCGACTACGCCTGGAGATTCCCGCAGAGTAACCTTAGCACCTACACGCAGCT
>Ga0105240_10009122_pt1 | contig 14082 bp, 14 predicted proteins | sample KBSC54metaG_FD_80426 | JGI IMG/M metagenome (GOLD analysis project Ga0105240, IMG submission 80426) | Corn rhizosphere microbial communities from Kellogg Biological Station, Michigan, USA - KBS C5-4 metaG | ecosystem: Host-associated > Plants > Roots > Rhizosphere > Soil | place: Michigan, USA... | reverse complement strand
GTAGCAATTAGTGCTACTCCCGGTGCTGCAAACGCAAAAAATATCGCAGTGCAACAATGGGTAAGCGCCTATCCTGATGGCCATATGGGATGGAACATTTGGCGTAAAACCGGCTATCCGGTACTAACACCAGCCCCGGCTGCGTCAAACGCGTCTAAAAAAATTGTCAGGAGATTTGTTTATACATCTGCCGAACAGCAAACTAATGGGGTAAGCGTAAATGCAGCCATTGCCAGGGAAGTGCCTACTGCTGGTACCGACTCACAGGATAACGCAGTTTGGTGGGATGTAATTGGCCAAACTCCGTGAGTTTAGCCCAGCATTTAACAACAAGTCAAACTATCACGAGCGGCAGCCAATGCCGGTTCTGCTCGTGATAATTATACAACACTAAAGAATTAAAAATGAAAAATAAATTTTTACAATATGCGTTTCTTGGCTGCTCGCTGATGCTTCTTTTCAGTGCCTGCCGTAAGGATCCCTTTAGCGGAACGGAAACGGACGAGTCTGGTAAAACCTTTGTTTGGATTACCGAGGCTCAAACCAAAAATCAATTTTTTGATGTTTTTACCGATGTGAAACCGGTTGCTATGTTTACAGTAAGGCGCGAAGCAGCCAGTAAAACTGATTTACAGAAACCAGTAACCGTTACGTTAAAAGCAATGGATCAAAGTTACATTGACGCAAAAAACGCAGCTAATGGCACCAATTATACGTTGCTGCCGAGCAGCATTTACACGCTTGTTGCACAGCCTGGTGTTTCAATAGGCGCGAATGCCGATTTGACCTTGAACTTTGCCGGAGGTGATTTTGCCAAAAATATTATTTTTAATGTAGATGGCAGTAAGGTCGATCTTTCGAAACAATATGCGGTGGCCTATGTAATAACCAATTTTGGGGGCTTTTCGAAAAAACACGACGGAACATCCGGGGTTAGCCAGGATACAATTTTGTCGACCATCGCAATAAAAAACAAGTATGATGGTAATTATGACGTTACAGGTAGCTATACAGACGCCAATATCCCGGCGGCTACGGGTGTTTATCCATATAATGTTAATTTCGAAACCATTTCGGGGTCGGCAAACGATGTTTTCAATGTTACTCTGGACGATTACGGATTTTTATTTAACGTGGGCGATGGTACCCAGAGCGCCTATGGAAGTTTCTCGCCTGAGTTCCATTTTGACCCGGCTACAAACCAGCTTGTGTCAGTCGTAAATGCCTATGGACAGGGCTCCGGTAGCCACCATCGGTCCGCCAAGCTCGATCCAACGGGTGTAAACGCTTATGATCCCGGCACAAAAACTTTAAAAGTAAAATATATAATGGTAAGCGATGGTGTCGACAGGTGCCATTTTGATGAAACCTATACTTATAAAGGTCCCCGTTAATTGAAAGTATCTTTCAATTCAGGCCGCCTTGCTTTTGCATGGCGGCTTTTTTATGCAGGTAACTGTGTTACCATTGCCATACGATGGCTATAGCAATGGGTTTCGATAGCCTGATAAATCAAAGGCCCTTATGGAGATTTTCGCACACTTGCTTACTATATTAATGTATATTATTACCGCATATATATAAACACCCCGGCAATGAATGATAAAATACGGACGGTAATAATAGAGGATGATACTATTCTCAGGGAAGGGTATGCATTATTGATTGACAAAACAAACGGTTTCGAGGTTGTAAATTCTTATTACTCGTATGATGAGGCTGCTATTAATATCTCAATAGATATGCCGGATGTTATTTTGCTCGATGTACAATTGCCCGGAACCAACGGCATCGATGCCATTCCCGAAATAAAACGAAACCTGCCGGGTTGCAAGGTTGTTATTTTAAGCGTGTATGAGTTTGAGGATCTGATAATTAAAGCTTACGCAAATGGTGCCTCGGGTTACTTAACCAAAGACACACCGCTTACAAATATCATTGATACGGTAAACGACATAATGAATGGCTATAAGCCGATAAACAGGACCCTTGCCAGGCTGATTTCCCGGCTTTTTAAGAAGAACAAGTATGAAGGTATTTCGCCGCTGGAATGCCGGGTTTTGGAATTGTTGACTACGGGTAAGGGTAAAAATCAAATATCCAGGGAACTGTTTATTGAGGCCGACACGGTTTCATGCTCGGTTAACGCCATTCATCAAAACTTTCTACTGAATATACGCGCCGCCTGCTAGGGTAAGTCAATAGCCTTAAGCTGGAAGTCTTAAATCGAATTCTTGCCTTTTCTGAATCATAATTCAAGAGTTTCGACTTGAAACTAACAATTAAATCAACCTGTTTTTTTTGACGACTTTAAGCGCGTCGCTGCGTGAATTAACGTTAAGCTTTGAATAAATATTCTTGATGTGCGTTTTTACCGTTTCAAGTTCGATAAATAATTCATCGGCAATCTCGTTCCTTTTTTTGCCTTCGCTGATCATTTTTATGATTTCTGTTTCGCGTTTTGAAAGTGGCGTGTCGGTGTTTTTTTGAAATGATTTGATGACGATGGAAGCGATTTTTTTTGACATTGGCCCGCCGCCTGCACGGGCATCGTAAATGGCCTCAATAATTTTGGCCGATGAAACATCCTTGGTTAAATAACCCGATGCGCCATTGGCCAGGGCCGCAAATATCTGCTCCTCAATTTCGTATACTGTAAGCATAATAACCATTGCCTTAGGCACCAGTTTTTTTATAAGCGGGATAGCCTGTACGCCATTGGTGCCTGGCAACTCTATATCCAGTAAAATAATGCCGGGATCATCATTAACCAATTTCTTTTCAGCGGCGTCGAAACTACTGTAACAGCTAACAACCTGGAACCCGCATTCATCCTCTATCAGCTGTTTGTATGCGTGCTGCAATATCTGGTCGTCTTCAATAATTACTATTCGTATCGTTTTTTGCATAGCACTTGTTTTAAGGAATGGGTAATAATAAAACACTGGTTGCACCAGCATTGGTATTTGATATAAAAGTTAACGATGCGTTGAGCTTTTTCGCACGGTTCCGCATGTTTTTAATGCCGTTGCCTCCCGAACTATGTTCGGGGTCGAAACCACGCCCGTTGTCGGTGACGTCAAACTCAATGCATCCATCACTCGTGATATCAACTGCAAAAGTTATAATATTTGCTTTTGAATGCTTTAATATATTAGTAAACAGTTCTTTAAATATCAGTATAATGTTCCTGCTATGGCCCAGCGGCAGTGTCATTTGTTTTAAGCGGAGCTCATCTGCAGGGAGGTCGAAATTTAACTTAACATCAATATTCATAAATAGGTTTTCAGCGAAACCCTTTATTACATCCAACACTTCGGCCAAATTATCATTGTCGGGATTTAAAGCCCATAAAATATCTTTTGTTCCGGCATACATTTCAGATGCGCTGAGCTGTATCTGCTCTACCAATTTGCTTTCAGTCTCGCTATGCCGGGCAAAGTTGCGGGCCAGCAGTTCAGCAAGCATGTTTATGCGGGTCAGCTTATTGCCAAGGTCATCATGAAAATCTTCGGCAGTTTGCCTTCGTATCAGGTCTTGTTCATGATGCTTAAGCTGGTTTATATAGTTTAATTTTTTGCGGTGGCTGTAAATTTTATAGAGGTATATGCCAAATACCACCGAAAGCAAAAAAAGCAGGACGATAAATTTAAACTCGGCGGTTTGATATATGGTGGGTACTATGGTAAAAGTGTATGATACGGTGTCACTTATTATCCCGTCGACAATGGCTTTTACCTTAAATGTATAAGTGCCCGGTGGAAGTTGCGGATACTCAACGGCGTTGTTCTGAACAGGCCAGCTGAAATCTTTATCCATGCCTTCAAGCTTGTAACGGTAAAAAATATCGCGGTTGTCGCCAAATTCAATAGCCTGGAATTTTATTGCCAGCCTGCTTTCGTCTGATGGCAGCTCCAGTTTTTCAGGGATCTTGTAACCATTTTGATATACCGAATTAAACTTTATGTCCGGGTTGTTAACCGAGACCTTTTGAATCGCCAGGTGTAATGATAGCGGCGGCTGTTTTTTGACATTATTGTCGAAAACTATAATGCCATGCGTTGTACCTATCCAAACCTTATGATCAGTCAGTAAAACAGCATTTTGATTACATTCATAAACATCGGCAGGTGCAATTAATTTTTTGAAAATAGGGGTATCGTTACCTTCAATCATATAACGGTTTATTGATCTCGAGGTGCCGAGCCACAATTGGTTGCCCACAACAAGCATCCCCGATATGGTGTTAGGGCCGGCCTGGCTTTTAATGTCGATATTTCGCAGCTTACCTGTCCGGGTATCCAGGCCGTATAGCCCCTTGTCGGTGGTACCAATCAAAATTGTTGTTTGGTATTTCTGCATGCAGTTAATACTGGAGCCCTGGAGCAATCTGCCTTCGCCTGCTATTTTTTTATCCTTAACCAGTACCAGGCCATCAAATGTGCCTACATACATCGAGTCGGCACCCATTGTCAACAGGCTGTTACATTGGTAGTTGAGCCCGTAAATTGGTATAGTCTTATTATTTTGAATATAAAAGCAACCAAAATTGGTAGTAAACCAAATAGTGCCGTCCTTACTTTGGGATATAAAAGTGCAGCTTAATTTGTTTGATATTTTAATTGTCCTGTTTTTTGTTTTCTTCCACAAACCAGAGTCATCGGTGCCAATCCAGAGGTCATCACTGGTGTCAACATATAAACAGTTTATGCGGGCATCTTTAAATTCGGACGGCAGGTTTTTAATCTGGGTAATTTTACCGCCTTTACAACCTTGTAATCCCCCGCCGTAGGTTGCAATATAAATTTCGCCACGACGGTTTTTAACCATAGCCATGGCCAGCTGGCTGGTAAGCCCTTGCGATTTATCATAAACCAGGTAATCGTCAAGCTGGTATTTATACAAACCGGCGCCATCTGTACCAAACCAGATATGGTTTTCGTAGTCAACAAATATCGAAAATACCCTGGTATTAGTAAATCCATTGGTGTCGTCAAAGTGCTTCAGCGTGTGGTTTGATAATAAAAATGCACCCTTATCGGTACCCAGCCATAAATCAAGGTTGTGGTCAATGGCCAGGCATACTAAACGCGTATTAATCTTGCTGATAAGTGCATTGTCCACCGTGGTTGTTACGCTGTCTTTAAGAAAAAATAGCTGATTTTGAGTAATCATGTAAACCTGGCCGGCATGGTGCGGTACTACTGCAAATTGAATGATATAACCAACGTTTTTAAACGCGTTCAGTGGTGCAAACGGTTCCCATTTGTTGTAGCGTAACTTGTAAATACCTTTGTTTTGTATGGCTGCATAAAGGCTGCCACGTTCGTCTTTTTCAATATCGGTAATAACTTCGTTATCAACTGTTATCTGCTGTTCTACAAGTTTTTGCTTTACTATTTTAAATAGCTTTTGATCACTTAGCGCCCAGATATCATCGTGCCGGTCGCACACAATGCGCCGTACAGGCCTTAACGTATTTTTACCTGTAAACGGGTAGTTAATTAACCCCTTTGATTCAAAACAGGTTAATCCCCCCGAATTACCACACCACACCCGGCCGTTGTTATCGGTGGCTATGGCGAAATTAAAATAGTTTTTAATACCGTTACCCACCGTAAACGAGGTAAACTGCTTGCCGTCGAAACAATTTATCCCGCCTAAATTCGACAGCCAGATCTGGTTCAGTTTGTCTTTGGTAATTGATGTTACCTGCGACTGTAACAGGCCCTTATCGATATCATAGTGCTGAAAATTATATTTTTGGGCAAATAGGGCAGGGGCAAACAGCGTTAGGACGGTAACGATAAAGCAACGGATATAATATTTTGAACTCACTGGGGCCATGTTTTACAATCGGAACATAAATATACGATAATGGGGAGTTTAATGGGCGACCATTAAAAGGCCTTTGGCTACAGTTTTACGAATATTTATCTGCGTGTGTAAACTACTTGCTTTTAGTATAATAAAAGGCAAGTTATTGGTTCCTTGTAATACCTTTTCCATTGATGTGTTAATAGTTAATCAGCTACTGTTATCAAAAGTACTTTTTAGAAATTGATGAAAAATACCCCCGGAGGGGGGATTTCAGGTTCGTACTAAAGTGTTAAAAATTGCTATTGCGTTTACAAATACCCCTGCCGGGGGGATGTTTCCGGGGCGGGATATCGATAAATTTGAGAAAAAAACCCGCAAAATGAAAAGAGACCTCATCATTGTTTTTTCCCTATTGCTTACGGTTACGTTTTTTAGTGCGTTCAACTTAAACGGCAACGGAAAGCGAAACGCTAAAAACAGTCTTGATTCGATTTTGGCCGACCGAAAGCACTATGTTGATGAATTAAGACTTGCGATAAAAGGAAAGGAAAATATGCCTGCCGATTCTGTTTTTAAGAATATTAAATTATTAAAGGGTGTACCTGCCGGCAAGCTGATTGCCATCATGAATTTCGGGTACTCAAACTCCCTTGGCGTAAGCTGCGGCCATTGCCACGAACCCGGGCACTGGGAATCGGAGGTTAAACCGCAAAAAGAAATCACAAGGCAAATGGCAGCTATGAATGCCGCCATTAATAATCAATTATTAAAAAACATAAGCGGGCTGCAAAGTGCCAATCCTATTGTTAATTGTACTACTTGCCACCGTGGCTCGGTTAAACCGGCGCTTGATATGGGGGCGCCGAAGTGAGGTTAGTATTGAGTCTTAAGTCGAAAGTCTTGGGCCTGGGTTTGACCCACTACTTCGTTTACATGTATGTAAATCTAGAAAAGCAAAATCACCAACAATCAGCCAGCGGTCATGTAATACGTAATGAGGGAAGTATGGAGCCTTACAGTCAAATCGTAAGTGAAATCCGAAGGTCCCTGCCTATGCTAGATGGGAATTACGTAAAAATATTATTGGAAAACTGTGAAATAGAAAAGAATCTGCGAACAAAGCTTTTTAATTTCTTGGACTCCACACAGCCGTATGCTCGCTCAATAAGGGAATTAGACACAATTAGGGAATCGATAACACATGGTAGATCCGAAAGGGCACTGGTAATGGAAGCGTTTGAAAGTTTTAAAAGATTTAAAAGAATTAAAATTTTTCTACCCGATTTAGATATCGTTTATTAAGGTGGGTAATAGCGTAAAGGCTACTCGTGACCGGCAAGCCATACTGGTCACTTCATCTACAGTTCGGCCACGCGCTGTTAGCAAAGCGGGCTACCTAAACGCGGAGCACGGGTAGCCCACCTCTTTTGGCCTGCCCGGATACCCGCGACAGAATAGGCATTGCATCCTTGCTCTTGCATGTAAGTTAATAGTCACCTGGTTTCGCAAGCAGAATGCTTGCTGCATTTTTGGTCTATGTTACGTGATGCTAAACTTAGACCAAAGAGGGGGGATAAAATTTAATAAACTTTTTTGGAATTTTTGATTTGTATAGCTATCTTTAGGATAACCAACCTGATACACAATGGATTTGTCCAATATTGAATTTAATACCCAGTTTTTAGGTGAGAACGGAACTGTTTCTTTTTCAGGGGATGGAGTTGATAAAACCGTCGATTCTGGGGAGTCTTTTATCATTCGCCAAAACGAGGGTTTCCAAAATGTACGGGTGAGCGGTGTTATACCTGCGGGAGGCAGTGTCAAAATAGAGGTTAGACGGGATGATACAATGCTCACGAGTCGTCAATATTTCGGCGTTTTCAAAGATCAAATCAGTTACTTCGTAAACAATTCAGGTCCGAGATAAATGAAACTTTCCGATGTTAGTGCAGCATTCGAATCGTTTTCGGGGACCGTTAGCGATTTAGCCAGAAAACTTGGATTGGCAGGTATTGCCGTAATTTGGATCTTCAAGATTGATCATAAGGCAGGAAGCCCGAGCCTTCCGGCTGACTTATATTTGCCGCTCGCAATATTTTGTGCCGGGCTATTTGTTGACTTGCTGCAGTACCTGTACGCCACCATTGCCTGGGCATCGGCACTAAATTTTTCCGGTAAATCAAAAGATAATGATCTTATCAAAGTACCCGAATGGATCAATAAACCGACCTGGGTCTTCTTTGCTTTAAAAATAGTGTGCTTTTTGGCAGGTTACATATTATTACTGGAATTTGTAATCCATAATATTTAACCATGTTGTTTTTATACTACAACCAGGAAATAAAAAACCCTCCCTGGTCTAAGTTTAGCGTAGCGTAACTTAGACCTAAAATGTTTTAAGCTTTCAGCTTATGTCAAGGGCAGATAAGCATTGCATCTGTGCTCTTGCGTATAAGTTGATAGTTAGCTGGTTTCGCAAGCGAATGCTTGCGCCATTCTGGTCTAAGTTGTGCAATGCAACTTAGACCAGAAGAGGGGATGCGAGTTGACGCCTTTTTGGGCCTCTGCACTACATACCTCTCGCCAAACATGGAACAATTTATAAATATTATTAATATTCCGTATGTTTATAATATCAAACCTTCACAACCCAAAATGAAACAGTTTTTAATTGGATTTTGCACCTTTTTTTACTCGAAGGATGAATCTGGCATTAAGGAAATTTCAAAGGAAGAATATCTGGATTTTTTTGTTAACGGGCGAAAATTAGAGGATAAGGAAAAAATATTGAATATCGCATGGGAGGCAAGACGTGTAGTTATAGATAACTATTGGAAAAGAGCCAGTTATTATTGGGCGTTTCAAGTTGCAGCTTTTGCCGGATATTTTACGGTATTAGGCTCAAATGCATATAGTGAGACGCCACAAGTGCTTTTTCGTAATTTGTATGGGATGCATTAATGCATTCGCATGGACTATGACAAATATACAGAGTAGTAATTCGCAGAAGCGCTGGGAAAGTCATATAGATATGTTAGAAGACGAAATTACGGGGCCGCTTGTTAAAGTTGTTTCTAATATAAAAACACATTCCATAACCAAGATTAGCGAGATTGTAAGCAGATTTTTTGTTGCAGTATGGATAATATTGGCAATTAAATATTTTTTTGATCATATAACTCTAACGATTCATAAATTGGGAGACATCGATGTTGAGATTTGGTTAAGTAGCTTAATTACTATTTACTTTTCTGGGGCGATGAGATTTGGATATGGACGAAGGAAGTATACTTTTCATCCGATTCAATTTTATAAACGAAAATTTCAAAAGACTTAGTTGTTAAAAAGGCAATGCCTACTTTGATGTATTTTAGCTGATATCTGCCGAATTTTGCAACGACAGTTTAAATTACGCGTTGCTAGACCAGAAGGGGGCAGCATTTGGGATACTTTGCAGCGGGGCACTAGGAGCCTTTATGGTTTAGGCCAGCCTGATATTCTCTCCCCCGTCGGTCTAAGTTACGCGATGCTAAACTTAGACCAGAAGGGTATCGGAGCCAACGTAATAAACATAAGGCATTGTAAATTTATCTTTTAATGCCTGTAATTCATCGTTCTCCGGCTGCTTTAGGTAAACTTGGTAATGTCGGGAATAAATTCGCCGGTTTGCTGCGGTTCTGCTGTTGCTATAAATACTGCGTAACACATAATATTCAATGTAAACTTCTGCGGAATAGACGGGAGTCGAACCCGCAACCAGGTGCCTGACAAGCACGCATTCTACCATTGAACTACCACTCCTTACTTATCAGGAACAAAATAAAAGCCCCACTGCGCAGTGTATTTGCGCAGTGAAAAATAAATTAAAAAATATTACATGGGCTTATCCAACTCCCCCCAACACCCTTCCCATTAAATTTTTAACCTATAAATTATTCCCCCGATATTTGGCGGGTGCATTAAACCCGTGCACGTGGTTTGTGTCTGAGATAGTATATGAAAAAACTTAGCCTTATTTATGCCCTTTTGCCTTTGCTGGCATTTACTTCCTGTAAAAAAGATAGCCCGGTAAAACCGGTAACTCCAACCAAGCCTGTAATAGCCGCCGTGAGCGATTCGGTGTCATACACTATAGATGGCGTAACGTATACAGCCGGTGGTATGTTCTCGGGTACCTTATCCTCCGGCACCGAAGATGCGAACCGGAAACTGGTTTACCCGGACAGCACCAACAAATATGCCTATGCGCTTGTCGGCAAGCCCGACTCTGTACTGTTTTTTGAGAAACATACCATTTTTTCGAAAAGTGCGAACATCAATGTATTCTTCGTAAAGAAATTTTTCAGGCAGCAAACGCCGCTTAACTTTCCCGGCCTCAAAAGCGTGCTAACCCTGTTTACCGTTGGCAAACATCCGCTTGCTGAGGATTTTGAATGGCAAAATTCGCAAAATGGCATTGCTATAGATGCAGCGACCAGTGATAACAAAGGCTATTCATCGTACAATGCGTATGATGGCCCCGCTACGGTAGTGATCGCGCCGGGATTTCAAAAGAATTCGAGCTTCGAGATCACCAGCTTTGTTCATGCAACAGACGGCTATGGCGGCTACAACCTGGAAGCAAAGTTTACCGCAATGTTATTTAACCGCAACGGCGGACAAAAGAAACTGGAAAACGGTTACTTACGCCTCCATATCGATCCGGTGTACGCTGCTAATGGTATATAAGCATTGGTGATCTGTTTGTGGGCACCGGGCAGTTTTACGTAACTATTAGTCTTTTAAAATTTAGTTCCGTCATGCTGAATTTATTTCAGCACCCCACTTGCTAAGTATACGCCATGCATTGCCGCTTGTATACTTATCGAGCGGGTTACCTTTATGATGAGGTGCCGAAACAAGTTCGGCATGACGTTGAGAAATTGACTATCAATTTACCCCTCTCTGGTATCGGGTATTACGGGCTGCGTGTGCCCAATTGCTACTCATGAGCCGTCCGCCAGGTCGCCGTTTTCAATGTATCCCCACTCACACCTGCCCCCTGATAAGTACGCATTCTACCATTGAACTACTACTGCTTTTTATTCAATATAGCTGAATTGCTATCCATAAATTCTCCAAATCAATTTCTACCCAATCCAACAATTCTGCATCCGGCAAACAGCTTTTTATATTCAATCCCTTCAATGCTTTCCGTCGTGCACACTGTCCCAATTTAATGACCATATCATACCTGTCGTTTCCATGGGTGCCTATCCAGGCTTTTGTTATTATTTGTTTTATGCTGGTTATGTTCCGGCTGGTAAACTGCTCATCTATCATGGCTTCATCAACACCATCGCACCACACATATCTTAGCACGTTGTCATCCGAATTTTCAAATGCCCGGCATAGATGATATTCCAATTCAGTGCAGAAATCGCCGTTGAAGGAAGCTTGTACGTTTATGCGTTGGTCTGTCATCGATGTTTGTTTTAGTTAATTCTTTAATTCCTTACCTCTTGCGTTAGTGATGGCAGCCCCAAACGTTCGGGGGCTTCGAGCCTGACGCCTGTGCCGTATGATCCGCTAGTCAGCGGAGTGGCCCACTACATTTATTCTGTAAATCTCAACGGGTTTACAGGTGTAAAGGCCTTTATTTTATAATGTTCTGGCTATCAACAAATTACTACAGCGTCGGGTATACTGTAAACCCTGCCTGTAAACCCTTGATTAATTCACTGACTATCAGGCAGTTGAAAAAACAAGAAATCTAATATGTTTGATAATCAGCATGTTCCACTATATTCGGGAGTGTTCCGCGTGCAAAAATGGAACGCGTTGATGTCGCCTATATGCTGCCGCCAATCCACACTGCTACTCCCCACTGCTACTGCCACTCGCTTGTCTGCGTTATACCTGTCCCGCGCATACCTGCCGCTCGTATAAGATCCTTCGCTGTCGCTCAGGATGACAAATGAGGGGAGGAAACGATAATAACTGCTACTCCCCACTGCTACTGTCACTTTTTGTTAAGCGCATACCTATCTCTCGCATACCTTTCGCTTGTATAAGATCCTTCGCTATCGCTCAGGATGACAAAGTGGGGGAGGAACAATAATAACTGCCACTCCCCACTGCTACTGCCACTTTTTTAACCATTCTCCACTCTCCACTCACAACTCACCACCAACTCAATCCTCCGGCTTCTCCTTCGGATCAGCCATCTTCACTATCCTCGGTTCAAACTTCGCAAGCACTTCAACCAAATCGCTTTGGGCGGCCATTACGGCGTGGATGTCTTTGTAGGCCATGGGGGCTTCGTCAACGTCGCTGCCCATCAGGGTGATGCGTTTGTCGACGAGGTTGGCGGCAATGGCGGCTTTGTCGAGCGTTTTGAAGGCTGCACTGCGGCTCATCAACCGGCCCGCACCGTGACTCGCGGAGTTGATGCTGGCCGCATCGCCCTTACCGCGCACCACGAAACCTGGCGTGCTCATGCTGCCGGGGATAATACCCAGCACACCGGGACCGGCCGGGGTTGCGCCTTTGCGGTGCACCATTACGGGGGTACCGTCGGCCAGCTGCTCCTGCCAGGCAAAATTGTGGTGGTTCTCAATCCGCATTAACGGGTTAAGGTTTAGCGCACGGGCAATTTTGTTGTGTATCTCGTGGTGGTTGGCGCTGGCGTATTCGCCGGCCAGGTTCATCGCTATCCAGTATTCCTGCCCTTCGTCGTTATCCAAATTCAGCCAGGCCAAATGCTTGGCTTCGGGCGGCAGCTTGGTTTTGCTCATGGCAATTTTGCTGTAATGGTCGGCCACGCTGCCGCCAAACCCGCGCGAGCCGGAGTGCGAAAGCAGGGCCAAATAATTACCGGCGGGGATGCCATCCAGCGCGCCTTCGGCGAGGGTAAGCTCGCCCCATTCTACAAAGTGGTTGCCGGTGCCGCTGGTACCCAGCTGCGCGTAGGCCTTGTCCTTCAGGTTGCGGATCACCTTGGTTTCGCCCCAGGTTTTGCTATCGAACAGCGAGCTGTCGTGGTACGATTTGGTGGTGCAGCCAATACCAAAATAGGTATGGTCCATCAGCATGCCTTTCAGCATATCGGCCTCGGTATCAACGGTGGCGGCAGGCAGATCGAAAATGCTGAGGCACATGCGGCAGGCAATGTCAACCCCAACGGCAAAGGGGATAATGGTGTTTGCCGTGGTGGCCAGCACGCCGCCAATTGGCAGGCCGTAGCCCTGGTGCGCATCAGGCATCAGCGCGCCGGCGACAGCTATGGGCAGTTTCACAGCTGTTTTCATCTGTGCCAGCGCGCCCACCTCAATGTGTTCCAGTCCCCAAACGGGGAAGTCGGCAATTTCTTCTTTAAGGGCAAATTTGCTGCGTTGCTGTTTTAAAAACTTGCCTTCTTTACGCAGGTTGATAACGCTTTCGGCCAGGTTTTTAAACTTGCCGCCTTTTTTAAGGGCGTAGGGCATAGGGTCGTCAATCAGCGCTTCGAGGTTGGCGAGGATTTCGGGCTTGTCCATTACGGCATGTTTGAGCAGGCCGTTGGCCACGCGGCTAAAGTTTTCGAGTATTTTAACGTCGTTAATGCCAAGGGCTTTGAGTTCGTTGTTGGTTATTTTTAGTTTTTCCATCTCGTCTTTCTCTGTGTTCTCTGTGCTTTCTCAGTGTCCTTTGCGGTTAATTTTTACCACGGAGATACAGAGGAGACGCAGAGGGCACGGAGCTGTTTTAGTTTATTACCTAATTTGCTGATACAAAGAAATGTTGTAACTGCGCAATCTATTTGCGCAGTAAAAAATAAATCAATAAATTTCAAAAATAAATAGTCCGCCAGCTAAATCGTAATTCGTAAATCTGAAATCAGAATGCCTGTTAACCGTAACGCCCTTATCCGCTACCGCACCATCGACCATTGCCTGCAAAACCGCTATAAAAAGTGGACTTTGGAGGATTTGATCGACGCCTGTTCCGATGCTTTATACGAGTACCAGGGTATTGATACCGGGGTGAGCCGCCGCACCATACAGGCGGATATGGAGCTGATGCGCAGCAACAAGTTGGGCTATGAAGCGCCGATAGTGGTGGTGGACAGGAAATATTATACCTACTCGGATAAAAATTACAGTATTACCAATATCCCGCTCAATAACCACGATATGCAGGTGCTGGGCGAGGTTGCCGGCCTGTTACAGCAGTTTAAGGGCTTTAGCCATTTTGCTGATGTGAACGAGATGGTGAGCAAGCTGGAGGATAAGATATACACCC
>Ga0105240_10009120_pt1 | contig 14085 bp, 1 predicted proteins | sample KBSC54metaG_FD_80426 | JGI IMG/M metagenome (GOLD analysis project Ga0105240, IMG submission 80426) | Corn rhizosphere microbial communities from Kellogg Biological Station, Michigan, USA - KBS C5-4 metaG | ecosystem: Host-associated > Plants > Roots > Rhizosphere > Soil | place: Michigan, USA... | reverse complement strand
CTATCCGGAATGGTCACAGGCGTAGCCGTCCCAGTATTGTTACAGAAGGACGGTACATCAAATCTTCCCCACAGGGTCAAAGCCGTACCTGTCAGATCGCCTACAGGACCCAGACAGCTGTTCTTAAAGTCGGCTGTGACCTCTGCATCCGTGGCCGTCCTGTTATATACACGCAGATGCTTCAGTGCAGCCACATCCTCCGCCGGCAAAGTATAGCCCGCATCGATCTCCCAGGGGAAAGGATATGGAGGTGCGCTGGCATTGGGTATCAACGGCAGCTTGTTCCCGTCCAGGTACAGGGTCATAGCTCCACCCACCAGTCCGCCGGCAGACTGTATGACAAGATGGGTCCAGCTTTGCAGCGGCAACTGTGCCGACAGATCGGCTACCGCCTGATTGGACAACGTGATGCTCATGTCCCCGCCGGCACCTGGCGACAGAGTATACAGCTCCACCCACAGCTTTTGGTTGGCAATGGCGGCCTGGTACATATATTTATTATCCGGCGTGATCATCCGCAGCGTTCGGGTAGCGGGACCTGTCGTGCTGTACAGCCACATTTCCAATGACAGGGCTGAATTATTCTGCAGACTGGAGCTGAGGTCATTGAGTATCGTCGTCTTGTCAGTAACCACGCTGGTTGGAAAGGCAGCACAGGAGGTAGGCGACTGTGTACCCAGCTGTTCCACCAGGTCGATCTGGTCGTCCGACAGCAGTTGCACCCCTTCCGGCGGAACGGTCTTTACCAGATTGCCCGACTGGTCATAGTAATACAACGTATAATGATATTCCCAATTTTGACTAGTCATGCTGGCCCCAGCCTGATTTGCCAGACAGTTGGATACATAGCTGTTACGGAACTGACGCCTTATCACAGTTATATACTGATCATAAGCGATACCTGCCTGGGTAAATACGCCCTGCATGATCCCTGCCGTGCAGAGGAAATCATCCGGCTGAGTTTGCAGCTGGGTTGGCTTATCATACAGCAGGGCGCTCGAGTTCGAAGAACAGGCATCCTGAAAATCTGCATAGTCGCCATAGGATAAAGAATAGCCAAAGCTGTGATTCATGAAATTCGTGAACAGCAGCTTGTATAATTTGGGTTTATCGGCCAGCGTGACACTGGGATAATCCGATGCAAAATTCGCGGCATACTGGCCGATCATGGAACAGGACTGCGACGCATTGTTGGAAGCCAGCGCAACAGGTATGGCCATACCTTCATTCAGATAGCCATGCATACAGCTGGTTGAACATTTATTTTGCAGGTCTGTTAGTTGCGCATCCGTCAGATTATAGTCATCACCCAGCTGCTGAGCCATATACTGCCCAAAGCTGAGAGTGCTGCCGGAATTGATCCAGTTGTTCCTGAAATCGTTGAGGTTGGAGCAAATATTGTTATTGTCGGAGGTCGAAGATATGACCGGGTCTGTATCGAAGTTCTGCTTGTTACAGGGGTAAGGCTTATCCAGCAGATCCTGGCTGAAGCCCTGTGAGATCAGGTTACTCCCAAGGATATTATAAAATACAGCCTGGAAGTCTTCGTAGCCCGGAGGCTCGGGATCGAGGCAGTCTATACTGCTGGCCACACGCATGTTGGTTTCATTGGCGCCATTGACATAGGCCAGTGCCACACCATACAGCTGGTTGACGAGGTTATTCAACACATCGTCGCTGAGGGCAGGGTTACCTGGGAACTCTTCATCCCTTACAGCCTGCAGCCTGCTGAGCCAACCCATTTTGAGACCATCCAGCTGGGTGGTCATCGCCTGCCGCATGGCAGCCAGCGAGGCCGTGGAATATCCCGTGCCGGAATTATCCGTAGGATACGGATTACCCGCCGAGTTGAAACAGCTCTGATCCACATAGTCATTGAATATCCTCGTCTTGTTCTGGTACAGCGCTGCATTCGGATCACTGAGACAGGACGAGGGCGGCGGCAGTGTCACTGGAGGACATGACACCCGATAGGTATAGGAATAGTCTGCATAAGAATAGTAGCTGGTATACTGATAATTCTGCAAAGCATAGGTCAGCAGATCCTGGCCGATCTTTATTTCCGACGCACCCGCAGGGAATGTCACATTCGGATAGCTCAGCTGATCAGCGCAGTTGTAACAGCTGCGGATGTCTATTCCTATGCCCGCGGAAACCTCCCTTTGCACAGGACCGCCGTTATGCACTAAGTATACATCGCTGGTCTTGCTGTAAAATCCGTTGCCGCTGCCATTGATATTATTCGTCTCCTGGGTATTCCTGATCTCCGTATGGAATTCGCTGTAGTCCGGACACGGAGGGGGATTACCACCCTGGCTATTACAGCTGGCCATGCTGGTGAGAATAGGTGCGTTTATACCAAACGGAGGCATGGTATAACATATCTGCAGCACTGGCTGGATGGCGTCCGGTGCGGTGGGTCCTCCGAAGATCAGGCTGTTGTAATGTACCTCATTCTGCAGCTGCAGCATAAACCCAAAATTGCTGGAAGGATTGGCCACCCATTGGGAAACAAAGCTGGAAACATCCACTGTATAGTCTTGCGTGCTGTAAGTGCTCTGCGGAAGCGCAATCTGGTCGCTGGTAGACCATGATGGCTGATTGCCCCAGCCGGTAGTTCCCGGGGCCCAGGAAGAAGTCACCCGCTGGAGCCAGGCTGCATTGGCCGTACCACTGCCACCGTTATAATCCGGATTGCCGGGATTGCCATTGATACTGTTTGCATTGGCGTACAGGTACAGGGTGGCGCCGGTGATCGTGGCGCCGGAAGGTATGCTGCTGAGATCCCACTTGAACAGGGTCCTGAAATCACACTCGGGAACGCCAAACGCATTACAGGTCCATGCGGAAGCCATCAGGTCGTCCGCATTGGGGTTCCCCGTATTGCTGGAATAGCTGCCCATACCGTCGAAGGTGAATGTGCTGTTGGAGCTGCTGCCTTTCATCGAGACACAGGTGGGAGTACCTCCCGCGTTCAGACCGTCATTACCCACAAAGCAGTTGCGGCAGCTGGGATCATAGGTCTGTTTGGCCAGCTGGACATATTTGCTTTTCAGCTGCAGGTAGCTATTCCGGTACATCGCCCATTCCTGGCTCACCGATCGGCAGGAAGCATCAGGACTGCAGAACTGCCAGGAGCTGATATAGTCGTTTGTACTTGCATTATTTCCTGGCATACAGTATAGCAGCCAGTCGTTGTAGCTGATAATATCCTTCCCGGCCAGGAGATTCCCATTCTGATCCTTCAGACTTATACTTTGCGTGGCAGTATAGTTCTGCAGGTCATGCGTCATCTGCGACACATATCCCGCACCTCTTCCCGTGCTGCTGAAGAAAGGATCATGCTGCATTAGGGCCAGGACATTACCGTGATCATAATATCCCTTGGCTACGGCAAGGGGGCCGGTGGTATATATCTGCCGAAGGTCCTGGTCGAAAGTATAGCTGACCTCCATATTGGTGGAAGGAGTGGGATTGCTTCCATCCTTGCACCATAGATAGCTGCAATACTCGATATGGAACTGTACAAAATAATCCGCCCATTCCAAATGCGCCTGATAGGCCCGGATAAAATCCGCCTCCGACAGGCTGCTGGCCAGGTTGCCGTTGTCATCCACTGCATGCACCTGGTTACCATTGTCGTCGGTAAAATACTCCGGCATGGAGGGATAATGCAGCAGCGCCACATTGATGGCCCTGTCCGTAAAGACCTGGGCAGCATTGGCATCCAGTGCCGTTTGATCGAATAGTGCATACTGCCCGCCCGGGATGACATCGTTCTTCATCATCTGCTTCTTCTGCTCGCAGGCCGATCCTGTGCTGCAATTTCCCTGGATGCTGACACAGTTGTTATATAATGTCTGATACGTGTTGTCGATCCAACTGGTGATAGTGGGCGAATTGGGATCGAAATTGCTTTCGGGCGCATTGGGATATTTTTCCGCCTTTTGCTGCGCCAGCAGCGCCTGCATTTTCTGAACAAACTGATCGTGTGTACCCAGCTTCGCAATACAGGTGCTGCAATCATTGTAACAGCCGGAAAGATCGATGGCGGGCAGCAGATCCTCGAAGAAATTCTGGATCTTACGAAGATTGCTGTTATTGGCGACATAGTAATCCGTCTGGTATTTTATCTGCGCTTCGCTGAGCTTCAACGTATAGATGACGGTATATTCCCCTATGTTATTGATAGGAATGACCAGGTCCCCGGTATATGCCTGCGGATTGTCATGGCAGGCGATATCGCTGCCGGGAAAAGGAGGTGTTGCAGGATAGTCATGAGCAACCAGGTTGCCGCAATTGTCTTTTACATCGATGGTAATATCATAATAACAATTGCTGCAGAAAGTAGCATTGCCATTGGGGCTGGGTGGTACTGCCGTTGCTGGGCTTACATTGAAATGCAGCGTATAGGAGCCGATGAATGGAGCTTCAAAGGTCGAAGAGGATGATTTATAAAGACCTCCCGCATCTATTGTAAAATCCGTAGGCTGTATCAATACCTGGTTGAAATTGGTTTTGGCCCCCGCGCCGGTTGCGGATGGCAAGGCATCCACGTTAGGAGGAGCATCACCGGCCAGAGCCGTAGCAACGACTTTGCCTTCGGCATTTATATAAGACACATTGACCTGGCCATTTCCATCCACCTCCATATTTTTTTCATAATGAGAAAAGTCACCCGCCTCCATGCCGAACAGCCGCTCGAGGTCACGAGGCCCTGAAGGCTTACCATAATAATACCTCGTATCATGGCCCCCTCCTATCTGAAAGGCAGGTCCAACCCCACCCTGGCGACGGATCCTGTTAGTATTGTCTGCCGTATACTCCGTGAGTGAAAAGGGTTTGCTTCCTGCGTCGGGAATATATTTAGCGAAATAATAATTCGTCTGATCCGGCAGAAAAGAATTGCTTGGTGAATAATACTGACCCGCGCCGCTGGAATTGCTCATAGGCTCGGCCGTAATATTACACGACCCATCAGGATTACTCCCCACAGATCCAATATCATCCCTGCTGTAAGGATCACCCGCAGCATTTTTATTGATACCATTATAGTATTTCAGTGTATTGTCGGTCAAAGGCGCAGGGAGAACATTCATGGTAGCTCTTCCCATTTTGTCATAGATGGTCTCTGTTACCACCGCTATGTTCCTTACGCTGGCATGATCGAGATCGTTGTTGCTGATCGTTACAACCTGTCTTCCTCTCAATGTCCCGTCATAATATGTGATAGCCTCCTGTCGCTTGCCTTCCTCTGCGAAATTGGAAGTATATTGCCAGTTAAGGCCGGGTTGATGCGCATTGATATATGCACCGGCCGTATAATTATTGTTATTGGGATCGGTATACTGCCAGGGGGTGGTTATTCTCAGATTGGAGGTTACATCGAATGATGCTCCTCTTATCCTGACCAGTATAAATCCCTCTGCATAAGGCAGGTCAATAGTATAGGAGGTCCCCTTAACCGTCACCCGTGTATTATCATGTAACATCCAGGCGGCCTCGTTATCAGCAGGTATATTCAATAGCTGTGTCCCATCGAACCATGCCGTATTGGTTTTTATGGCCTGCCCCACACTGCTCATCATGTCGACATAGGTCCACTCCACATCGTATTCCTCAGCTCCTGTAACGGTTTGCCAGGATATAGTCAGCTGATTATTGGCATTGGGAGGCGGCGGCGCAAATGGGAGCATGGCGGACATTAAAAGACCAGGACCCCTGCCCGCTAAAAAACCATACACTGCCGCGCTCGAAAAGCCAACCATTACCGGCGGCGCCTTGGTCCTGTCAAAGGGATATTTTCTTTCCACCAGTATCTGGTTGCTAAGGCGAAATGCTGGTGGCAGATCCTTTCCCCACTCAGGAGAAGAGATGGAATTGACAATGACAATGACCTTAAAGGCATCTTTGAACTTATAGCTCGCCGTAACAGGATAATACTTACCCGATGCAGTATCGAATTTTACTTTCAGATCGATATTGTCAATCTCTTTCGGAGTCGTCTCGTCCCGGCTGGTAAAATATTTGATAGTAATATTAAGCGTAGCGCTGAAGGGTTTGCTCTGATAGTATAGTGCCGTATCCCTCCGCAATTCGAAAGTAATGATATTTTCCACCGACAGGTGTCTCACCTGGTTCCAGTCCGACAGGGGCATATTGAGGAACTTGTCATCGATGACAATACAGGAATCCCCTTTTTTGATCTTCCCGGACAATGTCTGAATATACGATTCAGTCGATGCCCATACGGACGTAAAAGGCAACATTATCAGCGACAACAGGATAAGCGTGCGGTTGTTAAGATAGCTGGCCATAATACTGTAGTACTTGTATTATTGTTAGTTATTTTATAATGACCCTATAATTTATATAGCTGGCAGTCGGTACGATCTGACCTTGTCGGATCACAAATATTTTGCTGATCATTCCATCCATATCCAGGTCCTTCATCTGGCTCTCTTTGTAATCGACCTTACTGATCCATACATTGCTTCCATCATCAGCGTTCCCTTCCACACGCCGTCCATTCTTATAAAACCTGACCTCGGCGCTTTTCATGGAATAATCCGCCGGCGAATAGCTAATGGTAAAGTTTTGTATCTCCGGGTTGAAATCACTGGCAATGGTGAGAATCCGCAGTTTGTCGTCCCCTGAAACGGTGCCGGAGACCTTAAAGCTGGCCGTATCGCTGAACAGTTTGTTGGAAAGAAGGACAGGGTCAAGGCCTGGCTGTGTCTGGGTGCTGTCATTCACCTGACTGATAAATATCACTTTATGCAGGCTATCAAGCTGAACCATGAACTTCCCGTTGAAAAACGTTTGCATGAAAGAGAGGCTGGAGTAAAAATTCCGTCCTTTCCGTACATATTGGAAAGAGCTCCTTTCTTTCTCCACATTGGGCTGTGCTCCATCAAGAACAGTGACATTGCCTGTCATCTGCACAGTAGAGTCCGGCGATATGAATTTCCGTATCAGCCTGGCATATTCCTCCTTCGCAGAAGGCAATTCAGTTCCAGCGATGCGGTGTCCTTTATTTTTGTCTGCAATGAGCTTTCCAGCTACAGCCAGCAAACTGACAGCTGCAGTCAGGGTGAGCACTAAGATCATTTTCTTTTGGCGCATAGTAAAAGGTTAAAGCGGTTAATGTGCAACAAACGATTGCCGGGTCTCTTTTATAGTCATCAGGCCCCGTTCGGTCTCCCTTTTGACACGCACGAGCGTCCCTTCTGCGTCATATTCATACTGAGTGGAAAAATTGTTCTCATCCAGCTCAGCAGCCAGCCGCAGATTCACATCATTATAAACATAGGTTTTCATCTCCCCGTCGAATGGCTGGATACGTATATCGTCGATATATACGGTTCCCGATGGGACCAGATCCAGCTGGAAACTGCCATTGGCGATAAAGGTCACCTCCACCCGTTTCCATCCTTCCACTACTGACACCACGGCTGCCCCCGGGTTTAAAGAAGAACCATTGACTTTTATATCCAGTTTCTGCACTTTATTCGAAGTAGGATTCCCTCCGTTGTCCTCATTGACCCAAAGACTGAGCAGGTATTTCTTGTTGTTCACCGGACTAAATCCGGCAGCTTGTTCATTGCCCGTGAGCAGATACCTCCCTGTATTATCATAGCCCAGGAAATTTGTTAAAGGTGATCCGCTGCCCATATTCCTGGAAACAGTTGCTGCGCCTGTCAGTTTATAGCTCCAGTTCCCGGTATGTGCCTGCTCATTGGATATCGAGCCTCCGGAAGAGGTCCAGGAGTTCCCCTGGTTGGTGAAACCCCAGTCGAGATGGCGGGGAGGCAAACAGGCCCCTACAGGAAGCAGGTTAAAATTGTAGTCCTCAAACCCATCGAAGGCGATCTCGTTACGTCGTGCATTGGCAGCCACAGCCGTAGCAAGGGACTGGCCGTACCCAAACAAAGCTGATCCATAACGCCCCAGCGCATCCGTATTTTCAACCTCATTCCCTTTCCCATCGAAGAATATGGAAGCCGTGCTCCATACCCAGCGGCTGTCCTGATAGCTCCTGTTTGATAAAGGACCTATAGGCTGAAATTGCCAGAAGGGAGTATAACTATTGTAATAACCAGATTGCCGGATATTCGTGCCTCCATTTTGTCCGACCAGACCTGGTGTCTGTACCCGGCTGACTGTATAGGCGAAATTGGTATCCGGGTGCCAGTTGCCAAGTATATCTGTATAATATGGATTCAGCGTAGGTACATGCGGCACCGTCATAACGCAGCTCGCCGAGGAGCCGCATACGGTCAGGTATCCCGACGAACAGCTTAACCCCGTGACACCCAGGCTCTGGCCAAGGACATCTTTGGTAGAGAACAAGAGGTTGAGATCATTGTAGCTGGCCGCATTCCTTATTTGATCAGGGGTGTTGTTATATATCTCGCACCCCAGCGCCGCCGGCCCCCAGTAATTCATCCCCTCTATCATAATGGTATGATTGCCAGCCGGGATATCCACTGGATAGACATTCCAATTATAAAAGACAGTACCGTCGTCATTTACAAGATGGACTTTCAACTGGCCGTCCAGGTAGAAAGCAGCTTCGTTGTCAGCCGATATTCCCACATAGTAGGTCTTGCTGGTCGGAAAATTTATACAGGTAGCAAAGTCGACAGGCGCGCCTTCAGGGTTACGGGTGGAACCGCTGCTTCCCATACATGTCCATACGCTGGTGCGGCAAAGAGGCCATGAATTAGCCATATTCCTTACACCTGGGGATTGAGTACATCCTGTAGGAGGAGGAACACTTGCCAGGGGAGATATGCTTGCGCTGGATGTAACGGTTCTTGGAGTGGCTGTGCTTGCGGTCATCTTCGTGCCGGCAGCATTGGCCATTGCTTTTACAGGAGCTTTTGAAATAAGTCTTGGCTTTATGGGAGTCCTGATCGTCCCTCTTGAAGAATCCAGCACGATCCTCTTACCGGAAAAGGACGACTTTGGCCTGACAGATTGAGCAGAGATCTTCTTACCGGACGCAGTTACAGGCGAGGCCGCCGCAGCCGCAGCTTCCCCTCCCCCACAATCGCCTCCCCAGAAATTGCTGGACACATAATATTGAATATTGCCGCTGCCTGTATTGACGTCGTATCCGGATTGGAATATCTGCGTACCGCATTTTGTGTAGCTGCCGTCTCCGCTGCCCTCGCATACCGTGCTACAGGTAGGAGTCCCTAATGCAGGCACCTGGACAGTGTCTGTCTGTTGCAGACAATACTGAGGCATGGCCCACCTTTCATTATATACCACAGCTTTCGCATCGAGGATCCGATGCGATACATCCAGATTCAGATGTCCTGACTGCACCGGGTCATTCATACATACTACTGTTCCTGCATCATTCTGTAGTAGATTACGTCTTCCCGAACGCAGCAAATACCAGGTCCCTGTCGTATTGGCCAGAAAATCTCCATTTTGATCGATAAGGCGGTAACTGCCGTCAGAAGAGATCATCACCCAGCCCTTCGTACCACCCGATGCTGTTATAAGCTCATCCCCCGGGAAAAGATAGGTAGAAGTATTATAGGGCATGGGTATCTGCCCTGCAGCTCCTGTATTGAAGCTATTGAATACAGCACCTAGATTATGGTACGCACTGCCCATCCCTTCGTAAGCCATATAGGCAGGATAATGAAATGCGTAGGTATAGTCGTCAAACTCATTTTGCGTCCGGGTCAGAAGTATCCCGCCAGTCTCCGGATCCCATAAGGTGTTTTCCGATGTAATGGAAGACCCATTCTTGATCATCCTGGTCCCGGTCATAATACCATATCTGCTGATCACCTTCACCGTGGAAGTGGAGTAATAGCTCTTATTCGTGTAATTGACATAAGGTACCACGCCGAACGTTGGAATATACCAGGGGCCGAAAGGAGGAGGTATAGGGATCACAAATCCCCCGGGATAGATGCCCACCGAGCCTCCAATGTTTTCATTCTTGCTCTGCCGCATGTCCGTTACAAGATCGATATCCGTACCAAGGGTCGCACTGCCGATGGTACCATCTTTATTCAATACCGGTATGCCATCATTGTTCAATTGTTTTTGCTCTGCCCCCTGATCCTGCACGCGATAAAAATATTCCATCGAAAGGATCTCCCGGCCTGATTTATCATATTCATGCACCGCCTTACGTTTCCCATGCATATCATTCAATTCGATCTTGAACCCTTGCGAAGTGGCCTGGTTATACGTGGCCATGGTAAAGAAAAGTAAGGGAAGAATGAATTGGGAAGAAGGATTATCCAGCGTAAGGTTATCTACCAGAGTTGGAAAATCTTTCGCCGTATAAAATTCATAGACATTATAACCTGTTTCCCGTGCATTGTTGTCCCCATAACTGGCGACAGTGATCCTGCTGTAGCCTACCTCCGGCGCCGGAAAATAGGATTCGCAATACGGCTTTTCAATAAAATGATACCTGTCGATGCCCCAATGCACTTTCTCCGTATAAGGTATCGGCTGATGAAATGGATTTTCTTCATTACCTCCCTGAGGCTCATAAGAAGCTACACCGGAGGATATCACTGTGCCATCCTTGCCGGTAGTAGTATACTTATACTCCTGTCCGTAGTTAGCTGTTTTGGCTCCCGAACCACCCATATTGGCCCACTGGTCGGAGATCTCGATCTTCCGCACCCGTATGCCGCCTCCGGTCTTCGAAAAGGTCCTGCTGCCATCATTGAATGAAAGATTGACGGAAGGGCTTTTCAGACGCACCATAGACTTGCTCAGGTCCACCTGGACAGCCATGCCGGCCCTGCTGGCCGTCTTATCGAAAGAAGTCCAGAGCTCTTTGAAATTTGCAAGGGTCCAATAGATAGCTTCACCGATGATGGCAATATCGCCGCCAGAAAGATCAGAATTGTCATATCCATTATAGGCATACTGAGGCAGGTCGGTCTTGATCTTCTGCCAGGCCTGCTTGGCGATAGGGCTATACCCGCTGATCTGGTTCAGATAGAGCTTGGCGGTCTTCCCGTCCCCCGAGACGACACACCGGGTCGGGTCGATGGTAGCATATCCGCTGACATAGTCGTTAAAAGTCTTGTTGGTGATATCATTCTGGCTTAGATCGCCCTTCATATTGGTATTCACCTTGAAATAGAGGGTATTAGTGCCATCCAGGTACTTGCTCACAAACTCACTCACCCCTCCCGTCACTGGCACAGGCAGCTGTACATCCACATACTGGGAATTGATCAGCCCTGAAGCATGCTGATTTGCATCCTCAAATCCTTTGATAAAATACATCTGCATGGCTTCCTTGTCCTGGACATAGGCATAATCTTTTGCTTCATACGTCACTGTTATTACACTGCCTGAAGGTGTGGTGATCCTGTACAATTGCCACTTGGCAGACATACGATCGATGAGATCACTCCAATCCGTAGCGCTGACGCCCGATGGGGGGGCATTCTTTTGAAGACTATAGGGGTACTCCGAATTATTCAGATATCCTGCGGTGCCTGAGCCTGGATTGGGGTTATTATACCAGCTTTGTTTATAAGTCCCCCACCTGTCCCCCTGTCTGTCGGCATATAGATCATTGGCTTCCTCCTGTGCCGGATCATTGGCGTAATTAGGCAGCGAAAGACCGCTGACACCGGGATTGACAGGCGCAACATTATACTCAAAAATGTAAGGGTTGGTTTTACCACGGGTGTTTGCCCCAAATGTGAAATACAGTTTCTTTAAGGTAAGCTTGCCCTTATTCAGGTTCGGACTCACTGTATTCGAAGAATTATAAGGATCGGCAATCTGCGTCCCGGTATTATTGGGCATTCCGGGATACAACGAATAGTCATATTCGAAATGTACTACTTTAATAGGCGTCGCATTTGCGCCATTTTTTGCCCAGTCGGATTTGGAATACAGGCTGATGGAATCCAGCTTCATTACCTTCGCGCTGGTATTGGCCCCGCCATCCTGGTCTATTACCCCCAATCCATCCTCCCGCGGACTGGTCGAAAAAATAGCGATCATCGTCTTGCTCTCCACCGACCTCAGATACCATAATTCCTTTTCCCCATAAACGATGCTCCCCTTGTCATCTTTGGGGTCGCTTTGCAGGTCTTCATTATAGTTAGCCGTATTTGCCTTGAAAGGCGCCCGCCATTTATAAGTATAGGAGGGCTTTGTATAGTTGAATTTATAAGCCGTCCCCAGATCATCATCAGTAATACCATCACCGGTACGATCCACATAATCGGGAGAAAGCATCCCCGTCGCCAAAAAAGAAGTTGCATAGGCCGGTGTCGTCTCCTTCTGTATCATGCCATCCCGTCCATTATTGTTTCTGCCAGTGATATTCTTCGTATTGATATCGCTGCTGGTATAGGGTATAACGCCCGTTCGCCTTGCGGTAGCCTTGTCCCCAATCGTAGCAGGATTGACAGCATAGGTATATTCCTGGTGCGTAATATTATACACTGGGGTACCATATACCATACGCTTGCCCTCATTGTCGGTCACCGTCACCTCCGACATATGATTGCCTCTCCGGTAGTCCGAAGTCCTGCCGATACTCTGGAGACCCTGGTTATAATCTCCGACTCCCGTGCCCATGCGGCTGATAATATTTTTATCCAGCGCATAACTCGCAGCCTTTGTGGCATTGAGATAACTAAAATTGAAGTTACGCCTGTCGCGGGTCGTTCTTTTAAATGGAGTAGACAGACCTATTGTACTGGTATGTGATTTGAAAGCCGCCTGTGTCGAAAATCTATTAAGTTTCACCTCATCCGTATTCACATTATCTATCTTGCCCAGGTAGCTTCCATCCGTGGCTGTAGGTTCACCCACCTGTTTCAAATAGACAGGCTCATCCAATGGGTTGCTGGCATCTGCGGAGAACTCTCCTGTAGACAAATAACTGTTATTATCCGTCCATTTCCTCGATACAGCATCACCATGCGTGTAGTCCAGCCGTCCTCCCAGCTGCCATATCCACCCGCCTCCCACAGTAACCTTCCCTCCGGCATTGTCTGAAACATTGGAATACCGGGGATCGAATACGATATAGTTGCCACCGCAAAAAGGCCTGAACTGCCCCGTGCCCCCTTCGCCAGTAAAAGAGAACATATCCTGCGTAGCCACAGGGATCCCAATGGAAGGCGCACTGGGAATAAATGTGCCATCCTTCTCCCGGTTGAAATCCAACAATGCATTCTCATTGCTCCTGCCATGCAAATAATTCAGGTAACCATAGGCCGGCATGGTTTTATTGGCATCCGTAACATGCTCATTATATACATAGCCAGAACCGCCTAAACCCAGATATCCCCCAAATACATAGGGCCCCACATCCACGCTCAAAGTATAGCTCGAGCTCTTCGAGCTGACAGTGAAAGAGGGGGTGTAGGTTTCTCCAAAGTAATGCGTGTATGAACCAATAGTCGAAGACCCCAGATCTGAATATTGATAGTGCCCCTTGCTGTCCTTCTCATCACTGAGCAGCACAGAAGGATTAAAGCTGGCATCCAGCGAATAGGATTTTAACCCTGCCCGCGTATTGTATAGAAATGACCCGGAAAGGGTCGTACTTTCCATATCTCCATTCGGCTCCGCGTGGCTTGTAGTCATATCCAGGGATGGACGAAGGTTCACCCCGTCCCGGCTGTCTGAGCTAAAGTCAAGTCCCGCAGTGAAACGGGTATCCTTTACACTCCCCAGATTAAAGGACACGCTGGCTCCAAAGCTCGCCCCAATCCCATAATAATTATCCTTATATACATCCAGTTTGAAGCTGGGAGGATTCACCAGGTTGTCAAAACCCCAGAAAGTAGGCTTTACCAGCACCTGCCCTCCGGCCTTTTTGAAATCCTTTTTATAAAAGGTCTTCTGAATACCCTCTCCGTCAAAGTCATCCGGCAGTCCTCGTAATGTCCTGTTCACCGTACCAGGATTTAACGACCATCCCGCTCCAACCCAGCTTGCCTCTTCTTCCATGCTGCCTCCGGAATGATAGGACAGGTTCAAGGGATATCCATCCACATTCAATAAAGAAATATTGTCTTTGAAATCACCCGTGAACAGGTCCACCATATCACTGGT
>Ga0105240_10009119_pt1 | contig 14086 bp, 13 predicted proteins | sample KBSC54metaG_FD_80426 | JGI IMG/M metagenome (GOLD analysis project Ga0105240, IMG submission 80426) | Corn rhizosphere microbial communities from Kellogg Biological Station, Michigan, USA - KBS C5-4 metaG | ecosystem: Host-associated > Plants > Roots > Rhizosphere > Soil | place: Michigan, USA... | reverse complement strand
TCCTCCCCGGGCCTGCGCACACGCGCACAGGCGGCGAGCAGGACATCGAGGCCCTTCTTGGCCGGGTTGGCCGCGTAGGTGATCGCGGCAATGTCGCGCAGTGCATCCGTGGCCGCGGACGGCTCTACCGGCACTGCCAGCACCAGCACACCCCCCTTTACACCCCCCCTTGCACCCCCCTTGTCAGCCGTGTCCGACATCGCGGCCGGCGCCTCGGCAAGCGCTCCCTCGCTCTGCGGCAGCAGCAACGTCGCTTCGCGCAGACGGCGGCGCTCCAACGGACGTTGCCACAGGCCGTGGCGACCGGGACGGTTGGCGGCGGCCAGCGCATCGAAGCGGATGGCGCCCGGGCGCGGCCACAGCAAGGCCGCTGTCGTAGTCGAATAGATCACCGCCCGTACCGGCTCACGCTCCAGCGCCCGGCGCGCGGCGCGGCGCGCGGCCAGCGCCCAAGCGAGGTCCGTCAACATCAGCGTGCGCATCCGCCGCGGCGGACTTGCTCGGGCGATCTCAGCGCGCGCGCCGGCACGGCGCAGCGATGCCAGCAGCTCGTCGTCCACGGCGCGCAGGCCGCCGGTCGAGCCGAGCGAGACGATCAGGACGTCGAGCATTCCGCGCCAGCGCCGCCTCAGGTGGTGGCGCCGTCGATGCGCTGCGGGCGCAGCGCCTTGAAGCCCGGTGTACGCACGAGCGCGATCGCGCGCACAGGCGAGCTGCGCACGACATGAAAGCGCACGCCGTCGCGCTCCTCGATCGCCGCGACGGCGGCATCCTGGCGGCGCCACCACATCGCCAGCGCGATCGCGAAGCCGGCGCCGATGCCGGGGATCTGGGGGGCCAGGAAAGCCAGGCCGCCCGCCACGAATGTGAACAGCAGCAGCGGCCACAGCCGGTTCAGCAGCATCGATCCCGGTCGATGTTCGGGCAGGGCGCTACTGGCGCGCGCTTCGCCGAGCAGCCGCGCGATCGGCGGATTGACCTGGGCGCGGCGACCGAGCCACAGGCCAATCGCACCGCTGAAGACCCACCAGCCGGCCAAGATCGAGACGACGCCCGGGTCGCCCGCGGCGCTCGCCGAGAAGACGGTGACTACCGCCAGCGCGGTTGCCGCGGCGGCGCTGAGCAGCACCGTCGCCCTGAGGAAGTCGACGAAGTGCACGTCGCTACAGAAGCGCCTCGAGCAGGCCGCGCACTCCAGCCTGCCCGTCGATCACGATGTCGGCGCCCTCGCTCAGCGGCGGCGGAGTCTCCTCCGAGCCGACCGCGACGCACACCGCTTGCCGCAGCGTGCCGTCTCCTACCAGCGCGCGCAGGGCACGAAAAGCGTCGATGTCGGTCGTGTCGTCGCCGGCGTACAACGCGCCGCTGACCTCGGCGCTGTCGCCGGCGGCGGCGGTCCGTAGCAGCGCCGTGATCCCGAGACCCTTGTCGAGCGCGACCGGCGGGCGCACCTCGAGCACCTTGCGACCCCAGTGCACGACAAAGCCCTCCCGCTCGGCGCGCACGGCGATCTCGCGCACAAGCGCGGCGGCCGCGGCTTCGTCGGGGGCGCCACGCCAGTGGAAGGCGGCGATCGCCTCCTTGTCCTCGCTGCGCACGCGCGCGCGCTGTAGCTCGGGCGTGTAGGAGCGCGCCGCGAATGCCCGCACCCGCTCCGACCAGGCGCTCATGTCTGGATCAAGCTCAGGACGCGTGGCGCCCGGACGCAGCAGCTCGCCGCCGTGGTTGCCGACGTAGGCGATGCTGCCGATCGAGACGATCTGTCGCGCGGTGGCGGCGCGCCGTCCGCTGACACAGCCGACCAGGCCGTAGCGGCGGGAGATTTCGATCAGCAGCGTGCGCGTCGCCTCGGGCACGTGCGCGTCGGCCGCGTGGCGGACGATCGGCGCCAGCGTGCCGTCGATGTCGAGCAGCACGGCGCTGTGGGCCGGGTCGGCGCGGAGCGGCTCCAGCGCCTCCACGAGAGTGGCAGCGGGGGGCACGACGCTTAGTATGGCGAGCCGTGCTGGCGGATTCGCCCGTAGTTCCCACCACCGACCGCCACGGACCGTCGTGAGCGCTGCGTCCCTGCGCGGCATGAGTCGCGAACGCGCCCTCAAGCTCGCCGCGATCGGCACAGCAGCAGGCGCCTTCAGCGGGCTGTTCGGCGTCGGCGGCGGCTCGGTGATGGTGCCGCTACTGGTCCTCTGGCTTGGCTATGACAGCCGCCGTGCGACCGCTACCTCGCTGGCGGCGATCATCGTGATCGCTGCGTTCGCCGCCAGCGTGCAGGCGACGTACGGCAACGTGCGCGTCGACGACGCCCTGCTGATCGGCATCCCGGCCGTCGGCGGCGTGCTGTTCGGCACATGGCTGCAGCAGCGCATCCGCACGCGTGAGATCTCGCTGCTGTTCGCAGCGCTGCTGGTGGCGACCGCCGTGGAGCTGTTGCTGAAGTGATCGACGCGATCGCAAGCGCCCCAGCCGGCGCTGACGGACGGCTCCGGTGATCGGCGCGATCGCGATCGGCATCGCCGGCGGCATCATCGCCGGACTGCTCGGGGTCGGCGGCGGCGTGCTGTTCGTGCCGGGGCTGGTCCTGTTCATGAAACTCGGCCAGCACCAGGCCGAGGCCACCTCGCTGCTGGCGATCGTGCCCGTGGCGATCGTCGGCACGATCCGCCAGGATCGCTACGGCAACGTGCGCCGCGACGACGCGCTCCTGGCCGGCGCGCTGTCGCTGGCAGGGGCCATCGCTGGCGTTGCGCTGGCCAACACCCTGTCCGGGCAGGCGCTGCGCGTGGCCTTCGCGATCCTGATCCTGGTCGTGGCCGCGCAGCTGGTGCGCTCCACGCTGCGAGGCGACGGGGGGGAGAGCGACTACGACGGGACGGACGACGATGCCGCCTCGCGCCGTCCCAGCGCGGCGACTGACGGCCCGGCCGGGGCGGCCGGCCCGGCCGGCGGCGATCCGCCCTAGACTGCAGAGACATGGGACTCGACAATCCCCTCCATATCGCGTTTCTGGTCGTGATCCTGCTGCTCGTGTTCGGCGCCCGCCGCCTACCGGAGATCGGCCGCTCGCTCGGCAGCGGACTGCGTGAGTTCAAGCAGTCGATCAACGGCGAGAGCCATCATCGCGAGCCGCAGCAGCTGGCCCCCGCGGCACCTCCCGCTCCCCCGGCGTCGCAGGCGCCCACAGAGCCGGCGGCCGCAGCGGCAGATCCAGCTCAACCGGCTCAGGACGCGTTCGCCCAGCGCGAGCCGGCGGCGACCGACCGCAGCTGAGCCTACGCGAACGGATCGCGCGCTTCGACGCCGTCGTAGCGTCGGAAGTCGCGATCGCGCGTGTAGATGACGGCAACTCCGTGTGCTGTCATCAATGCCGCGACATGAGCATCGGGCACATGGTTGCCGCGGGTATCCCGGCTCGCGACAGCGCCATAGGCCTCCCAGAAGCCACGACCCTCTGCCTCAGTTCGTACCGTCGGACGTTCCAGCAGGCTTGAGATCGCCGCCATTGCCCGCTCGGGCGCAACGGGATTGGGAAAGATTGCGGGGTGGGTCGCGATACGTAGGTACCCCATGATCGTAGGCCAGAACAGATACAGCAGCTCAGGGCCCCGGGCGAGCCGATCGATCAACTCGCGAGCATCGCGATGCAGCGGATCGTCCGCATTGCTTGCGTAAAGCAGGACGTTGGTATCGACGGTGACGCTCAACTACTGCTGCATCTCGGCGTCGAGTGCACGCCAGAGAGCGTCCCTGTCTTGCAGGTCGACCTTCGGCTTGCCCATGTGCCACGTCGGCCATTCGAATGCCGGCAACTCGCCGGCTGTCTCCTGACCGAGCGAAACCGCGAGCCGCTCTGATGCCAGCTGCCCCATGCTCTTGTGCTCCGCCTGCGCCCGCCGACGCAGTTGAGCCAGGACGGAGGGGTCGAGGTCGAGCGTCGTACGCGCCATGATGCTAGATGCTAGCAGTTCACGCATCTGATGTTGCGGCTTTCTCGCCGCATCGGCTCACGGATCGGCCTCGAGCGTGACGAGCACACTGGCCGGCTTGCCACGGAGTTGAGGCCGCCCCTACAGCGTGCTCGAGGTCAGTCGCTCGATCTCCACGATCGAGGTCTGGCCGGCACGGACCTTGGCGATACCGTCCTCGCGCATTCGCAGCATTCCCTGACTGGCCGCCGCGCCCGCGATCTCGTCCACCGAGGCGTGGGCGAGCACCAGCGCTCGGATCTCCTCTGTGATCGACATAACCTCATAGATCCCAATCCGCCCGCGGTAGCCGCTGTGAGCGCAGCGCGGACACCCGACGGGCTCGAACACCTCCGGCTGGTGCAGTCCATATTCGGCCAGCGTCGACTCGGTCGCTTTGCTCGGCTGCTTGCAGTGCGGGCACAGCATCCGCACCAGCCGCTGCGCGACGATGCAGTCAATTGCCGAGGAGATCAGGAACGGCTCTATCCCCATGTCGATCAGCCGGCCGAGCGCGGCCGGAGCGTCGCGGGTGTGCAGGGTGGAGAGCACGAGGTGTCCGGTCAGCGCCGCCTCCACCGCGATGTGGGCGGTTTCGCGGTCGCGGATCTCGCCCACCATGATCACGTCGGGGTCGGCTCTGAGCATCGAGCGCAGGCCGCTTGCGAATGTCATGCCGGCCTTGGGCGCGACCTGCATCTGCTTGACCCCGGCGATGCGCGACTCGACCGGATCCTCGATCGTCAAAATCGAGCGCTTGCCGTCGTTGACGGCGCCGAGCGCCGCGTAGAGCGTGGTGGTCTTGCCGCTGCCGGTCGGGCCGGTCACGAGCACCGCCCCGTTGGGCCGGTTGATCGCATATGCGAAGCGGTCCTGCTCGGTGCGCTGCATCCCCAGCGCCTCCAGGTCGCGCACGCTCGCGCCTTTGTCGAGGATGCGCATGTAGGCGCCCTCGCCGTGGACGAGCGGCAGCGTTGTGACGCGCACGTCCACGCGGCGGCCGGCGACGGTCAGCGCGAAGCGCCCGTCCTGCGGGACGCGGCGCTCGGAGATGTCCATCTCGGACATGATCTTCACGCGCGAGACGATGCTCGCGGCCATCGAGCGCTTGAGTGTCGCGGTCTGGGAGAGCACGCCGTCGATGCGGAAGAGCACGCGCATGTCGCCCTCGGTCGGATCGATGTGGATATCCGATGCCCCTTGGTCGATCGCTTCGGCGACGATCGAGTGCACGAGCTTGATGACGGGCGCGTCGGCGTCGGCCTCGTCGCTCATCGCCTCGGGCTCGGGTTCGTCCTGCTCCTCGGCGATCGCCTCGACCGACTGCTCCACGCGCGATAGGCGCGTGATCAGGATGTTGACGTCCTCGATCGAGGCTGCGGCGGCCCGCACCCTGCGTCCGGTCAGCATCGCCACGTCGTCGACCGTGAGCACGTTGGTGGGATCGGCCATCGCCAGCAGCAGCGTGCCGTCCTCCAGGAAGCCGATGGGAACCGCCTGGTAGCGGCGGATCGCCTCCATGTCGATCAGATTGACCGCGCCCATGTCCAGCTCGTACACGGACAGGTCCACGTAGTCGAGCCCGTAGCGTTCGGCGACGACACGCGCCAGTTGATCGTGGCGCAGGATCCCCTGCTCAACCAGCACCTGCCCGGTGGGCTTGCGCTGTGCGCGAGCTACCTCGACGGCCTCCTCGACCTTCTCGCGCGTGGCGAAGCCGAGTTCGACTACGACGTCGCCGATCAGCCTGGCTGGACTGACTTCGAGTTTGGCTGGGGTGAGCGCCTGTGCCTCCACCCGTCGATGATCGGCATCGACGGGGCGCGACTTGACTAGAGGCCGCGCTCGAAGGCCCCCTTCACGCTGGCGTCGAGCGCGTTCAGCCGCTGCAGGGCCAGCGCCTCCGCCGAGGCGGGGCGCTGGGTTGGTGTGCCTCCACCGCGGTCGCCGTGATGGGCGAGCACGCAATGCTCGAGCGCCAGCCTGCGCTCGCCCTGCAGCGAGGCGGGCGCGTGCGTCGCGATAACGCGCAGCCCCAACTCGATGTGTCCCAGCATCCGCCCCTCTTGGCTGAGCGAGATCTCAGCCCCATAGTCATATTCGCGCGTCTTGCCAATGTCGTGAACGAGCGCCGCGCACAGCAGCAGGTCTCGGTCCAAGCGCGGATGCACTGCGCACAGCTCGATCGCCAGCGTCGCCACCCCGACGGTGTGCTCGATCAGCCCACCCAGAAAGGCGTGGTGGGCCGATGAGCCAGCGGCGGAGCGGGCGTGCGCGCCGGGGCCGGGCAGCGAGCAGGGCGCCCGGCGCAGCTCGGCGCGCAGCTCGCCGTCGGCCAGGATCGCTTCGAGCAGGGCGCGCAGCGGCGGGTCGTAGACCTCGCGCACAAGATGCTCGAAAAACCCCTCCAACTCGTCGAGGTCTCGCCTTGAGACGGGTAGGAATTGGGCGGCCTGCTGCTCGTCCAGCTCGACCCGCTCGATCCGTTCGAGCGCCAGTTGCAGCTCGCCGCGGAAGCGCTCGGTGCGTCCGCGCGCGCGCACGAGGTCTCCGCGCTCGAACGTGCCCGCCAACAGGTCGGCGTCGCGAAAGGCGCGCGCGGTCATGCTGCCGCTGGCGTCGCGCAGCTCCAGCGCCAGATACGGGGTGCCTGCGCGCGTGAGCAGACGCTGCTTGCGCGTACAGGCGAACACCGCGTCGACGGCCTCGCCGTCGCGCAGGGTGGCGATCGTCTGTGCATCGAGAGTCCCTGGCATCGGCTTCCCATGATGTACGGTGGTTCGGATGCAGCCGTTGATCTGGGACCGCCGCCCCGACGGCCTGAGGGCCCCGGCGATGGTCTGTTCCTTCCAGGGCTGGAACGACGCCGGCGACGCCGCCTCCAGCGCCACCGACTTCCTCGCGCAGTCGCTCGAGGCCAAGCGCTTCGCCCTCCTCGACACCGAGGAGTTCTACGACTTCCAGGCCAACCGCCCGCACGTCCAGATCGACGACACGCAGGCACGCGTGATCTCCTGGCCGTCGGTGGAGATCTTCGAGGCGCGGGCGCCGCGAGCGCCGCGCGACCTGGTGATCGTGCAGGGCGCCGAGCCCTCGATGCGCTGGCGCTCGTTCAGCGCGCTGATCGTGGACCTGGCTGAGGCGCTCGACGTGCAGCTGGTCGTTACGCTCGGCGGCCTGCTTGCCGATGTGCCGCACTCACAGCCGGTGGCTATGACGGGCTTTGCGTCAGACCCATCGTTGATGGAACGCCTCGGCTTGAAATCGAGCCACTATGAGGGCCCGACCGGGATCGTGGGGGTGCTGCACGCAAGCTGCACCGAAGCGGGATTGCCTTCGGCAAGCATCTGGGCAAGCGTCCCCCACTACGTGGCGGCGGCCGCCTCGCCAAAGGCGGCGCTGGCGCTGCTGCGCAAGCTCGAGTCGATGGTGGGCGTGTCGGTGGATGTGAGCGAGCTGGAGGAGGCGGCCGGCGAGTACGAACACCAGGTGGGTTTGGCGGTGCAGTCCGACCCCGACATCCAGGCGTTCGTAGAGCGCTTGGAGCGCCGCGCCGAGGCCGAGGCCGAGAGCGAGTCGCCGCTGGGGCCGCAGGACGTGCCATCGGGGGACTCGATCGCGAGGGAATTCCAGCGCTTTTTGCGCCAGCGCGGAATCGAGTCGTAGCGAGTCCTAACGCGTAGCGATGCCGTAAGTCACGGCCGCCTGCCCGATCAGCAGTTTGTGTTGGCCGTAGTCGGCCTCGGCCGTCGTCGGCTGGAAGCCGGGGCTGAGCTGGATCTTCTTCGACAGCGCGTACATGACGAACTCGATCGTGTCGCTCTTGCCGTGGTCGGGGCAGATCGCCGAGTAGCCGGCCTTGCCGGCGGTGTTGGTGCCGACGATCCCGCCCGCCGGCGTCTGGCCCGCCGCGACGCCTGTGGAGGTGGGGTCGATGTTGCCGACGACCCAGCGGATGCCGCCGGACTTGCCGGCCGAGTTGTCGTCGATCACGAACAGGAACAGCTCGGCCGCTTTGCCGGGAACTTTCTGCCACGACAAGGGGGGTGAGGCGCCCTTGCCGGCGCAGGTGTATTGCGCCGGTATCTGGCCGTTGCGTTCAAACGCCGAGCTCGTCAGCGCGAACGCGCCCGGCGCGGTGTAGACCTCGCCGCTGGGGTTGGCCGAGGACGATCCGCTCGAGGCCGAGCCGCGCGACGAGCCATCTCTGGCGCTGGAGGCGCCGCCCGTTGTTGAAGCCGAGAGGTCTTCGGGCTTGCCTTTGTACTGCTTGCAGTCTTCCATCACGTAGCCGGGGTCGCAGCTCGTCAGCGCCTTCCAGCGCGTCTGGAAGTTGCGCTCGAAGCCAGACAGCAGGGCCGAGCGCCGCGAGGCGCTCTTGCCGGCGGTGACGTGCGCGGCGATGTGCGAGGCGAGCAATTCGACCTTGATCCGCGCCAATAGGTCGGCTTCGGTCTCGCCGGACTTGGCCAGGTACTTCTGCATCGAGCCGGGCTTGGGGAAGCTCTGGTGCACGAGCTGGGTGAAGCGGCGCTTCACTTCGGCTTCGGAGACCGCGACGTGCCGCCCGGCGGCCTCGCCCAGAACCCACTCGGAGGTGATCAGGAAACCGAGCGCCTGGTGGCTGGGGTTGCCGGAGGCGCCGAGCTTGCGCTCGACGGCCAGCCAGTGTTCGTAGCTGGCCTTGGCGATCGGCACGCCGGCGACGATCGCGACGGCGTTGGCGGCGGAGACGCTCGCGGCCTCGGCGGCGGCTGCCGGGGAGGCGGGGACCGAAGAAGCCGTGGTCGTCGAGGAGCCGCCGCAGCCGGTGAGCAGGGCGATACCAAGCACGGGTATCGCCAGCGCCGGCGCCAGCGAAGCCCTCATGACGGGCAGGCGCAGTCCCGCGCTCGCGGTGGCTACTTCCTTGCGGACCCCATTCATCCGGTGCGAAATCTAGCCGGATCGCCTAAAGGGCAGACAAATCTTCATCCCGACCACGTCGCGCGACGGCGATTCGATAAAGCAGATCGACCTCGCGCTTTTCAGCGTCTCGGAGAAGAACAACACCGCCCGCCTGGTGCTCCAGGTGGCCTCGCGATCGCTCCCTGCACGCGCCAGCCCTTATCGGTGAGGGTCCATGCGTTGGGCTCGCCGCGAGTGGCTCCGCCGCCTGTGTTCTCGATCAGGCCGATGTGGTGCAGGCGGGCGAGCAGCTTTGACATCTGGCCCTGGTCGGCGACCTCGGCCGTCTCGGCGATCACCCGGTTCGAGGAGCCCGGGTGGGCGGCGATCGCCATCAGCACGCGCACGGTGCGGTAGGTGAGGCGCATCTCCAGTTCGCCGAGGGGGTTGCCGTCGTGTCGCGCGAGCACCGGCGCTTTGGGGGGAAGTTTTGCCAGCTCCTTGCGTGCGGCCGCCGGTCCCAGATAGGGCAGCACGATCATACTCATCAGGGGGCCGGCGAGTGCGAGCAGGGAGTCGCCGTCGAGGTCCGGCGTCGTGTCGATCAGGCGCGAATGCAGGACCGACAGCACGCCGCCGACGATGCCCTCGGCCGTCAGCGGTGGCAGGTCCGCTGCGGCTCTGGCCTCGGCTCGTCCTTCGTCGATCGCGGCAACGACCTGGGCGACGATACGCCGGCGCTGCTCCATCGCCTGCGAGCCGGCGCCCAACGAGCCGACGATCAACAGCTGGCCGGCGTCGGGATCCGCGTCGAGACAAGCGAGCAGGCTCGCCAGAGCGGACCGGATTCGCTGCGGCCAACGCGCCCCCGGATCGTAGTCGTCGAGCACGTGCCTCGAGACGCGAGCGACCGCCTCCTCGAACGCGCCGACGAAACACGCTTCGCGGTCGGCGAACAGCTCGTAGAACGTGCGCCTGGAGACGCCGGCGCGGGCCACGACGTGTGCGACGGTCACGTTGCCCGAGCCGCGCACGGCACACTCCTGCGCCATCGCCGCGAGGATGCGCGCGCGCTGGATCTCGATGACGCGCTCGCGCCCAAGATCATGCGCGTGGCCCGCGCCGTTCGCGTGGAGGGCTAGCTCCCGAGGCGCAGCTGGGGGGCCCTTTGGCTCGACGGGCATCTCATTTCTTCCCGCGCGCGTGCCCCTTACGACGCTTATGTGAACCCCTCCCCTTCTTCGCCTTCTTCTGCTTGGGGCAACCGGTCACCGTGATCTTCGTGTTCTGTTTGACGCGCGCACCGTTTTGTGCGTCGAACATGGTCGGCATCACGAGTTTCGCCTTGCAGAGATTCCCGTTCGCAGCGAGTGCGGAGAACGGACCTTGTGGCAGTGTCAGTTCAAAACTGCCAACAGGCTGGTCAGGAACGGTCTTGAATGTGCTGCTCGTGATCCCCGCTTTGTTGATGAAGGTGGAGCCCACAAGGTTGATCGTGACGCCGTAGCCTTGGAGGACCATGATCAGGTCGGGGAACTGTTCCCCACCATGCGATACGAAATACGCGGGGCCTTCGAGCGGGACTGGGATCAACGGTGTGATCGCCTTGGCGAACCCGATCCTCGACGCTGCTGGACAACCAGCCGGGTTCGCCGCGAACTGCGCAGCTGTACATGCCTTCTGCAGCGTCGTCAACCTGGACGGTAGTTGCTTTGGCAGGTCCACCTTGACTTTCGCGATGTTCGCTTGCGCGCCTGCGGGGTAGGACAGCTTGACTGTCAAGCTCGCACCCTTAGTACGAGATGTTTTGCCTGTGGTTGAGACTTTGAAGATCGGTTTGAACCCAAGCGCCTGACAGTTCGACGCCTGGAACGGGCTCGTCACTGTCTTCGACGCCTCCAAATCGCTTGTCAGGGCGCTACCGATCGATAGTGGATTGCAGCTGGTGGGGTTCAGCGTGAATTTGTTACGGTCGATGTAGACGCGGATATCTCGAACGTGGGTGACTATCCCGTGCAAGATCGTGGGTATCGGTTCCGAGCTGGTCGGGGTGACGCTGACCTGCGCCGTGTAGGGGTCTATCGTCAGGCCGAACCGCAATACGACAGTCCCCAGGTCGAATGGGCCGACGACGGCGCTGGTTACGCTCACCAGCGAGAACGGTGCGCCGTGGAACGGGCCGGCCAAGTAGATCTTGCCCGGCACATACGCCAACACAGCACCGACACCAGTACCCACAAGCGTATGCCCGACCTGACTTGCGGCGGGACAAGACGGGGCAGCTTCCTCCTGCGCACCACTCTTACGCCGCGCTGCTTCGATAGCCGCCTCCGGACAGAACGGGATACCAGACAAGTCACCTGTCAATCCGGGGGGCAGGTTGGTAGAGAAGCCAGCTATCTCCTGCTCGGCATCAGTCCTTGTCAGGTGCAGGTAGAAGGGGCTATATGCGCCGGCGTTGTTGTTGACCGTGCCGGACACGATCCCTGGATCGAACGGTGGCACACCACCAGACGGGCACGCGCCTCCGTCGAAACCCTTGGTGATCGTGAACGAGGAGGCGACGCTCGTCGCGCTCAAGGGCGCAGACCATGGGGTGAGTTGTGCTTGTGTTGTGTAGGTTCCGCACAATGGTGGGCTGATCAAAGATGCCTGTTGTCCTTCGCGGAAATGAAAGTTGAAATGGTTGAACGGTAGTTGTGGCGTGTTTTCGAAGATCGTCGTCAACTGGCCAGTCACGGGGTTCGGCACGACCTTCCCCGCGAGCTTGATCAGGATCCCCGTTTCGGGGTTCTTCGCGACGATATACAACGCAACCAACGTCCCGCCGGGATGACCCGCTCCCGGTTCGGGGAAGGGATTTTCATACGGTTGCGCTATGAACAATGAACCATGGATTTTCTGCGCCAACAATGGCGTTTCTATTTCGACGGTGCCGAGCTTAGAATCATTAGGACAACCTTCGCCCGCGAGCGAGTTGATCGTCTCACGCGCATAGTCCGCTGGTCTGCAACCGCCTAGTCCGACACCCGCGGATGGGTTGATCGTGACTCCTTCAGGCAACGTCACGACAGTGTTCTTCAACTGTGATTGCGCGAGACCTGGAGCGCTCGTTAGTCCTTCGTCGTGGAAGTTGATGTTGACATCAAGACCGGTAGGCGCCGCCGCGCTCTGCGTACTCGCTTCAGCAGAGATCGCCGGACTGAACGGCACCTGGTTACACGCCGTGAGCGGAACCAAAACATTGGTCTGGTCTTCCAACGAATAGGAGAAAGGACCGAACGACGCGCCCGCCGGGTTCTTCTTGTTCGGCCAGGACACGCCGGTTACCGACGTGGCGTAGGGCTCTTCGCAATTGGTCGGCAGCGTGAGGAACGCCGGGGGAGCGGCTTCGCTGGACGGGTTGCAGCTCAACGTCGGAAACTGTGGGTTTGTGAATATGCGTTCGCGGATGCAGCCAAAGCCACGCGATTCGTCATGGCTTGATTCGCCCGGCGTACCCCAGAACACTACCGTCGAGGTGATGAAGTTGACAAGCTCCGTCGTGTTGGAGACGCTGACGGTGACACCATAATCTTCGCCAGGACCACTGCGAACGGACGTGTCGAGAATCACAGGAGTACCGGCGATCACGAAGCCGAACCGCGCAGGCTCCCCATACGCCGTCTCAAGGTTGAACAGTGGCGTCGGTAGCGTCTTCAACCCAAGGTTCGCCTGTTCATCAAAGGTGATGATCGCGACACCAATAGCCGTGTCCTCCGGGCACAGGTTGTTTCCACCCTGACCCGGGGGCTGTGCGTTGAACGCGACCGTGCTGCACTTCGGCACCGCTGTCGCGCTGCCGATCTGCCCCGGCGGCAACATGAAGTGGAAGTTGCGCGCGAGCGCCGGCGGCGCGATCGGGTTCGCGGTCTGGTTCAAAGCGACGGTCGTCGTCAGCTGGTAAGGGTGCGAACCGGCGCGATCATCGACCCCACCACCAATTTCTTCGGGGACGAGATTGTATTCTTCGACCCCGAACGGGGGCAACGCTTCCCCTTCGATCCTGACCGCTTGATGACGGGTCACGGGGGCCGCTTCGCCGCCGCTCACTTCGGCGTGAAATTCGCCACCGGGAATCGCGCCGACATCCTTGACCCTCACCCACAGTTCAAGCGTTTCGAAGGGGATCACATGATCCAGATCGCTCACGCTGTTGCTGACCAACGGGTTGGTCGTGCACGTGATCGTAGCCCCTGCGACTTTACAGATTTCCGCAGCCAACAGTTCGGAGTTGGATTCTCCCGTGTTCACCTTCAGCGATGGCCAGAACAGGATCTGTGGTGTAGCGCCCTTCATCGCCACGGACAATCCGGCAGGTAGGGTCGCCGAGACTGTGATAGCTCCCGAGGTTTGACCGTTGCCGATGTTCGACGCCTGGATGACGATCGTGCCTTCACCGCCGGAAGGCAAGACGGCCGGCCTGACACTCGAAGTCAAATGCCACCACGGTCTGCACGATTTGCAATTATCCGCGGCGAGCACCGACGCGGATCCAATGAGCGCGAGCGCCGAGACGATTACCAGCAACCCTATTATCATCATGATGCGCCTCATCGATGCGCACCCCCCCTCGACTTCTTCGCTTTGCCCACCGGACCGTATGACCGCCGTGCCTGTCTCTTACACGCAGCCCGCTTACGCTTTGGCTTGTGTCCACAAGCCTTTAGCGCCCGTGCGAGCTTTACCGCCCGCCGAGAGGAAGGCTTTGCCTTCCCCTTCACCGCCGCCGGGACAGACGCAAGGGGATTACCGGGACCCTTGAACGTGAGCGATCCTGGAGTGGGATCTTCCGGGGCGCTCACCGGGTTCTGGCACGCGTCGCCTTCACAACCTGGCGGCTTCACGGGTTCAACGACGACACCACCAACACGAGCATCGTAAATATCGTTAGCGGTATCGACATCACCCGGGACAAGCTGGGCCGCGGTCAACAAGAAAACGTCATCACCCGATTCAGAAGCATCCAGAAAGGCCGATTCTTCAGCAGAAGTCCCTGACGAGACCAGATCAATACAACCATCCGAACTAGGGCCATAGGCCCGAGAAAGGGTCGAGCAATTATTCGACGCTGGCTGACCTTCGCCCAGTGGCGGCTCATACTCGTAAACATCGACCGTTCCATTAGAGTCGCGCGGAGCAAGAGCATCGGCACTATTGAAGAACAAACGCCCCGAATCCGAGAGATAACGAGACTG
>Ga0105240_10009117_pt1 | contig 14087 bp, 15 predicted proteins | sample KBSC54metaG_FD_80426 | JGI IMG/M metagenome (GOLD analysis project Ga0105240, IMG submission 80426) | Corn rhizosphere microbial communities from Kellogg Biological Station, Michigan, USA - KBS C5-4 metaG | ecosystem: Host-associated > Plants > Roots > Rhizosphere > Soil | place: Michigan, USA... | reverse complement strand
GGCAGGCGCTATATGGCGGTCCGCGCCGGCATTATCCGGCCGATGCTGGGGCGTAGCCAAGCGGTAAGGCAGCGGTTTTTGGTACCGCCATGCGCAGGTTCGAATCCTGCCGCCCCAGCCACACATTCCGACATGACGAGGTACTTTCCGGCGGCTCTCTAGAGCGGGCGTGGAATGGCGCGGTTCCGCGCGCTGTCGGACCTGCTCTGCAGAATTGCGGGACACAGAGACGCGATTCTAAGAGCAAGAACCACAAAAAAGGCCTCGCGTCTCACGAGGCCCTTTTGAGTGTCCCACGGTTTTGGGGGTGCTAGAAGCCGAGCGCCTTGCGCTGGCTTTTCCAGTCGAGCGGTATGCTCGCATATTTGAACAGGCGCCTCGATGTAAGCGATGGCGGCTGGCGTCCATCGAGAATCGCCGCGACGATGTCCGGCGCTAAGAACGCTAGACGCGCGATGCGCTCGCATTCCCGATCAAACTTTGCTTCGGCGCCATCGGCAAAGAGCTGCTGCCGGGCAGCTTCGGCTTTTTGCAGCAGCGCGATCAGGTCCTGGTCGATCTTGGCCGGCCGCTCCTTTTCCGAACGCAGGACAAGCTTCAGATTATGTCCACGTCGATCCGGCTTGGTCGGGATGTGGATGGGGATGCGAATGCCATCATCTTCCGCTGCCAGTGCAGCCCCATCCAGCAGCGCCACAAGCAGGCGTTGGCTGACCGATGCTTCTATTCGGTCCTGATGCACGACAATCGACAGCCCCAGCGATTGTAGATGGGTCCGAACCTCGGCCTTGCCAGCCTTCGCCATCTTCGCGGCCTTCGCCTGGGCCGCGCTGCTGCGGTGGACGAACGCTCGGGCATCGGCCTGCGGCAGCGTCATGATGGTGCGCTGGTCAGCCAGCAGGCTGGTGATCGCCTCCAGCACCGCTTGCTCCAGCTCGGGGGCAGGCAACCGAAGGGCACGGGCCTTGACCGTTGCATCATCAGCGCCCGCCATGCTGGAGACATAATAGCGGTAGCGCCGCTGCTGCTTCACCGCATGGCTGGGCGACATCGGCCGGTCGGCATGATCACGGATCATGCCCGTGAGAAGACTGCCATGCTGACCATTGCCGCGATCTCTTTTGTTGCCGATTGCCGTAGTTCGCTTAGCCTGCACCGCATCCCACAGCGCCTGATCGATGATGGCCTCATGCTGCCCATCATGCAGCTGCCCCCGATGCGCGACCTTGCCGATATAGATGGGATTGGAGAGGACATGATAGAGCGGCCCGCGAACGAACGGCTGCCCGCCTTTGTTCTCCGCCCGCCGCTTGTTGACGACGCCCTCAGCTTTGAGCTCCTCCATCAACGCTTTGACCGACGGCAGCGCCAAATAGCGCCGGTAGATATGCTGGACGGTCTTGGCTTCTTCGGCATTGGGCACCAGCTTCTTGTCTATAACGTCATAGCCGATCGGCACCGAGCCTCCCATCCACATGCCCTTGGCCTTGGACTGAGCGATCTTGTCGCGCACTCGCTCGGCAATCACCTCCCGCTCGAACTGAGCAAAGCTCAACAGCACATTGAGCGTCAGCCGCCCCATGCTGCTGGTCGTATTAAATTGCTGCGTTACCGACACGAACGACGCGCCCGCCTCATCGAACACATCGACGATGCGGGCAAAGTCGTTGAGGCTGCGGGTCAGCCGGTCGACCTTATAGACGACCACGACATCGACGCGGCCTTCGCGCACATCGGTGAGCAGCCGGGCGAGGGCGGGGCGCTCCATGCTGCCGCCGGAGAAGCCCCCATCATCATAACGGGCGGAGACCAGCGACCAGCCCTCGATCTTTTGGCTGAGCACATAAGCGGCGCAGGCCTCGCGCTGGGCGTCGAGGCTGTTGAACGCCTGGTCCAGACCCTCTTCGGTCGATTTGCGCGTATAGATGGCGCAGCGCAGCCGCTTCTTCTGGGTCATGGGCGAACTCCAAAGAAGCGCGGGCCTGACCAGTGCGCACCGGTGATGTGCCGGGCCACCGCTGAGAGCGAGGCGAACGTCCTGCCCCGATAGCTGCAGCGGCCCTTCTCCTCCATCAGCACATGATGGCTGGTCCCGCCCCATTCGCGCACCAGCTGCGTGCCTGGGGCGAGGGTGGGGGCGGGTGCCGAGCGTAGCGGTCGCTCTCCCGCAAGCTGCAAGCGGACCCGCTCGGCGCGGCCGCCCTGCGCTGCGCACTGCAGATCATGCGCCAGCGCCCGGGCGAGGAGGCCGGTGGAGACGCGCGGGGGCTCGCCCCCGTGCACCCGCTGCCACTCGGCCTTGATCTGGCTTGGCTTCATCGCCGCCAGCGCCGCAACCTGGGCTTCTACCTTCCCCATTAGGCCTGGCCCTCGAGATGATAGCAGCTCACCTCGCCGCGCTTGCGCTTTTCGATCGCATAGCCGCGCTTGCGCAGCCCGGTGAGCGCCGCACGCGTGGTGTGCGGCAGCCAGCTGGTGGCGCCGGTCAGTTCATCGAGCGTCGCGCCGCTGTCCCGGCGCAGCAGGTCGATCACCATTGCTGTCTTGGTGCCGGTGGCGGGAGCGGAAGGTTCTACCTCTGTCGCTAGGGAGAGTTGAGGATCGGATGAGCTGGTCGAGGATGCTGCGTCGGTGGGCTGAGCCGTCTGGCTTACGGGGTCGTGGGTCGTCTCCTGTACCTCCGCCTCAACCGCGATGGCGGCGCGGCCGGCGTCGGTGATGACGACCCCGATCGACTTGCGCCCCTCCTTGCGCCAGGCGTCGGCGGTGGAGCGGATAGCGACCTCTTCCGCAAGCCCGCGACGGATCAGGGATTCGACTGCCTTACGGATGCGTGCGGGGCCTTCGCCGAGCGTGTCGGGCGGCGGCAGCAGGCTGCCATTGTCGCGTTGCGCAGCGGTCGCGAGCAGCACCAGTTGGATGTCGGTCAGGCGGACAAGGCTGTTCATGGGTGGTCTCCCGTTCACGGAGCGGCGACATTGCCGCTCCCACCACCCAAAGCCCCGTGGCTCGCGCCTTCCGGGGCTGCGGCCTTCAACTCGGCCGCGTCGTCCTGACACAGCGTTCGCTCCGTTCGGCAGCGAAGTCGAATGGAAAGTGCGGATTCATTGGAGATTCTTGCCGTTTCAGTCGATCACCGAGAGAAGGGGAGACCCTCTGGATAGGTCTCCAGGAAGGGCCGGCGCTTGGACGCTGGATCCATGCTGAGGCGCTCAAACCATTGGTCGCCGCCGCCATGGCGCGCGACGATCGCAAGCCACGGCTCAGGATCATCGAACCGCTCATGCAGCGCCCAATGGCAGCGGCGGCATATCGCATAGGCAGCGAGCGGATCGCCATAATCCTCATTGTGCAGCCATACCCGATTGGACGTGCCGGGCTGCAACCATTATACCAGTCCAGCACATACGCTTTGCTCATGGCGCGCGCCTGACCTCAATCTGCTCACCGGTCGCGGTCTCGAAGGTCCATAAGGCCGCATCGCCCGCGAGCAGCTTGCCCATCGCCGATCCCATGCCAGCAAGCGGGATGCCGTTTGCTCGGGTGAGCACCATGCCGGAGCGGATCCCGGCGATACGGACCGGCCCGTTGTCATCCGCGCTCACGACATAAGCGCCCTCCGGCATCGGACGGATGGTCAGGCCCAGCGTGGCGATTGGCAGCTCGGCGGTTTCGCTTTCGCTCGCCGGTGTCAGAACCCTCTTGCTGATCATCAGGCCGCACCAATAGTTGACGACGGTCTTGGGATCTTTCTGCCCGATGTCCGCAATCCGCACCTGACCATGGTCGATAACGGTCAGAAACTGGATTACGGCTCGACCGTCGGTGGGCGTGTCGGTGCGGAGCAGACCGCAGGTCATATAGCCCTGGTGGCTGCCTTTATGCTTCCACTTCCCCTGAACATAGCCATAGGGCCACTCGATCTTCCAGCTTGCAGCATTGGGCAGCTGCGTCCGGAGCGCCGCCTCACCCATCGCCTTATAGTCTGCCCAGTCAGGCTCGGGACCATAGACATAGTCCTCCTTGGCCTGCGCTGCTGCAGATGTCAGAAAAGCGGCGGCCGCGAACATGGCCCCGCTGGTGATGGTGCGTATCACGGCTGTTCCCCCATTTTGATGATCTTGCCGCCGACCAGGCCCAAGCTGGCGTTGCCGCCCGCTGCGTCGATAACCTTGATCATGGCCTCGCCCATATTGTGGAGCGCAATCGCGTTGATGGTCTCGATCACCATGCCGGGACGGAGCCCGGCCTTGTGCGCCACCGAGCCCGGGGCGACTGCGCTTACATAAGCGCCTTCGGGCATGGCCTTGAGGGTCAAGCCGGTGGGCGAGACTGGCGTGGCGGTCGTAGGCGAGGCCGGAACTGGCGGCAGCAAGCCCTTCTGCATGGCCGCCACGCACTGCGCGGCAACCAGGCCATTCTCTTCATTGTCTATGTCGACATAGCGGAGCAGATCATGGTCGATGACCACGACGAAGGCACGGTCGCCGGTGTAACCACCCATGCGGTTCTTCGCATTGACCAGGCCGCAGCCGATATAGCCCGATACCCTGGGCTCGAGGAACGGCTTATATTCCCCCTGATAATAGCCACCCAGCCAACTGATCCTGGCCGAGTCCGGATCGATAAGCCGGCTGACGATCGCGCGCTCCCCGCGCTCGCGATAGGCCTGCCAATCCGGTTTGGGACCATAGACTGGCGCGGGTCTCTCCTTCGCCATCACGCCGCTGGCCGATAGCAGCATCGCCAGCATGATGCCTGTCTTCATCTTCTTCATGCGGCAAGATCCCGTCCCAGGCGCTGCAGCCGAGGTCGCAGGCTATTGACGAACTGGTTGGCGGCTTGAGCGAGCCAGGTGCGTTGCAACTCTTCAGCGCTGTCATCCCAGGGCGCTGGCGCTGGGCTGGTTGCGCTCAGGACGGGGACCTCGCCGCCGGTCCATTCGAGCGTCAGGCCATTGGCCGCAAACTCCGCGGTGATCGCATCCCGATCGGCTTCGAGATCTTCGTAGAGCGCCGCACCTTCCACCCCGGGGAAGCGGACCTGGGCGCCGATGATCCCACCCGATCCGCTGCTACGGTAGAGGTTGACATAAAGACCCTCGGGCAGCGGCAGCCGCATCCAACCATTGCCGCCCCGGCGCGGAGGAGGTTGCCCGGGATCATCGAAGCGGGTGTCTGTGACGAAGCGGGCGACAAAGCTGTTCCAGCGCTCGCTGGCGTCGGAGGGCGCCCGTGAAACGGAGGGATCTCTCGACCGGGTCGGTTCGGCCGCCTCGGCCATATCGATCACCAGGCCGGACACCTCACTGCGGATGACATGGCGTTCAATCACGGCCGTTTGCGCCAGCACCCGGGGCTGCATGATCACATGCTCCTGGCCCTGACCGTCGGAATCGCGGTACTCGGCGATCTCGATGAGCCCAAAGGAGAAGGCGAGACCGGGCTGATCGCGCAGATATTCTCCGATGCGGCGCGTACCCTCGGCGATGCCGTCACCGACCACCAGCAGGAGGAAGCGGCCGGCGGCAAGGTCGCGGGTGACCCGATCGACAAACTCGGCTTCGCCCAAAACCCCGCCTGCTTGCCTTGCGAGGGCGAAAAGCACATTGCCCTGGCGGCGGGTGGCGATCGACACCTGCCGCTGCAGATCTTCATAGCCAAAGCGGCTAAGCTCGCGGGCATAATCGAGGATCTGTCCCACCACCTCGCGCCGCGCCTGTGGGTTGCGCCAGAGCTTGCACTCGACCACCACCAGCCGGCCATGCTCGTCCATCAGCAGAACATCGACAAAGCCGACGCCGGGGATCGATAACTCTCGGGTAATGGTAATCAGTCGGCCGTAGCTCGGGTCTAGGTCATGGACGGGCAGAATCGCGGGATGCGCGGCTATCAAATCGCGCAGCACCGCCTCGCGCCGCGCCTCGCCCTGCGGCACTCGGGGAACGACACGCGCTCCTTCTTCTTCGATCATTATCAGCGTCATAGCCTGCCTCCCTGTCGACAATCAGTGACGAGACCAACGCTTCGTCAGCGAGAGAAGTCAAGCCGAATGTCACTGATCGTCTGTAGATCGATCGGCGACATGGCGTCTTTAAGATGGGCGTGGATATTCAGGCGCGCCTTGGACTTAATGTACGCCGCCTTCGCGAGGCGAAGGGCTGGAGCCAGGAGGATTATGCCGATCGCGCCGGCATCCACCGCACCTATGTAAGCGACATTGAACGCGGGCGGCGCAATCCCACCATTACGGTTGTCGAGAAGCTCGCCGGGCCGTTCGGCATAGCGGTGGGCGATCTGCTCAACTGACGAGCGCCATCACGCGCGCATCGGTAAAAGCTGGGTCTGGACTTCCATAGCGCCGCGGGGCTTGGTGGCTCCCGAGGTGAGGGCATGGATGACGATCAAGCGGAGCTCATATCCCGACTTTTTGCGCTGCTGACTGCGCAGCTGGAAGATGGCGTGGCGATGGCGGTGGAAGGGCAGGGGCGGCAGACGCTCGCGACTCAGCATGAGCGCGCGCAAACTCTAGAGGCGCAGGTGCGTGACGCTCACACCATCGCACAGGCGTTGGTCGCTATAACGTCTCGGCAGTTTGGCCTGGAGCGCCACGCGCCTCAGTCCGGCTAGGCCGATTTGTCCTCTTGCCCGAGCGCGCTGGCGATCATAGCCGCAAGGGTCTCCTCCGCTCGTGCGCGGATAGCGGCATCTTTGGCAGTAAGATCATGCCGAACCCATTCTGGCGCCCGTTCAAGCACCGCCAGAATCATCTTCGTCATCGCTTCGTTCATTACCGCGCTATGGGATGTGTCGAGGCAAGGGGCAAGATGCGGCCTGTGCGGCTTCCCGAATAGGCCGCCCATCATGGTAACCTGGGGACTTTGCGGAACGGCGGCTTTTGGCTGCCAAATTGTAAATGGCAGACGTAAGCGATTAAATTGCTGAACCTGCTGCCGAGGTGGCCGCCGTCGCCTGTTGAGCCAACTGCGAACTCTGCGGTCAATCTGTTTGCTCCGATCCCGCACGTCTCTTTAGTTCGCGTTCCACCGCCGTCCGGACAAACCCTGTGCGATCTTCCCCGGGTTTCAAGTGTTCAGCGATTCTCGAGAAGGTGCCAATCTCGAAACGGGCTTGCATCTGCTCGGTCCACCGTTTCCTTCTTCCCACGGCCACCTCCGTTAGGGTGAACAAGTGATTGCGAATGGCCATCGCTCATTTCGTCTTTTTCGCGATGTAGTCCGCCCTCGCTTTGATACCCTTTTCCGTTGCATCCCTCAGGGCCTTTCGAACGTCGCCAAGATATCGACGTCCTCGACCGGACCGTGCCGCTTCATCTATCAGCGCGATCGCCAATGTTCCGTCATCTGTCAGCCGCCCAAATGTCTCTGGGTCGAGGTGCCTGTCGACGAAGCGATGAACGACTGTCTCCCGCAGCCTCGAGCAACTGTCCCAATCCAGCCAAGTACCCCAGGAGAGGCGCCACTTGGCCAAGCTTTCCACGTCGGGCGGTAAGCGGCGATCGCGTAAAGCCTCGTGTACACGCGTGTAAGCGAAACGCAGCAGTTCGGCTTCCGATCGCGAACGCCCGCCAAGTGCTCGGGCTAGCATATAGGTCGCTATAAAATCCTTATCGAGCGTGTCGATAGCGCCCGATGCGCTTTTGAGAGCGATCACCCAAGGGTCCTCACCGTAGTCGTTCGGCACTTCATCTGGACCCAGGCGCCGGGCGATCTGGACGAGCAGCGGCAGTCGCGCGATTTGGCCGGACGCTAACATTGTGGCTGCCTTGTTCGGCTCGCCGCCGAAGGCCGACAACCATTCGAGAGTTGTCGCCTCGTCCACTTCAGGTCTTGTGAGCGCTTTTAGGATGTCGAGCGGATCCGCGTGTCGGGTCACGATGCGCGCGGGACCGCTGCGCCCAGCCGATATGAGGGCCGAGGCCAGTTTGCCTGCATCGCTGATCGAGACGAGTTCCACGAGGTCATCACCGACCTCCGGTATGCGCCACGTCTCTGCGTGCAGCAGGATCCCAGGCCTGCGAGCGGCTATGTCTGGTGCGAGAGCTGGACAGCGCCTGAGACCGTCGATGACGTCGTCCTCAGGAAGCTTGGCTAGGGAGTGCTGCGCGATCCGTCCTAGGACGGAATCACTTTCGAGCGCATCGTGGAAGCCCATCGGCGACCGGCGCCAGAGTGCGGCACCGAGTCGATCGCCAAGTTCAAGGCGTTCGTGATCGTCGACCGCGCTCTCTAGAGTCTCAACCAGGAAGTCGAAGACGTCGTCATCGACATGGTCGGCGCGTTTTATTGCATGGCGTGCGACCAACGACCGCACCGATCTCGCCTGCTGTTTGCCCCCGCCGTCGAGAGTGGAAAACGCCGATACGGCCGCGCCGAGATCGAGCTGATCACCCTCGAACATGCTTTCATAGAGGCGGCACAACGGGAGCATGGCCCGCCTCCCACCATCGACGTCACCGCCGGTTCGGCGCAGAAATTCCCGAAGCTGCGACACAGCCGGCTGAAGTAGATCTCGCACTAGCACGTCAAGCTCCCGTTCAGGAGGAACGCGCTCGGGCGTCACTGCGCCGGGAAACCTGGACTCGAGTTGTCGGTCACCTGGCGGGACGAACTGCAGGTCCAACTCCAGCCCCTTTTTAGACCGGTCAGCGCCGGCGAGAGTGCAAAAGCCGAACGTGCGGCGCAGGCGCGGCCATTGCTGCAGCCAGATTGCAGTGACGAGGTGCTCATCGCGGGTCGAATCCATTGCTTCCATCACGACCGGCTTGTCCGGTAGCGTATACAAGGCGTTCACGGCCTGCCGGACGCGCCCGGCGTCGCTGGGCTGCAGGGCTGGGCCAGATGATGCGACCTGCACAGGATCGGTGTAGCCGGAACGCGTCGTTGGGCCATTCGGGCGGTGAAACGCGCGGAGCAGGTCGGTCGGCGATGTCATCTGGGCGAGATCCGCGTTGTCGATCAGCAGCGAATGGGTCCACACGCAGCCTGGACGAGGCATTTCTGGCGCTGCCCAAGTGCGGGCCAAGACGTACTTGCCGAACTTTTCCAACGGGTAGCCAGTCAGATAACCAGAGGGCGGCGGCTTCACGCCCGGGCCGGAAAGATCGCTCATCACGAGCATCAGGCGAGCTTCGACGCTGCCTAGAGGCAGCGAGCTGGAGATTAGCCGATGACCATCGTTGTAACCGTGAAGGGCCTGATGGACGGTGATGAAGGACATCAGCTGATCAGCCAGTCGAGAGGTCTGGTGATGTCGCTGCTGGTAGCGCCATCCCTAACCACCTTGATGCGATCCGAAGCCCGATCGAGATCGCGCAGCGCATCCGTCGCAGCAAACTTTTCCCCTTTTTCTGGGTCCTCATAGATGCCGCCTTGGGCGCTCACGCCCCAGACACTCCAGGTCCATGGATCCCGCCCGCTGCGCAAGTATTGGTCGAGCAGGGGCAGCTTTGTCGAAAGCAGCTCAGTCGGTGTGAGTTCCTCGTCCGCCACCCGGTCCCAAGCGGAGATGACCAGAGCCAGACGACGGGGACCGACGTCGAGTTCGTCCACCATTAACATCTGAAGCAGGTCGACGACCTTTACTTGGGTTGGCGCGAGGTCTGCGCTCCATTCTATGCCGGCGGCAGGCGACTGTAATGGAAGGCCCATCGCCTTCGCCAAAGCCTGACGTTCCACGACCCACGCAGGAAGCTGGATCGTGTCGCCGTTCACCAACAACAGGATGAATGGGGCCGTAAGGGTTTCGACCATTCCCTTGTCCAGATCGCGCTTTTCCCACATCCGGCTGAAGTCTTCACCTGGTACGTCGGGGAACATGATCTGGACCGGCTGTCCGTTTCCGCTCCGAAGCCGCATCGAAACAGTGCGCATTCCCGCCAACTGGGTGCGCTGTTGGATCTTGCCCTGTCGCCACAGCTTGGCAAGTGCATTCAGGTGCTCGTAGTTGCCATCACTAAGGCTTTCGAAGGACAGGGCCGTAACCGCTCCGGCCTCGCGCACCATGTGCCACAGCGCTGCCAGGTACGTTGTCTTGCCGGATGCCGGCATTCCGACGACGGCAATGTTCGCACTATTGTCGCTCATTGGTCGCCCTCCCCGTCATGACCGAACCGATCAATCATGCGTGGCATGGCGGCGCGTGAACGAAATTCCTCCACCGCCGGAGAGGGCGGCACCTCGATCCAGAAGCGGAGCAGATCCCCAATCCCCTCGCCGCGCGCCACGTCTTCGCAGTCTTGGGGCGAAGCGGCAACGGTGAAGGCGCGGATTTCTCCGAGATAGCCGCTATGGGCGTCCTTGATCTGGGCGACGAGAGCCTCGAATTCCCGCGTGACTCGCTCGACATGTGGCGAGGCGATTACAACATCCTTCTTCGTAAGCACGACTGCCAGGCGACAGCCTTCGCAGACGGATTTGGCTTCGACCAAGGCGTCCACGATCTGCGGCGTCATCGCTTTCACGTCGTGCCGCTTCTCACCGTCGGCCAACTGCTCGCCATTGACGAGCAGCGTGACGCAGTCGGCTCGGCGAAGTTCAAAGAACTCGTCGGCCCGCGCAAGCTCGTCGGTCGCTGCCAGATAGTCCTCTCCCGAGCGGTCCCCGATGAAGAAAGAGACGAGGCCGCTTTCCTCCTGGTGCAGGTCCAAGTGGAAGAAGGTCGCGTCTGCTCCGACGCTTGTGCGCTGGGTGTGAGGCTTGACGCGTCGGGAAACGGCGCGAGCCAAATGACACACCTTCTCGAACCCGATCAGAGTATTTGAACCGGCGAACGACACACCCGAAACCGGCCCGGATTGAAAAAGATCGTAGAGACTGGCGATCAGGCTGGTCTTTCCCGAATCGTTCGGTCCTATCAGGCCTATCGCCCTGGACAGCCGCCGGCGCTGCAGAGATGCGGCAGTTTCACGGTCGAGAGGCTCGCCGGAATCGAGTTGGATCGTGGTTTCCGCGATAACCGTGGGCTCAGCATCATCCCGCACCTCTTGGATGTCTTCGATTGAGATGCGGCCGACATGCGGACATTCTTCCAGCGGGTATCCCTCGACGCACTTTTCATCGGTCGCCAAATTGCAGTCGCCGTTACCGCAGGTTCGTGGCTGGCTCGCCATGGCTTTAGCCCGCCACGTGAAGGAAGAGATGCTCGCGGTAGAAAAGTTCGGCTAGCCGGATCGCGGGAAGCGACGCATCGGCGGAGAAGCCGCTCATAGCTGCCCAAAGCGATTGCCAAGCATCGTCGTTGCCGATTTCGGTGCGCTTCTCCAACGCGAAGTGCAGGGGCGTGGAGATAGGTGAAATTCGCGTAGAAGTCGTCGCAGCCTTCGCCCATTCGATCGATGGAGCGTTGACCGCGTCCTGAACGGTCATGGACTTATCCGCTATTCCCGCGCGAGACAGCATTGCGACGACCGACGCCGGTCCAGGAGAAACGGTCGTCATGCGGGCTAGCTCCTTAGAAAAAGCTAGTGGCCTCAACGCTGGATCGACCTTCGAGAACGTCTTCCCTACCGCCGCACTGTGATCGCCGATCAGCCACCACAGCATCTGCAGTTCCTCGTTGCCGAGCTCGACCTGACGCATGAGGCGGTTTACCACCCGATTTTGGCCATCGACGATGAAGCGCGTTGCGGCTCGAGTCGCATCACGTAACCGTTCGAGCTCGCCCTTCCAGGTGTTTTGGTCGAACGACGCTGTAGCTTCTTCAGAAACCTCGAAATCGACCTTCGGCGCTGGAACCTCCAGCTCCTTAGTCTCGGGTCGGTTGTGATTGCGGCGCGACAGATCGTGCAGCGCGCCCTGCGCGAAGCCCACAATATCCATTGGCAGTTCGGGCTTCCGCGCGCCGTTAAACGATGCAGTCGTGACTCCGAGCGCAGCGTCCGGCATGGTGACGAAGAGACGCACCAGCGTGGCAGCCGCCAGTACCTGTAGCTCCCGCTGCGACGCTGGCAAATCCAGAGAAGTCCCATCTCCGCCGATGGTGTCCACCACTTGGCGGTATTTTGCCTCGAGGCTCTCATTCTTGGTGCCGCTAGGCGCACCGGCGGCGAAGGCGAGGCGCAGCAGCACCTCTATCATCGTTACGTCGGCGGCCGCAGCTATCTCGACGACGCCTTTCCACCGGGCTGCGCGGATCGTTCCCTCGTCCATAAAGACGCGGGTGTACCAGGCGGCGAAGTCGGCGTTCATCTCGGGAATCTTGGCCATCGTCACTTCTCCCGCTTGGCAACTTCAGCTGCCACCTGATCCATCAAATGCCTCTGCCCCGCGCGGATAAGTGCGCGACCGTATCGTTCGGGCTCTGGAAGTCTTATTTCGCCATCGTCCAGAAGACCAAGGCTCGTCACGATCTCGCGACGATCGCTACTGCTAAGCGCCCAGAACCGGTAGAGTAGGTCTCGATTGTCCTCCTCACCCATAGCTGCCTCCGCGTCTTCCGCGATCAGTTCGTCCTGATCGCTCGTCACCACGTTAGCGGCGGATGGCACAGCATGCGCCGCTGCTCCACCAATGGACGGAATATCCGCCTTCACTGGAACGGAGATCGCAGAAGAGAACACGTCGCCACCCTGATTGTTGAGGATGGGGACAAACTGTTCGGGATTTTCCTGCATGCGTCGCTGATGAAGCTCGACCTTGAGCCGGCGATTCGCGCCTTCTCCTTCCACGGTCAACCGGATGAGATTGTAACCCGGATCGTATGGCTTCTCGTTCCGGGACGGGTTCACCGCACCTGCCCCCACCCGAACCCAGTTCGCCTCCATCACCGCCCGCTGCTTGTGCTTATGTCCGAAGAGATGGAAGCCGGCGCGTGAGGTCAGGGCATCATCCACTGTTTCGCCATCCTCCAGCCAGTCGAGCGGATGGTGGACAAGCACCAAATTGACCGTGTTGGGCACTGGATTGAGCACGGTTTGGAGCGGACTGAGATACAGATCCTTCGGATCATCGTCGTCACCGTTCTGCCCAGAGAGCAACGTGGACGTAAGGCCGTACAGGCGTAGATTCACGCCGCCATCAAGCGGCACATCCTGATGCCAGAAGGGCTTTGCAGGCCAGATCTGACAATTAAACGGAGCCGCGAACTCGTTGTATGCGGAATGTGGCTTGAACAGGTTTTGGCCGCTGTCGGTGTCGCGCAGCTGCTGCCTCAGCTTCCCTTCGCGTTGGTGAATCGGGGTCGCCGCGATCGCGTGCTGGACGTTTTGAATCGGCACGCCGGCCTTGATCATGCTGCGATCCACGTCGTGATTCCCAGGCACCATGAAGATGCGCTCCTTAGGACAGCCCGAGATCTGGGAGAGTTGCTGAATCCACTCGCGCGCAGCCTTATATTCGTCTGGCGCAGCCTTATAAGCGATGTCGCCCCCGATCAGAATGGCGGCAACCTGCCCGTGCTTGTGAACTTGGTCCGCCAGATCACGCATCATATGCGTTCGGATCGGTGCGTCAGGATCCATCCAAGGATCGAGGCAGTCCGGCGCCTTGAAGTGAATGTCCGAGATGTGAAGCATTAGCATTAATTGATCGTCCCCCCGGCATGACGAGGCTTCGCCTCACCCTGCATCGACGGTAGATAACTCATATGAGAAAAACTTCAACTTATGCACAGCAGCAGCACACTCCGTCACACCACTCTAAATTTGATGGTCGGCAGGCAGCGGTCCTAAGCCCAGCCCAAAAATATAGACGGTGTACAATCAGCTTGACAAGAAAATGGGTGCTAAGCGGTCGATTGCGGCTGCGTAGATCTGGATGCGTCGCTTGCCGCGGGCAAGCATTGCCTAACGGCATTTGTCGATAGCAGCAATTGAGAAGTTTGACGCATTTGGACACTTTCTATGCAGCCCCCTGCCGGCGCGCGCCGGACTATCGCGACGCTGGAGCCGCATCAATGTGGGGCATATGATCACGGGCGGATCAATGTGCCAGCCAGCAACGCGCTCATGAAGAGGCAAGCAGGGGCGCGAAAGATGCACTTGCCTACACGCACATCCCCAAGCACGATCAGGCGCCGTGGCATTGAGAGAGACGAGGCAATGACTGAACCGACCTTTCATGGCGATCG
>Ga0105240_10009115_pt1 | contig 14087 bp, 13 predicted proteins | sample KBSC54metaG_FD_80426 | JGI IMG/M metagenome (GOLD analysis project Ga0105240, IMG submission 80426) | Corn rhizosphere microbial communities from Kellogg Biological Station, Michigan, USA - KBS C5-4 metaG | ecosystem: Host-associated > Plants > Roots > Rhizosphere > Soil | place: Michigan, USA... | reverse complement strand
GAGCGCTTGCCCGGCGCTCCCAGCAGATGCAGGACTTGAGTGGAAGAGGGTGCCTGCGGGTGAAGACCGGAGGCGATCGCGTCGTCGAGCGTCCTGCTCGGGGAGCGGGTGGCGATGCCGTAGACGAGCAGCCCGATCAGGGCCGCTCCGGCGAGGCCGACGGCCAGAGGGACGACAGGGTTGCGCTTGCGCGTCATCGGTTGCAAGCGTATTGCGCCCGGGGCGAGCAATGCGACGGCGCGGAAGCGGGGAGGCGTAATATCTAGCTCCAGTGCGGTGGTAGCTCAGTTGGTAGAGCGCAAGCTTCCCAAGCTTGAGGTCGCGGGTTCGAGGCCCGTCCGCCGCTTGAGGGTCGTTATCGACCGTCTCGGATGGAGTGTCATCCCATGCTGGGCTAAGTACGTCTGTATATCAGTGTTATCTACGGTAGGCCGCGCCGATGCAGGATGGGACGATGGGCGTCACGTTTGAGGGGATATGTCTCCTCGGGGCCTCGACTGTCACGGTCAAACGCCCGCATGACGTTCCATTACAACCGAGGAGGAGTCGATGAGCGCTCCAAGAGGTGGCTCCCTCAGAGGCGTGGGAAGCGCCTTGTTCGTGGGAACCATGCTGCTGATAATTGGAGTCCTGAACGTCATCTATGGCATAGCAGCCGTGGGGGACTCGAAATTCTACGTCAACGACACACAGTTCGTGTTCGGAAGCCTTCACACCTGGGGATGGATCACGATCATCGTCGGCATCATCCAGTTCACCGCCGCGTTCTCACTGTTCGCGGGGAACGTCTATGGGCGGGTCATTGGGATAATTGCCGCCTCGATCGGCGCGATCGCTGCCCTCCTGGACGTCGGTGGGGCACATCCCTGGTGGTCGCTTGGCGTCTTTGCGATCTGCGTGATCGTGATCCACGGCATTTGGGTTCTGGGGGAGCCCGAGCCGGTCTAGACACCGAGCGAACCTAGCCGAGCGAACCTAGCGAGCGTGGGCGTGCGCCGCCGGGTGGGGAGGTAGACCCACACTGACTGGGCGCCCCGGCGGCGCTGAATGCCCGTACCTACGAGAATGACCGGTGTGCCCGCGTGTGTCTATGGAGTGCAGACTCCATAGACGGGCTCATGGCTCGACGAGCCCGCGCCGGATGGCGTAGCGCGTGAGTTCGACGCGGTCGCGCATGCCGAGCTTCTCGAGCATGTTGGCACGATGGCGCTCGACTGTCTTCTCGCTGATGACGAGCGCCTCGGCGATTTGGCGGTTGTTGTGTCCCTCCGCGATCAGCTTGATCACCTGCAGCTCGCGCGGGGTGAGAGGATCGGCGTGGCCGTCGGTTGGTTTGGCGAGGTAGCGGCGAATCGTCTCGGTCACGGCGCCGGGGTAGAGGAACGATTCGCCGCGAACGGCGGCGCGGCAGGCCCGCACGACGTCGCGGTCGGCGAGCGACTTGAGCACGTAGCCACTGGCGCCGGCCTGGAGGGCGTCGTAGAGGAACTGCTCGTTGTCGTGCATCGAAAGCATCAGGATCTTCAGGACAGGGCGGTGGCGGTGGATTTCGCGGGCAGCCTGCAGCCCGGTCATGCGCGGCATCGAGATGTCGAGGATGGCGAGGTCGAGCTCGTGGTGGATCAGTGACAGCTGCACAGCTTCGAGGCCGTCGCTCGCTTGGGCGCACACGACGAAATCGGGCTCGTTCTCGAGTACCAGCCGCAGTCCCTGGCGCACGACGGCGTGATCGTCGGCGAGCAGAATGTTTGTCTTCGGCGCTGTCATGCGATCGCGTCCTCGAGTGGGATCTCCAGCTTTACTTCTGTGCCTGCAGGCGGTGTGCTCGATACCCGCAGGGTGCCCTCGACAAGAGTGGCGCGTTCGAGCATGCCGCGTATGCCGCCGCCCTCGCGGTGTCCCGTGCGCAGGCCGTCGCCGTCGTCGCGCACGATCAACGTGAGGCGATCGCCGTCCGCGTGCAGGCTGACCGTGAGGCTGGCGGCGTTGGCGTGGCGAATGGCGTTGGTCATTGCCTCCTGGGCGACGCGGTAGACCACGAGCTCGCGCTCTGGCGAGCTGGGCGAGAGGTCGGTGGGGATGCGACAGTCGATGCGTACGTCCGAGGCCTCGAGCAATCGTCGCGATAGGGCAATCAGCGCTCCGGCGAGACCGAGCTCCTCCAGCGGCTCCGGTCGCAAGCGCTGGGAGATGCGGCGAACGTCCTCGATGCTGGTGCGTGCCGTCTCGAGCAGCTGCTTGAGAGGGGGTACGAGCTGGGGCGGCGCGTCGCGGGAGACGCGCGCCAGGCCCAACAGCATCGCGGTGAGGGTCTGGCCAACTTCGTCGTGGAGCTCCCGCGCGACGCGCAGCCGCTCGCTCTCCTGCGCGAAGAGCGCCCGTCGTGTGCTTTGCAGGCGCTCGCTCTCGAGCTGGTCCAGCATCTCGTTGTACGCCTGTGCGAGCTCGGCGGCCTCCGAGGCAACGCTGGGAACCTGCAGTCGCTCGCCGGACTTCAGGGGGTCGACACGTCGTAGCAGCGTCGGGAGGTGGGTCAGCGGGGACAGTGCACCGCGCAGCAGCAGGCTGTTCGCGATCAGTGTGAAGGCGAGCGTGACCGCGAGGATGGCGGCATCGTCGAGCGCGATATGCGCGAATGGGGCGGGCAGCACGATGGCGATTGCGACCGCCATCGTCGTGACCACGGCGGCATTTAGGGCGAGCACACGCCAGAACAGGGGAATGTAGTGGCGGGCAGTTGGCGGCGGAGCGTCGGCAGTCGAGCTGGGAGCGTCGGAATGCGAGAAGGGCGCGGTGGGACGGCGACCGACAAGAGCCTCGGTGCGGCTGACTTGTTGGCTTGCCCTTTGCACTGGTAGGTCACGCTAGCGTGACCGAGTGCGCTCTCCGGAGATGGGGCCTTGACCCCATGGCGGTGGAGGTCGCGGGTATCCAACATGTCAGAGCGTGACAACGCCGCGGCTTGGCTGGCAAGGCAGGTAGTCTCAAAACGCCGGCCAGGGCCAGACGGTGATCCTCTCCCACTGGCGCGGTCACCCTGGTAGGCACGAGCGCGGTTTCGCGGCACAGGTTCCTGGACGGATCTCGGGAGCCTGTGCTCTTTATCTTTCGCGCTGGAAGGCCGCCCGGACTGCGTAGGCGGCCGTTGCGGATTGTCCAGTCTGTACAGCTGTCCGGTGGTGAAGTGCGACTAGACTGATCTTTGGATGGTTTCCAGCTTGGGTACGACGATTGATGTATTGAATGCGCGTCCTTCGCCGCCTGCGGATAATTCGACTGAAGTGGCTGTCCGCCTCGCGGATGTGCGCAAGGCGTACGGCGAAGTGGTTGCCGTCGACGGGCTCTCGCTGGAGGTGCTCGCCGGCGAGTTCTTCACGATGCTCGGGCCGTCCGGCTCGGGCAAGACGACCACGCTTCGCGTGATCGCTGGCTTTGAGCTCGCCGACTCCGGACGGATCGACCTTCACGGTGTGGATGTGACGCGCAGGCCGCCCTATGAGCGTCCGGTGAACACTGTCTTTCAGGACTACGCGCTGTTCCCGCACATGAGCGTCCTGGAGAACGTCGCTTATGGCCTACGGGTCAAAGGAGTAGCCAGGCGGGAGCGATCGGAGCGTGCGGCCGAAGCGCTCGAGATGGTGCGCCTACCGGGTGTCGAGGCCCGCCGGCCGATCCAGCTCTCAGGAGGTCAACGACAGCGTGTGGCGCTTGCGCGCGCGATCGTGAACCGGCCGCGGGTGCTGTTGCTGGACGAGCCGCTGGGCGCGCTGGACCTCAAGCTGCGCCAGGAGATGCAGCTCGAGCTCAAGGCCATCCAACGCGAGTTGAGCGAGGGAATCACCTTTCTATACGTCACCCACGACCAGGACGAGGCGCTGACGATGAGCGACCGCATAGCGGTCTTCTCCGAAGGACGAATCGAGCAGGTGGGCACGCCGGGCGACATATACGAGCGTCCCGCCAACGAGTTCGTCGCGGGCTTCGTGGGCACCTCGAACACGATCGCGCGCGATGGGCGCACGTACATGGTGCGTCCCGAGAAGATCCGCTTGTTGAATGATCGCGAGGAGGACTCCACGGCGGTCTCGGGGGTGGTGCGTGAGGTGGTTTATCTGGGCTCTGTGACGCGCTACGTTGTGGAGACCGATCACGGAGAGACGCTGATGGTGTTGCGACAGAACCTCGACACTTCTGCCGAGAAGGCTTTGGCAGAAAGGGGTCGCGCTGTTCGCCTTGCGTGGCGATCGGAGTACGCATCGGTGCTGGACACCGACCAAGAGAAGGAAGTGAAGTCATGAAGCTTGCGAGGATGGACTGGGCGTTGGGAACCCTTTTGACGGTGATGACCGTCGGCGTGTGCGCCTGCGGCAGCTCCTCCAGCGGGCCCGCATCGGGCAGCCTGCCGACCGCGATCGGCAAGGGAGAGGGTCAGCTGAACCTGGTGGCGTGGGAGGGTTACGCCCAGCCGGAATGGGTGAAGCCGTTCGAAGCACAGACCGGCTGTCAGGTGCACGCAAAGTATGCGGGCTCCTCCGACGAAATGGTGACATTGATGCGTCAGGGAGGCGGCACCCAATACGACATGGTGTCTGCCTCCGGAGACGCAAGCCTGCGACTGATCCGCGGCGGCGACGTGCAGCCGATGAATGTGAGCTTGGTTCCGGAATGGAAGAACTTCATCCCACAGTTGCAGTCACCTCCCCACAACACGGTAGACGGCAAGCACTACGGCATCTCCCTGCAGTGGGGGCCGAACACGCTGCTTTACAACACGCGTGCTGTCACCCCTGCCCCAACGAGCTGGGCGACGATCTACAGCCCGAAGTACAGCGGCGCGATCACCGTTCCGAGCAACCCGATCCAGATCGCCGACGCCGCTCTGTACCTGTCGAAGGCCAACCCGAGCCTCGGCATAACCGATCCGTACGAGCTAACCGAAGCACAGCTCGACGCCGCAACGAAGCTGCTTCAGCAACAGCGCCCACTCATCAAGAAGTACTGGGCGCTCGCCTCGGATGAGATCGAACTGTTCAAGAATGGCGACGTCGTGATCGGGGCATCGTGGCCTTACCAGACCAACACGCTTGTAGCGGACAAGGTGCCCGTCAAGGACCTCATCCCCGTCCAGGGAGCGACAGGCTGGGCGGACACCTGGATGCTCTCGGCTCACGCCAAGCACCCAAACTGCGCCTACAAGTGGGTCAACTGGGTGTCCACTCCCAAGGTGCAGGCCCAACAGGCGATCTCCTTCGGCGAGACGCCGGCCAACACGAAGGCGTGCCCCTACATGGAACAGATCCAGAAGGGCTCGTGCACGCAGTACCATGCGAACGCCCCGAGCGCCTACTTCGACAGCATCAAGTTCTGGAAGACACCGGTGACGCAGTGCGGCAACGGCAAGAACGACTGCATGGACTACAGCGCTTGGCAGCAGAAGTGGACGGAAATCACCAGTTGACCCGAGGCGGGCAGCGAGCTTGAGCTCGAGCTTCGCTGCCCGCCGAACGGCCCGCATCGACGTATCGGCGGCGCTCTTTCGCCGACCATGGTTGCGAGCCACGCTGTTGTTGTCCGCGCCCGGGGCGTGGTTCGTGCTCATCTACATGACTGCGCTCGCACTGCTGTTCATCTCAGCGCTGTGGCGAGTGGACTCCTTCACCGGCAACCTCGTTCACAGCTGGACGCTTGACAACTTCAAAACGCTTTTCACGGTGCCCGTCTACCGCACGATCGCGCTGCGCACGATCGGGATAGCCGCGGCCGTGACCGTGACGGACGCCATCCTCGCGGTGCCGTTTGCCTTCTACGCCGCGCGGATGGCCCCCAAACGACTGCAGAACGTCCTGTTCGTGGCGGTGCTGATCCCGCTGTGGTCGAGCTATCTCGTGCGCGTGTATGCGTGGCGGCTGATACTCGCCAAAGACGGGATCATCAACTGGGTGCTCGGGAACGTGGGACTCGGCTCAGTGAACATCGGCTACTCCAACTGGGCGATGTGGATCGTGTTCAGCTACATCTGGCTGCCATTCATGATCCTGCCGGTGTGGTCGGCGATCGAACGTGTGCCCGACTCTTATATCGAGGCCTCAGCCGATCTCGGGGCCCGCGGCTGGCGCACGTTCCGCACAATCCTCATGCCGCTGATCCTGCCCGGCCTCGCGGCGGGCTCGATCTTCACCTTCTCGTTGACGCTCGGCGACTTCATCACCCCCACACTCGTCGGGGGAGCGGGCTCTGACTTCATCGGCAACGTCGTCTACCAGAGCGTGGGGATCGCCAACAACGTGCCGTTCGCCGCGGCATTCGCCACCGTGCCACTGGTAATCATGGGCCTCTACCTACTGCTGGCACGGCGACTGGGAGCGTTCGAAGCGCTGTGATCGGGACCGGCCGCTTGAGTCGCGTGGCGTTCGCCATATGGGCAGCGTTGATCATGCTGTTCCTGTTCTTCCCGATCGCGATCATCCTCGTATATGCGTTCAACCCGTCGAACATCCAGAGCTGGCCGCTGCACGGCCTGTCCACCAAGTGGTTCTCCTCGACTTGGCAAAACCAAGAAATGCGCCAGGCGCTGTGGCTGTCGGTGCGCGCGGGGCTGCTCTCCACGGCGATCGCCGTGGTGCTCGGGTCGATGGCGGCGTTCGCGGTCCACCGCTTCCGCTTCTTCGGCAAGGAAGCGATCTCGTTCCTGCTCGTCCTGCCGATCGCGCTGCCGGGGATCATCACGGGCATGGCGCTCAACTCGTTCATCACTTACAACGGCGCCACCTTCTCGCTCACCACCATCATCATCGGGCACGCCACTTTCTGCATCGTGGTCGTCTACAACAATGTGCTCGCGCGCCTGCGGCGCACCCAGACCTCGCTCGTGGAGGCCTCGATGGATCTCGGCGCGGACGGTTGGCAGACCTTCCGCTTCGTGATTCTGCCGACGATCGCCACGGCGCTCGTGGCCGGCGGGCTGCTCGCGTTCGCGCTGTCGTTCGACGAGGTGGTCGTGACCACGTTCACGGCCGGAGCGCAGAACACATTGCCGCTGTGGATCTTTGGCAACATTCGCCTCGGCCAAGAGCTGCCACAGGTGAACGTGGTGGTCCTGTTCGTGATCGCCATCACGATCGTTCCCGTGGCACTCGCGCAGCGGCTCACGCGGGACACCGGTGTGTTGCGTAGGCCGGCGGCGTCGCCAAGGGCGTGAGACTTCGGTGGTCAGGGCGAACTCGCGCGGGCGTACCCGCGACTGGCCAAGCACGACCAGTTCGCCGATGCCGATGCCGATGCTGGCGCTGCGGCCGTCGTAATCGGGCATGGACGACGGGAAGTTAGGCTGTCGAGTGTGCGGCGCATCTACTATCTCGGGCTCTTCGTCCCGGTCGCGCTGACACTCGATCTCCTAGACGCCTCAGCGCCACTTGTGTTCTTCGCTTCCGCGCTGGGCGTCGTGCCAGCCGCGGCGCTCATGAGCGAAGCCACCGAGCAGCTCGCAGAGCGCTCCGGTCCTGGCGTCGCAGGCCTTCTCAATGTCACCTTCGGCAACGCACCGGAGCTGATAATCGCCGTGTTCGCGCTCTCCGACGGCCTGCAAGAGGTCGTCAAGGCCTCACTCGTCGGGTCGGTGATCGGCAACTCCCTACTCGTCCTTGGCGTCGCGATGCTCGTGGGCGGCTGGAAACGGACTAGCCAAACATTCAGCCGCACCGCCGCACAGGCCCAATCCGGGATGCTCCTCGTCACCGTCGCCGCGCTCGTCCTACCGGCGGTGTTCCAGCTCATCCACGGTGGCGGCCTCCCATCTGTCGGTGAACAGCGCCTCAGCTTCGGAGATCAGCTCGAGCAGATTTCACTCGGCGTCGCGTTGATCCTCATCATGACCTACCTCGCTGGACTGTTCTTCTCGCTCAGAACGCATCGCGACCTCTTCAACCCCGTTCAGGAGGACGATGCCAATCGGTCCAGATGGTCGCTGCGACGATCAATAGTGATCCTGGCAGGCGCAGCCGTACTCGTCGCCGTGGCGAGCGACACCCTGGTCATCTCCATAGAGCCAGCCTCCCACGACATCGGTCTCTCGCAGTTCTTCATCGGCGTCTTCGTCGTGGCGATCGTCGGCAACGCGGCTGAGCACTATGTCGCCGTCGTGGCCGCCGCGAAGGACAAGATGGACCTCGCCGTGAACATTGCCATCGGCTCGAGCGCCCAGATTGGTCTGTTCGTTGCCCCCATCGTGGTCCTGCTCTCGTTCGTGATCGGCCCCGGATCGATGGCGCTCGTCTTCAACGGCTATGAGATCGTGGCTCTCATCCTCGCCGCTCTGATCACGACAACGTTCGTCTCAGACGGTGAATCGACCTGGTTTGAGGGATTCCAGTTGATCTCCGTCTACGTCATGCTCGCGCTGGTGTTCTCACTCGCATGATCCCTGGCCGCGCCACAGCTACGTAGCCTCTTAGGCATGAGCGCGACCGCGCACGGCTCTCACGCCGCCCACTCTCACGGCGTCTCCACAGACGCGGACCTGCGCTGGATGACGATTGCGCTCGCGATCAACGTCGCCTTCATGGCGATCGAGGTGACGGTTGGCATCGTTGCCTCCTCGCTAGCGCTGCTCTCAGACGCAGCCCACATGCTCACCGACGCGGGGGCGATTGGGCTGGCGTTGTTTGCGGCGCGCCTAGCTAACCGCCGCCCGCAGGGGGCGATGACGTATGGGTTCGGGCGTGCCGAGATCCTCTCGGCCCAGGTCAACGGGCTGACGCTCGTGATCCTCTCGGCCTTCATCGTCTACGAGGCGATTCGTCGTCTTCTCGCGCCGCCTGCCGTGCAAGCGTCGTTGGTGCTCACGATAGGTCTCGCCGGAATCCTCGTCAACGCCGCCGCGGCGCTTGCGCTCGTGCGCGCTGAGCGCCGCAGCCTCAACGTCGAGGGCGCGCTCAAGCACAACCTGATCGACGCCTACGCCTCGGCTGCCACAGCTCTTGCCGCCGGCGTCATCCTGCTATGGGGCTTCGAGCGCGCCGACCCAATCGCCTCGCTGCTTATCGCCGTGCCGATGATCGTAGGCGGCTTTGGGCTCGTGAAGGCGTCCGGGCGCGTGTTCCTGGAGGCCGCGCCCAAGGGCCTCGACCCTGAGCAGATCGGCTTCGCGATGGCTGCCCAACCGGGTGTGATCGAGGTCCACGACCTGCACGTCTGGGAAGTCACGAGTGGCTTCTCGGCCCTCTCGGCTCACCTGCTGGTTGTGCGCAGCCGTGACTGCCACGAGCTTCGACGTGAGGTGGAGGGGATGCTGGGCGAGCGCTTCGGGATCGAGCACACGACTTTGCAGGTCGAGCCGGAGGCCAGTGAGCTGCTCGAGATCGAGTCCGGTCGCACCGTTCGCGGGTCGGGCTCGGGCTGAGCTCCAGACGCCGCCGGCTGGACGGCCACCGGCGTCGCCGATACCGCCGAACAGCTCAGTCCAGGCGTCCGCGACCCGTGTGGACGACAACCTCGGCGATGTTTGCAAGGCGCCGGCGCAGTTCCTCCTCGAGTGTGCCCGCAAGCTCGTGCGCGGCGATCAGCGAGATCTCCGCGTCGAGGGCCAGCGTGACGAAGATGACACGGCCATTCTCAGTAGAGAGCAGCGTCGTCCGGGTTGGCCTGGAGCCGGTCTGTTCAAGGACGAGGCACTCGATCTCCAACTTGTCGTGCGCGTAGCGCTCGGCGTCGAGTGCCCGGGCGGCTAGCGGCTGCTCCAATGGCTCGAGGTGGGTCTGCACGTCTGCCACTCGCGGTCTGGAGCAGATGCGGCGCTCAACCCGCGCGGACACGGCCAACGCGGAGTCCAGGTCGAGCTCGGCCGGGAACTTCAGGTGCAAGGAGACGCTGGCGCGGCCTTCCTGTTCATACACCGTGATGTCGTGGACTTCCTTGACCAGCGGCTCTTCCAGCGCGATCTCGAGCACGCGCTCGCGCAGGTCAAGGCCCTCGCGACGCGGCTCCACGTGAACGACCACGTCGCTGTCTGGCAGGACGGCATGGATCGTCTGCTCGACCGCGTCGGCCGCTCGATGACCCTCGACGACCGCGCGGCCTGGCGGAACGGCGACGACAGCGTCGGCGAAGTAGCGCCCGCCTGACTCGCGCAGGCGCAGCCGCAGGGTCTCGATCTCGGGTTCCAGTTGCCTGAGCGCCCTCAATGCGAGTTCTCTGGCCTGTACTGGCGTGCGGTCCATCAGCACGTTCGCGTTCTCGGCGATCAGACGGCCGGCGGCCGCAATGATCAGCCCAGCGATCGCCAGCGCCGCGATCGCGTCGCCCTGTTCGAGTCCGGCACGCACGAGCAGCAGACCGATCAGCACGACGATCGACCCGGCCATGTCGCTCGCGAAGTGGAAGGCGTTGGAACGCATCGCCGGGCTGTGCCACCGCCTGGCGGCGCGAAACGAGGCGAACGTACGGCCGGCGTCGAGGCAGAGCGCAACCCCGACCACCGCGAACACGAACCAACGTGTGTCCGGCGCGCCGTGTGGGCTGACCAACCGCACAACCGCCTCAATGGCGACGATCGTCCCGCCCGCCAGCAGGATCCCCGCCTCGGCCAGCGCTCCCAGGTTCTCGGCGCGCGTATGACCGTAAGGGTGCTCGGGATCGGGTGGTTGGCCGCCAAGGCGCACCGCGAAGAACGTCATCGCGGCGGCCAGCACGTCGCCGCTGGACTCGATGCCAGCCGAGATCAAGGCCAGGCTCGCGGCTGCCAGGCCGACTCCGAGCTTGAGCCCCACCAGCGCCGCGGCCACGACGATCGACCCGATCGCAGTGCGCCGCTGGGCCGCCGCCCGCTCACCCACGCCGGAGATCATGCGGGAAGAGTATGTCCGCTATCGGCATGGCCAGCGACTTGCACGGGGTGCTCGCCCCCGGGGCCGATCGATCGCGGCTCACTGCGCCTCAGCGGCAAGCGGGTGCGCTGGAGCGGCGCGGGCCTGCCGCACTCGGCGATGCTCAGCTGAGCACGTCCTTGCGAGCAAACCAAGTCAGCGCACACACCGCGAAGACGCCGGTATAGAGAGCCTGCACCAGCAGCGCGTGGGGGATCCCGACGGTCTGCATCGGCCTGGTGAAGAAGCCGGTCCAGAGGTTGCCGGCTTCGTCGGTCACGGGCAGCCACGGACTGAGTGCGTGCAAGCCGGGTACGTTGTCGAGCGCGCGCGAGACCAGGCCGAAGCCGACCGCGCCGGCGACGGCGCTGAACGGCCGCGCGGTCAGCGTCGAGAGCAGCAGCGCAAAGGCGAACGTGCTGGTCAGCGATGCGAGCACAAAAGCGCTGGCCAGCCCGAGTCGGCCGACTGCCGTTAGCGGCGCGAGCTTGGCGGAGGCCACTATGAAAGGGGTCGTGTGTTGAATGTCGAGCACCGTCAGCGAATGCAAGCCGAAGGCGATCGCGCCGCTCACCAACGCGACGATGACGACAAGCAGCACCGCCGCCGTTGAGTAGATGCCGGCGACAGTCGCCTTGGCGGCAAGCACGCGCCAGCGCGCGACGGGTCGGCTGAGCAGATAGCGCAGGCTTCCCCACGAAGCCTCGCCGGCGACGCACTCGCCGGCGAAGATCGCCACTGCCAGCGGCAGCATGAACAGCAGCATCGCGCTGAGAGCAATCAACGGCAGCGTGAGCCCCGAGCTGTTGGTGACGACCGACCCGTAGTCGCCCACACGCTCGGTCAGCGTCGGGCGAGTCGCCCCGATCACAAGCGTGAGCAGGGCAGGGACAGCAGCCATTGTCGCCAGTGTCACCCACGCGCGTGGTCGGCGCGCCTGCTTGGCAAGCTCGGCGGCGATCACGCGAGGATGTCCCGTCGCTGAAACCACCACCAGGCCGCGCCCAGGAAGACGGCCGCGTAGATCAGCTGCAGCAGTAGGAAGTGGGACATGCCGGCGGTCTGTGTCGGCCTCTGAAGGAAGTGCTCCCACAGGTCGACGTCGTTGTTGGGCATCCAACTGTTCAGCACCGCCACGCCTGGCAGGTAGTCGGCGTTCAGTACGCGCGAGACGAGCGTCAGGCCGACCCCGCCGGCGACGGCCGCAAACGGTTGCGTGGTCAGCGTGGAGAGCAGGAACGCAAACGCGAAGATGCTCAGCATCCCGGCGGCGACGTAGGCGTCTGCGATCCCCAGGCGGACGATCGTGGTGGCCGGCTCGAGCGTGACGATTGCGCTGTGCAGCGAGGTTGAGGAGCTGCCGTCGATGGCGGTGAGCGGGTGCCAGCCGAATGCGATCGTGCCTGCCAGCAGCGCCGCCAGCGGCACGAGCACGACGGCGACCAACGACAGCAGCAGTGCGACCAGGAGCTTGGCCAGCAGGTAGCGGCTACGGGGCAACGGGCGCGCCAGCGCGTAGCGCAGACGGCCCGAGGCGGCATCGCCGGCGATCGACTCGCCGGCGAAGATCGCCACGGCCAGCGGCAGGAAGAACTTCATCGTGCTGGCCAGCGCGATCACGGGTATCGAGGCGCCGGCGCGGTCGGGCACGATCAGCAGCGGGATATCGCCAACGCGCTGCAGATCGCCTCCGCCCGAAAGCGCAAGCGCAATCGTCAGCGCGAACGTGAAACATCCGAGCGCCCCCAGCGTCGCCAGCGTCCGAGGGCGTCGCCACTGCTGCGCCAACTCGGCGGCGATCATGGCGCTGGCGGCGCCGAGCCCCGCGCATGTTCCACCGGCGCCGGCGATCGAAGGTCCGCGGAGCTCTCGGGAGACCCGTTACCCGCAACCAGGTCAAGGTAGGCGGCGTCGAGCGAGTCGTGCTCGCCGCGCAGCCGCGCCACCGAGCCGGAGGCGATCAGTCGCCCGCCTCGCATCACGACGGCATGGGTGCACACCCGCTCGATCTCAGAGAGCTGGTGACTCGAGAACACGACGGTCGTCCCGGCCGCGGCGGCGTCGGCGATCGCTGAGCGGATCTCGACTATGTGGGCTGGGTCAAGCCCGGTGGTCGGCTCGTCCAGCAGCAGCAGATCGGGCTGGCCGAGCAGGGCCTGGGCCAACCCGAGGCGGTAGCGCATGCCATGCGAGTAGGTCTTGTAGGGCCGCTCGATCGCCTCGCCGAGGCCGGCGATGCCGAGCGCCCGCTCGATGTCCGCCTCGCCCATCCCTCCGTTGGTGGCTTTGGCCGCCAGTCGCAAATTCTGCAGGCCGGAGAGGTAGGGGACGAAGCCGGGACCGTCGACCAGGGCGCCCACGCGCGCCAGCGCCTTGGCCCCCGGATGCGCTGGTTCGCCGAACAGCTCCACACGACCGGAGCTGGGCCGCACCAGCCCGAGCAGGATCTTCATCGTCACTGACTTGCCGGCTCCGTTAGGTCCGGCCAGTCCGACGATCTGGCCGTGCTGTACGACCAGGTCCAGACCGTCGAGAGCCAGCACTCCTCGCCCCAGTCGCTTGGTCAAGCTCTCGATCAAGATCGGGGGAGAGCTATCCGCCATCGGAGTCCCCGCCGCCGTTGTTCTCTCGCTCACCAGAGGGAGTCAGCGCCGCGATGTCGACGATTCGTTCGCTCGGTGGAGCGCTCACGGCGACCGGCGTGCCAAAACAGCAGAGCGTCATGGTCGCCGTGCCGACGCCCGCTCCGGGCGCGGCCCGCATCTGGATCACACGACCGTTCGCGCCGACCCAGACGACGATCGCGGTTTGCCCAGCGCGTGCCGAGCCGGAGTGGCTGGGGGCAGACAGCTCGGATTGGATTGCCTGGCCGAGCACGGCGGCGTTTGGGCCGCTCACGGCGCTCAACGCTCGGGCGAGATCGACGGTGACGTTGTAACGGCGCGTCGACCCGCCATCGATCGACGCGTTGCCGGCAGGGACCGCCGTGACGGCTCCGTCCATCAGCTCGCTCAGCAGGAACCGCGGATCGACCCCCTCTACCTGCAGCACGAACGAAGGGAAGTTAGTGCTCACGGCCTCGGACCCGGTGAGGGTGGCCGATACCCATTCCCTGCCCTTGGGCAGCACCGAGGAGCCAGTGCCCTTCGGCTGCAGGTAGACCCGGTTGGATAGAAACAAGGCCTGCTCGTTGCCGGGCTCCAAGTTGCCGGTCTCGCCCAGATCGAT
>Ga0105240_10009113_pt1 | contig 14089 bp, 11 predicted proteins | sample KBSC54metaG_FD_80426 | JGI IMG/M metagenome (GOLD analysis project Ga0105240, IMG submission 80426) | Corn rhizosphere microbial communities from Kellogg Biological Station, Michigan, USA - KBS C5-4 metaG | ecosystem: Host-associated > Plants > Roots > Rhizosphere > Soil | place: Michigan, USA... | reverse complement strand
GCTGGGCGCGGCGGTCGGCGCATCCCGCGCTGCGGTCGACGCGGGCTATGCGCCCAACGATTACCAGGTCGGCCAGACTGGCAAGATCGTGGCCCCCGAAGTCTATGTCGCGATCGGCATTTCAGGGGCGATCCAGCATCTTGCCGGGATGAAGGATTCGAAGACGATCGTCGCGATCAACAAGGACGAGGATGCGCCGATCTTCCAGGTCGCGGACTTGGGCCTCGTCGGCGACCTTTTCCAGATCGTGCCGGAGCTCACGAACAAGGTCTAAACAGGTAACGCAAAGGGGGCGGGCTTTGCCTGCTCCCTGCCTAAGCGACGCGCGGCGGCTCTACTTCGGCGAGCCATCGGTCCGCCTCGTCATAGGTCCCGAAGACCGCACAATTTTCCAGCCCCTTCAGCGTGCGATTGACCTGCATCCTAACCAGGGCTTGCTCGATGATCATGGCGTTGCGGCTGACCGGCATTTCGCGGACGATATCCGGCAATTGTTTCGTGATCTCGACCACTTCCTGCGTCTGTGCCGGCCAGTCGCGGAGGTCGTCCAACAAGGTGAAGGCGCCGCCTACGGCCGCCCGGCGCAAAGCCTCGTGGAACTGTTTGACGATCTCGTGGGCGTCGGAGGAAGACCAGAATCCGCTGTAGCGGATATGAAGGCGGCGCGACTTTGGATCAAAGGCCGGGTCGAACATGACTTCCCCCTGATGTCCGGGACCGCCTCTCCGTTTATCGTGCAAGCCCGCTTCCGCAAGAACCAAACGGCCCCTTACGGAGCAGATCGCGCACGTACGAAGATCACACCGCCAGGCAGATGGTTTTCATAACGACATAATCGTCCAGCCCGTAACGGGATCCCTCGCGCCCGACGCCCGATTCCTTGACCCCCCCGAACGGTGCGACTTCGGTCGAGATGAGGCCCGTATTGACCCCGACCATGCCATATTCGAGCGCCTCGGAGACGCGCCAGAAGCGGCCCATCTCCTTCGTGAAGACGTAGGCGGCAAGGCCGCTTTCGGTGGCGTTGGCGAGCCGGATCGCCTCCGCCTCGTCCGTAAAGCGGACCAGGCCGGCAACGGGGCCGAACGTTTCTTCCCGGCAAAGCAGCGCATCGGCCGAAACCTCGGCGATCACCGTCGGGTGGAAGAAATGACCGGGTCCGTCGATCGCCGCGCCGCCGACGAGTACCTTGCCCCCACCGGCGACCGCGTCGGCAACATGCTCCGCCGCTTTGGCCACGGCATTCGCGTCGATCAAGGGCCCTTGATCCGTAGGACCATCGAGGCCATGCCCGATGACGAGGCCGCGTACCCGCTCGGCCAGGCGCTCTGCAAAGCGCTCGTAAATCCCCGCTTGGATTAGGAGCCGGTTGGCACAGACGCAGGTCTGGCCTGAATTGCGGAACTTGGATGCGATCGCACCTTCGACCGCCGCGTCGATATCGGCGTCATCGAACACGATGAAGGGCGCATTGCCGCCAAGCTCGAGCGAGATGCGCTTGACCGTATCGAGACAGCGCGCGCCCAGCATCTTGCCGATTGCGGTCGATCCGGTGAAGGTGAATTTGCGGATGCGCGGATCGCCGGTGAGCACATCGCCGATCGCGCGCGCGTCTCCGGTCACGACGTTGAACACGCCCCGTGGCACCCCGGCTTCGTCGGCCAGCTCAGCCATCGCGAGCGCGCTGAAAGGGGTCTGGCCCGCCGGCTTGACCACCATGGTGCAGCCGACCGCCAAGGCGGGAGCGGCCTTGCGTGCGATCATCGCGAGCGGGAAATTCCAGGGCGTGACGGCGGCGACCACGCCTACCGGCTGGCGGATGACGATCAAACGGCGGTCGGCACGGTGCGGCGTAAGGACATCGCCGTCGAGGCGCCGGCCTTCTTCGGCGAACCATTCGAAATAGGCGGCCGCATAGGCCACTTCGTCCATTGCTTCCTGTAGCGGCTTGCCCTGCTCGGCGGTGAGGATGCGGGCCAGATCGGATTTGTGCGCGATCATCAGGTCCGCCCAGCGGCGAAGGATGATCGATCGCTCCTTGGCCACGGTCGCGCTCCACGACGGGAACGCGCGATGCGCGGCGCCGACGGCAGCTTCCGCGCCGGACCGATCAAGGCTTGGCACGGTCCCGACCGCCTTGCCCGTCGCCGGATTGACGATGCCGGTCGAGCCAGTGCTTCCCACCCACCGGCCATCGACATAAGCGGCTTCGCGCAGCAATCTGGGCTCGACCAGATCCAGCCTGGCCACGGCATCGCGCCCCGAGGCTTCCGACACGGTCATGCCCTCGGCTTCCTGATCGTTCATATGTCGAGACACTCGTTTTCGAAGCCGAAAAGGATCGCGCCGAGATTGCGCGCATAAGGGTAGGGGTTGTTCGCCACGTGCGCGCGGGCGCAGTGGATGTCGAGGAATGCCCGTTGGACCAGGTTACCGCGATAGATCGCCTTGCCGCCGCTGAAGGTCATCAGCTTGTCGATCTCCGTAACGCAGCGGCTGACGATCGTCGTCGTCGACAGGCCCAGTTCCGCGCGCCGTTTCGTCGGCCAATCGCCCTGGATCGCACGCTCGGTCAGCTCCGTGACGTCGCGCGCCACGACCAGCTCGATCTCGTCGAGCGTGCGCTCCACCTCCGCCACCACCTGTTGGATCGTGGTGTCGCGCGCCAGGCGGTCGCCGGTATAGGTGGCACGCTTCTCGCGAGTGGCATCGATGAACGTCGTCGCCGCACGCCTGAGCGCGCCGATCGAGGTTATCGACACGGTGCGGTTGAACAATTGTGCGAAGGGCATTTTGTACAGCGGCGCGGTGTGGACGGCGTGACCCGGGCAGGTCAGCTCGAACATGTCCTGCTCGCGGATCGTGCGGTGCGTCGGCACGAACGCATCCTCGACCAGGATGTCGTTGCTGCCGGTGCCGCAAAGCCCCATCACGTCCCAATTGTCGACGATGCTGTAGTCGCCGCGCGGGATAAGGAAATTGCGGGGCTCGGGCTTGCTCCCCTCTCCCGAGGGCGGCACCACCGCGCCCAGGATAACCCAGTCGCAATGGTTGGAACCGCTCGAAAAGGCCCAGCGTCCGCGCAACCGGTAGCCGCCGTCGACGATCTCGACCTTGCCGACGGGCATATAGGATGAGCTGATCCGGACCGAATTGTCCTGTCCCCAAACGTCCTGTGCGGCACGATCGTCGAATAGCGCCATCTGCCAATTATGGACGGCGATCACGCCATAGACCCAGGCGCTGCTCATGCAGCCTTGGGCGAGCGTCCGGGCTATGTCGCAATAGACGTCGATCGGCAGCTCATATCCGCCGTATTTCCTGGGCTGAAGGACGCGGAAAAAGCCCGCCTCCTCGAAATCCGCGATCGTTTCCGGCAGGACCTTTTGCGCCGCATTGGTCCCGGCCTCGCGCTCCCGCAGAACGGGGATCAGCGCGGCCGCACGCGCGCGAAGCGCACGTGCCAGAGCCGTCTTGCGATCATCATCAAGCGGCATGTCCTGCGCCTTTCCATCCGTCATCCGAATATCCTTCTGCCATCCGACTCATTGTTCTTTGTTTCTAAAATGCAACTATATGGCGAAAAATCGCATCTATGTTGATCAAATACAATAGTCGATGGGGCGCCGTCAAACCTGGCCGCCGACAGGAGGCGAATGCGCCTTAGAGCCGTCGAAAAGGGGCCGAGCGTCGGTGAAGGTCCACACCTTCCACGGTTCCAATTATGCAACAATGATCCGCTAATCGCATATTGTGTTGCTAACTATCACCATTCGCGTTACGCCTCCCACCCTGGGGATAAGAAACCTGCAAACCGGCAGGCGAGGGAGACAAGCGACCATGGCTAAGGGGAATCCGAAATCGCGCTGGATGGCAGCCACGTGCCTTCTGTGCATGGGCTTTGCCGGATCAGTGGGTGCACAGACTGCGGCGGCGACGGACTCGAAAGCCTCGCCCGCGCCGGGTGAAATCGTCGTGACTGCACAGAAGCGGGTCCAGCGTATCCAGGACGTGAGCCTGGCGATCACCGCCGTGGGCGAACAAGCCGTCAGGGACATCGGCCACCAGGACGTGACCGCGCTTGTCACGCGTGTTCCGGGCCTGCAGGTTCAGCAATTCAGCCCGACCATCGTCGCGTTCAACATCCGGGGCGTGTCCCAGAACGACTTCGCGGATTCGCAGGAGGCGCCGATCGCCTTCTACAATGACGAGGCCTATGTCAGCGCCATGTCCGCCATCAGCGGCCAGAATTTCGACCTCGAGCGGATCGAGGTCCTGCGCGGTCCCCAAGGCACTTTGTTCGGCCGTAACGCCACGGGCGGCCTCGTCCAATATATCACTGCCAAGCCGACCCGCACGTTTCAGGCTTATGCCTCGCTGACCGCCGGAAATTATGGCGAAATCGGAAGCGAGGCGGCGATCAGCGGCCCCTTGTCCGACCGGGTTCGCGCGCGGCTATCCTGGAGCAGCGACGATTATCATGGATATATCCGCAACCGGGTCGGCCCTGACGTCGGCAGCCGGCATTTCCGTGCCGGGCGCGCGCAATTGGAGGCCGACGTCGGCGCCGAAGGGCTGTTGCGGATCAAGGTCCAGGGGATGCGCAACGACCATGAGACGAGCGCGCCCTACACGTGGCTGGCGGCCCAGCCCAATGCCGACGGGCTTGGCGTGCCGATGCCGGGAAGCCCGGACAATTTCGGCTACAAGGAACCCGACGACGATCCCTACACCGCGTCATTCAACAACGTCCCTGATTTCAACCGGACTTATTGGACGGCGAGCGCGCGCTACGAACAGGGGCTGGGCGGCGGCGTGCAGCTGACGTCGATCACCGATTACCAGCACCTGCGCAAAGACTATGGCGAGGACAGCGACGGCACGCCGCTCGACAATTTCAATTATTATCAGCATCAACGCCTGTGGCAGGCCTCCGAAGAACTGCGCCTGTCGGGCAAAGCGGAACGCCTCAATTGGGTGGCGGGCATTTATGGCCTGATCATCAACTCCGATGCCCATGCGGTCGTGGACGTGCCGGCCTTCGGCCTGAACGTGATCGCCGGTGGGCCGCAATCGACGCACTCCTTCGCCATATTCGGGCAGGGCGATTATGAGCTGGTCGACAAGCTCACCTTCACGCTTGGCGCGCGTTACAGCTATGATCGCAAGAAGGACGATTATGCCCATGTGCAGAACGGCACCACGGATCTGGTCTTCAACCCGTCGGTAAGCAGCCTCGCCATCCAGCATTACAAGAACTGGTCGGGCAAGGCCGGGCTGGAATATCGCCCCACCAAGGGGGTCCTGATCTACGCGACGGTCAACCGCGGCACGAAGAGCGGGGGTTTCGATATTCCGAACTTCCCCGCCACCGACGCCACCGGCGCGTACATTCCCGACATCTTCGACACCATTCCCTACAAGCAGGAAGTGCTGACCAATTACGAAGCTGGCTTCAAGTTGACCACGGCGGACCGGAAGATCGACTTCAACGGATCGGTGTTCCACTACGATTACAAGAACTATCAGGCCTTCATCTTCCAGGGACTGACTGCGGTCATTCGGAATCTGCCCGCGCGTGTGACGGGCTTCGAAGCCGAAGTGAATGTGCGTCCGACCGCAGGCCTGGCGCTCAACGTGTTCACCACCTATCTCGACGCCATCGTGAAGAACGTCACGCTGCCGGCCGGGCGCGTCACCGACCGCAAGCTGCCGCAGGCGCCGCGGTGGAGCTTTGGCGGCAACGCGGCTTATTCGTTCGCCGTCGCGAACGGGACCGCCAGCGTATCGACCGACTGGCGCTATGACGGGGGCAGTTATTTTTCGACGTTCAACGCGCCGATCGACTTCGAGCCTGGCCATCTCGTCGGCAATGCCCGGCTGAGCTACACCCTCTCGCATTGGACCTTGTCGGTGTTCGCCAACAACGTCACCGACAAACAATATCGGGTCTACGATCTCGATAACAGCCCGACGCTGGGTTCGTCGCAGGCGACCTACGCGCATCCGCGCTGGTTCGGAGCCACGTTCACCTATCGCTACTGATCGGGCGCCCGAGACAGGACCGGCATATGACGACCGATCGTTCACCGCCACAGTCGACGCTATTCGAGGCTGGCCTTGAGATAAGGCGCGAGGTGCTCGGTGCCGATTATGTCCACCGGGCCTTCGATCAGGCGGATGCCTTCAACCTGCCCTTCCAGCGCTTTCTCACCGAGTGGTGCTGGGGGGCATGCTGGGGGCGGCCTGGCCTGTCGCGCGATATACGCAGCATGCTCAACATCGCCATGCTCGCGGTGCTCAACCGGCAGGACGAGCTGAAGACCCATGTGCGCGCCGCGTTGGGCAACGGCGTCACGGAGGATCAGATCCGCGAAGTGCTGATCCAGGTGGCAGTCTATGCGGGTGTTCCGGCGGCGGTCGAGGCATTCCGGACTGCGACAGTCTGCCTTAACGAACAGGCCGGCGCCGCATAGGCCTCTAGGCGCCGCCGATCAGCCGCAACGATCGCCGCCCATGCCCGACCCGGTCAGGCCTGCCGGCGAAATTGCGTCGCCGTCGTTCCGGTTTCGAGGATAAAGGCGCGCGTAAAGCTCGCGGTCTCGGCATAGCCCGCCCGCTGGGCGATCTTTGAGGGATTGGCCGAGCAGAAAATCGAATAGCCGCAGCAACGTGTCGAATCTCTTGGAGGCCAATGCCGCGCGAACACGGGCGCCCTCCTCGACCAGCGCCACGGCGGTCGTTGCCCCCTGTACGGCTGAGGAATTCATTTTGTTCCGTCACCTCTTTCGCCCGGAATACGCAGCCTCCGCGCGGCGAATTGCGAAAGGTCTTTCACTCCGGCTGCACTGGGCATGATCCAAAACAGATTGCCAGCCAAGCTGATCACCATAATCGCTGATTTCGTTCGCCGGAGATCGCGAAGCCAGAACATTGGGTTGAGGAAGGTCAAAGCCGTCGCCAGCGGACCCAGGAGCATCGCTCGATGGCTTTGACTGCGCCGGCCTTCCAGTTCCGCCATTTGCATCGATGCCAGAACGGATTTTGCTGAAAAGGGAAGGGGACTCACTCAGCCACGAACGGATGCTTCGACGTACCTGGTTGACCATGTGCTCAACCGCCGCGCCATCTGTGGCTGGCCTGCTCGGGCGGGTATCCCGAGTAAGTTATTGATAATAAACGTCGATTTAAATGGTCGTGCTGGAAGTCCTGAGCGAACCGGTCTCTCGCGGTCATTCCCTGTTTAAGCCCGATTTACAGGGAATTTCGACGTTTCTCGGCATTAAGCGAGGTTGATGGCGCCAAATAAATGGCAGTTTCCTGCCGTTGGTGATGGCGGATTCCCTAAGACGAATAACAGGGAATTTGTTGGCACCTAACAGGGAGGCACCAGGAACAATCCTACCTGTTTGACAAAGAAACTGGTCACGGATTGCACGGCGTGCCGGACCACGATAAGTAGTTCGACGCGGACATTGTGTCCGCACCCGAGCAGCATGCGGGGCGCAAGCCCTAAGAGCAGCATGGGGCAACTGATTTGTCTTTCCGAAGAGGAAGGCGGGTCAGCGGCTGCCTGCTGCAGAACGCTGCCCTGACCTCCCTTCGGCCGGACGGGAGGTATGTATGACTAAGTTTTCGCAGGCTGCGCCCGGCAGCAACATCAAGGCCTTCGAGTGCCTTGGCCCGATTGAATATCGCGATCCTAACGATCTGAAATTGTACGCGCGCAACCCGCGCAAACATCCACAGCGTCAGCTAACCATGATCGCGGCATCGATCAGGGAATTCGGCTTCGTCATCCCGGTGCTGATCACGGGCGACGACGAGTTGATCACGGGGGAGGCTCGGGTCAATGCAGCGAAGCGGGTCGGCCTGACGGGTATTCCCACCATCGGGATCCATCATCTGTCATCCGCGCAGATCAAGGCATTCCGCCTCGCGGACAATCGCCTAGCCGAGGGCGCCGGGTGGGATCAGGAAAGCTTGGCGGCAGAGATCGAGGAGATCTTGACGTCGTCCGAAATGGAGATCGAAAGCCTCGGCTGGTCCACGTCCGAACTCGACGTCATCCTCTCCGATGCTGGCGGCGATACGGCAGCGCAGGCTGATCCCGCCGACGAAGATCTACCCCCGCCGCCAAGGCCGGTATCACGCGCTGGTGACCTATGGCTGCTCGGCAAGCATCGACTGCTCTGTGGCTCGTCGCTCCAACGCGAAGCCTGGGACGTACTGATGGGCGGCAAGGTGGCGGCCATGGCCTTCACCGATCCGCCCTACAACGTTCCGGTCGCCGGCCACGTCTCAGGCCTCGGCAAGATCCAGCACGCCGAGTTCGCGATGGCGTCGGGCGAGATGAGCAAGGCCTGCTTTACGGACTTCCTGGCCGAATCCCTCGGCGCGATGATGGGCCGCGTTTGTGATGGCGCCATCCTCCATGTCTGTATGGATTGGCGCCATCTCCCGGAGCTTCTGGCTGCGGGCGACAAGGTCCAACTCCAGCTCATCAATCTGTGCGTCTGGAACAAGACCAACGGCGGGATGGGCAGCCTTTATCGCTCGAAGCACGAGCTGGTTCTCGTGTTCAAGAAGGGGCGGACGCCCCACATCAACAATGTCGAGCTGGGAAAGCACGGCCGCTACCGGACCAACGTCTGGGACTATGCCGGCGTAAACACGTTCGGGGCTGGCCGCATGGCTGATCTTGAGGCGCATCCGACCGTCAAGCCGATCGCACTGGTCGCCGACGCAATCCGCGATGTCTCTCGGCACGGCGACATCGTGCTCGACGCTTTCATGGGGTCCGGCACGACCATCCTCGCGGCCGAGCGGGCAGGGCGTGTAGCCTACGGGATCGAGATAGACCCCGGCTATGTCGACGTTGCCATCCGGCGCTGGGAGAAGATGACTGGCAAGTCTGCCGTGTTGCAGTCCACCGGCCAGAACTTCGCCGAAGTCTCGTCCGATCGTGCCGGTACAGCACCGGTCGCCGACGCCGCCTGACATCCCGCCGCGGTCGCAGCGGCGGCCGCCGCTTCTCAAGATTGAGAGACACACAATGCCTATCGTCCGCACCCCGTCGCCCGCACAGAGCGAGCCCCTTCCTCAACCCCGTATCCGTAAACGGCCTCTGCCGCCCAAGGTCGTGCCGGCCGCTCCGGATAAGCCCGACTATGAAGTCGGCTACGGCAAGCCGCCCAAAAACACCCAGTTCAGACCTAGCCAATCGGGCAATCCCCGCGGACGTCCCAAATTAGCCAAAGGTGTGGATACGATCGTCCGCGAGCAGATGCTTCAGGCGATTACCGTCCACACGGCTAACGGCCCAAAGCGTATGACCAGGGCGGAGGCGCTGATCGTCAAAGCTGTAGAGATGGCTGCCAAGGGCAACTTTCGCGCGCTTAACACTCTTCTCGATCGTTACGGCCGGGCGGTGCCTGACGCTCCCATCGCGGTTACCGATGAGAACGTCGTCGATCTGAATGCTGTCGATCAAGCCACCTTGGCGCTGCTGCGCCGGGAAATTGCTTTGGAGCGGGATGCGGGAGGTGAGCAATGACCCAACCCCGCAATCTGTTGGCGTTCGCGCGGCGTCGCTATCTCAAATTCTTCCTGCTCAAAGTCTTCGAGACGCTGCATCCAGGCGAAGACCAACTCAATCTGGCCTGGTATCTCGAAGCGGTCTGCCACGCCTGCGGAGAGGTAAGAGAAGGTAAGGAGAAGCGGCTCGTTATAACCGAGCCGCCACGCCATTTGAAATCGATCACCGTCGCGATCGCATTCGTGGCGTGGTGGTTGGGGCATGATCCGACCAAGAAGTTCATGGTCGCAAGCTATAGCCAGGAACTGGCTCGGCTGCATGCCGGTCAATGCCGTATGATCATGGAGAGCGATTGGTACAAGCTGCTCTTTCCCCACACGCGACTGGTATCGCCGTGCCGCACGCTCGAACTCGTCACGACGGCCGGCGGCGCGCGCAAAGCCGTCTCGGTTGGTGGATCGACGACGGGCTTCGGAGCGGACGTCATCATCATCGATGACTGCATGAAGGCCGATGAGGTCCGCAGCCAGACGATGCGGGATGAGGTGAAGCTCTGGTTCGGATCCACGCTCCTCACGCGCCTCAATAGCAAGCGCGATGGTTGTATCATTTCGATCCAGCAGCGCCTGCATGAGGACGATCTACCTGCCCTGCTGCTCGAGAAGGGCTTCGCGCATCTGAACCTCCCCGCGATCGCGGAGAAAGAGGAGCAGATCGAAATCGGCAAGGGCCGATATCACCAGCGCCATGTTGGTGACCTCCTCGATCCGGAGCGGGAGGATCAGCAGGTGCTGGATCAGATGCGCCGCGACATCGGCCCTGTCGCCTTCTCAGCCCAATATCAGCAGGACCCGGTGGCGCCTGAGGGCAACCTGCTGCGTTGGGAGTGGTTCGGGACTTACGACGAGCAACCTGAGCGCCATGAGTTCCTTAAGGTGGTGCAGAGCTGGGACACGGGCCTGACATCTGCTCCCACCAGCGATTATTCCGTCTGCACCACCTGGGGCTTCAAGGATAAGAAGTGGCGGCTCCTGGATGTGTTTCGGGCGCGCCTCGATTATCCTGATCTCAAGGCTGCTGTGCTTCGACTACACCGCCAATGGCAGGCGGACAAAGTCGTTATTGAGGATGCAGGATCCGGGATTTCGCTCGCGCAGGAATTCCGCTCGCAAGGCATTTTGCGGCCGATGCTGTGGCCCGCTCGACAGGATAAAGAAGAGCGGTTCATCGGCACGCTAGGCGATGTTCAGGCGGGCAACATCCTCTTGCCCATCGAGGCGCCTTGGCTGGACGTGTTCCGCTCCGAGATGAAGGCATTTCCTAGCGGGCGTTATGACGACCAAGTCGATAGCTTCAGTCAGTTCATGCAATTCCAACTTCGTAACTGGCGCTGGGCAATGACTGAATATACCGATGAGGGGCGGCCCCAGCGCGCCGTGCGTATGGCCAAACGGCCGTGGTAGGCAGGCGTAGGCGTCAGATGCGGTCAGTGCGCGGAATGCGCTTCGCTGCTTCGTTGGGCACGGCACGTCTGCTCCAGCGCGCGCAGCTTTTGTTGAACGGCGGTAACGTCGAAATCCAGGTCTTCGACGTCGCCAGTGATCGCGACCAACCGGACGCGAAGGCGCTTCCGGTTCGGTTTTGCGAGATCACTCAAGAAACCCATCGCTTCCGCGTCCAGCAGCACGTCATCCACTTGCCGATAGTCGCGCGTCTTCATCCGGAGTCTAGCAACGGTATCGGACATTGCTGCTTCGAACGTTTTGGGGGGCTCGTCGTCGAGCCGAACTCGAACGGTGCCGGTATGTCTAATGCCCAGGAAAAAGTCGGAAACGAACGAGGCCTCCTCCCAATCCGCCGAGCATTTGAGGAGGAACACGCCATTCTCGCTTTTGTCGACGCTTACGATTCCAGGCGTAACCTGGTCAGTGAAATTGTCGCGCGTGGTAGCATCACGCCAAGGAGAGGGTGCGGACTGTACTGGGATCTTCGCAGTCGGCTTCTGAGCGCGTTCGGGGTTCTGTTTTGTTGGCCCGCAAGCCGCCAGTAAAATGGCAGTCGCGGTGACCGCGTGAATCCGAGTGAGACGCATGCTTTTCCCCCTTGCAGGGCGCGGCGTCGCTCGCCTTCGGCTTACTCGTCGCGCCTATGTCCTCTCGGGGCGACGGCCTAAGCCGGATGTTGGAAACCTGTCCGTAGGCAGGCGCATGCGCCTTTACCGTTGCCGGCTGGACATGCGCGCATGCCACCCGGCCTTCCTTGAGAGGATGACCGAGTAACTACGGAAGGGGTTTCCACGCCCCGCTCCTGGCTTTCACAGGAGCGGGGTCAGATTGCTCGCGTGGGGCGCGAAGGCAAGTCGAATGTGTGTCCGTGAGGATCCAACGGAATTGAGAGTGGCACGCAGTAGATGCCTGCCGATCAACTTGAGCTGCCATCAGCGGGCGCTGCGGTCGCTGACGTCGGCGCAGGATACTGTATCCAGTGAGGCAGAATTTCATCCGATTTGTCGGGTGAATCAAAAGGCTTGTTGAACTGGCCGACGGCATTTGCGACCACTGCTTGATCGGGGGAGCGATTCTTGAACAGTGACCGCGCATTGGAGCTGATGGATCAGCTCCTGTGGAATTCCATGCTCATCGCCGGGCCGGTCCTGATCACCGCGCTGTTGATCGGTCTGGTTGTCAGCGTTGTGCAGGTTGCCACTCAGCTCCAGGAAGCGACGCTGAGCTATGTCCCCAAATTGCTCGCCTGCGCTTTTGTGCTGGCGCTGCTCGGTCCGTGGTTGATCGGGCGGCTATGCGCGTATGCGGTCTCGACGATCACGCTGATCCCGCAACTCGGCTGACATGGGCCTAGCCGACCTTCCTGACTGGATCGCCTCCACCTTGCTGCTCGGCCTCAGGATCGGCCCGGCGATTGCGCTCGCGCCCCCGTTCACGCTCGTCCGGATGCCGCTCTTGTTCCGCGTGCTGCTTGGGCTCGGCCTGTCGGCTGGCATGCTGGGCGCGGTGCCACAGGCGATTCTGCCGCATGCCGGGCTTGCCCGCCTGATCCCCGCCGCCGGTTGCGAACTTGCCTTCGGCATGATGTTCGTGCTCGCGCTCCAGATCCTGTTTGGTGCGCTCTACACCGCCGGGCGCACGATCGACATGCAGGCCGGACTCGGCCTCGCGCTGCTGATCGACCCGACCACGCGCGCGCAAACGCCGCTGGTCGGAATGCTGTTCGCTTATGCGGCCGGAGCAATTTTCTTCGCGCTCGACGGGCATCTTGCGCTCCTGCGCCTGATCGGCGCCAGCCTTGACGTCGTACCGCTCGGTCAATGGGCGCTCCCGACCAGCCTCGAGCGGTTGGGCCTCTTCATGGGCACGGTCTTCTCAATGGCGCTTGGCTTCGCCGGCCTGGTGATCGCGGCCCTGTTTCTCGCCGATCTCTGCATCGCCTTCATGGCACGCACCGTGCCCCAGATGAACGTGCTGGTGTTCGGCTTCCAGGTGAAGACGATCCTGCTTCTGGCAATCTTGCCTTTCCTGTTCGGCGTCGGGGGCGCGTTATTGGTTCGGCTGGTTACCGTCACGCTCGAAGCCATTCCGGCTTTACTCTGATGGAGCAGGAGCAAAATCGTTCGGAAGCGCCGACCAACTACAAGCTGATGCGGGCGCGCCAGAAAGGCCAGGTGGCGCGCGGCACCGATTTGAGTTTCCTCGTCGTCCTCGTCGCGTCGCTGGGCACGGTCTGGATCGGCGGCCGCGCGCTTGCCACTGGCCTCGCGCGGGCGATGCATGACGCGCTGGTCAGCGGCAGCCTGCTCGCGGGCGACCGCGAGACCTTGTTCGCTGTGATCGGGATGAGTGCCGCCGCGATCATGCGACCTCTGCTCAGCTTCAGCCTGGTCGTGTTCGTCCTCGTCCTGCTGATGGAACTCATCCAGACCGGCTTCGTCTTCTCGATCGAGCCGCTCCGTTTCGATCTCTCGCGCCTTAATCCCGGCCAGGGATTCAAGCGCGTCTTCTCATTGCGCATGCTTGCCGAGACCGGGCGAAACGTCCTCAAATTTGCGCTCTATCCGATTGCCGCCTGGCTGGTGCTGCGTGCCCTGCTCGCCGCCGATGCCGCCAGCATCCGCGATGCTGCCAGTCTGGCTGAAGTGCTGCGCCATCTCGCGATCCGCCTGGTCAGCTTCTTCGCCGGGGTTGCCCTGCTGTTCGCGGTCGCGGACCAGCTGTTCGCGCGCCGTTCTTTCCTCAAGCGCATGCGCATGAGCCGGCGCGAATTGAAACAGGAAATCCGCGATCGCGAGGGCGAGCCGCGGCTCAAGCAGAAGCGAAAGCAGATGCATGGCGAGTTCGTACGAAACAGCCGTGCGCTCAAAGGGGTGCGCGGCGCTGACCTGATGGTGGTTAACCCCCAGCATGTCGCGGTGGCGTTGCGCTACGACGCACGCAGCATGGCGGCGCCGGTGGTGGTCGCCAGCGGCATCAATAGCCTGGCGCTGCGCCTCAAACGCCTCGCCTTCCTCTACAACGTCCCCGTGATCGAGGATAAGGC
>Ga0105240_10009111_pt1 | contig 14090 bp, 9 predicted proteins | sample KBSC54metaG_FD_80426 | JGI IMG/M metagenome (GOLD analysis project Ga0105240, IMG submission 80426) | Corn rhizosphere microbial communities from Kellogg Biological Station, Michigan, USA - KBS C5-4 metaG | ecosystem: Host-associated > Plants > Roots > Rhizosphere > Soil | place: Michigan, USA... | reverse complement strand
GATCTCATGATGCATGGCCCGCAGCTGCAACCCGCCCATCATATACGCTATCTGATACAGTGGTCCATAATCCCCATGAAATGACCGCCGCACTTCCGATTCCGCGCTAAATCGCTCATGCCCCACTTTCTCCACCAGAAAATCCACACACTGCGCCGGCGTCCACTTCCCAAGATGATAGTTCAACGAAAATATGATACGGGCACAACGGTGCATCCTCCAGAACAGCGCCCCGATCTTCTCCTCGGGTGTAGCCTGGAACCCCTTATCCCATAACAGCATCTCCCAATACAACGCCCACCCCTCCACCGAAAATGGCGTATCGAATAGCCACCGGTACGACTTATACCGCCTGGTCATAAATCCCTGCAGGTTATGCCCAGGTATCAGCTCATGAAAAACGGTAGCATGCGAAAACCCATAGTTGTTGCTACGCATGCTCATCACCTTTATACTGTCCGGCATATCGTTCGTCGGGAACCCTATCAGTATCGACTCACCCCCTAAAAAGAAAGGCGCAAAACGCTGTTCCTCGGGTGTCAGCATAAACATCCGCCACGCCTCCTTGGCCAACGGCGGAATAGTCACCAGGTCCTTGCTTTCGATAAATTGAATGGCTCCCTCTGCCAGGTTGCGCACCATCTCCGGCTGCCCTCCCGGCAACTCATGATGCTCCTTTATCTTTTCCAGCGCCGCCTTCCAGTTATCACCATATCCCAGCGCAGCAGACGCTTTCTTCATCTCAACCTCACACCAGCTGAACTGCTTATTAGCTATATCCACCAGATCTTTCGGCCCATACGGCACCAGCTCATATTTCAACAGCTCCTTTAATTTATCCTCTCCAATAGGATTCACCGCATCCGTCGCTTTTACCATCCCGGCCACATAAGCGCCATATGCGCCCAGCGCCGAATCCGCCACATGATAGGGCGCCTTGACCCACCACGTATACCCCGGATCATACCCTTCATAAAAAGTCTCTACATCGGCAAGCCCCTTCCGGATGCTCTCGGTCACATCCACGATCATCTTGATCTGCGCCCTCGACAAAGACGCATGCTTATCCAGCCGCTGCCGGGCCAGCCTGATCTCATAGTTCACACTATCCAGTGTCCGCGCGATCAACTGTACATCCGGCGTGTGTCCCCTGCGTCGCCTGATCTGTATGTCCATCAGATTCTGAGCATATGGTAATGCAAACGCCACCGAATCATACACCCTCTCCGCCTGGTCTATCTCCAGCAGCGAATGCTTCAGCGTACGCTGCCACAGTACAAAATCCACCTTGTCGGACGTGCTCAGCGCATCAAAGGTCAATGCTTGCAGACTTGCCAGTGCATCCTTGTGAAACCGCCGCATCCGGTCATAGTACTCAGGACTGTTGGGAAAAATATAAACTTTGGAAAGATCCTCCATATCCGCCTCATAATGGGCGATCATGTCAGGAAGAAGATCGGCCGGGGGAGGAAATGGGGTCGGTAATGGGTTAGGAGTTGCTACCACACGTAGGGTGATAAGAAGGACAAAGGTGCCTAACCAGCAACAATGTTTGCTCATGCAATTAATTTCACCGAAGATAGCATTTTTTACTGCTGATAGCTGCCGAAGAGCTTTACCAGCCTGTCGGGGTAGTCGGATATGATCCCATCCACCCCCAGATCTGCCATCGCCTTCATATCCTTCTCTTCGTTCACAGTCCAGGGAAGGACAGCCACCTTACGGTCATGCGCCTCCTTTACCAGGTCCGCATTCACCAGGAGATAATAGGGGCTATAGATAGTGGGGGTAAAACCCAGCCGCTCGATATTCCTGGCCAATCCGTCTCTATTCTCTACCAGCAATGCCGTCACCGTGCCGGCATCCATCTTATGCAACACCTGTAGGGTCCTCGGATCGAATGACTGTATCGTCACTCTGCTGGCGATCCCTTTTGACTTTATAACGTCCAGCAACAACTTCACAAACCGCCTGGGCTTCGGATGATAGATATCGTCACCCCCCGGCGTCGACTTCGTCTCCATATTATAGTACACAGGCTTCAGATGATGTTCCCGGACATACGTCTCCACGCTGTCGATAAGGTCGGCGAGCAGCGGCTTGTACGTTACCACCCGCGCCTGCTCGGGGAATTTTGGATTAGGATAAAACCCTTCGGGGAAACGACGTATGCTGTCATAGGTCATCTTGTACAGTACATAGGATTTCTCTTCGTTCTTGAGAATAGACGACCCATCCGGCTCCGACATGATGTCTGCGTTCATAAAGACATCGTGCGACACCACTACCCGCCCGTCTGAAGAGATGACACAATCCAGCTCCAGGGTCCTCGCCCCCAGCTCCACAGCATGCAGCATGGCAGGGATGGAATTCTCCGGCATCAACCCGCGTCCTCCCCGGTGGGCTTGCAGGTCCAGCTTCGGCTGAGCATAGGTAGAAAAGGACATCGTCAGGGCCATTAGTGCGACAAAGTAGTTCATACTGCAAATTCTTAAAAAATGGGGACATCTCACCATTACCTCCCTGTTAAGTAATCCCGACAGTTATATCCGGGGTCTGGCGGTACGAAGCCTGTGTAGGACAGATATCAACGCATCGATATCCCCACAGGTATTATATAAGGCCAGTGAAGGTCGTACGCTGGACTCCACTCCAAATCTCCGGAGTATCGGCTGCGCGCAATGGTGACCGGATCGGACAGCAATACCCGATTGATTCAGCGCGATGCCAACCTCTTCCGTCGTATATCCATCCAGCACAAAAGACAGAACGCCTGCTTTATCCGGAGCCGTGCCGATAAGACGAAGACCCGGAACATCATTCAAAAGATGCGTAGCGTATTGTAACAGGTAATGTTCGTATTGGCTGATAAGGTCCATGCCGATGGCAGAGACATAATCGATAGCAGCCCCCAGCCCCACCGCATCGGCGATATTGCCGGTGCCCGCCTCGAATCTTCCCGGCGCCTGCTGATAGCTGGTATGCTCAAAGGTGACATCCTTGATCATATTGCCGCCCCCCTGCCAGGGAGCCGTCTCATTCAACAGATCTTCCTTCCCATATAGCACTCCAATGCCCGTGGGACCAAAGACCTTATGCCCGGAAAAAACATACCAGTCGGCATCCAGCGCCCGGACATCCACCGGCATATGCGATACAGCCTGCGCACCATCTACCAACGCACGGACGCCCGCGGCATGCGCCATTTCCACCATCTTTTGCGCGGGCGTGATGGTTCCCAACGCATTTGACACCTGCGTGAAAGACACCAGCTTCGTCTTGGGGCCCAGCAGACGTGCATACTCATCCAGTATCACCTGCCCGTCATCATGCACCGGAATGACTTTTAATTTCAACCCTTTGGCGGAGGCCAGCTGCTGCCAGGGTACGATATTCGCATGATGTTCCAGGTGGCTGACGATGATCTCGTCCCCCGACTGAAGAAATTGGTCCCCCCAGCTTTTAGCTACCAGGTTGATAGCTTCCGTCGCCCCGCGAACAAAGACTATCTCGTTGGAAGAGGCGGCATTCAGGAACTGGCGCACCTTGCCGCGTGCCGCTTCATAAGCATCTGTAGCCCGGGCAGCCAGCTCATGTGCAGCCCGATGTATATTGGAGTTCTCATGCGCATAAAAATAGCTGATCCTGTCGATGACCAGTTGAGGTTTCTGGGTCGTAGCAGCATTGTCCAGCCATATCAGCGGCCGGCCATTGACATATTCACGCAGTATGGGAAAATCTCTTCGGACCTGGTTCACATCGTAAGGCGCCGATGAAAGGGCCGTCTGTGCCCCCATCCCTTCTTTGATGAAATAGAACTCCGGACCTTGCGCAAATTTTACAGGGTCCTTCATTACACCCGCCCATGGCTGGCCCGTCAATGCCTGTTCCGCCGAAGTTTGACCCGTCCACGGCTTACCCGCAGATGGCTTCCCCGTAAAACCCTGCCCCGTCGAAGTTTGCCCTCCCGCCGAAGGCGAACGCCCGCTTCCCGCCACAGAGGACGGAACAATTCCTGACCCCGCAAAATGCGGATCAGGCAGACTGGTCTGCGGATCTTTGAGATCCACACTATTTCCCTGATTGATCGCAGATGGCGAGATCCCACTGCCCGCCACGGCGGGCGGTATCCCCTGCGTGGCGCCCTGCGGAACAGCACCCGAAGCAAAAAATTGATTGGCCAGTTGCTGTATAAAGCCTTCATCAGGGAACCCATCCGGCCCTATGAAATCCAACAATTCATTTTTCATGACGGTCATTTATACTCGTGATATCTGTCAATAACCACACCATCCAGCACTGCCAGCGCATCGTCTACGAGCACCGCCAGCGAACAATACAACGACACCAGATACGAGGCAATAGCCTGGTGATTGATACCCATAAAACGCACGGATAATCCGGGAGACTGCTCCCCTGGCAGGCCAGGTTGGTAAAGTCCGACCACCCCCTGACGACTCTCTCCAGTGCGCATGAGTAATATCTTTGATTTGCCATTTTCTACAGGCACTTTGTCGGAAGGTATCAGGGGCAGTCCCCGCCATGTGAGAAATTGCGATCCAAACAATGATACAGTGGGCGGAGGCACTCCCCTACGGGTACACTCACGACCAAAGGCGGCAATAGCTGCAGGATGCAGCAAAAAGAAACCCGGCTCCTTCCACACCTTGGTGATCAGCTCATCGAGATCGTCCGGCGTAGGAGGTCCCGTTCGGGTATTGATACGCTGCGAAGCAGCCACACTGTGCAGAAGTCCATATTCTTTATTATTGATCAATTCACTCTCCTGCCTTTCCTTGATGGTTTCGATGATCAGACGCAGCTGCTCGCTGATCTGATTATACGGCTTACTGTAAAGGTCAGATACCCGCGTATGTACATCCAGGACCGTGTTCACAGCGCTCAGATTGTATTCCCGGGGATTCTCCACATAATCCACAAACGTCTGTGGCAACACCCGCTCATCACGCCCCGAGCAGTCCACTTCGACACTGGTAGCATCCTTTACCTTATTCAGGCGATAAACACCCGACTCTACAGGTATCCAATTCATCAGGTGCGTCAGCCAACGCGGCGTAATGGTCGACATCTGAGGCACCGTACGGGTCGCAATGGCAAGTTGTCTGGCGGCCACATCACCAAGGGCGGTTTGTTTTTTTACGTCTTCAGCCATGGAGGTATTTTTTTAGATAACTAAATCTATGCAAAAGTTTCCATTCTTGGAGCACCCGCGGGCATTACCCCTTCCTCACTTCTTTCGGCCAAACACCATTCTCGATCTTCACCAACCTCAGCTTCGACGGGTCCAGCTTCACATATTTTATCCGCTGACGCCGCCAGGTATAAACAATATGTACCATCCCATCGGACGACTGAATGACAGAAGGATAGGAATACTCCCCTAACCCATCGTCCTCCAATACCGCCGCCGCATACCAGTTCTTCCCATCCGGCGATACAGCCACATTCAACGGCGACCGGTCTCCCTTCGACTTCCCCGGCGGAGGCAGCACATGATTGTATACCAGCAACTGCCGGCCATCCCTCAATGTCACCGCATCCAATCCGGAATTATTATTGGGCAGGGAGATACTCGCCAGCGGTGACCACGTCCGGCCACCGTCCTTCGACCAGGTTTCCAGTATTGCCCTGTTCTGACTCCTGCACAAAGCCTGCAGGCTGCCATCCTTATGAATAAGAATGCTGGGCTGTATGGCCTGAAATGTTGTTTGCAACCCTTCTCCCGTAACATCCGCCAGCTCGGTTCCCGCAGCCACAGGCGGCGCCGTCAACGTCCAATGTTTTCCCCAATCCTTCGTCAGTTCAAAATGCACCTTCCATCCCCGCCCTTCCGTGCTCGTCGGACTGATCAACGTCCCATCATCCAACAAGACAGGCTTGTTCTTTATAGGTCCTAAATAACCTTCCGGCAATGACTCCGGCTTCCCCCATGATATGCCTCCATCAGGACTCCGCACCACCCAGCCCTTCCATTTCGCGGGACTGGGCCCTATCTTATAAAACAACAAAAGGTCTCCTCCCGGTATCTGGAACAGCACAGGGTTATAACATGGATAGCGCAACGTATCATTCACGATCCCATTCGCTACATTCACCGGTACGGTCCACACATCCTGTCCCTTATTCTTCCTGCTCACATAGATACAAACATCCGGATTCCCCTCATTCGTCCCCCCAAACCAGGCAGCCACAAGCCCCCCGGGCGTCTCCGCAATAGTAGACGCATGACACCCGGGGAAAGACGCATGGTCATAGATGAATTGACTTCGCCCCATCTTCACCATCCCCAAAAAACACAATAGAAAAACTGGTACCTTTCTCATTTCATTTATATTCTCCCCATTTTACCGATTTTTCGTATCTTTTCCTACACCAAAACAATTTTTATGAACAAGCTAACCATTGCTTTGCTCACCTTCGCAGCCCTATGCACCTTCCAACCCACACGGGCTCAGAGCGACGCCGACATGAAAGCCATGATGGCCTATGGCACTCCGGGAGAAGTTCACAAAATGATGGCAAAATCCGTAGGCGACTGGACAGCCGACATCTCCATGTGGATGGAGCCCGGCGGCTCACCCATGAAATCCACCGGGGAAATGAAAAATGAAATGATCCTTGGCGGCCGCTATCTCAAAGGTACCAACACCGGCAACTTCATGGGCCAACCCTTCGAAGGCATCGGTATCACCGCTTACGACAACGCCAAAAAGATGTTCATCAACACCTGGATCGACAATATGGGGACTGGCGTCATGACCCTCACCGGTACCTGGGACGCCGCTACCAACAGCGTTAACTTCTCCGGCAACATGGTCGATCCTGCGTCAGGAAAGGATATTCCCGTTCGTGAGGTATTCAAAATGGTGGACGACAATCACCAGACCCTGGAGATGTACGCCAACATGGGCGGCAAAGAATTCAAGACCATGGAGATAAAATTTACGAGAAAATAAAAATTCCCCGGCTGGTTCCTGTTTCAGTAAGATACCCGCCGGGGAAATACTATCACTTGCGTTTACTTGTCCTCTTTCACCTGGAAGTTACCTACCCTCCCTTACCTGGAAACCATAATTCCCCGATCCCACCTTCAGCACCATCTTTCCTCCCTCACGACGCAACACCACCACATCCTTCCTGCCCTGCAAAACCCGCGAACCCTCACTAACGACCGCACCCGCCGGTACAGGTAAATACACCACAGCCTTCGTATTCACGGGAACGCTGATACTCCAGTCAAATATCTTACCCTCTTTCTTCCAATGCGATGATATCACTCCATAAGGCGAATGATAATCTCCATCCACCCACCCAATATCGCCCACCATCTCGGGCCGAAGAACGATCTCCCTGAAGCCCACCGCCCCCTCGGCAGCCCGGATCCCCGCCAGTCCCGTATAGAACCACTCCATGATATGCCCCAGCATAAAATGATTGTTGGACACAGACGGCAAGGCCTGCCACGATTCCGTCAGCGATGTCGCGCCATGCGCCAGCTGATACCCATACCCCGGCACATCCGTCCTGCTGTTCATATCGAAGATCACATCACTCCGACCCTCATCCGCCAGCACCTTCAACAAATATCTGTACCCGATATCTCCCGACGTCAACGCATTATTGCGGCTCCGGATATCCTTCACGATATTTTCAACCACAGCCGCCTTGTCAGCAGGTTCAACCAGTCCCGCAAAGACAGCCATCGCGTTGGCGGTCTGACTGCCCGTGCCATATTGATGCGTCGTCTTATTAAAGAATTTTCCATTAAACGCCTTCTTAACGGCTACAGCCAGCGCGTCATATCCTGCCGCATCCTCCGTCTTCCCCAACAGCCGGGCTGTCTTCGACAGAATGGACAGGTCATAATACCAGATAGCCGTCGCCGTCAGTCCCGCAGGAGTGAGCTGTGACACCCCAGGCTCCCCCGGCCCAAGATCGTACCAATCTCCCAGCCCCTGATACAGGACATATCCCCGCGCCTTTGAAACAAGATAGGCATTGTACCGCCGCATCATCGAATAGCTCTCCGCCAGCGTCGCCTTGTCGCCATAATACTGGTAGCAATACCAGGGCACTATGATACAGCTGCTCCCCCACTCCGGTGAGTCGCGGAAAGGTTCCGAGAACTGCGTAAACTCCGGCGCTATCTCCGGCACCAGCCCATCGGCAGTCTGCGCCTCCATCATGTCGCGGATGGTCTTCCGATAGGTATTGACGATATTGTAGTTGTACCGGAAAGCGCTCCCCATCAGATGCACCTGTTCCAGCCATCCCAGCTTTTCCCGGTGCGGACAGTCCGTAAAGACGCTGACCATATTGCTCTTCATCGCCCAGTCGATCAACGTATCCGTCCGGCGGAACAGCTCGTTGCTGCACGAAAATTTACCATCCCGCTCCAGCGCGCTCCGCGTGTGCCAGGCCATAAGACCAACCATCACCGGTAATCCATCCGGGTTTGGCTCACCAGACGGCACCGCCCCCTCTACCTGCAGATACCGGAACCCATAATACATAAATTTAGGGGTCCATTTCTCAATACCCTCTCCCTTTAATGTATAGTCGAAGTAACAAGGAGTACCCGTAGCATCCTGATCGGCCGAATCACCGCGCAATAGTTCCCCAGGAATGATCCGAACCGTCTTGCCAGGCGCCCCCTGCAACACTATCGCCGGTATGCCCGACATATTTTGCCCCAGATCATAAACCCACGCACCTGCCGACAACTTCACCCGGCTGCGCGGTTTGAAACCCTGCATCCATTTCACAGGCTCTTCCTGTTGCGCATGCAGCTCCGGCGGTCCATCCACCATTACAGCAGCCCTCCACCCCACCCCTTTAAAATCAGGTTTGTCCCACCCCTCCTGCTCCCTCCGCGCATCATAGTCCTCCCCTCCATACTCCGACGAGAACTGCGTCGGACCCTCCGTCACCTTCCAGCTCGCATCGCTGATCACATCCTCGGTCGATCCATCCGCATATTCTAAAAATATACGTGCGATCATCTTCGGATATCCAAATGCCACCGTCAGCTTATGATACCGCTCCCCGGATATATTATAAAAACCGTTCCCCAACGCCACGCCCACAGCGTTAGTCCCTTCATGCAACTGAGCAGTAACATCGAATGGCACATACAACGCTTCCTTGTCATACCTCGTCCAGCCCGGATCTAAAAAATGATCCCCCACCAGGCCTCCGTTCAGCCGCATTTCAAATTGCCCCAGCCCGCAGATAAACACTGTTGCCTTCTTCAACGACCCTTTCACTATAAACTCCTTTCTCAACAATGGCAATACATCCCTCAAAAAACCTCTCCCCTCACCACCGCTGCCCGGTAGCATCTTGCGGGAGTCCGGTATTTCCTCATACCCGATCCATCGGGCCCCCTTCCAGTCCGCCCTCGTAAAAAGCCCTGTTTGCCATCGGGCCATCTTACTCCATCCTGAACTATCTCTATGATTACCCCAGACCATCACTTTCCAATAATATATTCTGGCCGGCGCTAACGCGCCGCCCCCATAAGCCACTTGTATGGACGCATCCGAAGAAATTTTCCGGGAATCCCAGACAGTACCCACATTTTTTTCAAGGCTCAGACTATCCTCCGACACCAATACCCGATAGGCCGTCTGCATCACACTCCTGCCGCCGGATTGTATCTCCCAGCTCAGCTTTGGAGAAATACCCTCTACCCCGGCAGGGTTCAGTCGGTATCCACAACGAAGATTGGACAATTGCAGGTCTTGTGAAAATGCCTGCTGTATAAGAAAGATAAAAAATATAAGACGCTTCATCTCGTAAAATACAATTCAGCATAATAGCGACCATCCTGTACTGTACGGTCTCACCGCACCTGCTCCCACCACGCCGTCTGAGGCAGCGGACCGCCCAATATCACCGGCTCCCCGATCAAAGGAGTAGTGAACGCAAGGCCGGCAGCGACAGACGCCCGCACCACCCTCCGCACTGGCTCATCCCAGGGATGCAGCGACAACGAGAACTTCCCCCAGTGCACCGGCAACAACACACTGGCCCTTAGATCCCCGGCAGCTTCCACACATTCCTCGGGCAGCATATGTATCTCCGGCCAGTCCTTACCATACTGCCCGCACTCCAGGATGGCCAGATCCATCGGGCCAAACCGCTCCCCGATCATTTTAAAATGTGGACCATACCCTGAATCCCCTCCAAGAAACAATGAATACCCCCCAACCTTCAACACAAACGACGACCATAAGGTCCTCCCCCGCAAAAACCCTCTTCCGGAGAAATGCCGCGCAGGGGTCGCCGTTAACATCCCGCCACCTCCTATCGCCACTCCCTCCCACCAGTCCAGCTCCGTGATCTTCGACGCCGCAATCCCCCAATACTCCAGGTGCGAACCCACACCCAGAGATGTATAAAAATGCCTGCCCTTCGCCCCCAGTCGTCGCATCGTCTTATGATCGAGATGATCGTAATGGTCATGTGTGATCACCACCATGTCTATCTCCGGCAGATCATCCACCCCATATACATCCGCACCGGGAAAGGCCTTCGTACTAAAGGGAAAAGGAGAAGCATAGCCGCAGAACACCGGGTCCACCAGTATCGTAAGCCCCGCCAGTTTTATAAAATAAGAAGAATGTCCAAACCAAACAATCGTCGGCGCTGTCAAGCTCTTTAAATCCACATGTACGGATGGCAACGCCGCAGGCGGTGCTGTATCCCGTCTTTTATTCATAAACTCCCATAACATTTTCGGTATGGATGCCCCCTCCCGCATCACCGACGTATGCACGGCATTCTGGAAACCTCCCTTCCCGTAATTAGGGCTCTTACGTATCCGCTCCAATCTTTCACCACCAGGTACCCTGCCCATAGCTGGTAATAATTCCATGAACTAATTTAACATTATTCTCACTCATTTGTTTAGTACCTTATAACCTTAACACTTATCCTCATGTCCTCCTCAACACCACCAAAAGAACATCGCCTCAACCTGCGCCTTTCAGAGCAGGAATGGGACAAGATCCACAAGCTCGCATCCAACACCACCTGTCGCTCCGTCAGCGAATATTGCAGAAAAGTATTGCTCCACGAGCCCGTCAAAGTCTTCCACCGCAACCAGTCCCTCGATAACCTCGAAGAGGACCTCGCGCCCCTCCTACCCATATTGAAGACCTTCGGTGACGATTTCAATACGCTCATACAAGGACTCTCCGCCGACAACAACGCAGGCACGAACATCATGCTCGATATCCTCCTCCTCCGCAGCCGGCAGTTCCTGGACACCGCCACCCAAATAAAAGACCATCTCAAAAAAATAGCAGACAAATGCGCCCAAGCATAAAACCCAGTAGCAGCATCGTCAATTCCCTGACGTACAACGAGCAGAAAGTGTCCCTCCACCAGGCCGAATGCATCTTCGCCGGCAACTTCCTGAAGGACGCCGACCAGCTCACCTGGGAAGATAAGGTGCTCCGCTTTCAACGAAGACAAGAGCTCAACGAAAGAGTGACGACCAGCCAGCACATCAGCCTGAACTTCGACCCCGCCGACAAGCTCTCCGACGCACAAATGCAGGCCATCGCCCGCACCTACATGAAAGAGCTCGGCTTCGAAAGACAGCCTTACCTCGTATATAGACATTACGATGCAGGCCACCCGCATTGCCACATCGTCACCACACATATTCAAGCCAATGGCGACCCGATACCACAATATAAATTAGGAGAAAATCAATCCGAAAAGGCCAGGATACTCATCGAAGAAAAATTCGACCTTGTCACCGCCGAGAAAAAACGCCTCACCCAGCAGCTATCCCAGATCCCCGATCGCATACAAAAGATCCACTATGGCCAAAGACCCACTACCCGCTCACTTTCGGAAGTCGTTCATTTCATCATGGAAAATTATAACTACACCAACCTTAAAGAGTTCAATGCGGTGCTTCGTCTCTACAACGTCGAAGCAGACCCCGGCAAAGAGAATTCCCACATGCGACAACATCATGGCCTCCTGTACCGGGTACTGGACGACCAGGGCCGATCCATCGGGCGCCCCCTCAAAGCCAGCTTCTTCGAATTCAAACCCACCCTCCAGCATCTCGAAGAAAAATTCAGGCTTAACCAAACCCTCCGGCAACAACAGCATCTTCACCAGCACGTGGAAGTCTGCGTCACCTGGGAATTATTGAGTAAAAATATGTCATTGCCAAAATTGAACACCGCACTGATACGCAACAATATCCACATGGAACTAAATAAAGACAAGGCTGGAAATATTACAGAGGTCACCTTCGTCGACTTCCAACACAAATGCGCCGTCGAGGCGGACGCTCTCAAAGAGTCCTGTCAAAAAGAGACTATACAAAAACTATCCCAGAGACAGGACATTCAGACCGAACAGCTGTCTCACCGCCATCGCCACCGGCTTCATCTCGGCCTATAAGCCTCCCATCTCCCGCTTCACCCACTCCCTCTCCCATCCAAAAAAATCTGGCGCTTCTGCCTTTTCGCCCCTCATCTGCCCCAGCAAATACGCGAAATACATCTCCCATCGATGCTTATAAAAACTTTTCATCATCCCACCCCACTCCTTATACGCATACTCATGCAGATTATCTTCCTTCCTGTCATTCATACCCCAATAGGTGATCAGCATCAGCGCATTCAAAAGATTATTTTTCTTTTCCTCCGGCGTTTGCCCCGCATCCACCGCCTGCCGCTTATACACATCTAACGAGTAATAAGGATGCCCCTTCAGCAAAACATCCGCGCGGTCATGCAGCCCCAGGAACTCACCCGCCGCTTTCTTAAAACTCACACTATCCCGGGCGCCATACGCTCCCACCATCTCCGTAAATACAATATCCGCCCGGTTGGCCAATACCTGCCGGGTAAAATTTATTCGATCTATCCGGTACGTCCCGCTCCCCTTCATTCTCCCCGCCGCACGGTCAAATAGCTCCACCCCCCTTGCGAACAATGCCGTGTCATAGTTCTTCCGCAACGTCCCCCAGGTAGACACCGACTTGATCTGCAACGCAGGCCGTGCGCAAAGCACATTCTCCGGCGGCCCCTCCTGGTACCCTTCCGGACTGCTGTAAACAGTCTGCAGGAACAGCTTCCACGCCTGCACGATATTTGTATCCAGCCTGCCATATCGATACCAGGTGTACTGCCGGATCCATTCCTCCACATTCATCCGCTCCGCATGCCACCCCACCTCCAGCATCAGGTCATATGATACAGGATTGTTGTCGATGCCTTCCGGCATAATACCGATACCGGCCAAATATTTAGAATACGCTCCATTCCGCGCCCGGTACGGCTCGTCGGCATACCGCTGCAGCTTTCCAAAAAGCCCCGGCCGTTCCCCATAATTGGTGATCATACACCAGACAAAAGGTGTCCCTTCATAGGCCTGCCGCTTCCCCCAGCTATTGGTCGTCTCCCCGAAAAGCTCCTGCACCAGCACCTTCGACCCTTCCAACCCCGCCAGCATCTCCTTCCTCGGATTGGCCTGCCACCCCTGCAACACCCACACAGCCCCGGGAAAATATTCGTGCATGGCCTGCTGTATCCGTTGCCCGGCAGCCCTCAGATCCACACCCTCCGTCACACCGCCCTCATGAAAAGGATCACCCGAGAAAAAATGAATATCCTTCCCGTACAGCCGCCGCGTCTCCTCATAGAAGATACCCGCGATCCGGGAGAACAGCGTATCCGAAGGATCCAGGATATCGGGCCGCGTAAAAGCGCCCCAGGTGCCCTGTACAACCACATGCGCCTTCATCTTATCCCGCAACGTAGACGGCACCATTCCAAAAAAACAGGGCATCACAGGTTCAATACCCAGCTCCTTCATACGCGCCAGCATCTGCTGCACCATCCGCAGCCTCCCATCTATCTGCCTCTGCGGCATAGGTCCGCCCCATCCCTGTATATTACCCATCAGCCACCAGGCATTGAACGCTGGACCCGTAATAAAATCCAATATCTCTTTCTCCGAATAACCCATCCGTCTCAATACATTCTGCCACACCGCCTCCTCTCCATTCGCCACCAGCATCAGGTTGACCCCAT
>Ga0105240_10009106_pt1 | contig 14095 bp, 17 predicted proteins | sample KBSC54metaG_FD_80426 | JGI IMG/M metagenome (GOLD analysis project Ga0105240, IMG submission 80426) | Corn rhizosphere microbial communities from Kellogg Biological Station, Michigan, USA - KBS C5-4 metaG | ecosystem: Host-associated > Plants > Roots > Rhizosphere > Soil | place: Michigan, USA... | reverse complement strand
CGAGCCAGTCGGCGTCCGCCGGCCGGTCGGTCAAATAGAAGAACACGACGCCGGCAAGGATCAACGCCGGGACAGCTTCCATGATGAACAGCCATTGCCAGCCCGCGAGGCCAGCCGCGCCGTGCAACGAAAGCAACAAGCCCGAGATCGGCGCGCCGATCACGGTCGACAGCGGAATCGCGGCCATGAAATAGCCGACGATGCGCGCGCGGTATTCGGCGGGAAACCACAGGGTCAAATAAAAGATGATGCCGGGGAAGAAGCCGGCCTCGGCGGCGCCGAGGAGTACGCGGATAAGGTAGAACGCGTTCTCATTGCCCATGCCGGTCGATTTGGCGATCTCGGGGATGAATGCCATCAGGCCGGACAGGATGCCCCAGCTCACCATGATGCGGGCGATCCATTTGCGCGCGCCGAAGCGCTCCAGCATCAGGTTCGACGGCACCTCAAAAACGAAATAGGCGAGGAAGAAAATACCGGCGCCGAAGCCGAACGCCGTCTGCGACAGCCCCAGATCCTGGTTCATCGTCAGCGCAGCAAAGCCGACATTGACGCGATCGAGATAGGCGATGAAGTAGCAAAGGATGAGAAAGGGCACGAGGCGCTTCGTGACCTTGGCAAGGGTAGTGACTTCAAGAGTGTTCATTGTATTGGCCCGTTGGAACTAGTTTAGACACGCCCGTGGGGCGAAAGAGTTCCCGGGCTTGCGGCCACAGTGACAACATTGTGTATCGGGAAGCAAGACAGTGCGAGTGCAGGGTGGTATGCGTTCCCTGCTTCGTCGCTTGGCAGACGGCGTCGTCACGGCGCTCGAGCAGGACCGCGCAGGTCACTTTCCCTGGATCGCACCTCGATGTATCGCGCGGCGATGGTTTTCTAGGTCGCCTCGTGCTTACGCAAATCCCTGAGATGATCGAACCGGCCCGCTTGCAGATCGGCCTCCGAGGCCGGGATGTCGGGCAGCGCCGCTTCGGCCAGGATTTCGTCGGTCACATCGTCGACATTGCAGTCCACGACCTCGTGGATGAAGCTGATGTTTCTGTACTCGCCCGAGGCCACCCGCGAGATCACCTCGCGCCGCGTCACCTCCGGATCGACCACGGCTTCGCGGCCGCGCCGGCCATAATCGACCATCACGACAAAATATCTCATGCGCCGAATATTTCTGATATTCGGAAGTAAGTCAAGCTGATAATTTTGAAAATCGGAAATGAGGTGACGAAGAGGGCGAATCAGCCGGATGCCGGCCGGGAATTCGCCCCCGCGCCGGGGGTCATTTTGCCGCCTTCGCCTTGCGCGTGCGGGCCGCCGCCTTGGCGCGCATCCGCTCGATCTGCGCCCTCGGCAGGGTGACGCAGATTTCGCCAATCCATTCCAGCTTGACGCCATTGATCGGCTTGGCGTTGAAACTCGTGAGGTTGACCTGGCTGGGCGATTTGCCGCGTTCGACCGTCTTCAGGTAGCGCTGGCCGGTTTTCAGCCGTACTACGGCCTCTTCGCCAAAGAAATTCGCAAGCGGGTGGCGCTGCTCGCGATAGACCACGATCACGTCGCCATTTTCATATTTCGGCAACATTGAGTCGCCGGTGACCTCAAAGGCGATGGTTTCCCCCGAAATCGGGAAGGGTAGCTCGACCTCGCCGAGCCCCTCCGGCGGCACCTGCTCGATATCCGGCTCGATCGTGGCACCCGCGCCGACCCGGCCCATGATCGGGACCGCATTCAGGCCGAGATAGTCCATGATCGGGCCGATTTCGGATGCCTTGATCAGGCGCTGGCCCCCCAGGATCTCGGAGACGGCACCCGCCCGCACGCCCATGGCGCGGGCAAGGCCGCCCTTGGACTTGCCCGTCCGCTCCAGCGCCCGTTCAATCATCGCAACATCCAGCATGTCGACCTCCTGCATTGGCATTCCCCTTCTTTCCGAATTTCGGAATAAATAGCAATTACGAATATCAGAAATAAAGCTTGACATTTATTTCTGAATATCGGAAGATATCGGTGTTGCGCCGATGCCGGCCCATGGCGGCCGGCGCGCCAGGGAAGGGCCATTCATGCAATCATCCAGTTGGGCGCCGGAACATTCCGAGGCGCTGCGCGAACAAATCGTTTGCGGCAGGTCCTATGGGGAAGCCGTCGACGCCGTTAATGCGAAATTCGGTACCGCCTATACACGCTGTGCCGCCATCGGCCGCGGCAAGCGCATGGGGCTTGTCACCCAGGCGCGTCCGGAGAGTCCGTCGATGCTGGTGCCCAGGGGGGCGCAGCGGCACAGAAAGTTGAAACCGTCAAAGGCGCTGAAGCGGTTAGAGACGCGTGCGGCGAAGGTGCCCAGTCTTCGCGCCGAGGAAGTAGCTTCGCCCGTCGAAGCCGTACAACCTCCCGTGCCGGTGAAACTGCGCTGTGTCGGCATCAGGCCGCGGCTGGTCTCGTTGGTCGAGCTCGAAGCGAGCGAGTGCCGCTATCCCTATGGCGGCGACAAAGAGGGCGAGGCCATCAGCTTTTGCGGCCATCCCTGCTTTCGCGGTTCCAGCTATTGCGCGCCGCATTTTCATCTGACGCGCGCTCCGGCGATCGAATCCGAGCGTCCGGCGGGTCCATTCGGGCTGCGGCTGGTTCAGGCCGCTTGATCGCAAGCAAGCTTCATTCCTTTTCATTGGAGGATACATGACACGTCGCAGAAGATCTCCTCGCGCGGCAAAGGTTCACGACCGGCGTTCGCGCGATCTGCCGCTCAACGCGGAAGTCGCTGTTATCGAGGTGGATGACCCGCTTGCGCTGGAGGCTGGCGAGAAGATCGTGGCGTTGCGGTCGATCCGCAATGATCCCTTGGCCCGGCTGCATTCGCGCGGACAGATCAATGAGGCGCAATATCGGGGTGGCCGCACCTTCCAGAACGATTGGGAGCGCGCCGAGCGCGGGCCGCAGGCCGTCGATCCGAGCCGCGAATATGTTGATGGCGTGCAGATCCGCGAGCCGATTACCGAAGGCCAGCGCAAGGCCGTGCTGCGGCTGAACCGGGTCGAGCGCGAGCTCGGTGCCGATGGCTCGGCGCTGGTGCACGACGTGCTCGTCGATGGCATGACCATGGAGCAGGTCGGTCAGCGGCGAGCCCTCACCACCCAGCGGTGGAAGGATTATTTCTCCCGGCGCTTTCAGGAATGCCTCGATCGGCTGGCGCTGATCTATGGTTTTGCGACGGAGCAGGGACGATCGCATTTGAACCCGGCTGGCGGCCACCGCGTCCAAGCCGTGCACCGATCGGGAGAATGACATGAAATGCATGGCCGCTGGTTCCGTCTGCCTTACAGTCTTAATGATGGCCATGCCGGCGCGGGCGGTCGATGCCACCTATCTCGGAACGTGGAAGCTCACCGGCGCAGTAGTCGCGCCGTGGGCCGACGCGAAGCTAAAGCCGGATGCTACGGAAAAGGTGCGACTGATCGGCAAATCCGTGGTGCTCGCGCCGAAGGCGATTACCGGTCCCAGCCCGTTTGCCTGTGCGGCGCCGCACTACACGGTCAGCAACCTTGTCGCCGATATGATCTTCCAGGGCGCTTTCGGCGAGATGCAATCAAGCAACAAGGCCGCCGATCCCAACGAGATCGCGGCCTCGCTCGGATTTTCCGGAACGAGCATCAAGACGCTGGAGACCGGCTGCGAGATCGATTTCCATTTTGTCGACGCCACGACGGCGGAGATCGACCTCAACAACTACGTTTATACGCTGAAGAAGCAGTAGGCTCCGTCCCCAAGCCGGTCAGTAGTGCTTCGGCGTCGCCGAAGATTCGAACGGGTGCGTTTTCTCGTAACCCAGCCAAAGCTCCAGCACGGCCATGAAAGCCACCACGACGCCGATGCCGATGGCAAAGTGCATCGCACGCATATGGCTGAAACCCAGCACCCAGGGCGAGGCGATCAGCCAGAGGCCAAAGAGGAAGTTGGCCCATTCCTCCCAATTGGCATAGGTGAAGATCGCTGCCAGCGAAATGATGACAATGACCGCGCTCGTGATCCAGAAATCCATCTTGGCTGTTCCGTTGCTCAGCTTGAACAGCCATGGAGATACGAACAGCACCGCCGCGATCACGATGTTGTACAGATCAAGCACCGACTCACTTCGCCACTTTTTCATGGCCCAGCTCCCTTCGGTCGATTGACAAACATTGACGCGTACAAACAACGCGGCCTGGGTTCCCGGGGTTCCGACGGGAAGCATCGGGCGTGAGCTAGACTTTTGTCGAAACAGCCGGCTTCGTCAGCCTAGAACGGGCCGGCGTTGAAGCTGAGTGGCTGCACCGCGTCAGAGGACGCCTTCGACAACGGCACGGCGTAGTTCACGGTAAGCGCGCCAAACGGCGAGGCCCAGGTCAAACCGACGCCGACCGAGGAGCGCACGACGTTGGAATTGGCGATCTGCGCGGTCTGGCCCGCAAAGCTCGTCGCGCCCTTGTAGCCGAACACGCTGCCGGCATCGACAAAGGCCGAACCGCGCAGGCCGTATTCCTGGGGAACGCCGGGGATGGCGCTCTGCAATTCGGCCGTGGTCGCCCAATACATGCTGCCGCCGACATTATCCATGGTCGAGCCGGGCGTGAGGTCGCGCGGACCAAAGCCGTTCGGCGCGAAGCCACGGACCATGCTGGGGCCACCGAAGAAATTGTTCAGCATCGGCACCTGCTGACCGCCCCAGCCGGTGATGTAGCCACCTTGTCCGCGCACCATGGCGACGAGATCGCTATTGAGCGATTGGTAGTAGCGAACATCTTCTGACGTCCGCAGGAACTTCACGTCGCCCCCCAAGCCGGCGATGTCCTGACGCAGTTGCGCGTTGATGCCGTTGGTGGGCAGCTTGTTGTTGTCGAGGGTATTGTAGGTGATGGTGTCGCCCACGGACGAAACGAGCTGCGGTCCGGCGGCCGCGGCTTGCTGCACTGGAAGTGATGGCGTCCCTGCAAGCGAGCTCGGATTGACCGTGACGTTCTGGTCGTAGAGCGAGTAGCGGTACAGGATCGCGGTCTGCTCGGTGATCGGGGTGCCGACGGAGAAATTGGCGCCGTAGGTGCTGCTGCCGTAGGATTGATAGGGACTGGTGTAGGTCTGCCGGTCGAACAATTCGACGCCGCCCGAGACATGGTTGGCGAACAGTGAGGGGTCGGTGACGGAGACGCTGCCGCCCATGGCATATTGGCCGTAGCTGGCGGAAGCCTGCACGCTGTCGCCTGTGCCGTAAAAATTGCGGTCGCCGACCTTGACCTCGACCATCCAGCCGTCGACCGTCGAATAGCCGCCGGCGATGTTGAAGTCACCGGTTGCCTGATCCTCGGCGTCGACATCCAGCACGACGCGGTCGGATGCCGAGCCTGGCTTGGTCGTGATCTTGACCGTCTTGAAGTAGTTCAAATTCCTCAGTCGCTTCTCGGCGCGGTCGATCAGAGTCTTGTTGTAGGCGTCGCCCTCGCCGAAATCGAACTCGCGGCGGATCACGTAATCTCGGGTCCGGCTGTTGCCGTGAATGTCGATGCGCTCGATATAGGTGCGCTGGCCTTCGTCGATCGCGTAGGCCACGTCGACGCGCAGCGCCGCCGCATCGCGCGTCAAGTGGGGCGTCGCATGCGCAAAGGGATAGCCGAGCTTGGCCATCTCGATGGCGAGCGCGTCTGTGGTCTTGTCGAGCGCGCCACCGTCGAACAACGAGCCGCGCTTGATCAGCACCTGGCGGCGAAGCCTTCCGGGGTCGAGCCCCGGCACGTTGCAGGCAACGTTGATGTCGCCGAAATGGTAGAGTGGGCCTTCCTCGATCACGAAGGTCAGCGTGAATCCCTTGATCGCGGGATCGTATTCCGCGCGCGCGTCGCGAACATTGGCGTCGGCATAGCCGTGGCTGCGATAATACTGCCGGATCAGCTCGCGATCGGCGTCGACGCGGTCCGGATCATAGACGTCGCCGCCGATCAAAAAGCTCAGCATCGAGGTGGCCGACGTCTTGATCACGGCCTTGAGCTGACGATCGCTGAAGGCGTGATTACCGGTGAAATTGATCTGCCGTACCGTGGTCTTCTTGCCCTCGGTGATGGCAAATACGAGATCGACGCGGTCATTGCCGCGGTCGATGATTTGAGGAACGACGCTGACTTCGTCACGGCCGACATGCTTGTAGGCCTCGATGATGCGATTGACGTCGGCCTGCACGGTCGCGCGCTGCAGCGAGCCCTGGGCCTTGGATTGCACCGCGGCGGCAAGGTCCGCGTCCTTGACCTTCTTGTTGCCCTCGAAAGCGACACGGCCCAGCACCTTGGCCTCGACGACGTGCACGACGAGTCCGTTCGTGGTGCGGTCGATCTTCACGGTGTCGAACAGATTGGTCGCAACGAGCGCCTTCAGCGCCGCGTCGCGCGCCGCTTCGTCATAGCGCCCGTCGGAAGTGGCATGAAAATAGGAGCGCACGGTCTCGGCGTCGATGCGCCGAGTACCCTCAACCGTGATGGTCTCTGCCGCTTTCGCCGGCAGAGCCGATAGTCCCAGCACCACGGCCAACAACAGGGCCGCAACTCGTGGCCCGCGGCACCGCAGACCAAGCGCTTGGCATATGGTCGTCACTTCCCGCCTGTCCCTTTACTGACGAGGCAGACATGCAATTGCTTCCGCCGGGCGAAAGAATGTCGGCGTCAAGGTGAGTTGCAGGCCAATTATTAACACCGCCACAATTTCGACGCGGTACCGAGCCGGCGATTCCCTGAATTTTTCGCACCACCGGCTCAAATGCCCTCTAGCGATGGTAGCCGCAAAGTTCCGTGTGATGCGAATACGCAACGCGGATACCCTTGTGGAGCATCAGATGCGTAACGTCGCCCTTGCAGCCGCTCTTCTTGTGCTGGTCGTCCCGGCCCGCGCCGCGGTAAGTCCGGAAATCGATCCTCGCGCCTCGCTGAGCGTGGTGCAGCAGTGGATCTATAACTACCGCGCCAAGCCGGACTACGCCCACGTCCCTGCAGCGGTACGCGTGCTGTTTCACTCGCAGACCTTCAAGGAGCCGGAGAACGCCGGCATCTATCTCGGCTTCATTGCCGGCGCGATCGCATCGAACCCGGCCAAGGCCGAGCAACTCGTCAACAGCTTCTTCCCCGTGCCGCCCGAGGACGAGTGGGTGGTGATCCGCGCCATCGCCTATTCGGGTCTGCCCGATTGGCGCAACCTGCTGCGCAGGGTCGCGCCGAAAATGCCGGCGCGGAGGGTGATGATCGACGCCTATCTCTCCAGCACGCTGCCGACGCTCACCGAAATCCCGCTCGAGGAGAAGAAGCCGGGAATGATGGACAAGATCAAAGGCGTGTTCACCAAGCCCTTCAGCAAGGAAGAGAAGAAGCTGGATACGACGGTGACCTATGCCAACAACCAGGATCTTCTCGATACGCTATGGGGCTATTATTTTGCCACCGGCTCGCATTTGCCGATCATCAAGATCATGCAGATGCTGCCGTGGGCGAAGAGTCGCGACACCCTCGACAAGCTGACGGTCGGCAGCATGGCGCGTTATACGCTCGCAAGCTATGCCGTGCGCGATGCCAACTTGCGCGAATTCCTGCGCGCCGAGTTGCCGGGCCAGCCCGAAAAGATCAAGGTGCCGCTCACGGAAGTGATCCAGGCCGCTGACACCGTGCAGCTTGGCGCGGTGCGCAGGGATGCGTTGGCGGCCGTCGAGGAATTGAAGACCAAGGGATCGGACTCGCGGCGCAACCTTGACTTCTGGGGTCAGGTCGGTGTCGGCGCGCTGGCGTTGGGCTGCGTTTCCGCCGCGGCGCTGGGCCAGGTCGAAATCGGCATTCCCTGCGTGATCGGCGGCTCGGCGTCGCAGGGCCTGCTGTCGTTCTGGGAAAAGCAGCAATAGGCTGAGACCAAATCGGAAGGCGCGCATACGCCGCGTGCCTCGGGGATCAGCAGGTGAGGTCCGGGCCAGGCGCGCATTTTTCTGGTGGTGAGACAGCGGCGAAGCGCGGATGAATCATTCCATAGAACGTTACCTTTCCGCGGCCGCGTCGCCCTTAACGATCGACACGGTTGCCCCGGGGCGCAGCGCTGATGTCGTACCAGTTCTATTGCCGGCAGCCTGAGGCCTTAACCGCGCCGCCGAAAGCGCCGGACAAGACAAAAGACGCGGCGCCGCAAATGTGATTAACTGGCCTCCCAAATAGGGAGGTACCGGGCCATGATCGAACCGAAACTGGAAGTGCCGGCCGAATTGCGCGATCTGGCGGATAAGACCATCGAGCAGGCGGAAAAGGCATTCGGAATGTTCTTCGAAGCCGCGAGCAAATCGATGAATTCGGTTCCGGGTGGCGGCACCGAAATCTCGAAGCAGGCGCTCACCTTTACCGAACAAAATATGAAGGCCGCCTTCGAGCATGCGCGCAAGCTGGTCCATGCCACCGATCTGCAGGAAGCGATGCGGCTTCAGTCGGAGTTTCTGCGCAGCCAGTTCACCAATGCCGGCGATCATATGCGCCAGATCACCGGATCGGTGATGTCAAAAGCGACGGATGCGGCCAAGGGCAAATTCTAACCGCCGCAAATCCAGGACAGTGAGCAGACGGCCTCAGTAATCGCCGGGGTTGGCAATCATCGGCTGTGCGGCGTCGGCTGTAAGATCGCTCACGGAAGTGTCCTGCAAGAATTTGTCGAGCGTTGCCTGGATTTTTTCTTTAACGGAATCCGGACCGCGGTCGCTCAACTCGGTATGCAAGGCGCCGGTATTGATGATGTCGATGTCGTCGGCCTTGGCCTGTGCGGGCGTCGGCAGCACGCCTGGATCCGTCCTGAAGTTCGGATCCTTGGAGCGGAACGACAGAATTCTCATTTTGTTGCTCAGCACAAAAGGCACCCGCAGATTATCCAGCGTGATGACCTTCGACACCAACTCCGGATGCTGGTGGGCCACATACATCGATACGTCGCCGCCGTTGGAATGTCCGACCAGTGTCAGGTGATCGTATTCGGCATGCGGCTGCAATTTCTGCAATTGCTCGAGCACGAACATGATATTGGCCTCGCAGCGCATGTAGATGCCTTGGCGGCCGACATAGCGCATGCCGACACGGGTCATCAGCGGGGGGTCGCCCGGATTGTCCTGTTGGATACTGGCGACCAGATAGCCGCGGGCGGCGAGCACGTCGGCGAGGAAAGAATATTCGGTGTTTTTGACCGTGTTGCCGTTGCTGATGATGGCGATCGGGAGCTTCCAGAGGCCGTTATCGGCCTTCATCTCGTAGTCGCGGCGCACCGCAAGGTCGACGGAAACCGGCCGCTGCCTTGCCGTGTCATAGAGGTTGAGCGTCTGGTGCCGGATGGCGAATTTGCTGATCACGACATACTGCACCGCTGCAAGCACGCAGAGGCAGGCGAAGATCGCAAATGCCCTTCTCATATTCCCGACCCATGTTCACTTCTTATTCAAGACATAGTGTTTTTATGCGCGGTGCGCGACTTTGGATCACGGAATGAAGGATTAAATTTTGGCAAGTTAGTGCCGACGCGCGGACTCACCGATCCTGCTTCGGTGGCGATAATTTGGCGGCGCGAAGGGCCGCGTCGATCTTCGACTGCACACGCCGCGCCGCTAGCGCAGCCAGCCGCGTCTGCGTTCTGCCGGTTTTGACGGTGTCGCCGATCTGGAAACGCCATTCCCAGATATCGGGTTCGGCAGTCGCTACGACCGTGTATTCCACATCCTTATAAATCACTGCGTGTTCCTTGCCGAACAGGGAAGGACAATGTTTGTGTTCTCCAACAATCCGGGCCATTACGGGAAGTCGGGCGATTCCCGAAGTCGGCAGGCACAAATCAGCGATGATTTCTATGCAAAATTATGCAGCTTCGTGCAGGTTCGCTATCGGAATTCCGTCGAGATAAACACCGCATTTAGCAAAAAGCTCCCGCTCAGCGGAACTTTTGTGAGCTGTCATTTCAGTGGGATTAATCGCCGCGGTGCCATGTTACCTGGCAGGTTCCGCGATTAGCGGCGTGCCAGCACGATCCCGAGCAGGAACGCCACGAAAAGGCTCTGCAGCGGCGCTTGGCGGGTGACCGTGCGAAGCCTTGCGATCGGCTGTCCCGGCTGCTCGGCATTGGCGATCGCCTCGCGCAAGCGGTCGACCGCGGTCTTGAGCGAAGCGGTGACTTCTTCGATGGTGTGCGACACATCGGTTGTCGTATCGATCGTGCGCTCCGCAATGCTGGGGGATGGTATCTGCGGCGGCTCGGTGCTCACGCTTGGCGCCTTCCATGCAACGGCAATGGAGGCCGCCACCTTCGGCTATCCGCGCGCTCGTATTCGAACAGCGGGTCGCAAGCGACCTTCGGCTATCCGCGGACAGGCGCCGTAGTGAACGGCGGGTAGCGGCCTCGGTTAAAAAATGCCGGGCACGGAGATTTGTTCCAGCAAACGCATGGTCAGGAATCTCTGTTACGGTGCCGCACGGCCATCACAGCAAAGGTTCGTCATGTCCAAGAATGAATCGGCAAGGTCGATCGCCCTGCTTGGCGCGCCCATCGACATGGGCGCCTCGCAGCGCGGCACTCTGATGGGGCCCGCTGCGCTGCGCACCGCCGGTCTGTTGACGCTATTGGAAAGCCTCGGCTTTGCAGTGACCGACCACGGCGATCTCTCCGTCGCTGATATGGCCGATCTCAGCGATGTACCACCGGACAAGGCCAATCATTACCGGGAAATCCAGCGCTGGACCCGCGCGCTGAGCCGGCGCGGCTATGAGGTCGCGCGATCGGGAGCGCTTCCGATTTTTCTCGGCGGCGATCACTCGCTGTCGATGGGATCGGTGAATGCGATGTCGCGCTACTGGCACGAAGAGGGGCGTGAGCTTTTCGTGCTGTGGCTTGATGCCCACGCCGATTACAATACGCCGGCGACGTCGCTGACGGCGAACATGCACGGCATGGCGGCGTCTTTCCTTTGCGGCGAGGACGGCCTCGACGGTCTCCTGGGTAACGAGCCGCGCGCTTCCTTGAGCCCCGACCGGTTGGAATTGTTCGGTACGCGCTCGATCGACCGATTGGAAAGGGACCTGTTGCGTGCGCGGCGGGTCAGCGTCGCCGACATGCGGCAGATCGATGAATTCGGCGTCGGCGTTCTGATTCGCCGCGTCATCGATAAAGTGCGCGCCCGTAATGGCGTGCTGCATGTCAGCTTCGATGTCGATTTCCTCGATCCCGATGTCGCGCCGGGCGTCGGCACCACCGTGCCTGGAGGGGCGACCTATCGCGAGGCGCATCTGGTGATGGAGATGCTGCACGATTCAGGGCTTGTCCGCTCCGTCGATATCGTGGAGCTCAATCCGTTCCTGGACGAACGCGGCCGCACGGCGCGCACCGCGGTCGAATTGATCGGCAGCCTGTTCGGCCAGCAGATCACGGATCGTCCGACGCCGAGCAACGCGATCACGCCAAGCGAGCTGGGTGAGTAGTTACGGCATCGAGCGGATTCCGCGATCGCCAAAATAGCGATCGATGGCATCGGGCGAACCGCTGGGTTCAGCCAGTGCCACGTAAGTATCCGGTCGCAGGAGATAGAGCGCGTTGCGCGCGAGCCCTGCCGCTCCGTGTTCCGCCCGCCAGGCGAATACATGCAGCGGCAGCTTTCGCTGCGAGCACCAGGTGGAGAGTTCGTCGCTCGGCGAGCCATAGACGTGGACCTGCCAGTCTGCGCTTGCGAGCGGCGTGAAATTATCCACGCCTCCGGCCGCAACCCATGGCAGGCGGTCGCCGCCCTGCACGTCTCCGGCTGTCCCCCGACTGAGCGGGCCGCCTCGGTAGTTGATCATGGTCTGCGAAACCGTGCGGAAGGCGAAGCGGCGCACGGCCGCGAGTGAGAACAGGGTCGGCAGCACGATCGGGGCGAGGCGGGTCCGCACGAAGGCCGCAAGCTGACCCTGGCCGGTTGTGAAGGTAAAGGCGCGATCAGTGGTTGCAACCAGCCTCCGCGCAAAGCCGATCCGCTCGGCCTCGTAGCTGTCGAGCAAGGCCGTACTGGCGCGGCCTTTGACCACCGCGGCGAGCTTCCAGGCGAGATTGATCGCATCGCCGATTCCGGTGTTCATGCCCTGGCCGCCGGCTGGGCTATGGATGTGCGCAGCATCCCCGGCAAGGAAGGCGCGCCCCTCGCGGAAGTGCTGGGTCACGCGGTGGTGCACGTGATAGGTCGAGAACCAATTGACCTGCTTGACCGCCACTTTCATCTGGCCGATGGCATGGTTGCTGATGTCTTCGAACGTGAGTGTTTCGGGATGCTCGGCCCGTTCATCGCGCACGGTGCCGATCAGGCGTGCGCGACCCTGTCCAGCAAGCGGGAAGATCGCGACGAAATCGGATCGGTCGAGGTCGATATGTAACTCACCGTCGACGGCAGGACCGTTGGCCTCGACGTCTGCGACATAAAAGATGTGTTGGTAGGTCCCGCCGGGAAAGCCCGTGCCGATGGTCTCGCGTACCTTCGAGCGGGCGCCGTCGCAGCCGGCGAGATAGGCCGCTTCGCAATCCTCCTCTCTGCCGTCGGGGCCGCGCAAGCGAGCCGCGACGCCGTCCGTCTTTTCGGTAAAACTCACCAACTCGGTCTTCCGCTCAACGGAGATGCCCATCGTCTCGAGCTTCGCGACCAGGAGCTTTTCGTGCTCGTCCTGCGGAAAGATGTGAAGGAAGGGGTAGGGCGTCAGTCCCTTGCCCATGTCGTTGAACGGAATGCGCGCCTTGCGTTCGCCGCCGACCCAGAAATTGCCCGCAAGGACGCGATGCCCCTTTGCAACCACGGCCTCGGCGAGATCGAGCTGCCGGTAGAGCTCGAGCGTGCGGGCCTGCACCGCAAGCGCACGCGAAGTCGTACCCGCCTCTGCCGTCTTGTCGACAATGCGTATCTTGACGCCGAGCTTGGTTAGCCAAAGTGCCAAAACCAGGCCGGTCGGACCGGCGCCAACAATCAAGACTTCGGTTTGCGCCATCTGCCATGCTCCCGGACAACGACATATCTTACCGCTCCACCAGGCGATCGGTAGGAATAATCTTGCGGGGACCACGATGCGCAATCAAAAGTGGTCGAGGCGGGACATCCTCAAGACGGCGACCCACGCTTACGGCGGGAGTTTTGTTCGCCGAGGCGTTACAGGCGGGCCGTTGTCCGGTGCATATCACGCCGCCGTGTTCGGGTTGATGTGATCGGGTTCACATCGGACCGCCGCACAAAATTATATCGTTCGGGAGTTTGAAGCATCCGGCGCACTGGTTTGCTGCCGCGTAGGGTCCAAAGTCTTATTTGACGGAGATTGCAATGGCGCTCGCACAACAAGTTGTGTCTGCCGCCAATATGGTCGCCCTTCCATAAACGCGTGATCGATCTTTTCGAGTTGCACGTCCGTCCTCGCGAGGAGCTGGCGATCAAGCCGTTCTTCGTTAGGAGGAGGCTCAAAAAGGGGAATTGACATGTTCGATGGTGACGAAGCCGGCCATTGCGCCAACGCATTGACAGTGCGGAAGTTTCGCAACGCGAGCTCCGAGGAACGCGCGATCTATCGCAGATGGGTCCGCGGAATCATCTTTTTCTACTGCGGCCTGCTCTTCATCGCGGGTGTCGCGGCCGTGAACTATTCCGGTACCGGACGGACCGAGCTTACGAAGCTTTCGGTGAATCAAGCGGCGCGAGCGGACTAGATCGCCTCGATTTGAGAGCAAGATCATGTCCCGGCCCGATCCGGGGGTGTTCCTGCACCTGATGCCGTTGCCGATCAATCTCGTGAAGCTCTATCGCCTTAGATGGCAGGAGCGCGCCTCCGGCTTAAGCTCGCCGCAGGCGCAATCCTCAAGATGATCAAGCCTCAAGTCTTGCGGCCATAGTTCAACAGGCCGCCGCTGGTCTTTGGCGGGTGGGCGCGTAGCGCTTCCTCGTTGGGCTCGGTGCCCCAGCCCGGCCGGTCCGGCAGGATCAGATGGCCGTCCGCGATCTCGGGCACGTGGGTGAACAACTCATGGTCCCACTCGAGGCGGTCGATGTCGATTTCCATGATGCGCAGGTTCGGCACGGCGGCGCTGAAATGAGCGT
>Ga0105240_10009105_pt1 | contig 14095 bp, 14 predicted proteins | sample KBSC54metaG_FD_80426 | JGI IMG/M metagenome (GOLD analysis project Ga0105240, IMG submission 80426) | Corn rhizosphere microbial communities from Kellogg Biological Station, Michigan, USA - KBS C5-4 metaG | ecosystem: Host-associated > Plants > Roots > Rhizosphere > Soil | place: Michigan, USA... | reverse complement strand
GTTGACGATCAGCAAAGACATGTTGGAAATTTTTCCGCCTTTCTTTCAATTTATCTTTTCCCATTATAGCCAGCCACCTATATTGGATTTGGATATGTTGACCTTTAAGAAGGCGCTGGTGGAATGCCTGGCGATCAAAGAAGAGCTCAGCTCTGAAAATGCCTCTTTGGATCTGGTGAACGCCCGGTGCCTGCTGGTTACACTGATCATTTCGCTATGGAGATCGGGGGACCGGGCGGATATTCTCCTGGGAAGCGCTTATACTATTGCGCATTCCTTTCAAACGTTGGTAGACGAAAATTTCAGGAAGCATAAAACGGTGTCTTTTTATGCGGATAAGTTGTGTATCACCCCCAATTACCTGGGTATTATCTGCCGTAAAAGCCTCGATAAATCCGCGCTCGAGATAATCCAGCAACGGGTGTTACACGAGGCAAAACAGCTGCTGCACAGCACACAAAAATCCATAAAGGAAATCGCCTTTGAGATCGGCTTTCCGAAGCTGACGTACTTTTCCTATTTTTTCAAGTCAAAGACAAAACTCACGCCTGTAGAATACAGAAGACTGTTTGAAGGATCGGTAAAATTGATGATTGAAACCTGAACGCCTGCGCCGATGAATGAAATTCCCTATACTATTCACGTTTTATGACAATAATTCAGCGTTGCATCCGGAGGGCGAGAGTAAAATTTACGTAGTATTAAGTAGAATTGTAACACTGTATGAAGCTGACAGAACTGGTTACGGCATCTACTCGGCATATTCCGATTAAAAAAGTTAACGGGATGTACGCAACGCCCCTCTCGGACGTGCTGGCCGTGGAAGAACCCCTGGAGATAAGGGTCCGCAATGTACAAGCCGGCAAACTGGCACAAAAAAATATTTCGGTAACGATGCGTACCCCGGGAAATGATGCAGACCTGGCTATAGGATTCTTATTCACGGAAGGGATTATTACCGCTTATGTGGATGTCAAAAGTGTCGGCCACCTGGGTATGGCGTGTGAATCGAAAAAGGAGAACATTATTGTAGTAGACCTGGCAGACGGGTTTGTTCCACGACTCATGCAGGCGGACAGAAATTTTTATACCACTTCCAGTTGTGGCGTGTGTGGTAAAAGTGCCATTGAGTCTATCCGGACGGCGAGCCCTTTTGCTGGCCTCCCCAAACCCGGCCTATTCCTTTCCACGGAAGTGCTGTACCGGTTGCCTGCAAAGTTAAAAGCCGCGCAGCACAGTTTTGAAGTGACGGGGGGCATCCATGCTTCCGGTCTATTCACCCTCGCAGGTGACCTGGCCTTGCTATGTGAAGATGTCGGGCGCCACAATGCGCTGGACAAACTGGTGGGAGCGGCACTGGCAGGCGGTCTTTTGCCGTTGCGTCAGTATATACTCCTGCTGAGTGGCAGGGCAAGTTTCGAGTTGATTCAAAAAGCGGCCATGGCGGGTATTCCAGTTGTCGCTGCCATAGGCGCCCCATCCAGCCTCGCGGTGGACCTGGCCCAGGAATTAGACATTACCCTCCTGGGTTTTTTAAAAGACAACAGGTTCAATATTTATCATCAAAGCAATCACGTAACAATACCGATGTTGTATGAAGATCAGGATTAAAGGCAATACTGTAAGATACAGGCTGACCCGCTCTGAAGTGACCCTGTTATGGAAACAGGATTTTATAGAGGAACAAACGGTTTTTTTCACAAAAACACTCAGGTATTACATTGAGGTAACGGCGGCCGACGAGCTTACGGCAGATTACACGGGGGACAGTATTATCCTTTACCTGCCCAAAAAAATGATTGATGCACTCGAGCATACGGAAATAGTAGGTTTTGACAGCCAATACGGCGCGCTCAGCCTGCTGATTGAAAAAGACTTTGTCTGTATTGACAATACAAAAGAAGACCAAAGCGACAATTATCCCAACCCCAGCCTTTCCTGCTAACGTTAAAAAATAGCACTATGGAAGAAAATAATCTCGATGATAAAGGCCAGGGGCAAGCGGCTAACAGGGAACCTGCTGCGGAAAACCCCTACCGATTGTTGGATCTTAAACTGACGAAAGTAGAAAAATGGGCGGCGGGCGTGCCGGCGGTGATGGCCGCAATGCGTGATTTAGTGGAAGAAAGAACCTTTTTCCGGGGCAACCGGGCGCTCTTAAAAATGAACCAGTTTGAGGGGTTTGACTGTCCCAGCTGTGCCTGGCCTGACCCGGATGACGAACGTTCCCCGGTGGGTGAGTACTGTGAAAATGGCGCCAAGGCATTGGCGGAGGAAGCCACCACCAAAAGGATCACGGCTGCCTTTTTTAAGGCCAATGCTGTGTTTGACCTGGCAAAACTGGATGACTATACCATTGGTAAAATGGGCCGGTTGACCGAACCTATGTATATGCCCCGGGGCGGTACACACTACCAGCCCATCAGTTGGGATGAGGCATTTAAAAAGATCGCGGCACACCTCAACCAGCTGGCTTCTGCCGATGAAGCGGCTTTTTATACCTCGGGCAGAACGAGCAATGAAGCCTCTTTTGTCTATCAGCTTTTTGCCAAAGTGTATGGCACCAATAATATGCCTGACTGCTCCAATATGTGCCATGAAACGTCCGGTTCTGCCCTTGGGCCGACGATAGGCATCGGGAAGGGAACGGTTAAACTGGAGGATTTTTATCATACCGATGTCATCATCATCATCGGGCATAACCCGGGTACCAATGCGCCCAGGATGATGAGCGCCCTGGAAAAGGGCAAAAAGAACGGCGCCAAAATTATTGCCATCAATCCCTTGCCGGAGGCTGGCCTGATGGGCTTTCATAACCCCCAGGAAATAAGCGGCATCATCGGCAATGGTATAAAGCTGGCAGACCTCTATTTGCCGGTGAAGATCAACGGCGATATGGCCCTGTTAAAAGCCATCGAGCTCCTATTGCTTGATTTTGAAAAAAAATCCCCGGGGGAAGTGCTGGATCATTCCTTCATCACCGGAAAAACGACAGGCTATGATGCGTTCGTACGGCAGTTCGGCAACTATGACCTGGACGAACTGGCGCGGCACGCCGGTGTTTCCAAAGCAGATATCTACGAAGCAGCCCAGATGATGGCTTTTAAACAACGTATCATCGTCTGCTGGGGCATGGGGCTTACCCAGCAACACAACGGAGTGGATTTGATCAGGGAGATCGTGAACCTGCTCCTGCTCAAAGGCAGTATCGGCAAGCCGGGCGCCGGCGTTTGCCCCGTCCGCGGACACAGTAATGTACAGGGCAACAGGACGATGCTGATTGATGAAAAACCCACTGATGAGCAACTGGACAGGCTCCAGCAATTTTTTGGTTTTAACCCGCCGCGCAAGCACGGCTATGATGTTGTCCGGGCGATCAAGGCGATGCATGATGAACGTCTAAAAATGCTTTTCTGTATGGGGGGTAATTTCCTGTCCGCCACGCCGGATACGACCTATACGGCCAAAGCAATGCGCAAACTATCCCTGACCGTCTATGTCTCCACAAAATTAAACCGGAGCCACCTGGTCCACGGGCAGGAGTCCCTTATACTACCGACGCTCTCCCGCAGCGATATAGACATGGTCAACGGAGTGCATCAGTTTGTCAGTACGGAGAACTCCATGGGAGTGATCGAAAAGTCAAAGGGCATCCTAAAACCGGTGTCTGAGCACCTGATCAACGAAACGCAGATTGTCTGTCGAATGGCGATCGCGACCCTGGGCTCCGGGTCTGTCATCAACTGGCAACGTTACCACGACAGCTATGACGCGGTGAGGGATGATATTGAAAAATGTATCCCCGGTTTTGACAATTATAATGCCCGGGTACTACAGAAAGGTGGATTTTACCTGCCCAACGCAGCACGTGAAGGTATTTTTAAAACAAAAGAATTTGGTGACCGTGCTCCCTTCACCTTAACCGGGATCCCCGATAATACACTGGCGCCGGATGAGTACCTGATGGCAACCACACGTACCCATGACCAGTTTAATACGACGATCTATGGCCTTGATGACCGGTACAGGGGAATTAAAAATGAACGGCGTGTTATATTTATGAATCCTGCCGATATTGAAAAAGCCGGCTTTAAACCAGGCGATAAAGTAGACCTCTTCAACTATGACGATGGCATTGAGCGCATCGCACCTTTATTCATTATTGTTTCCTACCAGATCCCCGAACGTAACACGGTCACGTATTTTCCGGAGACGAATGTCCTCGTCTCCATCAATAATGTCGTAAAGGAAAGCAATATGCCGGCGTCCAAATATGTAAAAATTAAAATAAAAAAACACGATCCTGACATATACAAAAGAATAAACCAATTGTAAAACTATGAAAGAAATAATTTTCGCTACAAGTAGAAATTGGGCTGGCTTCATTACCCGCGTTACCATCGGCATTGTTTTATTTGCGCACGGCAGCCAAAAAATGCTCGGCTGGTTTGGCGGTGCGGGGTTTAGTAATACCATGGATTATTTCACCACTCAGCTGCATTTGTCAACAGTCGTTGCTTTTCTTGTTATCTTTATTGAATTCTTTGGCTCATTGTGTATGATTTTCGGTTTTGCAGTCAGGCTTTGGGCGATAGCCATTACTATCCTGTTCCTGGGAATCATTTTTACTGCCCACATGCATAATGGGTTCTTCATGAATTGGTCTGGAACAAACAAGGGAGAGGGTTACGAATATCACTTATTGATGATCGGTTTAGCACTGGCGACGCTGATTAACGGAGGCGGAAAATTCTCCATCGACTCGGCAATCGTCGATTAGCATTCTTCGGCGTAAAAAATTAGCAATCACAGACTGCCACTGGCAGCGATAAAAGAAAATAGTAAAGCCATGAAAAAAGAAATTTTGGATGCAATCCTCGGGGAGTTAAAACATAATTCGAAAGCATACCTGGCTGGTCAGCAGACACTGAATACGGATATAGACCTGGATGAAAATGCATTAGTGGAAATAGACGATATTTCTCAAAAAGATCAGGCAACCGATATATCGGAGGACTTACTGATCCCGGCTGCATCGCTTGACAATTTAATCAATGCTGTAAAAAACTTCCAGACGGTTTCAAAAAATACGCTTGGACCGGGCGCCCTGGTGGAGACCCGCGAAATGTACCTGCTTATCGGTGTGGCCCTTCCGCCGTTACAGGTAAATGGCAAAAAAGTCATTGGGGTCACTGAAGGAGGGAGAATATATCCATCACTGCAGGGGAAAAAGCAGGGAGATAAGTTTGAACTGGGTAATAGGTCGTTTTTGATCCTTTCCGTTTTATAATTGTTTTTGGGTATCATCGCCCGTTGGCCCTGAGGACCGTCATGTCCTTCTTGAGATCGTCTTCGTAGGTCTTTTTAAGGATATAATGCCATTGTTTATCGGACACATCCACGGCGAAAACCTCGTCCTTTTTGTGGTTTGCTACGGCGTCCTGGACTTCCTTGGGCATCATCTCTTCTCCAAAGAACCAGCCGGTGTCACCATGGGTGGTGTTGCCGTCCATCGTGTATTCATCGGAAAGTTTGTCAAAGGACTCACCTGCGGCTGCTTTTTGCAGGATGATCTTTTTGAGGCTGTCGACCTGGGACACGGTGAGCGAGCCGCCGTCGAGGAAGATGTAGTTGGCGCGGTATTTAACTGTCTCGGTGGATTCGATGACCTTGTAGGTGACATATCCAACGGAGAAGAGGTCGCCTTTCTTCTGGCGTAAGAGTCTTTTGTCGATGAGAGTGGAATCTTTCCCGGCCGACAGGTGGAGGATGGCGGGTTTGAGATTCTTATTGGCGTCCATCCATGCCTGTGCCTGTTGCATATTGTCGATCTTTTTGAACTGATCGGTAACGGTGACTCCCTGTGCGAATGCGGATGCGGAAAAGAGAAGCAATGATAGACCTAGGATCGTATTCTTCATATCTCGATTTTTAAAATGCGGGAATTGGTCTTGTCCTAAAAATAGCCCAATTCCCGCGTATGGCTAATGTCTGTTTTGGGACGAACCGCTTCCAGCGGTTCTGAAGACTGGGTATTAAAAATATTATAATTACGCGTTATAATGTCAAATAGTTGCCTTTTATTATCAAAAACCGCTCTGCTACCCACGAACGGATTAATTTTTTGTTAAAATGTTCCATCAAATCATGGGCCGAATCTATCTTAGATAAATGCGTCTTCTATTTTGTACGGCCCTGGTCTTCCTTGTATATGGATCACGGGCGCAGCAGCCGGCGGTTATTTCTCCGGGCAATCTTTGGCCTGACGAGGATGGAAATCATATCCAGGCCCATGGGGGTGGTATTCTATTGTTAGAAAAGACATATTACTGGTACGGGGAGCAGCGTAGCCGGGGACTGGATTCGAACAAACGCTATGTAAGCTGTTATTCGTCCCGGGACCTTATACACTGGAAATTCAGAGGGAGTGCCCTGGAGGCTGATGATCCCGAGCAATTGGGGCCCCATTGGGTATTGGAACGGCCAAAGGTATACTTCAACACGTCTACCAGGAAGTTTGTCATGTATTTTCACCTCGACGACAGGCGGTATGCTCTTGCACGGGTGGGGATCGCTGTTAGTGACCGGCCGACGGGACCTTTTAAATATGTCAAAAGTTTCCGCCCTTTGGATCATGAAAGCCGTGATATAGGTCAGTTCATCGATGACGATGGTACCGCATATCTTGTTTTTGAAGACCGGCCTTATGGATTTCGCATCGCTCGTCTTGCACCTGATTATATGAGCCTGGATAAAGAGATGTGTCTTATAAAAGAACATATGGAGGGTGGCGCTATCGTACATTATAAGGGGTTGTATTATGCCATCGGATCTTCGCTCACGGGCTGGAATCCCAACCCCAACAAATATGCGACATCCGCTTCGCTGGAAGGTCCATGGTCCGCATTTACCGACATCGCTCCACCGGAAAAGAAAACTTATGGTTCTCAATCCACGATGATGCTTAAGGTCAAAGGGACCAAAGACACTACCGTGATCTTTATGGGAGATATCTGGAAACCAAGAACCCAGTGGGAGTCTACCTATCTATGGATGCCGGTAGAGATAGGGGATGGGAAACTACATCTTCCCGAGCCGCGGGATTGGACCATCGACATAAGAACGGGAAAAGTTTTATTCAAATAATGGGAATCACCGATTTAGTTGGTCAGGTCATGTAATCTGAACACTGGTGAGAAGTCACCTGCTCCTTCTTCCTGGAGGATATGGACGATGTCCCGGAAGGGGCCTTTGTTGTCAGCCAGGTTGGAGAAGTAGAAGATGCTCCATTCATCACCCGGCAGTTGGATGACAAAGTTGGAGAAGCCGCAGGTGCTGCCGGAGTGAAAGAGGATCAGGGGGGAGCTGCCGGTCGTGAACCATCCGCCGGCATAATAATCCGAAAAACGGTCCACCGACGAAATATGGCCCGTTTTTCGAATAGGGCTAATGTCTGTCCTTCGGACAACGGACCTTTGGTCCGTTTGGCTTTCCGGCATTCCTGCGATGGGGCTGCGCAGGCGACGCAGGGTGGGGGCGAGGTGTATCAGCTTGTTGTCCTGGAGGGATCTCATCCATTTGGAGTAATCGCTGATGGAGGTGTAAACGCCGCCGTCGCCCCTGGTGGCGCTGGTGATACTTTGGTCGCTGAGATATATTTTACCGGACGAGTCGCGGGCAAACCCCAGCGCGCGATGACGAATATTATAACCTTCATAGACGGCGGACCATGCTACATCGTACACGAACGAATGATCCATGTGCAGGGGGACAAATATTCTGTCTTTTATAAAAGAGGCGAAGGATTGATGTGACACTCTTTCGATGATCAGGGCCAGCAGGCAGAACCCAGAGTTGCTATACTGGAATTTGGAGCCGGGGGTAAAATAGGTAGAGTCGTGGGCGGACAACAAATGCAGCACATCTTCATCCAGCAGCTGGAGGGTCTGGGTGGGGGGTATCAGCCATTCATAGTCCAGGATGCCGGAGGTATGGGTGAGGAGGTGACGGATCAATACCTGCTGCCCGACATGCGGGGGAAGTTCGGGGAGCCAGCGGCTTAGCGGGTCGTCGAAGCTGAGCTTTCCTTCTTTTTCCAGCAGGAAGATACCCATGGCCGTGAATTGTTTGGTGACGGAGGCCATGCGGAAGTTGGAGGTGGTATCCAGGACAGGAGGGGCGGGCAGATGGCTGGATTTGGGTAAGATGTTGCTGACGCCAACTGCATTGCGGTAGAGTATTTCTCCTTTTTTCTCGATGGACAATACGAAGCCAGGCGAGTCGGCAGGATGGGAATGAAATAATGAGTCCAGGCGTGCGGACAGGCGGGACTGAGCGAAAGTTGTGATGCTGAGGAGGAGCAGCGGGAGAAAAGATAGACGCATGGAATAAAGATAAACAAAAAAGCCGCTGGCAGACAGTACCAACGGCTAGGAGTTCATCTACAAGGTGATTGGTTATTGGCCTTGCTTTACCTTCTCTACAGACACTGGCAACAGCCCATGCGCCTCTTTATGCGTATTGACCACTGCTGTTGAATCCGGCGCCTGAGATAAACACACAACACGTCCGTCCTTCTCGTCAACCCAGTAATTGATGAAGTTGACTCCATATTTTTTCTGTACTGCCAGATCTTTTTGGTGGGCGGCTGCTACATCCGCTGCCTTGACATTACCGGCGCCCAGCTCATGCACGTCCAGGTAGAAGTCATTGGCGCCCTTTGCCTTTGATGCCTTGCCGGCGGTGACCATATAGATCTGGTCGGGGAGCAGACCATGCGCTTCCGCATGTGTCTTGCGGATATCAGACGTATCCGGTGCGGAAGATAGACAGTATACCGTACCGGCGGATTCGTCCACCCAATACTTAATGAACTGCACTCCATATTTTTTTTCTACAGCCAGATCTTTGGCATGGGCATCCGCAACGGCGGCGGCTGTCACTTTCCCAGCCCCCAGATGATGTACGTCTATATAATAGTTGGTTGTTTGGGCCTTCAGGGTGGAGGAGAGCGCGCAAGTGATCACGAACACAGGAAAAACAAACAAAGCTTTCATTTCAAATTGTTTTTAAATGATAAAAAGGTATTCTTCGACAAAGGAAACTCCATTTTTTGGGTAGGATATGGGGGATTTTACCTATTTTTAATGGACCTCCACCTCATTTTACAATCACAATTATGGAACTCATTGAAAGAGCCGGGTTTTTGGCCTCGCTGCGCACCAAATTTGAGGACATAGAGGAGGGCGAAGGCCATTGCATCATGGTAAGTGGGGAGGCCGGTATCGGCAAGACCTCGCTGATCAGGGCTTTCTGCAAGGAAGCCGGTTCCAGGGTCTATCAGGGCACCTGTGATGCTTTATTTACCCCCCGGCCATTAGCTCCGCTTTACGATATAGTCTGGCAGATACGGGATGATATTTGGGAGAATAGCGAGAACATTGCCGACAGGTCGGGGCTGTTCACGCGGGTATTTCATGCATTGGACAGCCTGAAAGGGAAGAGTCTTATTGTATTCGAGGATATCCATTGGGCGGATGAGGCGACCCTGGATTTTATAAAGTTCCTCGCCCGGCGGATCAACCGTCTGCATTGCCTGTTCATACTCACTTACCGGGATGACGAGATCCATTCCCATCATCCTTTGCGGAGCGTGCTGGGGCAGTTGCCGCCCGACTCGTTCACCCGTATGCAACTAACACCCCTTTCCCGGGATGCCGTTGAAAAAATGGCGACCGAGAGGGGATACAAGGGGGAGGACGTATATAGTATCTCTGGCGGTAACCCTTTTTATGTCAACGAGATATTGGCGAGCTACAGCACGGGGGTGCCGGATAATATCAAAGACGCCGTTCTTTCCGTATACAATCGGCTGGACGACAGGGTCCGGCAAATATGGCAGATCCTGGCGATACTCCCCACGGGGCTGGAGGTCAGGCATATGGAAAAGATGAACCCCTCTTATATCGAGGCCATCGAGAACTGTATGGACCTGAAGATATTGCTCCTGAAGAATGGGGTGGTCCTTTTTAAGCACGAGCTATACAGGAGGACGATCGAGTCGTCGTTGTCGCCCCTGCTGCGGGTGGCTTTGAATAAAAAGATACTGGACCTCTTCCTGGAAAGCTTTGAGCAGAACGAAGAAGTAGAAAGGATCATCCATCATGCAAAAAACTGTAATGAATACGAACTGGTTGTGCGTTATGCACCGAAGGCGGCCAGACAGGCTGCTGCTTTGGGGGCTCACCGCGAGGCGGCAAAACTGTATTATTCGGCGATAGAATATTACCAGGGCAGCGACAAGGATGTGCTGCTGCAGTTCTATGAACCGTATGCATACGAATGTTATCTGACCAACAGGATAAGTGAGGCGATCATCTATCAGGGGCGGGCATTGAAGATATGGAAAGAGAGGAATGATCAGGAGCGGATAGGGGATTGTCTGCGATTTCTCTCCCGGCTGTGGTGGTTCAACGGCAATGGCAAACAGGCGGATAGCTATGCGGAGCAGGCCATCGGGGTATTGGACAGCCAGCCGCCGTCCACGACGAAGGCAAGGGCGTTCAGCTATATGTCGCAGCTGAAGATGCTGGCTCGCCAGGTGCCGGAGTGTATCGCCTGGGGAGAGAAGGCTATTACCCTTGCCAAAGAGCTGGGAGATGAAGAGATCCTGGCGCATGCACTGAACAATGTCGGCGCTGTAAAAATGAAAGACCCTGCTACCCGGGAGGAAGGTATTCGTCAACTGCAGGAAAGTCTGGAGATATCCCTCAGGAACTCCTATCACGAACATGCGGCACGCGCCTATACCAACCAGGGGAGCTATGCGATAGAGATAAGGGAGTTCGCCTTTGCCCGGAAGGTGTTGGAGGCGGGTATCCAATACTGTGAGGAGAGGGACCTGAGCCTCTGGATGGTCTATATGCTGTATAGCAAGGCCAGGCTGAACCTGGAAACGGGGCACTGGGAAGAGGCCTGCCGCATCGTGGAGAACCTGTTAAAGAATGAGGATCATCCTTCGATAGTCAGGATCGGGGCTCTTTTTATAGCGGCAACCATTAAAATGCGGAAGGGCGAGTCGAATGTGCTGCCCCTGCTGAAGGATGCAAAGACGAGGGCATTCGAGACAATGGAGCTGCAGCGGATCATTCCGGTGATGGTGGCGATGCTGGAATATGAGTGGATCACGGGAAAGAGCATGGTGGAACAAGAGGATATAGACGCCACGACAGCGCTTCTTACCCAGATCGGCGATCCGTACGGGAGCAATGAGTTTGCTTACTGGCTGACAAGGACGGGGAGGGAGACGATACAGCTGAAAGAGGTTCATGAAGTATACAGACAGAGCACTCCCGACGAGGCGTTGAGGGCAGCCAGGTTGTGGGAGCAATTAGGGTCTCCCTATAGGCAGGCGCTGGCGTTATTCGGGGGCAATGAGGAGGATAAGGTGAATGCCATGACCATCATTCGTAAATTGGGGGCCAATGCTGTCTGTGAAAAAATGAAGCGTGAAATGAGGAGCTGCGGCATCAAGAGCATACCCAGGGGGATCCGAAAATCCACCCAATCCAATCCGGCGTTGTTGACGGAACGGGAGGTTGGGGTGTTACAGCTGTTGAAGGAAGGGATGCAGAACAAGGAGATCGCTGCCAGGCTTTTCATATCGGCCAAGACGGTGGATCACCATATTTCGGCGATCCTTTTCAAGCTGGATGCGAATTCGAGGATGAAGGCGGTGCAGGAGGCGATACAGCTGGGGATCATCTGATATCTGTCCTTTTGACGAACCGGAGGTTCCTTAATATAGGGAATCTTTTACTTTAAATAGGGAATGGATTTTTGATCAGATTGAAGAATAACATCAAATTTGTAATAGACCTTGTAACTGACCTGAGATCACATGTAAATATTTTGTTATGAAAAAGTTCGTTGTAGAGAGAAATCTGCCGGGGGCGGGGAACCTTACGCCTGAAGAGCTGCAGCATATGTCGGAAATCTCCTGTGAGGCAATGAAAAAGGTAGGTAAGCCTTATTTCTGGATACAATCGTTCGTCACCGAGGATAAGATATATTGTATTCATATTGCAGAGAGCGAGGAGGTGATCCGCGAGCATGCCAGGCTGGGGAAGTTCCCGGTGCATAGTATCTCCGAGGTGAAAAGCATTATCGACCCGCTGACGAGTAATCCTCTTTGAAGCAGGCGCCCGGGCGGGGCGCCTTTTTTTATCACGAAAATTTTAAGAGTGTCTTTCCGGGGCGTCCGCTCTGGTTGTTTTGTTGCAGAGCATTTTTGAATTGCCGCCATGGGAAGGTTTCGGCGACGGGCAGTTGAAAAGATGATTGGCCTATGATGGCCGCCAGCTGCCGGATCATATCGGCGCGCTGGGTCTTTGTCTGACCGGACAGGAAAGACCGCACTCCAAAGCCACGTATCGTGAGGTTCTTGTAGAGTATCTGCCCGTTGTTGAACTGGGCGGGCTCGTCCTTTATCCTTCCATAGATAATAAGCCGGCCGAAGGGCGCCATATTCTGAATGATGGTAGTTAGCAGGGGACCTCCGATGGTATCCAGGGCTGCCGAAAGACCTTTGCCTTCTGTGGCCTGTTGGATATCACCGGCGAGATGGGGATCGTCGAGATGATAAACAAACTTAGCGCCCAGGGATTGCAGCTCCGCGGCCTGGGCCATGTCCCTGACGAGCGCGATGACGTGTACCTCTTTTTTAACAGCCAGCTGAATGATGATACGTCCCAGGGCCGAGTTGGCTCCGGTGAGCAGCATCCATTCGCCGGCAGCAGGTGCCGCCATATCCAGGAGACCCCAGGCCGAAAACGGGTTGAGCGTGAATTGAGCCGCCTTGTCCAGGGGGAAGTCCGAAGGCAGGACTGCCAGTTCCTGCGCCGGGACCAGTGCATATTCGGCCCAGGTGTCCTTATAAAAGAAAGCCACGAGCGCGCCCTCGGGGATGTCTGCATCCCGGCCTGCTTTTTCGACAATGCCGGTGGCTTCCAGACCCGCCGTCTGACCGGGGAGTTGGGCCTTGATCCGATAGGAGCCTTCGATGAAATAAATATCCGATGGGTTGATCGGGGCTGCGAGAATTCTGACGAGAACCTCTTTGTCACCCGGAACAGGCTTTTCCTTGCTAGTGATCTGTAGTACCTCTTCTGGTGATCCTGTGTTGTCAAATGCGATGGTATTCATAATTAAAGCTTTTCAGGATCAAAGTTATCTGCTTTGTATCTTTGTGACAAGTATGCACAATTTGGATACCTACATACCAAATAGGTACTAATGTTGAAAATCATCAGAATAAATTTTCAGAAATGCCAAAAATAGCCAGCCAGAAGCAGGAGGAACAGTGTTCCGTCGACTACGCCTTTCAGCGGATAGGAGGAAAATATAAGGCCCGTATCCTTTGGCACTTATCCTACGGTACAAAGCGATATGGGGAGCTGAAGCGGCATTTGCGGGATATCACGCCCAAGATGCTGACGCAGGTCCTGCGCGAGCTGGAGGCGGATCAGCTGATAACACGGCATGTCTATCTCGAAGTGCCGCCACGGGTGGAATACAGTCTCGACGTCACGGGCAGAGAGCTTGTGCCGGCCATCGAGCTGTTGAGCGGATGGGCCAAATTGCAAATGAAAAAGAAGAACATTCCCGCTATGGCTTATCAAACAGCGTAGACAGGAGGGCCCGATCATTTCTTTTTGGCTGGCGTCGAATAGGGTGGATGCTCCACATCCGGCTGCGGCTCCTCTTTGAGCAGACGCAGACATTCCTGTACGGCGCGGGCCAGTTGAGGGTCGATGCCCCCGGAGGCGTTGACGGCGTCGATCTTTTGCTCTATGTCCGGCGCGACCCCTTCATTTTCGGCTATCCATTTATGTTGTATGGGATCGAATATGGCATTGTCCGGCGCCGTCAGGGCTCCGCCATCAATCAGGGCGTAGTGTACCGAGGATTTTACCAGCCCGCCCCAGGTGCGGGTACCGATGAGGGGGCCTACCTTCTGATGCCGGAATGCCCAGGGGAAGAAGTCGCCTCCGGAGCCGGCGAGCTCATTGATCAGGAGCACCTTTGGTCCCAGTAT
>Ga0105240_10009103_pt1 | contig 14097 bp, 15 predicted proteins | sample KBSC54metaG_FD_80426 | JGI IMG/M metagenome (GOLD analysis project Ga0105240, IMG submission 80426) | Corn rhizosphere microbial communities from Kellogg Biological Station, Michigan, USA - KBS C5-4 metaG | ecosystem: Host-associated > Plants > Roots > Rhizosphere > Soil | place: Michigan, USA... | reverse complement strand
TTCACCGGCATTTCGCTGTCGGTGTAGATCTCCGGAATGACCTGGTCGTAAATGGAATCGGCGACCAGCGACACACTGGTGATGCTTGACCGTCCAAAGCCGAACACGCCGGTGGAGTTGTCCTTGATGGTCACTCCCTGCGGCTCCGCGACCACCGCGCCGTAATACCGCTTCATGCCGTGCGCCAGGCAGCCGTTGGCGGTGTCGTATCCCTTGTCGCACTTGCTGGCGTCGGCGGAGGGGAAGTGGACCAGATCGAGCGCGCTCGCCGTCGAGTACGGGCACGCGCCGACGTTGAACGCCTTCCAGCAGGAGCGCGACACCTTCCGGGTCGGGTAGGGGAGATTCAGTTCGTATAGACCGTCCGCGGCCGTAACCTTGAATTCCGCGCCCGAGTCGAACTGCCAGTTGATGATGTCGCCCTTCCACAGATCGAGCTTGATCTGCTGCCCAACGTGGTAGAGCGAGAACTCGATGCTCGAGCGGAACAGGTCCACGTCGTTCGCCAGGTCGCGCATCACACGGTCGGCGTTGCCGAAGGTAAACGTGGCCTCGTCGGCCTCATTTCCCATGCCCTGCGAGATGCCATCGAAGTCCACCAGGCGCGGCAGGTACAATTGCGCTCCGATGGTGCAGCGCCGGTCGGAAAGGTAAATGGCGGGATAGCCGGTCTGGAGCGGCTGGATCTTGATGAGGGGAATCATCTGCTGCACTTGCGACAGCAGAGCGTCCTTGAGGGCCTGCGGCGGGAAACGGGTAACCGTCGAGGAGAGTGTGTAAGTGGGGTTGGAAGCCGGGATCTCGACCAGGGTAACGCCGACGCTGCAGGCGTGGTCCGCGAGCATCTCCCACGACAGTGGTTCGTTGGCGAACCGGCAGGTATAGGCGGTGGTGCCGTTGCCATCGTCGTTGGGGGCGTTGTAGGTGAACGCGCCGTAGGGACCGTACTTCGACTCCCAGAAGTCGCGAAGCGCGCGCCGGTCAGCGTCGCGCAGAAAGGCGCGCCGCACGGTGAAGCGTTTCGCGCCCGCGCCCAGGAGGAAGCGCTGCTCGATCTTGGCGTTGCCGCCCCCGAACTGGTGGACCGCCACGTCTGGATGGCTGGAGCGCCCGAACGGGTAGTCCGCGACAATAGTGAACGTGCCGGAGGCAACGATGTCCGGAACCGTAATGTTACCGATTTGGTCGGGCATAGTCTAAATCGCGGGCGTGACGCTGAGGTTGCCGCCTGCCGCGTCCTGTATCACGGCAACCTTGTCGGTCGGACTGCAAATGAAGTATTCGGGCACCTTGGCCGGCAGAAACAGCGATGTCGCGGTTGCGGTCGGGTTGGCGCCGAAGGCGCTGTGGCAATCGGTCGTCGATACCACGCGGACCAGTGGGCCCCCGATCGCCGCACTCTGCACCGAGGAGCCCACGTAGGCAACCACCTGCGGTACACCCGACTTGACGGCGGGGAAGGCGCTGCCAGGGACGCCGAATACGGCTGTGATCTTGCCGGTAACCATGTCGATGATCCTCCTTTGAAATCTGCGCTACGCGAGTTCCAGTAACTCGATTTGAACGTCGGACCTTCCCGGTCCGCAGGACTGCTGCCAATCGCCGTTGAACCGGACGATGTACCGGCCAACAGTGGCCACGCCGGTTGGATCGTATGAGAACTTTGGGGTGGTGTCGTAAGGGTCGTAAAAGTAAAAAGGTTCGGTGGACCCGTTCCGCGCGTCGAAGAAATTCCGCAGCGCGACCAGCAATGCGGGCGTGAGCCGCTTCGCCTGCCGCCACCGCCGCCTGCTGGTCGCCGCCTGCACCGACCGTTGGGACTCCCCGTTCTTGTACTCGTTCTCAATCAGCGGGTACGCCCGCTCATGGACGAACGACTTGCATAGCGAGAGCGGAAGCACGGTAGCCGGTGCTGCGTTCTGGACGTTGCCGGGCATGGCCTTACGAGGTCAGCGTTCCAGGGCTCAACTGGAGGCTGGTCAGCTCGCGGCGGTTCGCGTTCGATTTGGTCGCGGCCATTGTCGCGTTCTGGACCAATCGCGGGTTGTCCGCGATGGCCTGGACTGCCTGGCCCTGGAGCAGCGCAGTCGTGGCGGGCCCGTCCAGTTGAATCACCAGCCCGCCACCGGACGGAGTGCCCGCACCGATCCGGTCGAGCCCCGGCAGGCCACCCAGAGCCGGGAGCGGTGTGCCGTTATTGTACTGGGGCGACTGGAACAACGATCCGCCCGTCTCTACCAGCGAGAGGGGCGTCACACTGCCGGGCATGCCGGTCGTCTTCTGGCCGGTGGTCATGGCGTACAACTGGATCAAGTCGCGGATCTGTGGCGACCGGATCGCCATGTCGAGGTTGCCGCCGAACCCGGATTTGGCCATGTCCACGATCTGCTGCAATACACCCTTGTCCGCGATATCGACTCCGTAGAGGGCCTTGATCTTCTCCTTCGCCTTATCCGCGGCGCCTTTCACAAACAGCCGCACGATGCCCGCGACCGCTCCCGCGATGCCACCGATGGCCGCGCCAAGGGGCCCGCCGAATTTGTACCCGATCAACGCGCCGCCCGCCGTGGTCTCCGCGACGCCGATCTTGCCGCCGCGCCGAAGACCGTCCATCGCCAGCAGAGCGCCACCCATGAGCGCGGCGTCCGACTTGCCGAGAGCCTGGAGCTTATCGCCAAACGATCCGTACTGGCTGATCCAGCCGCCGGTGGCCATGCGCCCGCCGCCCATATCGACCCAGTTGTTGTCGCCAAACCCGAAGAACGATTTGAGGCCCGGCAACATGCCTGCCAAGCCCGCCTTCGAGAAGATCCCTCCGGCTGCTGGCGCGGCGCCCATGCCGGCGCCGCCTCCGGACGCGGACGGCACGAACGGCGGCGTACCGCCCACCGTCGCGCCGGGGAAGAGGACGCTACCGCCCGAACCGAAGATGGGGGGCAGGATCGTCCCCAGCCCACCACCGCCGCCAGCACCGGCACCGCCAGGTGGCAGGAACGGCGGCGTACCGCCCGGCGCACCGCCCGCGAACACCGGGACCGCGCCGATCCCGAGAACGCCGCCCAACCCGCCGAACAGCCCGCCGCCACTGCCCTTGCTGATACTGCCCTGCTGCATCTGAACGTTCGCGCCGGGGACAAACAGGTTCATCAGCATCGCCGCCACGCGCGAGGTGACGACGTCCTTGATGGCGGTCAGGAGCGCGGTCTTCAGCGAGTTCCCGATGGCCGACCACACCGACTGCGATTTGGTCACGAGGGCATCGAAGACGCCACCAGCCTGCTGTTTGAGCGATTGGAAGATGCTCTGGTATTGATCCGTGACGAGCTTGCGCGTGGACGTCGCACCCTTGATCTGCGCCAGGTCGATCTCCGTGGTGGTGGCCCTCTGGAGAGCACCTTTCTCGTGCTGGCCCAGTTCGCGGATCTTGTTGCCGATCTGGTCGAGACGCGCGTCGTCAACGATGCCCTGCGCCATCGCCGCCTTCCGTGCTTCGTCCACTTGGCGTTCCGTGCGGGCGTCGATCTCCTCCAGTTCGATCTTGGTCCGGTCCTTCATCGCCTGGACCTCGATGGCGGTTTTGGCATTCTCCAGCGCGACCTTATCCTGGAGCGTGCGCGCGTCCACCGACTCCAACTGCGCCAGTTGCAGGTTCTTTCGCTGATCGACCGCCGCAATAGCCGCCGACCGGCCCTGGTCATCGATCTTGTCCTGCCACTGCGATTCCTGCTCCCACACGTAGAGGTTCTGCTTCATCGGTTCGAGATACAGCCGCTCGAACATCTTCTGGGAGCGCGCGGCCGCCGCCTTCCACATCTGCTCGAGGCGGCGCGATTCCTCCTCGTTGAACTTCATGTCGAACGCCGCGAGCCTTTCCGCGGTTGCCTTGTGGATCGTTTCGAGGGTGGAGGCGTTGAGCTTGAAGTGCCGGACGGCACCGCTTTTCTCGTCGGTGTAGGTGGACCGCTGCTCGATCTCCCGCTTCTCTTCCTCCTGAATCGTCGCGATGCCCGCCGCGCGCTCCTCCATCGAAAGCAGCACGACGTTCAGGGATTCCTTCGCCGCCTGGGTCTCGGACTGCGTGGACTCGATGATCTTCATGGAGTCTTCAATACGGGCGCGCGCCTGGTCGTGCTCCGCGCTCCTGCGCTCCTCGATAGCGCGCATGTAGAGTCCCTGGGCCGACTTCTCGGCTTCGCCCCGCTTTTTTCGCTCGGTCGCGATCCGGTTTACCTCGTCGTCCGTGAGTTCACCTTTGCCCAGGATCTTGATTTTCGGAGAGCCAGCGCCGCTGAAGTCGCCCCAGGATTCGCCCGGCAGGAGCTTCTTCCCGGAGATGATCTCGCGCACCTGGTCGTCCGTGTAGCCCATCTTCTTCACGCCGTCGGGCTTGAGCTTCCCTTTGAAGAGATCCTGCTGGAGTCCCTTGCGGCGCGTGTCCTCATAGCTGCGCTCCAAGCCTTCGTGCATCTTGTTGTACTCGTAGTAGATGATCCCGCCTGCGGCGACAACGCCGGTCAGCAGCAGCGCAATGGGGTTGGCGGTGAGCGCCAGAGCAAGCCCCTCGACGGCGCTGGCGATGCCCGCAATCTTCGTGATGATGCCGTAGGTGACAATCGCGCCGGCGACGAAGATCGCCGCTTCCCCGAACTTCACGAGCCAGTCGGAGTTGTCCTTCAGGAATCCCACGAGATCGCGCAGATGGCCAACCCACGAGCGCAGATACCCCTGGAACTGCTCGCCCACCGCCTCTTTCAGTTCGTTCACTTCGCGGGCGAGTGCCGCGGACTGCGCCTCCGCGCTGCCTGTCGCCGCGGCCGCCGCGCCCTGAATCTTTGCCGCCTCGCGCATCACGGCGTTGTAGCGGAGTTGCCGAACCTCGTTTTCGTCGAGCGTCCTGCCCGTGAGCTTCTCCCGGCGGTCCACTTCCTTGTTGAGATCGACGAAGATCCCCATGGTCCGGAGCCCACGCGACGCGCCCGACTCGATGGCCATGAGCAGCTTCTCCAGAGCCTCGCCGGGCGTGATGTTCTCGATGGCGGCGGCGTCCTTGGCAACCTTGGCTAGCCCCTCCGCTTTCGACAGGTTCATGTCCGCGACCATGAGCCGGTCGACGGCATGGATGGCGTCCTGCGTGCCGAACCCGACCTTCTTGACGGCTTCAACGGCCCGGTTCGACGCCTCCGCGCTCACGCCATGGGCCTTCGCAAGAGCGGCCATCGACAGGCTCATCTTGTCGGTGTGGGCTGCGTGCTGCGCCGCGCCGAGCGTCCACTCTTTGGCCCACTCCAGCGCCTTCTTGATCGAGTCCGTGAGGATGTTGCCCGCTGCGGACCCCTTCACCATGCTGACCGTCAAGCCATCGATACCGGCGGAGGCGCCGCGCGCGGCCTTGCCCGCCGCCTGCTCCATGCTGGACAGACCGGTGTTGATGCTCTTGATCGAAGCGTTCGCCTTGTTGACGTCCACCTCGACGACGAGTTCGAGCTTATTGTTGTCGGCCATGGGGAGAGCAACTCATCTTGCGGTCATCTAGCCGCTGCGCGACGTCAATCCAGCCTTTGTTGATCTGACGTATTCAGACGTCACCGACGGTGGGCGATTTCTATGGTTATAATCTCGCTTGGACAACAACATGGCTGGTAATCCACTTGAATTTCAAGTAGAGGCATCATTCAAAACACCGGAGTCTCTCCAACTGGAACTGTCCACACAGGATGGGACGATCGCTGAGCGAGTCGATCTTGCCGACGGCGTCACGCTGGTCCCACTGTTTCTCTCGGTTCGGACATCTAACGCGGTAGGGACACCGGAGTTACTGACTTTTCTCGTCACGGTATCCAGCTCGGTTGGCGGCAAGATTCTCGCGGAGCTGATCTACAGATGGTTCATCAAGACGAAAGCTGAGCGCCTTCGTATTGAAAAGACTGAGGTTGTGATCCAAGATGGTGCTGATCACTTGGTACGGGTTGTCCACGAAATCCTCGAAAAGGGCCCTCCCTCATGACGTACGACAATCCCCTACATCTGCGGAGTCGTGATCTGGCGATGAAGGATGTGTCGCTCCGTATGAGAGGACTTAAGTCGGCAGCTCCGACGATGTACCTCGAGGGTGCGAGACAGCTCATCTACTCGAGTCTCGAACGAATTGGCACGCTGCTCCCAACGGAGATGCAGTCAGTGTTTTACGGTATCGCCGTTGATCTTCTCCCCCGTGGCTCCTTCAATGCCTACGCCTGCTTCCCCAGCCAACAGACATCGTACGTCTTGCTCGATACGGGCGTTGTTGATTTCTTCGGGAACTTGGCAGCCGTGTTTACTCTCTTGACTGAAACCGCTGAAGGACCGCCAATCCCTCCATTGCCTGAGCAGCGGATCGTCAATTTTATCTGGGCTTCGGGGCTCATTTACTATGCAAGCATCGACGACCCGGAGCGCAACGATTCTGGTATTCACGATGTTGAACGTCTGGGTGCTGTGCATGCTCCTAAGCTCCAATTCACCCAACTTCCTCCCCACCTTGGGGCCAGCGCCTTCAATCTCTCGATGGGTGCGGTCGTGTTCTTTGTGTGCCATGAAATTGCCCACATCCTCAATCAAGGACACCCTACCCTGTCTGAGTCGATCGGGTTCAGCTTCTGCCGCAACCTCGAGAACGTGGCCGACGAGTGGTTAGCCGACGAACTGGCATTTCAACTCATGATCGACTATTCGATCCGCTTCCCTGATCGGGAAAAAGTTAAATGTCTGCTTTCAAGTGTTGATTTCGCGCTAACCTGCGTTGGGTTGATGCAGTCTGCGTTTCCCCACCACTGGGGCGAGAAGTCGGACGGAGCGCACTTTGTCGCTGTTCGCGAGTCCCTGGGCCACCCGACAGCCGCCGCGAGACGGGCCGCCTATCGAAAGGCTTTTGCCTCTCGAATCCCTCCAGCGTTCTTTACTCTCGACGGCCGCTTTGAGGTGATTGAGAGCCGCTATGCCACGATGATCCGCAAAGGGGCAAGGCCGTCTCTTGAATTCGAAGAGGTGACCGCAATGTCGACTTTGATTAACCAAATGTCGGCCGGTCGCTAGGGACTGAAGCGGGAACACTGGCATAGAACCGGGGGTACCTCACGATCATTCCGGCTGGTAATCGCCAAAGTCGGCTCTACCTAAACCGGTGATCCCCGGATCCCAGCAGTTTCTCCCGCTCCAGCAGATCCCTCTCCTCAACGATGATCAGCATGGCGCAGAACTCGTCCGCGCGAATGTCGTCGAGGCCGATGTGAACGCCCAGTTTCAACGCTCCCATCAGGTCGAGCGCGCGCCGGATGAGCAGTCCCTTCTCCGCGAATTGGGCGGCGTCGAGCCGGTCCAGCGCGCAATGGTCGCAGCGCTGGCCATCGTCCTCCGGCGCATCGGGGCACAGACCGGGATCGCACAGTTCCTCCCGGCGCAGCGCCCAATGCACCAAGAACCGGAACGACGGGTCATCCGGCCACTCCCCGGCTAAAAACTTGCGTCGCGGTCCTCGGCGAACGCGGTGTCCATCGCATCGATAGCCGCCTTCACCGCGACCGCCTGGTGGATGATGGGCACGTCGCCCGCATACCCCTCGGTGGCGGTAACGAGCTTCTTGTAGAGCGCCGCGGCGGACCCGATGTTGATGGTCACCTCTTGCCGGCCAAAGGGCAGGTCCAGCAACCGTGCGAAGCCGCGCCGGTATTCGAAGATGTCCTTGGCCGAGGGCATCTTCAGCAGGTGAACAGTCGTCGCGCCCAGGACCCGGAGAGTGACAGTGAAGGAGTCGCCATCCGGGATCACGTCATCCACTTCTGCCAGGCTCAAATGCTCAACCACCTTCATCGCCTCGAAGGCATCGAGTTCCGGGTCGTCACCTGCCCGGATTTTCGCCACGAGCGCGGCGTCCACATCCTCGCCATTGGCGACGGTGGTCTCGGAGACGCCCCGCCCCAACTGCTTCACGAGCACCTTGCGGCGACGCTGGCGCCCGATCCATTCGTCGTCGGACGGAAAGCGGACGCGGACGGTTTTCACACCGCTAGGCGTCCGGAGGTTGATTGCGATGGGCCTGCTCGGGTCAAAGATGGAAGTGTCTGATTGCATAAGCTTTATCGAGTTTAGGAGTGTGCAGACCTATTTTCCTGGAAATAGGCTATCGTGAAACCGTGAACCACATTCCGGATCAGCTATTGGAGCGATACGCAATGCGGAGTCTGCCAATGCTGAAAGCAGAGCGAGTGGAAGAGCACCTGTTTTTGTGTCCATCCTGCCAGGAGCGGCTGCGATGCGAGGTCGACTTCGTCACCGCGATGCAGACGGCAGCCGCCAAATTCCGGAAGGTTTCGGGAGCCTTCAGGTCACACGGCCCGATCAAACAGTCAGTCTGACCTCGAATTGAGCCGCCTCGCAAGCGAAACTTCTACTGGCAAATGGCGTCCACGTTGCATTTCGCGACTGCAGTGATGATGCCGTTGGTCGTGTCGTAGATCGGCGTCGCCTCCACCGCGACCGTAACGATCTGGTCCGTCTCGCCCACATCCGCCGTGGCGAAGGCTACCTTCTGCCACGTGATATCGAGCGAATTGTTGGTGTCGAACTGGAGATGGATCACCGCCGTGCCGGTGGTCTGCGCCTTGAGCAGTGTCAACTCCGTGGAGTTGTGATCGAAACGGGCCACGAACTTGAGCGCGCCCGCCCGGTTGCCGAATTCCAGCCTGCCGCGGATCGCGCCGGTGGTCGCATCGCCCGCCGTCTGGAAGCCGGAACCAGGATAGAAGCCCGCATCCATGCGGATGTTGTTCTTCCACGACGTTTCGAGCGAGACGATGTTCTTGCTCGTCACGTAGTCGACGCCGTTGATGGTGAGCGTCAGGGACGCGGACGGCAGTAGCTTTTCCACCGTCGCGGCCGGCATGGTGATCGCGGAAGGCTCCGTGAGTTTGCCGCTGCCGTGGAACTCGACGTTGATCTTGCTGTTGGCGCGGCCCGGGCCGGAGCCAACCGAGATCGTCCACCCCTCGACCGCGCAACCGGGCAACAGGCGGTCGATCACAGAGCCAGCACCCGGGCGGATCTGTTCCACGAAGGAGAAGTACGGCAATTCGGTCGCGTCACCGTTCGCCGGGATCAGCGGAGTGCAGGTGTAGATCCAGTTGCCCGCGGAGCCGCTCTTCACAACCTTGCCCAAGCCGAAGCACATGGCCCACGCCGCCATCTCCGCACTCAGGTACTTTTCGAGCGTGCCGCCAGTGTCCCAGGACGTCTTGAACGTCTGCGTGGCAAACTCGTGCCCTTTACCGTACTCCTCTGCGTCGTTCTCGGTGTTGAGTTTCGGGTTCGCGAGTTGGGCGTTTAGCTTCTTGAGACGCCACATCGCCGCGACCAGATTGGCGGTCGCGATATCCGTCTGCTTGCCGAAGCCGAAGCAGATTTGGACTTCTTGCAGTCTAGTCGTCGACATGCGTCGTTACCTCCTGGGTGTTGGCCGGCGGCTCGCATTGGCTCCAACCAGCGACCATGAGCGGTCCGATCACCTCCGGCTTCGCCTCGACCTTCCGAATCTCGCCCTCGCCCCATGGCGGGCGCATGTACACAAACTCATTCATCGCCAATCTCCGTAAATGAAAGCGGCACTTCAAAATAATCCAGGCCCTCCGCATCGGTCTGCCGCTGAATCGAGGGCAGGTCCATCGGATAGCAGGAGGTCTGCACGGTAGCGTTGAGCATCTCGACGCCGGCCGCAGTCGGGACGCCTTTGGTGATAAGCCGGAACAGCCGGTAATACGCCGTGGGCGGATCGCCCGCGAGAGTTTCCTTCGCGCGCAGAAACAGCGTGAGGTGGTGCTTCCAAGCATCGACACCGCCGAACGATCCTGGCTGCGTGCCCTGCCAGACCGCCATGATGGCCGGCGCGGGCATTGCGTGCATCGCGTGGGCCAGACTGACGTTCCTCGGGTACTGGTCGTGGTAGGCGTAGATTCGCATCGGATCGCCGCCCATTTCGGCGACCAGATCCGGCACGTCGCGCAGCATCGCCACGAGGTTCGTGATGATCTCGGAAGGATCGATCATAACTGCTTACCGCCGAGGGCGCGTTGGAGGATCAGTTTCGGCCTCATCTCCCGCAGCACTCGCCGTGCCGACTCCGCGACCGCCACCTTGTTTTTCGGGGAGAACACCACCCACGGCTCGATCTTCTGGTTGAGCCATGCCTTCAGCCGGTCCTTCCGCGTGGAATTGGTGGCCTTCGCCTTGTTGTCCGAAACCGTGCGCACCTGAAAGTTCCTCAGCATGTCGCCAGTGAAACTCAGATTGCGCCGGTTGCCCTTGCCGAGCTTGGTTTTCTGGATTGCATATCGCTTGGTGAGGGGCTTCGCAGAGGAGTCGGTCGGACCCTGCGCGGCCGCCAGGCGATTCTTGACCGCAGCCACGCCAACAGTCCCGATCTTGAACATTGACTGTTGGCGGAAGTTCATCTGATCGATCCGCACCTGCTTTTTGTAAAACACCCGTACCGATGCCATCAGATCTTCTCGCGAAGGGAAAGCCAGCAACCGCCGGCAGAATCGGGCTTTACCTCGAAAACGGTGTGAAGTGCGCCGGCGACGGTGGCCTCATCACCGCGATCAGGCGGCACCGAGAAATCGGACAGGTTGACAAACAACATCGAGTACACGCCTCCAGCGGCACGCTCCTCGTCGGTCTTTTTGTCCAGGATTCCGATGACGGTGAACGGATCGCTTGCGGCCTGCTGGTAAGAAACCGTCTGGCCGAACGCGGCAAGAAGAGCCGCGTTCGCCAAACCAGATTGTTGCGCCCACGCCGTCATGGGGTTACGCCGCGGCGGTGGTGTAGAGCACCCAAACTTCGATGACGCCCGCGGTCAACGGGCCGGTGGCGACCGTGACGTTGATCTTGCCGGCCGCCGTCATCTTGAACGGGGTGGCCACGCACGTCGGTACGATCACCGCATCCGCACTGAGTGACGCCTTGGCGGTGGCGGTCAGAATCGAGGCGGCGCCGGAACCGGCTGCGGTCCCGATCGACACCGTGGCACTCCCCGCTGCGGCGACCGCCGTGGTGGAGTTCACCCCGCCGCCGATCACTACCGCGTTGTCGGGAATGGTGTCGCTGACGGCCGGCGTGCAGGTGGCGCCGCCATCCACGCTGAAGTCATATTTGGCATACGCGACCTTGAGGCCGTGTGCCTGCCCAGAGAATCCGGGCACGCCAAACAGGTTGACGCGCACCGTGGCGAGGCCCGTGGCGGCAGCCACCTCCACCGCGCCGATCAACAGATTGCTGCCTACCGTAGACGTCACCCTCTTCGCCGTGTCGTCCCAGTAGGCCAAATCGCCCTGGGCGAAGACACTAGCGTCCTTGGCGAGATCGTAGACGCCCTCGACCTCGCACGTGACGTCGGCGCCCGAGGACGTGTCGTTAGCGGCCACACCGAAGACGTTGCCCACCTTGAAGCCGCCGCCAGACAGCACGTCGTACGGCGCCGCGAGGGTGAGAGTATCACCACTTTTTACGAAATTGATCATGGTTTCTGTTCTCCTTTTGTTGTGAGTTGAAGGGGCGGCGTTGCCACCGCCCCGCTTGTCATCGCCGCCCTACGCCGTGTTCTTCTGCAAGCCGCGGAAGTCGATCGCCGCCGCCGCAAAATCCAGACGCGCCTTGATCTCGACGCCGTCCACCTCGAAGCCCTGTCGGGTTTCGATGTAAACACCCTGCTGCCCCTCGAGGTAGCAGTACTCAATCGTGTCAATCGAGCTCGGATCGGCCGCCGTGTACCAGTTGGTGTCGCCGTACGTGGCGACCGCGTCCAAGCGCGGTTCCACGATCGGCACCATGGCGCGCACGAAGGCGGGCACGTCGGCGGAAGACGCCGTTGCCGCCAGGTTGATGGGATTGGTGATCTGCACAGCAATGCCTTCGAGCGCCGCCGGGATGATCAGGTACTTGGGAATCAGGTTCAGGATCGTGCCCTTAGGCGCCGTCTGCTTGCGCATTGCTTTGCGGGCCAGGGTAATGTTGGCCGGCGCCGCGAGGGCATTGGTGGGTGTCAGGTTCTTGTGGGTCGCGTGGAACAGCGGCAAACCGTCGGCCATGTTCGCGTTTGCCGTGATCACAGCCCACACGGTGTCGCTTTCCAGCGTGGCGGCCGCCATTCCCATACCAGCAGGAATCCGCGTCAATGCCTGGAGGTCATCGTTGAGGACGATTTTCCGGGTGATCGGGACGATTCCGCCCCAGGTCGAGAGCGCGTAGGACTCCTTGGAGTCGCCCAGGTAGATGCGCACGAACTCGCCGTTTTCGTTGGTCTTCTGCAGCGCGGCGATGTCGCTCAACTGAATGCGGTTCACCGGCTTGAAGTCGGCCGCGGTGACCTGGCGGCAAAAGGGCACGAAAGTGCGGGGCGCCGCCTCATAGGCCTGGCGCAGCGTCTTGTTGGCCACGTTGGCCAGGATGTTGGGAAAGTCGCTGGTGGTCATGGCGCCGTCGAAATACTCGGCGGCCCCATGCCGACCCTGGAGCGCCACCCGCGCGATCTCGTGCCGGTCCATGCCGCGCGTCTTCACGCCGACGGCATTCAGGCACTCACGCGCCATGTCCACCAGGGTGAGACCGGCAAATTCGCGGCCCTTGTCGACCATCTCGCCAGACGCGCGCTGGTTGCCCCGCAGCAGCAGCGCAGCCTCCATGCCTTCGCGCCGCTTCTCTGCCGCATCTTTGCCGAACTCGGGGGGCGGGTTGAACTGCTGGATCGGATGCTTCCGGTACTCGCCATCGACCTTGTTCATGATGCGCTCGCGAGCGGTGTCGACGGACACGCCCTCGTCAATCAGCGCGGCGAGGAAGCTTTCCTCCACCTGGAAGGGGCCGGTCGCCATCGCGCGAATCTTGCCCGTGCGCAACCGCTCCGCCTTCACCGCCTCGTCGCGCGCCGCGGCGAGGGTAACTTCGTTCTGACGGGCCTCAACGCCCGGGTCCTGCGTGGTCGTTTCCATGTCAGGTTTCTCCTTTGTGTGGGCAGATGCCCGTTGCGTTTCAACTACACTCGGTGGCGCCGGCGGCGTTGGTGCCGCCGACATGAAAGTCGTGGCCGCGTCGGCGGGCACCGGCACGAGAGAGATCTCGAACGGCTCCCAATCCGTCGCGGTGAATTCCTTGCGCTCCTGGCCCCTCGGCGTGGTGTCGACCTTCTTGTAGATCCACATGCCCGGGCTGAGGTTTTGAATGATGCCGCCCTTGACGTCGTTCCAGATCGGCGTGACGCCATCACGTTTGCTGAACTGAAGAGTCGCCAGGCCGGTAGACTTCTTGGCCCATGCTTTGCGCACCACACCGAGTTGGCTCTCCACACCGTAGGCGGAATGGGAGTCCAGCAATGGACCGCCGTTATTCAGGCGATCCATGCGGCAGCCTTTCATGTCGAGGATGAGATCGTATTCCTCACCGCTGCGCCAATCGAACCGGGGCACCTTCGCGCCCGTGTACCAGACCGCGTCAATGGTACGTGCATCGTCATTGGCCGACGGCGGAGCGAAGGTCGCCACTACAGTGAAGCGTTCGACTTGGTATTCGGGGGTTTCCTGCGGGCTCTCGGGCGGCGCCGCGGCGGCGATGGCTTCGGCCGGAGTGACCTCCGGAGCAGTCTCCGACGCTGTCCCCGCAATTTCTTCGGGCATAGAGAACTCCTTCTTGTAGCTGTTGATTTACGAGGTGTAGCTTCTGGTGGGCGAATCCCACTGCCGTGCGGAATGCTTTACCGTGCCGGGCTGCTTCGCGGATTGCGCCGGCGGCGTCTCACCGCCGACGATTGGCTGCTCGACACCCCTGTCGTTCACTCTGCGCGGATCGCAGTCCAGAATGATCTGTAAGTCGTCGAGCAGTTCGTTCATCCGCTGGATTTCCTGCAACTGCTTCTCGGGGTCGTAGCCGTTTTGCGCGATCGCCTCGGACAGCGTCAAAGTGCCCGTCCGGATGCGCTTCAACTCAGCCATGGCATCCTTCAGCGGATCCACCGATTCAAACTTGGGCGCCGTCCACTGTACGCCATAGTTTGCCTCCGGAATCTTGCCGATGAAC
>Ga0105240_10009101_pt1 | contig 14098 bp, 10 predicted proteins | sample KBSC54metaG_FD_80426 | JGI IMG/M metagenome (GOLD analysis project Ga0105240, IMG submission 80426) | Corn rhizosphere microbial communities from Kellogg Biological Station, Michigan, USA - KBS C5-4 metaG | ecosystem: Host-associated > Plants > Roots > Rhizosphere > Soil | place: Michigan, USA... | reverse complement strand
GGTTTGTTCCGTCGTGCGCCGGGGATTGGGTTTGTTCCGTCGTGCGCCGGGGATTGGGTTTGTTCCGTCGTGCGCCGGGGATTGGGTTTGTTCCGTCGTGCGCCGGGGACGAACCCAAGAATCTGCGACTTCTTGGGTTCGTTCGCCGAAGCGACGTTTGGCACCTGGCCGGCTGGCTGGGCCGGATTATTCGGTTATCAAGGATCGGTGGAGATGATGCCGGTCAGCAAGTGCCGCACCTCTTCACTGGCATTGTAAACTACCGACTATAGGACAATCAGGTCAAATTGTTTGTTTTCAAGTGAAAATTGGCTGTCAACGGCAAATCGGGGCAGGTCAAAATCTCGGAAGGATGCGGCTCGTAACATGGCAATTGGCCGAGCTCTTACGAGAGGTGCGTAATCCAGGGCAGTCTGGAAACGAGCGGCACTCGGACCGCGACCCACTCGCTGCAGCCCCTCGCCGTTGAGGGGGCACTTTTCGCCAAGGTGAAGAAAAGAAACGATGATGAGCTACTGCACCGTTGACGCCCCCAGAGGGGAATTGACACGTACTGGCAGGGTGCGGCATCATATAGATGATTCTGGTGATGCTCAATGCGTTCATGCGGAAGGGATTGAGTGGAGGTGGGGTTGCAATTCGTGGCTCGTTAGCGAATTGTGGATCTCACAATAGCCAGGGTCTTCGCAAGGAGACTCAGGTCTCTGCAAAGATCATAGACGAGCATATTAAGTATCGCGTCGGCAATCCGACAAAAACAAGGCCATCCGCAAGGGTGGCCTTTTTTTAAGCTACGATACCAAAATGCCCCTTGATCTCGCCCAAGCCCGCGAGCTGCTGTTGCGCGTGGTCAACAAGTTCTACGCTGAGCGTCATAGTCCACTGCCCGGTGCCTTCGTCAAAGCCCAGCTCCTGGCGGAAGCGAAAAGCGAGGGATCAGAGTTCAGCGAGCGCGTGCTCGGTTTTCGCCGGTTCATAGACTTCGTTAAGCAGGTTCCCGAGATCGGGATTCAAGGGCGATCTGGTAGTGACATCTTGCTCGCCCCCGTGACGGCTACAGAAACGCTTTCTGCGTACGCAAGTCCTCTGCCACGGCTGAGGCGTGATTTCTGGCGTGCGTTTATCGAGTTTCCCGTGCCAGGCGTATCCCGCGTTTACGCCCCTGACGAAGACAAGATTGTTCACGTTGACGCGGCGGCACCGCGCCTCGGACTCGTAATCGAGCCAGTTCCCCGGGAAGTACAGCTCCAGTGGCGCAGGACGTTCGCTGAAGAACAATCCGACCCAATGAAGCAGCAACTTCTCGCTGCAATCAACGGCCCGCCCAACGCCGCGTTCAATGAGTTCGCCCGGCGGATTCGGGAAAATGTGGCGGTTGCCCGTGCGTGGAATCGGTATCTGCAAAAGCAAATAACAGACCACGTGACAGAGTGGGCGGGAAGAAATGGAGTTGCGGAAGAGCGATGGATCGCTCCAACGCAAAGCTCGCAAGAATTTCGTTCGTCTGCTGAAGGAGTATCTAGGCCTCAAAATATCAGCCAGCGAGCGGAGCTCTACAACTTCTTTGATCGGCTTCCAATTGAGGACTTGCTGCAGATTCGAGTGCCGCTTGATTGGGTACTTAAAGTGACGCGCCGGGGAGATGAGTGAAGATCGTACTTTTCGGGCTTCCGATCAGCACTCAGGCACGCTTTAAGGCGGAGTCCAACAACTGGGCCGACGCGGTTCCGACAGTGCACTCGTTTCGCTCGGTTCCACTCACTACAAATTCGAATGTCCCGTTCACAAAAGGCGAGCTGGAGGACTTGAAACTTGCCGTAGAGCACGGATTCACGCATATTGTCATTCCAGGTCGTAGCGATTGGAAGGTCGTGCAGCATCTGTTCCGGCTTGATTGTCGCGTCCACTCGGTTCCCGTGGACGTGCCACTGCGGGAAATGTCCTGGGAATTTATGAGGACACGGTTGCACGAAATCGCCGCTCTCGATGAGGTTTGGCTTGCCAAGATTTCACCCACTGACCTGCGGCACGCGTTGCTGCTGCCGCCTTCGGTGTTCAAAGCAAGTCGAGAGTGCGGAGACTTCTGGAACAAGTGCGAGGTTTATGCCGCGCACCGTATACCCGATGCGGAACAGACCCTTCAGTGCGTTGAACGTGAGCATCGGAAGGCGGACGGCAATGGCGGGCGAAGTTGGATCGATGACAGGAAATGGCGCTACCGATTCGACCCATCAAAGCACGGCATCTCGGCGCAGAACCGTGCCGGCCGAAAGGCTTACCGCTTCTGTTACGAAGTATTGTCTGGGTTTCACTACGATCTGGAGGACGAGTCGGGCGGTTGGTTTCACATCGAAATCAAAGGCAAGCGAGAACGCCTCAAACACTGCAATGTGAATCCTTGGGGGGTGATCTGGTGAAGCTGATTCGGTTGTATCCTCTAGCCGAGGGCAGCGCAGTCCGGGATCAAGGTGATCGGGATTGCCGGGCCGTTCTGGCGCACTCCGGAAGCTGAGATCGCCTCCAACTCCTGCGAAGCGTTTACCGTCCGACGTAGTGGATCGTCGGCGATCCGTACATTGGCCCCAAATGGCCTTCGATGAACTTGCGCCGGATTAGTCCCCACAAGTCGGCTACAGGTCCGCGATTATCGCGTCTCGCTGAACAACCTTGTGCTGTGCGACAGCACGGAGGATTGAACTGAACGTTCCGAGTCTGAGCGGGTGATGATCTGGAATTGCGATCCGATGGTGCGTAGGCTCCTCGGTCTCGAGGATGATGTGGCTGCCGACCTGGTGCACCCTCGCGTACGCCCATTTTCGACACAACACGTCGGCGAGGCGACCACCGGAAACGTCGCGAGGAATCCTCATGCTACCTGAAGGACTTCGTCGCGAACAAGATGGAGGCGAACACGTTCAGGCCGCGGTCGATCGAAGAAGAATGCCGAGGTTGCCTCCAGCACGTTCTTCCGCAACTCGTCCCATGTGTCCCCTTCTGTGAATATGCTTTCGGTGAGGCATTCGGCACAGTACCCGCCATCGGACTCCTGTACGACCTCGAAGACCAATTCGGCCATACTTCTATGATATGGCATGTCCCATTGCGGCAAACCATCGACGAAAGCTTCGTCGGCGAGATCAGGAACCATAAGTCGGCTTATTGCCCCTGATCGGCGTTGCTCAGGCTCATTCACGCGCTACTCGGATAGAGGCAGGGTTTTGCTGGGGCACGTCTGCCGGCGAATCGAGGTAATTGCAGCAAGAATCCGGAGCGCGGGGGCGCGCGGGGCGCCTACCTGGGTTGGTTTTTGCGGCCGGAAGTTGCGATCCAGTTGCAGAACATTTCGGTGAAGCCGCGGGCCATGGGATCGTTCTTTAGCTGATCCAGGGTAAAGCGCATTTTGCGGCCCCAGTTCTGATATTGCCAAGTCGTGCCGGGGAGATTTTGCTGGCACAACTCCTTGGTGAGATCTTCCTGGTTGATCGCGAGCAGTTGGGACGGAGTGAGCGCCAGAAAACCGACGATCGCGTTGTGCAGTTCGCCGGTCAGTTCGGGATAATCGGCGGCGCGGCGCGGGAGATCGTCGCGAATGAGGCGGAGGGCGAAGAGGGCGTCGAGCATCTTCTGTTTTTCCTGCTGCCGCGCTTCCTGTTGTGCCTTGTACGCGGCGTCGTCGAGCACTCCGGCCTTGTGGCGCGCGTCGATGTCGGCGCTCACCCAAAATCCGGCGAGGGTGGGCAGGTCGTGCGTGGTGGAGGAGACCAGCGCCTGGCGCGGGTACTCGTCATTGCGGCGGAACTCTCCGCGCTCGTTCTTCTCGAAGTAGAACAGGCGGTAGCTGAGGATGCCGAAGCGCGCGAGCGTCTCGCGGACGGCGGGCTCGACGGTGCCCAGATCCTCGCCGACGACGACCACGCGATTGCGGAAACTCTCGAGCGCGAGCACGCGGATGAAGTCGTCGGTCAACTCTTTGACGTACGCGCCCTTGGTGGCATCGCAATCGTCAGGGATCCAATAGAGACGGAACAGCCGCATCACATGGTCGATGCGGAGGGCGCCGCCATGACGGCAATTGCGGCGGATGGATTCGGCGAACAGGCGGTAGCCATTCTCGCGATGACGCTCGGCGTTGGGCGGCGGAAAGCCCCAATCCTGGCCCTGCGGCGCGAAGTCGTCGGGCGGCGAGCCGACGCGGCATCCATTCACGAAGAAGGGGCGGTGCGCCCAGAGGTCGGAGCCGAAGCGATCGGTGGCGAGCGCGAGATCGTGGTAGAGGCCGATGGAGAGGCGGCGGTCGCAGGCGTGGCGCTGCGCGGCGGCGAGTTGAAGATCGATCTGCCACTGCAGGTACTGATAAAACATGACGCTCCGCCAGTGTTTGTCGCGGAACGCGGCGGTCTCGGGCGAATCGGGGTCCTGATACGGCGCTGGCCAATCGGTCCAGAGCCAGAGATCGGGATCCTGCCGGTGCAGGTGCTCGTCGAGGGCGGAATACAGGGCGAATTTTGCGAGCAGGTCGCCCTCGCGGACGAGGAAGCGATCGAACTCTTTGGCGCGCGCCGTACCCGCGCGGCGCTCGCGGAGGAAGCGCGCGAATGCGATTTTCAGGAAGCGCAGTTTGAGTGCGGCGAGGCGTTCGTATTCCACGAACTCGCTGTCGCGGAGGGCGGCGATCTCGGCGGAGACTTCGGGCGATTCGCGCAGCGTGCGGGCGCGCGAACAGTTGGCGTAGTCCTCCATGCCTTCGACATCGAGGTAGAGGAAATTCTGGTAGTAGATGCAGTTCGGGAGGTAAGGGCTGGTATTGAACGGGCGCCGGTTGTGGATGGCGTGCAGCGGATTCAGCCCGACGAAACTCGCGCCGAGTTCGCCGCCGACCCAATCGATGACGTCGAGGAGATCGCGAAAATCGCCGCATCCCCAGTTGCGCTCCGAGCGGACACCGTACAGGCTGATGGAGACTCCGGCGCAGCGTCCGCCGCGGCCCAGGTGGGGATCGCTCCAGGCGCGGTCGGGAGTCACGATGTAGCGCGTCGTGGCGGAGGCGTCGCCGACCTTGGCCTCGATCTCGTGGTAGCCGAGCGGCAAGGCGAACGGCAGGCGCGCGGTCTTGCGGACCCAGGTGCGGACATCCATCTCGATGGAGGCGGTCTGCGGGAGATCCCAGAGACTCAGGTCGACATGCTCGGTTTCGCCGGACTCGCGCCGCACGACAATGTGGGCTCGCAGGCCCATGGCTTCGGCGGGAAAACTGAGCGGCAGTTCCACCGAGGGAGTCTCGCCGGCAACGATGCAGGGCGGCAGCAGGCGGTGCCAGTCGCGGTGCGCGCGATCGGCCATGGCGGTTTCCAATTCCGCCTGGGTTGCGGCGGCGATCCCTTTGGCTTGGAGGATCGTCTGCCGCGCGTCGTGACTGGTGTTGTGGTAGCGGCCCCAGATGTCCCAGAAGCCCGGCTCGATTCCACACACGGAAGCGGCACGCTCGAGTTGCTGCTCGAAATTATCGGATGTCATGTTGCGACGGGTATTTCGATTTTAACCCGCATCGGCGGAGTTTCCGGCGGCCTATGCGAAAATAGAAGTGTATGGATAAGCCGTTAGCGAGCAGCCAGCCGGAGCTATTTACACGGGTCGATGACTATGCGGTGGACAACGCGTCGGCCGCGGCGTCGGAAGGCGTGATTTTCACGACGCTCGATAAGGCGGTGAACTGGGCGCGCAAGAATTCGATCTGGCCGATGACGTTCGGACTGGCATGCTGCGCGATCGAGATGATGTCGATGAGCGCGTCGCGGTTCGATATCGCACGGTTCGGCGCGGAGGTGTTTCGCGGGTCGCCACGGCAGTCGGACCTGATGATTATCGCCGGGCGCGTGTCGCAGAAAATGGCGCCGGTGATTCGACATCTGTACCAGCAAATGCCCGAGCCGAAGTGGGTCATTTCAATGGGGGCCTGCGCCACGTCGACGGGTGTGTTCAATAATTATGCGCTGGTGCCGGTGAACCAGGTGATCCCGGTGGATGTGTACGTGCCGGGGTGTCCGCCGCGTCCGGAACAGCTCATCTATGCGCTCATGATGTTGCAGGAGAAGATTCAGGATCAGAGCGGGACGGTGAAGCAGGTTCTGAATATCGGGTAGTGGAAAGTTGAGCGAGACGGCTCTGCCGAGACAAGCAAACGCGCGGCGTGAAGGTCTTTCCGTGCCTGCGCAAGCCAACGAGCAGTTTCATTACGCCGCGACTGTTCGGGCATCATAGAGCACTTTCCCCTCTCGGATGATGGTTGCCGGCAGCGATGACTTCACATCGGCCACGCGTGTTTCGAAGTCGGTCGATGGCCATCGGACCCCATCCGCAGCCGTGCCCATGTCCCATAGGGCCCGGTGTATGCCTGGCCCGTAGAGACTCTGGGGCGCATCGTCAGGCAGGACCACACAGAAATCGAGATCGCTGTCCGGGCCGCCGTCACCGCGGGCGGCCGAGCCGAACAGAGAGATGGCTCCGGGTGGTAGTAATCCACCAACCGGCGCGTGATCTCCGCGATGGCTTGTTCCTGGGTCATCCACCTCCGTTGTGCACTGACAGCGATTACGCTGCGGGAGCCTCGGCGGGGGGAAGAAGGGGGACGCCCATCCAGCTTTGGATGGTGGGTAGGGCGGCGAGGGCGGCGGCTTCGCCGGTTTGAATTAATTGCGGACCGCTGCCGAAAGCGTCCCAGGCCATGGTCGTGACATCGGGGACGATCACCAGATCGCTGGCGTCGCGCCAACCCTGTTCGCAGTGAGTCTGCATGATCTGGAAACAGCGATTCACTACCTGAAACATATTGCTGGGCGGGACCGCGGCGCCTTGCGCGGGGAGGTGGACGGAGATCACGTGGGTCGCGCCCATTTGCCGGGCCAGGAGCGCCGGGATTTCCATACTCATGGCGCCATCCACCAGGAGGCGGCCTTCGTATCGCAGCGGCTGAAAGAGGCCGGGGTATGAGCAACTGGCGCGGATGGGCAGGAAGACGTCGCCGGAATCGCGGAACGAGACCGATTCGCCGTTACACAGGTCCGTGGCGAGAACACCCAGCGGAATCCGCATGTCCTCGAAGCGATGGTGCTTCAGCAAGTGTTCGAGGAACCGCTTCATGCGCTCGCTGACGACGAAGCCCATGCGGCCGACGCTCCAACGCGCGACGTCGCCGAAACGCATGGCGCATCCCGCTTTGGCAATCTCCTCGGGGGTCGCGCCGCTGGCGTATGCCGCGGCGACGATCGAGCCGGCGCTGACTCCGGCGATGCAGTGGATGGGAATCCGATAGCGCTCGAATACCTGCAGCACGCCGGCGTGAGCGATTCCGCGGGCGAAGCCTCCGCCGAGTGCAAGGCCGATGCGCGGCGGCGGAGCCTGAGGCAGTGGCCGCGGCTTGCGGAGCACCTCGGAAAAAGTGCGGAGCGCGGAGAAAAAGCGGCGCGTGGCTTTCATTCCCTCTCCTCACGGTGGCCGGCGAGGCCATCGTAGAATGGACTTCTAATGCATTTTACGAGCAAATTGTTTGCCAAGTTTCGAACAATTCTACTCCTTGTCCCGTTGGTGCTGTACCTGGGTGCGCAGCAGCAGCCGTTTTCCGGGACGCCGGACACGGAGCACGCGCTGCGCAAGTTGAATGAGCTGGGCACGTTCCTGATGATCGCGGCGCATCCCGACGACGAGCGCACGGCGGTGCTCGCATACTTTGCGCGCGGGCGGCACATGCGGACGGCGTACCTCTCGCTGACGCGCGGCGAAGGCGGACAGAATCTGATCGGCTCGGAGCAGGGCGCGCAGCTTGGATTGATTCGGACGCAGGAACTGTTGGCGGCGCGACAGATCGATGGGGCGGAGCAGTTCTTCACGCGCGCGATCGATTTCGGATTTACACGGACGCCCGAAGAGACGATGCAAAAATGGGGACACGACCGGATCCTGTCGGACGTGGTCTGGGTGGTGCGTCGCTACCGGCCGGATGTGATCGACTGCGGTTTTTCGGGCACGCCGCGCGATGGACACGGGCAGCATCAGACGTCGGGGATCCTGTGCCACGAAGTGTTCGAGGCGGCGGCCGACCCGAAGCGCTTTCCGGAGCAGTTGAGATATGTACAGCCGTGGCAGGCGAAGCGTCTGGTGGAGTCCAGCGGGTTCAGCGGTTTCGGCGTTAGCATTACAGCGCCGCCGGGGATGACGGCGGGAGGGCCGCCGGCGGGGTCGGTGGAGACCGGCGAGTTCAACCCGATACTGGGATATTCGTACGACGAACTGGCGGTGTTGAGCCGTAGCATGCATCACAGCCAGGGGACTGGCGCGATGCGACGTCCTGGACCGAGCCGCAGCGATTTCGCACTGTTGAAGGGAGCGCCGTCCAAGAGCGACCTGTTCGAGGGAGTCGATACCAGTTGGAATCGGCTGCCCGGCGGAGCGCCGGTGGGGCAGCTTCTCGACGAGGCGATCCGCACGTTCGAACCGAAGCATCCCGAGAAGATTATTCCGCTGCTGGCGAAGGCGCGTCCGCTGATCGCCGCGATTAACGATCCGCTGGCGAAGGTCAAGCTGGCCGAGATGGATGAAGTGCTGGCGATGTGCGCGGGCGTGTGGGCCGAGGCGCAGGCGGAGAAGCCGGAGGTGAGTCCGGGGCAGCCATTGAAGGTGACGACCACGGTGCTGAATCGTCCGAACGCCGATGTGACGGTGGAGGGCGCGCGCATGGAGGGCATCTGGAACGAGCCGCTCACGATCAAGGCGGGACGGCTCGGAAATAACCAGAGCGCGGTGGCGGATTTCAGCCGGCAGGTGCCGGCCGGGCAGCCGTACTCGCAACCTTACTGGCTCATCAAGCCGCCGGAGCACGACGTGTACAGGGTGGACGATCAGATGTTGATCGGGCAGCCGGACACTCCACCGGCGGCGCAGGTGCGGGTGCGGCTGACGATTGGCGGGGCGCCGGTGGAACTGGTGCGTCCGGTGCATTACCGGTACGCCGAGAGAGCCGAGGGCGAGCGTCACAGACCGATGGTCGTGGTGCCCCCGCTGGCGGTGGATTTGCCGGAATCGGTGGCGCTGTTCCCGGCGTCGGCGCCGCGGCAGGTGCAAGTCGCGGTGCATGCGAATGTCGCGAATGCCGAGGGGCAGGTGCGGCTGGAATTGCCGGCGGGATGGAAGGCCGAGCCCGCGGTGCAGCCGTTTCACGTGGCTGTGAGCGGTGAGCAACAGGCGATCACGTTTCAAGTGACGCCGCCGACCGGCGAGAGCGTCGCGAAACTGCGGGCGGTCGCCACGATGAACGGCAAGGCAGTCGATTCGGGCATGCAGGTGATTCTCTATCCCCACATTCCGGTGCAGGTGCTGTTCCCGGCGGCCGATGTGAAGCTGGTGCGCGCCAATGTGAAAGTGACGGCGCACAAGGTGGGCTACATCGCGGGTCCTGGCGACGAAACGCCGGACGCGCTGCGGCAACTCGGGCTGGAGGTGACGCTGCTCACGCAGTCGGACCTGGAGCACGGCGACCTGGCGCGCTTCGATGCGATTGTGGCGGGCGTGCGCGCTTATAACGTGCGCGGCGATCTCCGCGCGAATCAGCCGCGGTTGATGGAGTACGTGCATAACGGCGGGACGTACGTGGTGCAGTATCAGACGGGGGACGGTCCTGACCCGGCGGCCGGCACCGCGCAGGCGCCGTTCGGGGTGGCGTCCAGCCCGGTGACGTCGAATCTGGGGCCGTATCCTTTCGTGGTGCCGGCGGGGAATAAGTATCGCGTGACGGTGGAAGAATCGCCGGTGGTGTTTCCACATCCGGATAGTCCGCTGCTGCAGTATCCGAATCACATTTCGGAAAAGGATTTCGAGGGCTGGGTGCAGGAGCGGGGCGTGTACTTCGCGGCCAAGTGGGATCCGCGGTATGAGACGGTGCTGTCGGCGCACGATCCGAATGAGCCGGGGCTGGAAGGCGGCGAACTGGTGACGCACTACGGCAAAGGAGTGTACATCTTCACGGCGTACTCCTGGTTCCGCCAGTTACCGGCGGGAGTGGCGGGGGCGTATCGGTTGTTCGCGAATATGCTGAGCGCGAAGTAGGCGGCCGGTTAGCGGAGTAAGGCGCGCTGGGACTCGCCGATGGATGGCCAGTCGAAGTTGCGGCGGGCGTGGAGGTAGGCGGCCTGGGCGATTTGTTCGCGACGCTCGGGGTCGCCGAGGAGGGTGGCGATGCCGGCGGCGAAGGCTTGGGGCTGGTCGGCGACCCAGACGCTGTGTCCGTGGAGGAGGCCGAGTCCGGCGCATCCCGAGGTGGTGGATACGACGGCGCGCTGCATGGCCATCGCTTCGAGCACCTTTACGTTGGTGCCGGCGGACACGGTGGTCGGCACGATCACGAGGTTCGATTGGACGTATAGAGGGCGGACGTCGGACACGAAGGACAGCATGCGAATGCGATCGTCGGGCGGCGGCTCCGGCGTGTTGGTGAAGGCGCGCCAGTAGAGCAGCGGGTCGGCGCCGCAGACCACCGTGATGGTCATGCGCGGGAACTTGTCGCGCAGCAGAGGCCAGACTTGTTCGGTGAAGAAGCGGTACGCCGCGATGTTGGGGAAGTGGCGGAACGAACCGATGAACAGGAGGCGTTCGCCGGGCGCTTCGGGCTGGGGCTGGAAGCGGTGGAGATCGACGCCGTTGGCGAGCACGACGGTGTTCACTTGCGGACCGAGCATGGCGGCGTCCTTGTCGGACATGACGACCACGCTGCGGAAGCGGCGAATCATGCGCGTTTCGAAACGGCGCCAGCGGTAGTAATCCCACCAGGCGGTGAAGGTCCGCTGGCGCCGCGCGATCTGGCCGAAGAGGTCGAACGTGACGTCGTGCTCGACCAGAATGTCGCCGCCGTACGGCGCGAGTTGCGTGTATTCCACCTGGAGAGTCTGGAAGGCGAAGTCGCGGCGCTGTTCGTAGATGGCCTGCCGCATGGCGGGCGAGTCGAACTCGTGGACTTCGGGCGGCAGGAGACTGCTCCAGCGCGGTTCGCGATAGCGCGGCTTCTGGACGAGCACGACGCGCGCGCAGAATTCGAGGACGGGGGCGGCTTCGACTTCGGCGGGTCCATCGGTGAAGGCGAAGAGGAGGACATCGAACTCGCGGGCGATTTCGCGCAGCAGATTGTAGATGCGCACCGCACCGCCATGCGAGAGAGGAAACGGAAAGTAGGGCGAGAGGACGGCCACGCGTTTGCGATCCGGCGAGCACGGGCGGCCATCGAGCACGCGATGTCCGGCAGGCGTGGTGGAGCGCTCCCGGCACGGGAACGGCCACCAGCGGGGTCGCAGGAAGATGCGGTCGAGAGGGACGCCGCGCCAGAAGAGAAAGGACGCGAGGTCGGGCCGAAGATGATGGCGTTCGAGGCGCGTGTTGTAGGCCAGGATTTTGTGGGGGGCGATGCGATACGCGGCGCGGCGGAGCGCGCTCGGTTCGCCGGTGAGCAGGACGGGCGCGAGTCCGATGCGGTAGGGCTTGAGCTCACGGCGCATGTGCGGCCAGTTCTCGGGCGTGATCACGAAGTGGCGGCGATCGGGGACGAGTTCGCGGATTTCGGTGGCCATGCGGCGGCACATTTCGGGATCGCCGGTGCAGAAGACGGCAACCACCGCGTCGGGATCCTTGCCGAGAAGTCGGAAGATCCACTGCTTGATGCGCTGCTTCACGCCGCGGTCCTCACCCAGCGGAGGACACCGCACGCGGCTAGGGGAGTCAATGCGGCGAGCGTGGTGAGCGGAGCGTAGCCGTACAGGTCGATAACTTTGCCGAATGGAATTGAGATGATGGCCTGCCAGGCGCCGTACGAAGCAACGAGCATCGAAACGGCGAAAGCGGCGCGCTGTCCGCCGAATGCATCGAGCGGTAAGGTGTACATGTTCACGCTGAACGCGGCCACGGCGAAGATGCTGATCGAAATTGCGGCCGCCGCTAACAGGGCGGTGGGCGCGAAGGGAACGACGGCAGTGCCGAGCGAGAGCGTGGCGGCAAGGAGGCAGACGCGGAAGCGCGCGGCCATGGGAGCGATGCCGTGATTCACGAGGCGAAGCGAGAGCCAACCGCCGGTGAAGCCGCCAGCCAGCGCGAAGAGCGGCGGAATCCAGGCGATCCACGCCGATTGGACAAGCGTGAGGTGGCGAACGTCGACGAGGTATGCGGTGGTCCAGTTGGTCCAGAGCGAGTAGCCGGTCATGCTGAGAGCGTTGGCTGCGACGAAGGCCCAGAGGCGGCGGTCGCGCAGCAGGTCGGCGCCGGAACTGGAATATGGTTCGCGGGCGCGATCGCCGGATTTGCGGGCGGTCCAGTTCCACAGCGGAATCCACAGGAGGCCGAGGATGCCGGTGATGACGAAGGCCATACGCCAGTTTCCACGCTGCGCGATGTAGGTGGCGAGCGGTGGGGCGAAGATGAGTCCCACGCTGATGCCGGCCTGATTGACGGCGTTGCCGAGGGCGCGCTCGGCCGGTCGCAGATACTGATGGATCGCCTTGCCGGCCGCCGGTACGCCGCCTGCTTCGGCCGCGCCGAGGACCGCGCGGCAGCCGACCAAGCCCGCGAGTCCGCCAGTGAATCCGGTCGCGATACCGGCGACTGACCAGAGTCCGACGGCGAGGCTGATGGCGCGATTCAGGCCGATGCGGTCCGTGAGCATACCGGCGAGCGGCGCGCTGAACGCGTACGTGAGCGAAAAGGCCGAGAGGATCGAGCCGTACTGCGTGTTCGTGAGATGGAACTCGCCGCAGATGACGGGCTTGAGCGTGGCAAGCGTCTGGCGATCCAGATAATTGATGGCGGAGGAGAGCACGAAGACCGCGAGCACGAGCCAGCGAAAGCGTGCGGGAGCGTCGGGCTGGGTCACTGGAACTCGATGGTCGCGACTTCGCCAGCGGTGGCCAGACGGGCGTTGGCTTTCGGGAAATACTCGATGGCGAGGGGGCGGGCCTTGCGTTGCGCGCCGCAGCCGAGCGTCAGTTCACCGGTGCCGGTGATGGAGATTTTGCCGGGGTCGGAGACGAGGAGTTTGACCGTTTTGCGGTCGTCGCTTTCCAGGACGAGACGGGCCTGTTTGCCGAGGCAATCCACCTGCTTGAGAGTGCCGTGGAATTTGCCCGCGGGGTGCGGGCCGTCCCACCAGGGCACGACTTTGTCGGCAGGCGCGGCGGCCTTGTCGCTGTACTTGGCTTCGAGCGCGTGGACTTCGGCGACAGCCTGCGCCGTAAGTTTAACGATCTCGGCGGCATCCTCGTCGGCCTTGCGCTTCTTTTCGGCGGCTTCGTAATCGAGGCGCAGTTGCTCGATCGACATACGCGCGGCGTGCATGCGCTGGCGCTCGGCGGGATCGGTGGCGGACTGCTCGCCCTGGGTCCACGCCTTGGCGGCGTCCCCGTAGTTGTGGTCGGCGACGTAGGCCTCGGCGAGTTCCTTCCAGTAGGCGGGATTGCGCGGGTTGCGTTCGGCGGCCGATTTCCAGTGCATCAAGCGCTTGGCGGGGTCGGTGTCGCGCTGCGCCATGAGCGCGAACGGCTCGTCGAGTTTGCTGTTGATGCCGGCGGCGCGGAGGAGGGCTTTGGTGGCCTTGTCGTTGTCGGGTTCGAGCTTGGCGTACTCGATGAAACAGCGGGCGCTGTTGCTGCCGGCGTCCATGGAGGCGGCGAAGTGCTTGCGGGCTTCGTCCTTATTACCGGCGCGGAGGGCGAGCAGGCCGAGTCCTTCCTGGGCTTCGGGCACCTTGGCGTTGTCCTTGATGAGGCGCTCGTACTCGGCGGCGGAGTTGCCCGCGAGCAGGTCGGCGCGCGCCAGGCGGATGTCGGTATCGGAGACGGGCTTCTCGTAGAAATCCTTCTCGGCCATGGGGCGGCTGTTGAGCGCGGTGGTCTGGAAATTTCCGTCGGCGAGATGTTGCTTGGCCTGCGTTTCGATCTCGGCGGCCGATTTGCCGAAGGCGTTGCGGTATGCCGGATCGTCGTCGACGCCTTTGCGAAGATTGTAGAGCAGCACGCGGATCTTGCCGAAATATTGCGGGTCGACGACGAGCAGGTGGATGCGCGCCCAGTCGAGG
>Ga0105240_10009098_pt1 | contig 14100 bp, 15 predicted proteins | sample KBSC54metaG_FD_80426 | JGI IMG/M metagenome (GOLD analysis project Ga0105240, IMG submission 80426) | Corn rhizosphere microbial communities from Kellogg Biological Station, Michigan, USA - KBS C5-4 metaG | ecosystem: Host-associated > Plants > Roots > Rhizosphere > Soil | place: Michigan, USA... | reverse complement strand
TGTCCTGCCTGTACTGCGCCGAGCCCTACGAGCCCGCCGTCGACGAACGTGCGTGGTTGGCCCACCATGCGAGCGAGGAGGAGCTGTCGCTGGCCAAGTTCCGCAAGGGGCGGGGCTGCTCGCGCTGCAACGGTGTCGGCTTCAGTGGACGGCGCGGAGTGTACGAGCTGCTCGAAATGACCCAGACCTTGACGGATGCGCTGCAGGGCAGCGATCCGCAACTCATCGACAAGCTGGCGCGTGAGCAGATCGGGCGACGCACCCTGGCTCACGCGGCCGTGATGATGGTGCTGGACGGCCGGACCACGGCGTCCGAGGCCATGACCATCGCCGAGTAGGCACACCCGACCCAGGACAATCGAAGATGCAAACCTATCTCTACGAAGGTCGCAACAAGCTCGGCGAGCGAATGAATGGCCGCATCGAATCCGCCAACCCGCAGGCGGTCGCCAAGTGGTTGATGGAGAGCGACATCGCTCCGACGAAGATCAGGGAGCTGCCCAAGCCCGCGGAGCAGCCCGAATGGTTCACCAACCTGACCGGCGAAAACAAGGTACCGATCCTCGAATTGCAGCTGCTGACGCGCCAGATGGCCAACATGGTGCGCGCCGGCATGCCGCTGCTGCTGGCGATCGAGGGCATTCAGCGCTCGACCGCGAACAAGGCGCTCGCCAAGGCCTTGCTGGCCGTGCGTGCCGACCTGGATCGCGGCTCGGATCTGAGCACCGCGTTCGCGAGGCATCCGAAGATCTTCGACGAGTTCTACGTCAACATGATCCGGGTGGGCGAGGGCTCGGGCCGCCTGGACGAGTCCTTCCGCGCCCTGTTCAAGCAGATCGAATTCGATCGCGACTTGAACAAGAAGGTGAAGTCGGCGGTGCGCTATCCCAGCTTCGTGATGTCGGCGCTGGCGATCGGCATGTCGGCGCTGATGCTCTTCGTGATCCCGGTGTTCGCCGCCACCTACAAGAACCTGCACGCCGAGCTCCCCGTGATCACGCAGGTCCTGATCTCGATCTCGGAGTTCAGCCGCCGCTACTGGTGGCTGGTGGCGGCGATGATCGGCAGCGCGGTCTTCCTCTTCCGCAAGTGGGCGGCGACCGAGCGCGGGCGCTATCTCTGGGATCGCACCAAGACCCGGCTGCCCATCGTCGGCAGCATATTGACCAAGGCGAGCGTTGCCCGGTTCTGCCGCAACTTCGCGATGGCCAGCCGCAGCGGCGTGTCGCTCGTGCCTTCGCTCGAACTGGCCGCGCGGGTGGTCGGCAATGCCTTCTACGCGCATCGCATCCTGCAGATGCGCCGCGGCGTGGAGCGCGGCGAGAGCTTCACCCGTGTCGCGACGACCACCGGGATCTTCTCGTCGATGGAACTCCAGATGATCAGCGTGGGCGAGGCCACGGGCGAGGTGGCCGAGATGATGGAGCAGATCGCCCAGATCCACACCGAGGACGTGACCTACGAGGTCAGCAAGCTGGCCGAGACCATCGAGCCCCTGTTGCTGGCCATCATGGGCGTGATGGTCGGCATCCTGCTGCTGGGTGTGTTCACGCCGCTGTGGAACCTGGGCCAGGCGACCTTGCACCCCGCCGGGCATTGAAGCGGAGCCGGCACGCTATCCCAGCGTTTGCCGGCGACTCTTGATGTGGCGCTTGTCGAAGGCGCTGGCGAGATGCTTCTTCACGGTGTTGACGCTGATGCCGAGCCGGGCGCTGATCTCCTTGTTTGTCAGTCCCTGGCGCATCGACTCCATCACTTCCGCTTCGCGCGGTGTCAGGCCGATGTAGGGCTCCGCCTTCTCCAGCGGAGCTGCCAGGTCGAGCAGGCTCTCGTACAAGGCCATCTGAATCCCGCGCGGCAACCAGAGTTCGCCGTGCTGCATCATGCGCAGCGCCCGCTGCAGCTCGAGTGCGGTCGTATCGCGCCGTATCGCACCGCGAGCGCGGAGAGCGATGATCGTGTCAAGCCAGCGCAACGATGGCTCCTCCCACATCAGCAACCAATGCTCGACAGGCAGAGCGTGCCTCACGACGCGAAGCCATTCGGGCCCGCAGGCTGCGCTCAACGATACGTCGAAGACGAGCCACTCGGGCATCCGACAGGCGATCTGAGCGGCAACTTCGGCTTGCGACCACGCCACGCGACCCGTGGCGGCGCAGGGGATCTCGATGCGACGCATCCAGCGCGGCGTCGGTTGATCGCACGCCGTCAACAGCAGCATCTCGCCGGCGACCGAGGGCAGGCTCGGCGGCGGGGAACGTCCCTCCGGCGACGGCGTGTTGCGATGCGGCATTCTCGGTTCATCTCCTGCGAGCCCACCGCAGCGCACATGCCGATGGGTTGATTGGCTCGCAGGGTAGAGCGTCGGATGCGGGCTCGCATCCGACTAAGCGCCTGGCTGCGGCGTGACTTTTGCCCTGGACAGGCGTGCAGGTCTGGCACAGTCACGAGAATGAAGACGAGTCGTGCTTCTCGATCCCTGGCTCAGCCATTGAGTCGGACGTGAGCACGCTCGTCTACCGATATCTCTTTCCCGCCCTGTGGCTGTCATGGGCCGCCTATTGGTGGGCGGCTTCCCGCGGCGCGAAGCCGGCGGAGCGTCAGGAACCGCTGGGTTCGCGGCTGCTCCATGTGCTGCCGCTGTTGCTTGCCGTCGGGCTGCTCTGGCCGGACCAGGTCCTGGGTTCGTTCCTGAACGAGCGGCTGTTCCCCTGGGCGCCATGGCAATTCTGGCTCGCCGCGCTCATCACGGCGGCCGGCTTGCTCTTCGCGGTCTGGGCGCGAGTTCATCTTGCGCGCAACTGGAGCGGCACGGTCACCATCAAGCGCGACCATGAGCTGATTGCGAGCGGGCCCTACGCCATCGTTCGCCACCCCATTTACACGGGGCTGCTGGCGGCCTTCATCGGCTCGGCCATGGCCCGCGGCGAGTGGCGTGGCGTGCTCGCAGTCCTCGTCGTTTGGGCAGCCTTTTGGCGCAAGCTTCGGCTGGAGGAACGCTGGATGACCGAGCGCTTCGGTGAGCGATACACGGCCTACAAGCGGCGTGTGCCCGCGCTGGTTCCATTCCGAAAACATGGGCAGGAGCCGCCGACATGAACGACACGAAGCCATTCGAAGGTGGATGTTTGTGCGGAGCGATCCGATATCGCGCGGATTCGCTGCCGATCCGCGGTGTCATCTGCCACTGCACGCTGTGCCGGAAGCACTCCGGCGCCCCTGCGCTGGCCTTCGTGCACTTCCCCGCCGCGGCGTTCACCTGGGTTCAAGGCCAGCCGGCTCTGTTCCGATCGTCCAGGTTCGCAGAGCGCGGTTTCTGTTCACGGTGCGGAAGCACGCTCTCGATGCACGAGGAGGTCTTGAATGACCGCGTTCAGATAACGATCGGGAGCCTCGATGAACCGGAACGAGTGCGCATCGACGACCATGTGTGGACGGACCGGCAACTCCCGTGGTTTCACATCGCAGACGACTTGCCGCGTTTTCCTGCAAGCAGTTCCGCCGTGCCGACCCGGGCGAGCGACGGAGGCAGCTGAAGCCCGTTCAGCCTTGACCCTCGCAGGTGCGGCGCGCATAGTGCCTTCGCGCATGTCGCGCACTGGAGGGCTCCGATGAAAAATGTCAAGCTGCTTCGATCGCTATCCGGCCTGTTGCTGTTCCTGCTCGGACTCGGCGCGGGACTGACCGCGCAAACGCTGACCGATTCGCCGCAGCGCCAAGAACAAAAGCGTACCGATCTCACCGGCGCGCCGGATATGGAAGTGATCGCATCGATCGTCGAGCTGAAGCCCGGCGAAAGCAGCAATCTCCACCTTCATCACGGCGTCGAAGCGTTTCATGTGCTTCAAGGCAGCATGATTCAAGCTCCCGGCAAGGAGCCGTCGATGCTGCCGACGGGCATGACGTCGCTGAATCTGCGGGACGTCAAGCACGGAGGTTTCAAGGTCGTGGGCGACACGCCGTTGAAGCTGTTCACCGTTCACATCGTCGACAAGGGCAAGCCGCTTTACGAGTACGCGCAGTAGCGGCCGCGGGGTCGGGCCGGTCGCCGCTCGTCCGCAGCACCTGCAGCTCATTCCCGCCCGCCTGCAGTCCGTCGCAAGCCGCTGGGCGAGCCGGGCCGCGGCTCCTAGAGTTCGTTCCATCGCACCACGCAACGAACCCGAAGGAGCCCACGATGATCAGCCGCCTCACCACCATCGCCCTTACCGTCGCCGTGCTGGCGACTGCTTCGCTGGCCTTCGCGGCGAGCGCAGGCCGCGACGTGGCAGCGCCCTCCCCCGCGGCGGCCAAGCCGGCCCAGGTGCTGCAGCTGGAACGGGTCGTGATCGTCGGCAAGCGGCTGCCGCAAGAGACGGCGCAATGAGGCGCACCGCTTCGAGGCCGGCCGCAGAGGCTTGACGCTCAGGCGATATTCAGCAGGGCCTTCGTGTCGATGGTTTCGATCGCGATGCGCCCCGTCTCTCGCGCCAGCCGCACCATCTGCGCCGTTCCGCCGAGCGTGGCGTCCGCCTTCTGATCCCAGAGCGCGAGCAGCGTCACCCGGTCCGCACCCCAGGACTCGGCCAGCTTCAAGACCCAGCGATTGCCGCGTTCCCACGGGTCGACGTCATTCTTGGCGAGCAGCCATCGCGGCAAGGTCGAGCCTTCATGCAGGACGAGCGTCTTGCCGTCGGCCGCGGCGACCACCTTGAAGAAGCGATTGCGCCATTCGTCCGGGAATCTCTCGAAGACTTCGCTGGCCACGACCTCGGCCGGCATCGGCAGGCACAGCATGGACTCCTGTTTCGGCACCGCCTTGGCGCACCACTCGTGAGCGAGGATGTCGGTGCCCGGCGCGGCGGAGGCCAGCACGACCATCTCTTCGCCCTCCTTCTGCAACGAGAGGATGCGCTCGGCCAGCAGCGTTGTCGCCACCTGCTCGGCGCTGGCCGGGAATCTCGGCGCGGGAGCACCGGGAGCATCGATCATGTGGCCGGTGACGACCAGCAGATGAAGCTTGCGCTGCTTGGGCTTCTCGGTCTGCAGGCTCGCGATCGCCGCAGCGGCGGCCTTCTCGCGGATGCCGAGCGAGGCGAACAGTTCCAGCTGGCCGCGAACCGCGTCTTTCGCGAAGCGATCGCCCGCGGGAATCGCGCCCTTGTACATCGGGACGAAGACCGCGGCATCACGCTCGAGAACAGCCTCTGCCAGCGTGATGAACTTCAGGTCGATCTTGCTGATGCCGGCCCAGGTGGCGTCGTCCTTCGACAGCTTGCGGCGCAGCGCCGCCGAGATCGACGTGGCCACGACGATCTCGAGCTCCGCCAGCTGGCGCAGCAGGTCCTTGCGATATTGCTCTGCTGCATCCGAATCCAGCTCGAACAGGTTGGGCCATGCGGGGCTGGAGGACAGCTCCCGCAGGATGACGCCCATCTGCAGCGCCGCCAGGCCCGGGTAGAAGTGGTTCAGGTCGAAATAGAAGGCGTCCCGATAGGCTTCGTAAGACTGCTTCAGCCGGATGTCGAGCGCCGCGGCGCGGCGTTGTTCGAGCGTCTCCAGGCGCTCGAAGTCGAGACGCCAGAGCGTCTTCAGGTTGCGGCCTTGCAGCGCGAGCGCCTCGGCACGCTCGCCGGCCTTGAGGCTCTCGATCTTCAGCACGCGGTCGATCGCCTGGGTCGAATACTCCAGCAGCACCGGGCGCTTCTCGTCGCGATAAAGCCGCTCGTAGATGTTGTTGAGCGCCAGATTCGCCTTGACATCGTTCGGCTGCGCGGCGCGCACGGCTTCCCAGGTTTGCCTGGCGCCGGCGTAGTCCTTGATGCTCCATTGCGCGGCGCCGATCGCCGGCAACCCGTCGTACTCGAAGCGCTGGCCGCGCACCTCGTCGGCGAGCAGCCGCAGCCAGCCCTTGTCGCCCGCGGCCTTGGCGCGCTGCACTTCCTCGATGAAATCCATCGGCACGACCCGCACTTCCTCGGGATTCGCCTGCGACAGCGTCGGCAGGATCTGGAAGATCGGACTGTCCGTCTCGCGCACGCCATTCAGGCCTGCCTTGATCGCGTCGACGAGTTCGGCGACGGTCTTGCCGGGGTCGGCGACCGGATACTTCAGATAGCGGCCGCCGGCGATGTCGAACGGCGTCGTATCGGCCGAAGGATCGCCCTTGATCAGCACCGTGTGCTTCTTGCGCAGCGCATGGCGCACGCCGAGCTCGTAGAAGACGTTCGCGTTGTGGATCGTGATGTCGCAGATCACGACTTCGGCCGCGAGGATCTCGCCGAACATGTCCGCATGGATGCTGCCGGCATCCTTGAACTCCGCGGTCGTCCCGCCGACGAGTCCGCATTGAATCATGGCCGGGCGGATGAGTTCCGTCTCGACACGGTCGAAGTCGACCGGCGAATCCTTCGAGTCCTTCTTGACGCCAAATCCGCGGATGACAAAGGCACGCATGAATCGGACTCCGGTTCAGACCGACGGGATATCGAACCCCGAAGCGAAGTCCCGCGCATTCACGTCGCGCTGGCCGGCCCGGGTGCCGAGATCGTGCAGCACCGGCATGTTGTCCGGCGCATCCATCTCGCTGAGGGACTGGATCGTCTCCGCGTCGGTGATCGCCGGGTTCAGCGCCTGCACCGACTCGGCACGCAGGTCGACGTCATAGCGCAGGTAGCTCATCAGCGGCGCGCCGGCCACGAGGTCATGGCGCAGATCGCCCAGTTCGCGGTCGATCACCTTCGCGGTCGGGCTCGACGACATCCATTGCAGCATCGTCTGCTGCAGCGAAGCGCAGTCCTGCATCAGCGACAGCAGCGCCTTCACCGCGTGTTCGGCCGCGAGGCTGGCCTTCGCGACGTCCGGATCGGCGGCGCCGGTGCCGAGCGAGACCAGCAGCAGCTTGTCCGCGCCGGTCGGCCAGCCGATGCGGTAGCCCTCCATCGTCGCGTACATCAGCGCCTGCATCGCCGGGTTGTTGAAGGGGCTGACGCCGCCGTCGACGAAGTTGCCGATGACGGCCGAGGCCTTGCCGTTGGCCGGCACGATCTCGATCGACTCGGGATCGAAATAGGCCGGCGCGGCGGTCGAGGCGCGCACCACTTGCCAGAGCGGATAGTCGGCGTTGCCGAGCCGGCCCGTTTCCTGGTTCGCGGGGAAGTAGCGGCCACGCGGGTTGTTGCTCAGCGGCCAGGGGCTCCCGGTATCCAGCCGCTTGGTCACGACCACCAGGCCGGTCTTCAGCTCGGGGCCGCCCAGCGTCGTCTGCGGACCGTAGACCTGCTTGAGTTCGTCGATCAGCAGGCCTTCGTCGTACTTCGCTCGCAGCAGCCCCTGGCGGAACAGGCTCTTCTCGAACACCCGCTTGCCGAGCTGGTTGTACTTGTCGCGGATCTGGTCGACCGTCCAGCCCTGGGCCAGCGCCGCGGCGATGATCGCACCGGTCGAGGTGCCGGCGATCAGGTCGAAGTAATGGCAGAGGCGGAAGTCCGGCGAATTGCCGTGGCGCTCGCGCAGCAGGCGTTCGATTTCGGCCAGGATGCCGATCGTCAGGATGCCGCGCAGCCCGCCGCCGTCGAGGGCGAGGATGCGCTTGGGCAGGCCATCGGCACGGAAGTGTCCGTCACGGTCGAGTACACGGTAGGTCATGGCGAGCTCCTCGTCGAAGACAGGGTCGCAGTCGGGTGCGACCGGATGAGTCCCAGCGCGGAGTGTGCTCGCGCCGAGGCCCGGCGCCAAAGCGGCTTCTCATAAAAACTAGGGATGGCTCGCCGCACGGCGCGCGGCCGGTGCCGTCGTCAGCGCGGCGGCATGCAGCGCACGGCGGCCTCGTGGCCGGCGGCGAAGTGGTCGTTGGTGATCGCCGGGTTGCGGTTGACCAGCGGGCGCCCGTACATCGGGTGCCGCATGCTGCGCACCTCGTGTTCGAGCTTGGCCAGCACCTCGCCGCTGTCGAGGTCGACGATGTCTTCGAAGCGGTACTGGCTCTGGTTGCTCTCTTCGGTGATCAGCCCGCGCTCCAGCAGGCGCCGGTGCACGCCCGAAAAATCGGCAACGGTGATCTGCACGTGATGGCCGTCGTAGCGCGGCAGCTCGCGGCGCGTTTCGCGAAAGACCAGGCTCTCGGCCAGGCCGGCCGGCACGCGGACGAAGGCGCCGGCCGCATCCTCGCCGCTCTCCGGTCGCGCGCCCAGCAGCTCGGCATAGAAGCGGGCGATGCGCTGCGCGGTGCCGGGTGCGGCGTCGATCTCGACGTAGGGCATGCCGAGCAGCATGCGGCCGTAGCGGGCCTCGTCAGGTGCATGCACGCGCAGCCGATGACCCCAGGGGCTGCTGACTTCGACGACATCCTGGCCGACGCGCTCGAAAGAAAACCGGGTGCCTTTCAGTCCCGGCGCGATGCCGTCGAGTCGCGAGACCAGTGCGTCCAGATCCTGCATGACCAGTCCGCAGACGCCTCGCAGCACCTGGGCCGGGCCGGTCGGCAGATGGAACTGGCTGGTGCCGACGTTGATCCAGGCGTTGTCCACGCCGGTCATCAGATACGGATCGCGGGTCAGGCCCAAGCCCGTCACGTAGAAGACGATCGCCAGCTGCTGATCCGGCACGCGCAGGTTCAGATGGCCGAACTCGACGATGTTGCCGATGTCTTCGCTGCTGCGGTCGAAGGCCGGTGCGGCGCGCTGCGCTGGGTTCATGGCTCGATGGACGGGGTTCAGGCGGCCGCAGGCAGTGACAGCAGCTGCCGCGCCTCGGCCGCGGTCGCCGGCCGCCGGCCGTACTCGCCGCACAGGTCGACCACCTGTCGCACCAGCGCCGCGTTCGACGGCGCCAGCGTCTCCTTGTCGAGGCGCACGTTGTCTTCGAGGCCGGTGCGGCAATGGCCGCCCAGCTCGAGCGACCAGCGCACGAGTTTCAGCTGATCGCGGCCGATGCCGGCGCCGGTCCAGGTCGCGTCGGGCGCGAGCCGGTGCAAGGTCTTCACGTAGAACTCGAACACCTCGCGGTCCACCGGCATCGCGTTCTTCACGCCCATCACGAACTGGATGTGCAGCGGCCCGCGGATCTTCTCGGCCTTCGCCATCGCCGCGGCCTGGAAGATCATCGACAGGTCGAAGGCCTCGATCTCGGGCTTGATGCCGTAGGTCAGCATCTCGCTCGCGAGCCAGTCGACCAGGTCGGGCGAGTTCTCGTAGACCCGCGTCGGGAAGTTGACCGAGCCCGAGGCCAGCGAAGCCATGTCGGGCCGCAGCGAGAGCATCGCGCCGCGCTCGCGCCCTGCCCCGGAACGCCCGCCGGTGGAGACCTGGGTGATCATGCCCGGGCAGTGCTTGCGGATGCCGTCGAGCACCTGGGCGAAGCGCTCCGGCGCCGAGGTCGGCGACTCGTCGTCATTGCGCACGTGCAGGTGCACGAGGGTGGCGCCGGCCTCGAAAGCCTGCTGCGTCGACTCGACCTGCTCGGCGATGCTGATCGGCACCGAGGGGTTGTCCTTCTTGCGCGGCAGCGAGCCGGTGATGGCGACGGTGATGATGCAAGGCGTGGTCATCGGCGGCTCCAGCGAGGCGAGAGAGCAGCAGCCTAGCGCGATTCGAAAGGCGCGCCTCGCGGGTTTCCGCGCAGCGCGTGCCTGGGATATTCAGCCCGCGAATGCAACACATAGCGAGAAAGCGAACAGAGGAATAGGTGTTTTCCCTATACTGCATCGCAACGTCAAACGATGTCAGGAGTGAACAGATGAATACCACCGCTACCCTCAAGACCCCCGGCCATGCCCTGCAGAGCTGGATGCAGAAGATTTCCGTCAGCCTGGCCTACTTCGCCAAGCTGGCCTTCGGCCCGGTCGACGCGCACGCCGAGCGTGCCGAAAGCATCCGCCAGCTGCTGGCGCTTGCCGACTCGTATGCCGAGACCCAGCCGAGCTACGCCGCCGATCTGCGCGCGGCTGCAATGTCCTACGTGCGCGCTGACTGAGCCCGTGCATGAGACCGCAGCTGCATGCGGTCTCATGGCCGGCGAAGGCCCCGGCGCGTGTCTGCGCCGGGGGCTGAAGCCGCGTCAGGCGCCGAAGCGAAACAGGCTCGCGGGCGTATCGCGCAGCACCACGCGCCGGTCCGCCTCCCGAGGCAGCCAATCGTCGAGCAGCTGCCGTTCGGTGGCGTAGTCGGCCGTTGTCTCGAACAAGGTGTGCGGCCAGTCGCTGCCCCACACCAGCCGATCGAGCCCGAAGCTCGCCCGCAGCAAGGGCACGGCAGCGAGCGCCGTGGCTTCGCCCTGGCCTGCCGGCCCGTTGCGATAGGCGCCGGACAGCTTGACCCAGACACGACGCGTGGCGGCCAGCGACAGCAGGTAGCGAAAGCCCGGGTCGCCGACGCCGAGACTGCCGTCGGGCCGCCCGAAATGATCGACGACCACCCGCACGCCGGCGCTCAGCAGCGGCTCGATGGCCGGCTGCAGCTCGTGTGCAGCGCGATGGACTTCCACCTGCCATTCACGCCGCCGCAGCTGCTTCAGCAAGGCCGTCCAGGCGGGGGAAGCATAGTCGGGCGTCGGCAGGCCGACGAGGTTCAGGCGGATGCCGACGACGCCGGCCTCCTGCAATGAATCGAGCGACCGGCTGGAGATATCGGGATCGACGACGGCGATGCCGCGCAGGCGATCGGGGTACTCGAGCAGCGCATCGACCAGGTAGCTGTTGTCCGTCCCCAGGAAGCTGGGCTGCACCAGCACGCCGTGCGACAGGCCGTTGGCATCGAGCATGCGCAGATAGTCCTGCGGGGTCGCGTCGTAACCGGACGGCGCGCGACGACGGTCCGGCATCGGCAGGTCGCGACGGAACACATGGGCATGGCAGTCGATCGCGCTGACGGGACGTGGCCTCGGCACGGTGGTACAGGCGGCGAGCGGCACTGCGGCGCCGATGCCGAACAGCGAGCGGTTGAATTGGCGGCGTGTGGTCATCGCGTGTCGAAGCCGTAGAAGGCATGGGGTGTCTCGCGCATCACGGCGTCGAGCGTGGCGCCGTCCAGCCCCAGGCGCTGGAGGCTGGCGACCGACTCGGCGTAGTCGGTGGCCTGTTCGAATTGGGTGTGCGGCCAATCGCTGCCCCACATCAGCCGATCGCCGCCGAAGGCCGCGAGCAGCTGCCGCGTGGCCTCGCGGACGAAGCCGGAGCCAGGCGCCGCGCAGCGGTACGCCCCCGACAGCTTGACCCACACCTGGCGCGACGCGGCGAGGCGCAGCAGCCCTTCGAAGCCGGGGTCTTCCGTGCCCAGCCGCGGATCCGGACGGCCGAAGTGGTCCACCACCACGCACAGACCGTGGCTGGCCACCTCTTCGACCAGCGCTACCAGATCGCGCGCTTCTCGATGCAACTCGACATGCCAGCCGAGCTCGGCCAGACGGCGCCACAACGAGCCCCATGCCGCGGCGGCGAGATCCGGCAGCGGCTGCTGAACCAGATTCAGGCGCACCCCGGTCACGCCCTGTTCGTGCAGGCGGCGCAAGGCGTCGTCCGAGACATCGTGCGACAGCACGGCAACGCCCTTCAGTCGCCGAGGCTCGCGCGACAAGGCCTGCAGCAGATAGGCGTTGTCGGTGCCGAGAAAGCTCGGCTGCACCAGCACGGCATGCCCGATGCCGTGCTCTGCCAGATGCCGGAGGTAGGTGTCGAGCGTGGCGTCGTAGTCCGGCGTGTAGCGGCGCTCCCGGGACAAGCGCAATGCCTTCGCGAAGACATGGGCATGGGTGTCGACGATCGGCGGCTGCAGGACCCGCACACGGGCAGCCATGCTCATCGAGGCAGGGGTCATGATCAAGTCCGCCCCGCTCAGCGCGCCGGCCGCGCATCGGCCGGCAGCTGTTGCAGCGGACCGGCCGCCGGCTCCGCGCCAACCGGCAGCAGTTGCTTGCCGCGCGTCTCGGGCAACAGCAGCACCGTGACCATCGCCAGCCCGTAGGCCACCGCCGCATCGATGCCGATCGCGTCGCCGAGCGGCATCGATTGACTCATGTAGCCGACCAGCACCGGAAAGGCCGCCGACGCGATGCGCCCGAAGTTGTAGCAAAAGCCGACGCCGGTGCCGCGCATGTCGGCCGGGTACAGCTCGTTGAAGAGCGCACCCAGGCTGGCAGGAATGCCGGCCGCGAAGAACCCGAGCGGAAAGCCGAGCACCAGCATCGCCGTGTTGCTCAGCGGCAGCATCACGTAGGCCAGCACCGTGACGATGCAGCAGAAAGCGAAGAGCGCCACGTTGCGGCGCCGGCCGATGCGGTCGAGCAGCTGCGCACTCGCCATGCAACCGCACCAGAAGGCGACGATCACGACGGCGAGGTAGCCGCCGGTGTTGAGGACGGACAGGTGGCGCTCCTTGGACAGGAAGGTCGGCAGCCAGGTCATGATCGCGTAGTAGCCACCGTGCGCGCCGGTGCCCAGGATCGCGCCGAGCAGCGTGATCTTCAGGACCCGAGGCTGGAACACCTGGGTCAGCTGCGCCCAGCCGGAGACCGCCGCGCCCTTGGCCGTCACCGGTCGCGGCGGCTCCTTCATCGTACGACGCACGTACAGCACGAGGAAGGCCGGCAGCAGGCCGACGGCGAACATCACGCGCCAGGCGATATCGTGCGGCAGCCAGGAGAAGGCCGCGGCGTACAGCAACACTGCACCGCCCCAGCCGACAGCCCAGGCGCTCTGCACCGCACCCATCGCCTTGCCGCGGTGCTCGCTGCGGATCGTCTCCGCCATCAGCACCGCACCCGCCGCCCACTCGCCGCCGAAGCCGAAACCCTGCAAGGCCTTCAACGCCAGCAGCTGCGGGAAGCTCTGCGCAAAGGCACAGAGGAAAGTGAAGCCGGCGAACCAGAGGATCGTCAGCTGCAGGGTGCGGATGCGGCCGATGCGATCCGACAAGGCGCCGGCGATCCAGCCCCCCAGCGCCGAGGACACCAGGGTCACGCTGCTGATGGCGCCGGCCTGGGTCTTGTCGATGCCGTAGGCGGCGATGATGGCCGGGATCGCCAGCGTGAACATCTGCACGTCCAGCGCGTCGAGCGCCCAGCCGGCGAAGCAGCCCCAGAACGTGTTGCGTTCGATCGGGGTGCCGCGTTTGTACCAAGTGAACATGGTGTCTCCGAAGATTGGCATGACATCTAGTCATATATATGACTAGAGCTCTACTTTAGAATCTCGGACCGGGATGTCATTGGGTACAAACCCTAGGAAGAGCCTCGACGAGGGCCGCTGCTAAAGTCGACTCATCCTCCAGACAACCAGATGAATCAATGACCGCGCTTCCCCTGCGCGACAGGACGGACGACCGTCTTCCCCGCTATCACCAGGTCCGCGACGATCTGGTTCGCCGCATCGCGGCGGGGGAATGGGCGCCCGAGCAGGCGATCGCCACCGAGGGCGAGCTGGCGCAGGCTTACGGCATCTCGGTCGGCACCTTGCGCAAGGCGATCGATCAGCTCGTCGCGGACGGCGTGTTGACACGCGCTCAGGGCAAGGGCACCTTCGTCCGCCGGCCGAGTTTCGATTCCTCGCTGTTTCGCTTCTTTCGTTTCAAGTCGCGCAGCGGCCAGTCGGTCTTGCCGAGCGCGCGCGTGCTGCGCCGCGAGATCGCGAAGCCGGACGAGGCGGTTCGCTCGGTCTTGCAATTGGGTCCGAAGGACAAGGCCATCCACCTCTCGCGCGTGCGGCTGATCGATGCGCAGCCGGTGCTGTCGGAAGACATCTGGTTGCCGCGCGATCGTTTCGAGCCGCTGGCGACGCTTGCATTGGCCGAGTTCGGAGACTTGCTCTATCCGCTCTATGAACGCCTGTGCAAGCAGGTCGTGGCATCGGCGACGGAGACGCTGGTGGTCGAACAGGCGAGCGAGGGGATCGCATCGCTGCTAGGCATTCCGGTCTCCAGCCCGGTGATCCTGGTGCACCGGGTCGCATCGGATTTTGCCGGCCGAGCGGTCGAGTGGCGATGCACGCGCGGCGGCGCGGCCGGGTTTCAGTATCAGGTCGATATCCGCTGACGGGCGGGCTACTCCACCGCCTTGACCATGTCCTCGACCACCTTCTTCGCATCGCCGAAGACCATCATGGTCTTGTCCATGTAGAAGAGCTCGTTGTCC
>Ga0105240_10009097_pt1 | contig 14102 bp, 17 predicted proteins | sample KBSC54metaG_FD_80426 | JGI IMG/M metagenome (GOLD analysis project Ga0105240, IMG submission 80426) | Corn rhizosphere microbial communities from Kellogg Biological Station, Michigan, USA - KBS C5-4 metaG | ecosystem: Host-associated > Plants > Roots > Rhizosphere > Soil | place: Michigan, USA... | reverse complement strand
GGCATCACGCGCTTCGGTTCGGCGCTGATCCCGATGGACGAGACGCTCACCCGCGTGGCGATGGATGTTTCCAACCGCCCCTATCTGATCTGGAAGGTGAGCGTCCCTGCGCCCAAGCTCGGCGAGATGGACACCGAGCTCTTCAAGGAGTGGTTCCAGGCCTTCGCCCAGAACGCCGGCATCACCCTGCATATCGAAAATCTCTACGGCTCGAACAGCCACCACATCGTGGAAAGCTGCTTCAAGGGAACGGCACGCGCGCTGCGCGAAGCCGTTACCCCCGATGAACGCCTCGAAGGCGGAGTCGCCTCGACCAAGGGCACGCTGAGCGACGGCTGAATAGCCGCCTTGCAGACCTTTTACTTGACCGGCGCGGCTCACACTGCCAAGTTTTTGGCATCTATGCGGGGACGGTGAATGAATCGGTTTGCTGTGCTTGTTCTAGCTTTCGCAAGTTTCTTGACAGCGCCGTCCTTTGCGGGTGACGCGGCGTTCAATCCGAAGCCATGGCTCGAAGACCTCGCACAGACGCGCGAAGTGTTTTCGACCAAATACGCCAATCTCGAATGGGCGGTGTTCGACCGCGAAGCAAATCTGCCGGCGCTGTTCGCCGACACGCAAAAGCGTCTTGAAGCCGCACAGGGCGAAACCGACGCGCGCGCGGCATTTGACAGACTGGCGCACAGGCTGGGCGATGGCCACGTCGTCTTTCGCTGGCCATCGTCCGGCGCTTCACACGGCGATGCGGCTGCGCCATTGCCATGTACAGATTACAGCGCGTCCATGGTCAGCATGCCGATGGCGGCGCGGCTGCCCGGCTATGAGCCAATTCACGCAGAACATTCCGATCTCTTTCCAATCGGGATTGTGCATATGGGAACGCATGCAATCGGGGTCATCCGCATCGGGCTTTTCACGGCACAGGGTTACCCTGAACTGTGCAAGTCCGCGATTGCGACGCTGAACATACCCTCGGCTGAGCCATGCGACGACCGCTGCAGCCAGGCGATCGACGATGAGACGGGCAAGGAATTCAACGATGCCTTCATCGCGCAGCTTGAGGCATTGATTGCGGCAAAGCCCGACACTCTGTTGGTCGATATCACGCGCAATGGCGGCGGCAGCGAATGGGCCGAGGCGGTGGCGCGCATGCTGACGGCCACGCGCCTCAAATCCGAGCGGCTGATGTTCGTACGCGGCGAGCATTGGGTGAAGCACTTTGCCGATCTGGAGAGCGATCTTCGCAAAGCGGCGAAAACGGCGTCGTCAAAAGATCGCGCACAATTGTTGGTTTGGGCGCGGAAAGCCGCCGCAAAAAAGCGGATCGCGGCAACGCCATGTGGTTCTGCGCCGCTTTGGGAGGGCAAAAAACCGGCGTGCTCGTGGCTGGGCGAAGGGTTTTCAACGACCGGATTTCTCGATTCCGCCGATCCGGATTCGCTCCGCGGCAAGTCCTGGGCGACGGACGCGTTCACGCCGATGGAGTTTTCCTATCGCGAGGGCATCTGGCGCGGACCTTTGATCGTCACGATCGACAACGGCACCGGGTCCGCCGCCGAGGAGTTCGCGGCCACCCTTCAGGACAATCACGCGGCGCTCATCGTCGGCGAGCCGACGGCCGGCGCCGGTTGCGGTCACACCGATGGCGGGACGCCGACGACGCTGAAAAACAGCCATGCGGTTCTGGAAGTTCCGGACTGCGCGCGTTTTCGCGCCGACGGCACCAATGAGGTGCGCGGGATCCGTCCAGATGTGCTCGTGGGATGGCGCGTAACGGACGGGCCCGGGCGGCGCGCCGAGGACTTCGCCAGCGCATTTCCCGGTGTTGTTCAGGCAAGTGAGGTGTTCAGGAACCAAAATCCCTGACGGCCCGTCACAAATTGTGACGCGGGCGTCACTTTTATTGACTGTTCACGCTCGCGTGCCATTATCCGCGCCTCGTCATATCTGCCGGTGGAGTGCGTCATGGTCCAGATCACCAAAGACAATGCCTATGACGCCGTGGCGCCGGACGATTTCCCCGCGATGCTCGAGGTCGAGCGCTATTCGAATCGCAACACCGCCTTCGACAAGATCATCTCAGCGACCCATGACCATTTCTGGGACCCGCTCGACAAGAAATACATCGACTTCGATCAGCCCTTCGATCTGACGGCCAAGACCATCATGCCGATGGGCTTCTTTCCGATCTTTTCGACACGCATCGGCGATGCGATGTCGGAGAAAGAGAAGATCAAATTCGCCAACGAAGCCTCGCGCTGGCAGATCAGCGGCATCCTGCACGGCGAACAGGGCGCGCTCGCGCTGTCGGCTTCACTCTGCCACATCCTCAAAGATCCGGGTGCGCAGGAATACGCCGCCAACCAGACGCGCGAGGAAGCACGCCACGTCACCGCGTTCTCCGCTTACATCAAGGCGCGTTGGGGCACACCCGCGCCGTGCGGCGAGACGCTCAAGAACATGCTGACCGAGATCGTCGCGGCGCCGGAGGTCTACAAGAAGATCGTCGGCATGCAGATGCTGGTCGAAGGCCTCGCGATGGGCGCGTTCGCGACGCTGTATCAAAAATCGCAGGACCCGCTGCTGGTGAAACTCTGCCAGCTGGTGATGACGGACGAAGCCTTCCACCACAAATTCGGAAAGATCTGGGCCGATCGCACGATCCCGAAGCTCTCGCCCGAAGAGCACAACATCGTCGAGGACTGGGCGGCGCAGTGCTTCCAGACCCTGCTGTTCAATCTCGTCAATTCCGAGCAGATGCAGACTGTCTATGCCAGTGTCGGCATCGACTGGCAGGACGCGCGTGCCGCGATCATGGAAGCCTATACCGACGACGACCGCCGCGAGAGCATGAAGCAATCGACCAACATCTTCCGCGTGCTCATTAAGACCCTGCTCAACGCCGGCATCATCACCGACCGCACGCGCGCCTTCTACGCGATGTATGTCGACATGAACGAACTGAAGGGCGAAGGCGAACGCATGGTCGGCGACGACATCGCCGAAGAAGGCATCCAGTACCTGCAGAGCATCAACTTCACCGGCCGCAGCGGCGCGCTTCTCGCGGCTGAATAAATCTGCGAACTCCGCGTGCCCGACTGTCGCATGTGGCGAGTGCGCGTTTCCTTCGCGGTTAAATTGACAGCCCGCGCACAGCACCATATCGTCACCTTCTCTCGGGGGAGGGGTGAGTGTTTTCCAAAAGTCTGTTGCTCGCGTGCGCGCTGGTTCTTTGTGGCTGTGCGGCGCGTCAGGTTACGCCGATTGCCATGTCGCAACCCGGCGACGATGCGCTCACCTGCGATCAGCTAGGCGCGCAGATGGCGGCGAACGGCGTGTCCGAAGCCGACTACAGAAAACAGGACAAGCAGGTCGAGAACGGGAACATCGCCAAGGGCATCGGCAGCGCCGCGCCCTTCGTCGGTCCGATCATCGCCGGCAGCACAGATCTCTCCAACGAAGAGCAAGTGAAGGCACGTTCGCTTGCCGACCGCAACGAACAACTCAAATACCTGGCGAAACAGAAGGGATGCACGAAGTGAACAGAAATATTGTAACGGCCGCCAAAGCCGCCATGGCCATGGGGCTTCTGGTGGGACTGAACGCGTGCGCCTCGTCGGCGGATCCGCATGCGATGGCACTCTCCACGCCCGCGACACCGGACGCGAAACCGTTCCCGCCACCGCTGATGCACGCGATGTGCGTGCGCTCGGTCACCGGCGGCGAAGAGACAAACCCGATGTGGGTGTCGAAGGTCGATAACAACGGATTCAAGTCCGCGTTGGTCACCTCGCTTGACAGTGCCAGCCTTCTTTCCGCGGCCGACGCCACCACCTGCCCTTTCCCGATTGACGTCAATCTGCTCGGCCTGTCGCAGCCGTCCATGGGCTTCGACATGACCGTGACCTCACATGTGAACTACAAGGTCTTCGACGCAGGCGGTTCGCCGTTTCTTCTGGCAACCATCGATGCGCCCTACACCGCCAAGATGAGCGAGGCTTTCGCAGGCGTTGAGCGCCTGAAGAAAGCGAACGAAGGATCGATCCGGACAAGCATCCAGCAATTCTTCGACAAGCTGCGGGATTCCAATCCGAAATAAGATCGCCCGGCATTCACCTATCGCAAAATCGGGAACCCCGGCATGCAAATGCCGGGGTTTTTGTTTGGCGCGCACAGGCGTAACAAGACTACGCATGGGCAAGAACACATCCTCTCGATCTGCGATCCGCGCCGAACTCGAAGCCGCCGAGGCGCGCGGTGTTGCGATGTTCGATGCCATCGAGCGCGCCGATTTTCTCAAGCCCGGCCGTCTGGAAACGGATATCGACAATGACATCCGCATGCTCGCAGAGCGCGACTTCGGCGTGACCGTGAACTGGCACAAACGCATCGTCCGCACTGGACCGAACACGATCCGCACGTTCCACGAAAAGCCGGACGTGCGCATGATCGAGCCCGAAGATACGGTCTATCTCGACCTCGGTCCCGTGTTTGAAGACTGGGAGGCCGATCTCGGACGGTCCTATGCGCTCGGCAACGATCCGGAAAAGAAACGCCTTATCGCCGATCTGCCACGCCTGTTCGAAGTCGTGAAGGCGCACTACGACGCGACACCCGATATCACCGGTGCAGAACTCTACGCGTTCGCACAGCGCGCTGCCGACGATGCTGGTTGGGTTTTCGGCGGCAAGATCGCAGGCCATACCATCGGTCCGTTCCCCCATGTGCAGTTGATTCCGGGCGAACCCGACCTGCAACGAATCGCGCCGGCGAACCCGCAGCGCATGCGCGATCCCGCCGACAATGGCGAGGAACGCCATTGGATTCTCGAAATCCATCTTGTCGACAGGGCGCGGACCTTCGGCGGTTTTTACGAGCGGCTGCTCTGACGATTTGATTTTCTGTTCTTCAAATGTTCCAATGTCACGATGTTTGGAACAGCCGCCGATGTCGCGCGCGGGGTGAGCCGCCTGCTGATGCAGGAGGGCTTCTCGCCGATCCTGGAATTCACCCTTGCCAATGGACGAAGGCTCGACGTCGCAGCCCTTGGCGCCGACGGCGCGATGCTGGGCGTGGAGATCAAGGTCAGCGTCGCCGATCTCAAGGGCGATCAGAAATGGCCGGAATATCTTGAGTTCTGCGAGCTGTTCTATTTCGCGATCCCGCCGGATTTCCCCGACCATCACGTGCCGGATGGCACGGGATTGATCGTCGCCGACCGTTATGGTGGCGCCATCGTGCGCCCGTCGCAGCGCGCCGTTCTGCACGCGAGCCGACGCAAAGCCGTGACCCTGAGCTTCGCCAGGGTTGCCGCCGAACGGCTGGCCATGACGCTTGAACTGGCGAGCGATCCGGCGCGCGTGTTGGGAGACATTCCGCAATGAAAAAGCCGGCGAAGAAATCCGCGAAAGGCGTGACCGCCGCTGAACTGAAGAAAATCGCGCTGTCATTTCCGGAAGCCAACGAAAAACCGTCCTATGGCAAGCCCAGCTATTTCATCGCCAAGAAATTCTTCACGCGCCTGCGCAAGGAGGACAATTCTCTGGTCGTCGTCGTGGACGGCATGGACCAGCGCGACATGATGCTGGAGCTCGATCCCGCGACCTATCACATCACCGATCACTACAAGGATTATCCGGCGGTCCTCGTCCGCATGGAACGCATCACGCCGGACGAACTGCGCACCATGCTCGAACGCCGCTGGCGCAAGATCGCACCAAAGAAATTGCTGAAGGACGTGGAGATACAGCCCAACTTGTCATCCCCGGCGAGCGCGCGTCATGGACGCGCGCGAGGGAAGGGGACCCAGGTGTCGAAACGGGTGTCTCCCTTAAAGACGAAGAAATAACGAAGTGTTCGGGATTGTAGTGAAGGCGAGGCCTGGGTCCCCTTCCCTTCGCAATCCTTCGGATTGCTCAGCCGGGGATGACAAGCACTGCTTAGCGCGGACTTCTCTTCGCCAGGATGCGCTGCAGCGTACGCCTGTGCATGTTGAGGCGGCGGGCCGTTTCCGACACGTTATGGCCGCAGAGTTCGTAGACGCGCTGGATGTGTTCCCAGCGCACGCGATCCGCCGACATCGGATTTTCCGGCGGCTTGGGCTTCGAGCCCGGCTGCGCCAGCAGCGCGGCGAGAATGTCGTCGGCATCGGCAGGCTTGGGCAGATAGTCGATGGCGCCGTATTTTACCGCAGCCACCGCCGTCGCGATATTGCCGAACCCCGTCAGCACCACGACGCGCGAATCCGGACGCACCGCATGCAGCGTCTCCAGAACATCGAGTCCGTTGCCGTCTTCGAGCTTCAGATCGACCACGGCATAGGCCGGCGGCGTTTCCTTCGCTTTCGCTTTCCCTTCGGCGACGCTTTCGGCGATGGCGACGGTGAAGCCGCGCGCTTCCATCGCGCGCGCCAGACGCTCGCGCAGCGGACGATCATCTTCGACGATCAGGAGGGTCTTGTCTTCGGGGGGGCTCATGGCCGGGGTCTTTACCCCCGGGGAGCCCCCGGTTCAATCCTCTTGGGCAGGGGTCGGCGGGCTTTCGCCGTCGATCACGCCCCGCGGCCAGAACACATTCACGCGCGCCCCGCCGCCCGGCAGATTGACCGCTTTGACGGTGCCGCCGGTCTGTTCGAGCAGTGTTTTGGCGATGAAAAAGCCCAGACCCATGCCTTCGTGCTGGCCGAGTTCTGCGCTGGGGCCGAGTTCGCTTTCACCCAGCGCGTGATGGCTCGGCCGTGACGTAATATAGGGCTCACCGATGCGCTCGAAGATCTCGGGCGCGAAGCCGGGACCGTCGTCCTCGACCGAGACACGCAATTGCTGCGCGTCGAAATCCGCCTGAATCCGCACCCGCGAGCGCGCGAAATCGGCTGCGTTCTCGATGATGTTGCCGAGACCGTGCAGAACCGCCGGCGCGCGCCAGACCTGCGGCTGCGCTTCGCCCCTGGTATTTATCTCGATGCTGATCTCGACATCCTCGCCGCGATACGGATCGGCGATGTCGTCGAGCAGTGCGCCCAATGGCAGGCGCGCCGTAGCACCGAGCAGCGCTTCTTCCGGATTGGCGAGGCGCGCGAGGATGGCGCGGCAACGTTCCGCCTGCGCGCGCAGAAGACGCACATCTTCGATCTCGGCGGAATTCTCCGGCAACGCGCGTTCCAGTTCGCGCGCTACCACGGCGATGGTGCCGAGCGGCGTGCCGAGTTCGTGTGCCGCCGCCGTCGCCAGGGCGCCAAGAGAACTCAGACGGTGTTCGCGTGCCAGCGCGAGCTGCGTTGCCGCGAGACCGGCCGACATGCGCGCGCTTTCACTGGCGATGCGCCAGGCATAGATCGACGTGAACCCGATGCCGATCACCAGCGAGGCCCAGATGCCGGCCTGATAGAGCAGCGGCAGATCGAGCGTCTGACCCGACTCCCACGGCAGCGGATTGTGCACGACGGAGATCACCGACACCGACACCAGCGCGAGACCACCGAGGATCAGCGTGTTGCCGAGGTTGAGCGTCGCCGCCGCGATCACCACGGGCGCGAGGAACATCAGCGCGAACGGATTGGCGATACCGCCGGTGAGATAAAGAAGCGCCGCCAGCTGCAGCACGTCGAAGGCGAGATAGACCGTCGCCTCGCGGTTGGTGAGACGATGGCTTGGCGGATAGCGGAAGGTGAGGCTCACATTCAGCGCGATGCTGACACCGATGGCGACACCGCAGGCGACGATCGGAAGATGATAGCTGAACGCGAAGAACACGATGAACAGCGCCGCCGCCTGTCCGCCGATCGCGAGCCAGCGCAGATTGCACAGCGTGCGCAACCGCACGCGGCCGCGCGCCGCCGAGGCGGGCAAAAGCCGGATCGATGCCGGTGCGTTCGTTGCCTGCTCCACCGCCATGCGCCGGTTCGCCGCTTTCCCTTGGGTCGGCGGGATACTATCAATCGGCGGCGACAAAGAAACCGCGCCCATGATCCGCACGCCGCAAGCCTTTATTCCCTACATCGCGCTCATCGCCGCGGTGATGGCAGGTGCGCTCTGGCATGCGGGCGATCAGGTTGGTGGTTTGGGCCGCGCGGTTCAGAGCGGCACAGCACAGATCGGCGGCCCGTTCATGCTCGTGGATCAGGATGGAAAGGCGCGCACCGACGCGGACTTTCACGGCCGCTTTCTCCTGATTTATTTCGGCTACAGCTTCTGTCCCGATGTCTGCCCGACGACGCTGGCAGAGATGGGCGCCGCGCTCGACAAGCTTGGGCCGAAACGAAGCCGCGTCGTCCCGCTCTTCATCACCATCGATCCCGAGCGCGACACGCCGAAGATCCTGCACGATTACATGAAAAGCTTCGGCCCCAATTTCATTGGGTTGACCGGAAACGCCAAAGCCATCGCACAGGTCGCGCGGGAATATCACGTCTATATCAAGAAGCAGCCGCTGAAAGGCGGTGGCTACGGCATGGACCATTCCGGCGTGATCTATCTGATGGGACCGGACGGAAAATTCGTCACCTATTACGAAGACGCGATCGGGCCGGACGCCATGGCGGCGGACTTGCGCCCGCGGCTGTAGCGCGCCAGCTGTCCGCGTGAAAGCAATCCGCGCATCCGCGGCCGTGCGGCTGCTTGCCGGAAAAATAAACTTATGATTGAATGCTCTCGCAGCTTGAGAGGAGAGTCTCCATGGTTGTTGTCATCAGGATCTTCGCCTGTGTGCTGCTTATTATTCTTGGCGTACTGATCGTCTTCCCCGTCCCAGAACCGATTTGCATCGTTTGCGGCGGGCCTATCTCGATGATCGATTATCTCCTTGGCGGCCTTGCCATTATTACGGGACTGGCCGGTTTGGGAATCCAATACAATTCAAGGGCTGTCGAATAGCGTGACTCAGATTCCCGGCGGCGGCAGGCCAGCGAGCGCCGCCGCCGCGATCAGCGTGTTGCGCATCAGGCAGACGATGGTCATCGCGCCGACGCCGCCCGGCACCGGCGTGATCGCGCCGGCGACCTTCGCTGCTTCGTCATAAGCCACATCGCCGACGATCTTGTGCTTTCCGCCGCCCGCATCGACGCGGTTGATGCCGACATCGATCACGGTCGCGCCGGGCTTCACCCAATCGCCGCGCACGAATTCCGGCTTGCCGATGGCGGCGACGAGAATGTCGGCGCGGCGCGCAACAGCAGGAAGATCGCGCGTGCGCGAATGCGCCATCGTCACCGTCGCATTCGCGGCGAGCAGCAATTGTGCCGCGGGCTTGCCGAACAGCAGCGAGCGACCGATGACGAGCGCGTCCATGCCGGCGATGTCGCCGATATATTCCTGGAGCAGCATCATCACGCCGGCCGGCGTGCACGAGACCAGATGCGCGCGGCCGCTGAGCAGCAGCCCTGCATTGGTCGGCGTCAGCGCATCGACGTCTTTCGCGGGATCGAGCATGTCGAGCACCGCAGCCTCGCGCACCTGCTTGGGAAGCGGCATCTGCACCAGAATACCGTGCACGCTCCTGTCGTCGTTGAGCGCCTTCACCTGCGCGAGCACATCGGCTTCGCTGGCGCTGTCCGGCAGATGGTGATGCACCGATTTGAAACCGATCGCCTCTGCCGTCTTGTTCTTGTTGCGGATATAGACTTCGCTCGCCGGATCGTTGCCGACGAGAACGGTCGCGAGACCCGGCGTGATTCCGTGATCGCGCTTCAACGCTGCGGTCTCGGCCTCAATCTGTCCGCGCAGCTTTGCTGCGAACGCCTTGCCGTCGATCACTTTCGCGCTCATTCACGCCTCTCCGAACTGTTCCAGCCGCACCGCGATGCGCGCTGTATCGCCTGTGACCGCGATGGTTTTCAAGCGCGATGTCTCGCCGCTCACAAGCGCAAACGCGGATTTCGCGATGTCCAACTCTTTGGCGAGAAGCGCAAGCAGGGCCGCATTCGCTTTCCCGTCTTCCGGGGCCACACGCACGCGCGCTTTCAGGTGGGACCGCCCATCGACGCCCTGCGACCACCCCTCGATGGCGTCGCGTCCGCCTTTCGGCGTCAGACGAACCTGGAATTGCACGCGATCCCGCAGAAGGCGGAAACGCTCCGCCATTCCTTAGTTGATCCCGGCGTTGATCGCGGCCCAGATGACGAGACGCTGCAGGAACCACAGCGCGATCAGGACGATCAGCGGCGAAAGGTCGAGACCGCCGATCGGCGGCACGATGCGGCGGATCTGCCGGAACACCGGCTCGGTCAGCGCATCGAGCGCGCGCAGGATCGCTCGCACGATCTCGTTGCGCGCGTTGATCACATTGAACACCACCAGCCAGCTCGCGATCACCGCCGCGATGACGACCCACTGATAGATGTCGAGCAAATAGAGGATCAACGCGATGAAGGGGTTTGCGAACATGGAGTCGTTCCGGAGCGGTACCAGACGTATCTAGGGCGCGGAACTCGATACGGCAAGCGAAGGGGACGAAGGCTGGCTTTCCGAGCCGTAGCTCGTGGCAACCGGCCCGCCTTCGCCCTAACGGGCTTCGGCGCGGCAGCCTTCTCTCACTTCGCGAGCGAAGGCTGGTGGAGCTGAGCGGAATCGAACCGCTGGCCTCCTCATTGCGAACGAGGCGCTCTCCCAACTGAGCTACAGCCCCTAACCAGGGTTTGGGCCATCCGGCGGCCCGAGGGAGGCGGTATGTAGGTAACGCCGCTCTGCCCTGTCAACCCGGCTTCGCCCTCGGGCCACGCCGGGCAAGGCCCGCTTTACTTTCCAGTATACGCCACGCGCCAGATGGCTTTTCCGGCGTCGTCGGAGATCAGCAGGCTGCCGTCCTTGGCGACGAGGAGACCGACCGGGCGGCCCCAGACTTTGGCCGGGCTCGATGAGCCGTCCCAGAAGCCGGTGACGAAGTCGAAATATTCGCCTGTCGGGCGGCCATTGGCGAACTTCACGCGCACGACCTTGTAGCCGGTCGGCTTTCCCGAATTCCACGAGCCGTGCAGCGACACGAATGCGTCACCGCTGAAGTCGGCGGGAAACTGCTTGCCGTCATAGAACGCGATGCCGAGCGGCGCGGAATGCGCCTGGAATAGAACGTCGGCCACTTTTGTCTTGGCGACGAGATCCGGACGCTTCGATCCGTACGTCGGATCGGCGTGTGGACCCGAATAGGCATAGGGCCAGCCGTAGAAATCGCCCTGGACCGCGCGCGTGAAATAATCCGGCACGAGACCGTCGCCGTAACCATCGCGCTCATTGACGGTGATGTAGAGCTCGTTGGTGCCCGGCTTCAGCACAAGACCAACCGGATTGCGCGTACCGCTGACGAATGTCGACAGATGACCGTTTGCATCGACCTTCTGCACCGTCGCGCGCGGCGGATTCTCTTCATCGACATTGCTCATGCTGCCGATAGCGACATAGAGCGTGTTGTTCTGATCGAACGCGATGTCGCGCGAGAAATGTCCGCCGAGCGGACCGAAACCGTCCTTGGTGATGCGCGTGCGCGCCCCGCTTTCATGCAGCGCGCCGTCCTTGTAGCCGAGCTTCCACACCGCGATCAGATCGCAGACGTAAAGCGCACCGTTGTGGAAGGCGAGACCGTGCGGTTTGTTGAACCTGCCGCTCGCGAACACGGACGGCTTGCCATTGTGCAGGATTGTGACCTTGCCGGCATCCGGCTCCGACAGAAAAACGTCGCCATTCGGCGCCAGCGCCATGAAACGGGGATGCGTCAGCCCCGACGCGACCAGCGAGATGGAAAAGCCTTTGGGGACCTGCGGCAGCGTGCCTTTCGGGCGCGGCACGATCTGGGACGAATTCTCCACGGCCGGTGTCGCGAAGGGTTTGGGCAGATCGGAAGGTTTGACGTGGAACGGCGTGCCCGGCGCCTCGGCCAATGCTCCAAATGACACCAGTGCGAAAACCCCAACCAACCCTGTCGAAACCCGCATACGCCGCTCCTTTAAACCTTCGGTAACCAACGCTTTACCCTGTTGGCTTAGACCTAGCACAACGCCGGAGCCGAACCATGCGATCCAGCCTTCGCGCCGTCCTTCTCGCAGCCCTCGTGCTGAGCGTTCTGCCCGCACGCGCCGATGACGACAAGAAGGGTAGCGAGCACAAGGTCACGCAGTCGAAATCCTACATGATGGTCGATCCGATCTACGCCACGATCGTGTCGGGCGAGCATCCGGTCGGGATGCTGATGATCGGCGTCGGTATCGATATACCCAACGAGAAGCTGCGCGGTGAAGCTGAGCATGCGCTGCCGGTGATCCGCGACGGCTTTGTGCGCAATCTTGCGGCCTACGCCGCAACGCAGGTTCGTATCTGGAAGCAGCCCGATGTCGCCGTCATCGCCGACCGCCTTCAGGGCGTCACCGATCGCGCGCTTGGCCGCAAAGGCGCGCGCGTGTTGCTGGCGCAAGTGGCGATGCGGCTCACGCATTAGACCTCCATTCCTCGCCCTTCGACAGGCCCAGGGTGAGGTTGGCCAATCTCCTTCATCCTGAGCTTGTCGAAGGATGAAAGCCGCGATGCCCGGTTTCGTCACATCGCCGAAATTCCACCGTCGACTTTCAATTCCGCGCCGGTGACGAATTTGGATTCGTCGGAGGCGAGATAGAGCACGGCATAGGCGATATCGTCCGGCTCGCCGATCTTTCCGAGCGGCACCTGACGCGCGAGCTTCGCATACGCTTCTTCCTTGCCGTAGCGCGCGACCAGACCGTCGAGGATCGGCGTCGCGATGAACACCGGATGCACGGAGTTGGAGCGGATGTTCAGCCCCTTCTTCGCGCAATAGAGCGCGACCGATTTCGACAGATGGCGCACGCCGGCCTTCGCCGAATTGTACGCAGCCATGTTGTGACCGGCGATGATGCCGGAGATCGATGAGATGTTGACGATGGAGCCGCCGAGCCCGTCGGCCTTCGCCGTCCTGCCGATCAGCGCGACCGCGTGCTTGCATCCCAGGAACACGCCGTCGAGATCGATGGCATGGACGCGCCGCCATTCCTCCAGCGTGATCTGCTCAAGATCCTTGGTGAGACCGATGCCCGCATTGTTGACGAGAATATGCAGGCCGCCGAACGCCTTGTCGGTCTCGGCCAAAACGCGCACCCAATCGTCTTCGCTGGTGACATCGTGCCTGAGCGCGATGGCCGCGTCCTTGCGGGTTTCGTTGATGGACGCTGCGACCTTCTTGGCGCCCTCAATGTTCACATCTGTGATCGCGACGCGGGCGCCTTCTCGCGCCAGCATCCGCGCCGCCGCCTCGCCCAGCCCCTGCGCACCACCCGTGACCAACGCGATCTTTCCCTCAACCCGTCCCGACATCTGGATGCTCCTTATTGCAAACCCACTAGATCATGATTTTCGTTTTCACGGCGTCGCGGATTTTGGCGCGCTTTACTTCTATTCGTCATGGCCGCCCTTGAGGCGGCCATCCTTGTCTCACGCGGAGTCGCGGAGAAGATTGCGCTCCGCGTCTCCGCGTCTCCGCGTGCAACGTTTCTCTGGATGGCCGGGTCAAGCCCGGCCATGACGAAGAGGTAATGAGCCTCATCGCCCGGTGAACTTTGGATCGCGCTTTTCGAGGAACGCCTTGATCGCTTCCTTGTAGTCCTCGCTCGTGGTCGCGAGCGCGTATTGGTCGGCGTCCATGTAAGTCGTCGCGTGATGCAGCGCGTTCGCCGCCGCGTTCACCGCTTGCTTTGACATGCGCACGGCGTTGGGTGGGAGCTTCGCGATCTTGTCCGCCCAGCGATGCGCGGCTTTCAGCGTGTCGCCGGCGACAACCACTTCATCAGCCAATCCCCATGCGAGCGCCTGATCGGCCTCAACCTTGTCGCCGAAGATCACGAACTGCTTGGCGCGCGAGGGGCCGATCAGCGACACCAGGCGCGGCACGGAATGCCAGCTCATGTTCATGCCGAGCGGAACTTCAGGAAGCCGCATGTGCGAGCCCTTCGCCATGATGCGGAAATCGCATGAGGTCGCGAGCGCGGCACCGCCGCCGATGCAGTATTTCTCGATGGCACAGATTGTGACCTGCTCCACCCGCTCCCACGCCTCGCACAACTCCGGCCCGATGCGCACCATCTGACGGCGTTCGAGCAATCCGTTGGCGCG
>Ga0105240_10009096_pt1 | contig 14103 bp, 13 predicted proteins | sample KBSC54metaG_FD_80426 | JGI IMG/M metagenome (GOLD analysis project Ga0105240, IMG submission 80426) | Corn rhizosphere microbial communities from Kellogg Biological Station, Michigan, USA - KBS C5-4 metaG | ecosystem: Host-associated > Plants > Roots > Rhizosphere > Soil | place: Michigan, USA... | reverse complement strand
GTGTGCAGTAAAAAAATTTTCTGAAGATACCTGGATGTAATGCCATAACGGGAAGCTACGTTGCTGATATTGTCAAAAAAATCTACTTTTTTTAGATCACTCATTACAGACTGAACAAGCTTTACTTTATCAAGCTTCCTTTCAAATAGAGACAGCCTTTTTAGCAAAAAGATCTCGACCAAGGCAATTCGTTGACCGGTAGATCCGGCGTCCACCAGGTTTTTATGGAGTTCCTGCACTGACTGCCCTATAACGCTCGTAAGGTCAGTAACGCTGTCGTTAAATAAACTAATATCTTCATTCAGAAATGCTGAGACAGCATGAGGGTAAAAGCGTATGCCAAACATCCGGTTTTTCCCTGGGGTTCTGAAAACCAAAGGCTTAATGATTTGTCCCCATAGTTCAACACCAGGTGTTGAGACAAACTGATCATTTATTTTGGTTTCCCATTGTACACCTTCCAGGTTAAACATTATTTCAACGCAGCCGGTGGCAAAAGCCTTGTCTTCTGTTACTATATCAGAACCGGATGCATATACATAATAACACTTTATGTATTTAGATAATGCGTCAGAAGGTTTATATTCTTGGTATTGCAAAATATGACCTGTAATTACTTGTAAAACAAAGTTATGTCATGGCAACTATATCAAATTGTATATTTCGGAACTATTTTGGGGTTCAATTTATGCATCCGGAATCACAGGCTCTACCAACTTTTGCAGCTTATCTAATGATTCCTGCCATCCCAAATAACACATTTCCGCAGGAATAACGGCCGGTATTCCTTCCTGTGTTATTTTTAGTTCTGTGCCGCATAAAACTTGCTTTAGCCAAACGCAAATAGTCATTTCGCCAGGTAAATTCGGGTTATCAAATTTATCTGTGTATTTCAGAAACTCGTTAGGTTTTATCTCTACGTATTCCCCTCCAAAGGAATGGCTGCTACCGGTAGAGAAATTAGTAAAAGACATTTTGTGCTCGCCGCCTTTTTTAAAATCCAGTTTGTGAACTGTGCATAAAAAACCATAAGGAGGTAACCACGATGCTATTGCATTAGGTTCGGAAAATGCCCGGAAAACCTTTTCGGGAGACGCCTTGAACACCCTGTGTAATGATACGCTGTTGTTTGACATATAATTTGTTTTAAATGTTTAAGATGATTTTTTGGCTATTGTTTCGTTTACTATGCAAAGATTGCTCATAAAATCAATTTTTTAAGGGTGTATATGCGACATTTAAAGGGTAGATCCTGCCACTAATTGGTTTTTCAGCACCCTTGCGAAAAAGATCGCCTGATTGCCGTAAATTTAGGGCGCCATGAAACGCCTGCTACTGACTATTATTTCCACATCGATCCTCCTGCTGTTGCTGGCTTTTAGTAATTATAGGAACTGGTTCCTGGATAAGCCCCTGGATTACTGGTACAGCTTCTGCACGGAAGTGCGCCACCCCGCCAGCCTGGAAGAGGTCCGGAGGATACGGTATGGACTCCCCTACACCCTCAGCAAGAAAATACAGGAGGCCGTAAAAGCCGGCCATCTGCATGACCCCGTCTTTCTCTTCGAACCCAACAGTTTTTACCACGACTCACTTCACATAGACCTTCACATGCCCGAACCGGCTGTATTTTACTATTTCACGGGCTTGCAGGGCGTATGGATGAATTCCCCCACCGTGCAAAAGGCCAATTACCTGGTGATGATCCGGAAGGGAGAGATGAAAATAGAGCACATCCGGACACCCCGGCAACTGCAGGAGATACTTACCCGTTACAGATCGTTCACCCCTATATTATAGTCCTGCATGGCGCTGACCCTACTTATCATTTGTCATTTTTTCACGGGATACGGGCTGCTTAGACTCCTGCGTATCGCCCATAAGCCGCTGGTCCTCCTTCCGCTGGCATTTTTGTCGGGCATCGCGGTGGACTCCTTCCTCCCCTTCCTGCTGCAGTTGTGTCACTGCCCGCTATATCCCGCCACGGTGTTCGGCTCGCTGGGACTGGTGGTTCTCCTGCTGAACATAGGCGGGCTGCGCTTGATCCCGGCGGGCGGGAGAACCAGGCGCCAGTCACTGACGCTGAAAAGCGTCCTATCGCCTATACGCATCCGCAGTTATGAATACCCCTCCCTCCTTCTACTCTCCTTTCTCGTCTTTGTCAGTGTGTGGAGATGCTATTACCTGCCCCCTACCTCCCGGGATGCGCTGTCGGGACCGGAAGCCATTGCGGAATACGCCGTCCGGGAACATACGATCGTGAACTCTTTTTTTACCGTCGACCTTTCTACAACCAACAACCATTTCAAGTCTCCTTTCCTCATAAGCCTGCAGGTGATCTATAAAATGGCGGGGCTCCCTTTCGGACAGGTATGGCTGAGCATCATCTTTGTGAGTTTTACATGGCTGCTTTATCAGCTGCTGAAGCTGACGCTGCATCCCATCCTGGCGGGATTGCTCCTGCTGCTGATGACCATGGCGCCAGAGCTGTATGCCTACTCGTTCATGATCCTGTATGATTACAGCAATATGGTCTTCTTCTTCCTGGGGGTATATTTTCTTTTTCGAAGTGATGGGACGGGCGGACCGCCAGACGGTCTTCGGGCGCCTGCATCGGGTGACGCTTCTGCCGGGCGGGACAGCGAGTTTTTTTTCGGGGCTTTCATGATGGGCGTCTCCACTTATATCAGGAGCGAGACCCTGGTGCTGGCAGCATTTTTCCTTCCCCTGATCGTTCGTAAAGACTGGCGGAACAAAACACCGCTGGGTGGAATGGTGCGGCGGGGAGTTCTTTTCCTTCTGCCTTCCCTGGTGGCCTATTTTCTCACCACCTGGCTCTATATTAATTATTATCTGCCTGTGCGGTATGATATTGGCAACCTGGCGAACCCCCATCTCTTCCAGCTGGGCGCGTTGTATCATGTGTATGCGGATATGGTCACGGAACTGGTGACGAGCGCCTGGAGCATACATCTCTGGGGATATTTTATCATCCTGTGGGCGGCTGTAATCCTGGCCGATGTGCTGGTGGGCAGGCGGCTGAGCAGGCCGGCACGGGACTGGCTTTATGCCGTGGGCGTCGTCTTCTTCGGATTGGGCCTGCTTAGCCATATTTTCCCTCTGATGGAAGTTGCCTTGACCATTAAGCGGGGATTCTTCAAGATACTTCCATCGATGCTGTTCTGCCTGGCCAATAGCCAGCTGCTGATTAAGTTGTCCACGCGGATCTCCCAATGGGAAGAAGGTAGAGACGGCGCTATCACAACCCCCGGATTTTCGGGCGATAAACCCCGTTCTTCCTGGGATAGTGAGCCGCCGGCCCTTTAAGGCTGGGAGATGCTCCCGGTTTAATTTAATCTAATCTCTTTTGAATTATTTCCAGTGATACAGGCAAGAACTGTAAGCGTAAGGCATATAATACAGCTTATAGTTCTGATATCATTTAAAAAATTCCACCTGGCTTCAAATCCAATTCGTTTTGCTGATATGTCGGCTATCGTAGCCGTTTCAGTATTGAACACATCCAGTTCATTGTTCATTGGTACACTAGCACCCATAGTCACACCCATTACACCTACGAAGTAAATAATAGAAGCTGCCAGTAAAAACCAAAAGCTGACTGGCAAAGGTTTTTGATACTGAAGCCAGGTGCTTAGCGGCAACAAAAAGAATGTACCCATAAAGCATATAAAAAACAATGGATTTTGTATTGCCCTGTTTAGTTGCTGAAATGTGGTTATATATTCTTTATCAGATAATAAAGCTAAACCTTTTGTTACTGAAACCGACCAGCAATAAAAAATGCCGGCGGTAAGTCCCATAATAACTGTTGTAATCAGTAGTATCATTTTTCTTCTTTTCATTGTTAGTGATTTGATAATTATTTTTATTTTGAGAAGATCATCTTTGTTTTACTGATTTCAAATATTCTTCTATCAGTTGCACTGCTTCCTGATGAATTACGGTGGTGCCCAGCAAAGGCATCCTGCCTGATTTTAAAAACTTTAAAATTTTATTACCCTTTTTCGGAATTTTTGTTTCGCTTAATGAGTTTTCAAATCCTGGTCTGAAACCAGAAGCAGCACAAAACCCATTTTCATTATGGCAGTGGGCACAGTTAACTTCTAAGTATGCTCTTACCCTTTGCTCAAGCGAATAAGCATTGTTATTCCATGCAGGTAATGTGGCAAACGATGATGGAGTTATTTTATTCGTTATTCCTTTATCACTAAAATATTTTAATTGATTAATCTGAGTGTTATTAACGGGGACGTTAATGTTCAGGTTTTGTACCTTAAACCCAACAGGATTGAGCCGATTGTTTGAATTATGACAAGAGCCGCACTGCTTAACAGAAGGTACTTTATAAGCAATTTCCTTTGAGGTGCCATTTTCATCAAGCCAGCTCACATTCGCCTTCATGCCGCCGGCAGTAAGCACTGCTTCTGTTTGTTCTATGTTCCATACATAGGTGCCGGCCTGCCATTCATTGTTTGCTTTCAGCAGTATTCTTGTTTCTATAATTCGCTTTCCTTTCGTAGTATCTCTTTTGTCATTCCAGTAATAAAAAGTTTTGACAAGTATAGTACCATCAGGAAATTGGGGTAAACCATTATTTGTAATTTCAAGTTTAGTCCCCGCAGGAACTTTTATCAACCTTGATTTTTCTGCATAATCAGTAAATAGCGTAGAGGCTAATTCATATTTTAAAAACTCTTTGGTTGGGGTTAAATCTGATGGGTTGCCCAGATATATATGATATTCTGACAATTTAGGGCGTAGCTCTTCAATTAATTTTTTCGCATTAGGTATATTAATAATAAATGACTGAGCAACAATAGTGATACTAACCGATGCAGCAGCAATTATAATTTTCGACTTCATAGCCTTGTATTTTTGCAAATACAAAACTATTTCCTGTAAGTTTTATAAAATAGAACGATTCCGACAGGTTCTTGCTTCAGAACCCTGTCTGGGGCCCTCACCGCGATGAATTCCTTTACCTTGACAAGCTGAAGACCACCGCGCATGGGGCCGTCCAGTTCGATATTTGTCGTAATTGCCCCCGCTATTTGTCCGTTTTACCCAATTCTATTACCGATATTTTCCTGAGATTTGTATCAAATAAGAACCAATATGGGGAATATAGTATTATTTATGCACGTATCGCTCGATGGCTTTGCTGCCGGTACAAAAGGTGAAATGGATTGGATCCATGTAGATCAGGAGATCTTTGATTTCGGGGCGGAAAGGATCACGAAAACCAATACGGCATTATATGGAAGGGTCACCTTTCAGCTGATGGAAAGCTATTGGCCAACGGCAGCGGAGCAGCCCGGGGCAAGCAAACACGACAGGGAACATGCCGCCTGGTACAAGAGCGCACACAAAGTAGTATTGTCAAATACGTTGAGCCAGGCGACTCTCACGAATACGACGGTGATCGGGAAAGACTATGCTGCTGCCGTTCGAAAATTAAAGAAGGAAACAATAGGAGAAATCCTGTTATTTGGAAGCCCTACCGCAGCGCATGCCCTTCTGGCAGAAAATCTGATCGATGAATACTGGCTTTTCGTCAATCCGATATTGTTGGGGGAAGGAATTCCGGTGTTTAAAGGCATTAAAGAAAAGCAGCCGTTGAAGCTCCTGAAAACGCATGTTTTTAGCTCAGGCGTAGTTTGTCTCCAGCACGAACTGCAGCGTGAAAACTAATCATTCAGCTGCGTACGAGTTCGATGAACAGGATACGTCAATTTATTTTCTGCCATTCGAATTGTTTCTCTTGTACGGCAATCAACTTTGTTGTTTTGCCGTTTTCTTTAATAAACTCAAAAGTGGTTTGGATCCGCCTTACATCCGGAAGCAGGAACTTTGTTTCTGATTGGGCTACCAACAGCATGTTTCGTCCAGTGCCATTCGATAAGTCTGCGTATAAGTTTCCATTTTTCTTATAGATAGTCAGCGTTTGTTTTTTGCCAAGGGTTGGCAGGTAAGTGCCTACATAATTGTCAAGTATGGTGTCAGCCAAAATCACTTCTCTCATCAACTTTTTTCCTAAAGCTACTTGTGAAATGGTCTCATATAACCTGAACCTCCCATCACTAAAGCCTGTTTTATCTTCACCTGATTGCACATTGGTTAATACGGCAACATAGACGTCTTCTTTTGGGAAGTATTTCTCTTCTGCAATAAAACCACTTATCTGCCCTTCATGATGAATGCATTTACTTCCCCCTATGCTATCAATAAACCATCCATAGCCATACCGTGTAAAATTTCCATTCTTGAGTTTAAATGGAGTAAAGGCCTTATCCAGCGTTGCTTTACTTACAAGCTTATATGCCAGCAGAGAATTATTCCATTTATACAGATCGTTAACAGTTGACATTAGATCGCCTGCTGCATATGCTATAGAAACAGATTGATATTCGCAATTTTCGTAAAAACCATTGTCTTTCGTATATCCCCTTACCCGTTTTGATACAATGGTATGTTCGTCGGCATATAGTGTGTTGGTAAGACCTGCCGGAATAATTACATTTTTTCTCATGTAGTCGTGATAGCGTTCGCCTGTTATTTTCTCTATGATCCTGCCCAAAAGTACATAACCTGAATTTGAATAATTATATTTTGAGCCTGGAATGAATTCCAATGGCGCTTTGTCGAAATAATTAATTATCCGCTGTGGGGTAAAATCCTCTCTTTCAATATATGTGTGTGTGGTATCGGCATTGGAATAGTCCATAATACCGGAGGTATGTGTCAGCAAATTTTCTACTGTGATCGTATAACCTTTCGAGGGAAAATAGGGAAGGAATTTTTGTATGCTATCCTGTAAAGAGATCAGCCCTTTTTCAACCAGTTGCAAAATGGCAATAGCCGTAAATTGTTTGGTGACCGAACCAATTTTAAAGACCATATCAGGCTGTAGTGGTACATTCAGCTCAACATCCGCACTGCCATAGGCCTTTTCATAAACTATTTTTCCCTGCTTAGCTATCAGTATCGAAACGCCGGGTTCGTTTGGATTGATTTGCGCACTAATTAAGCTATCAATTTGTTTTTCAGACTCTTTGGTGTCGATAGTTTGTCCAAAACTGTACGTCAGCAGGAAAAATAAAACGGGGATGCATAAAAGGGCTTTTTTCATGAGCAGAAGCATTAGCACTGTGTGATAGTTTATCGTGCTCCTGGTTTAATGGCCCTGCTCAAATAATGTTTTTTAGGTTCGGATCCTTTCAGGAATTGATCAACTCTGTACTTTTGAGAATGCCAAATAAGACGCATCCGCAGAATGCACATATATTGGGCAAAGTGACACACCTATTCTTCAAATCGACACGCTTTTTGCCTTTCTTGACACACTGCACCTTTTTGTAATGGATTTAGATGATTTTTTCGTTATTTCGATGATTACTAACTGACCGTATTCATACCCTGAATTGTTATGAGAAAGATTTCCCTGACCCTTCTTCTATACCTGTGCTTTTTAAGCTATTCCTTCGGACAGTGGAAGTGGCTTAATCCCCAGCCTTCCGGCGACATCGGTCGAAAGGTAGTCTTTACCAATTCCCAAACAGGTTTTATACTCAGTGACGGCGGCCGGTTGCTCAAAACAGCAGACCAGGGCGCCCACTGGCAGATCGCCGGCGATTTTGGCAAAGTTTTATGTATGGATATCGCCGACTCCACCGGCGTCATGGCGGGGAGTAACGGATTGCTGTTTGTCAGTTCCGACAATGGCAACAGCTGGTCTGCATTGAATTCGGGGATCACCGATGTTATTAATCTGGTCAATATTGTCAGCCGGGATACTTTTTTTCTTGCCAGTACTTATAATAATTACTACGGCGCTATCTACGGGACAACTGACAGAGGCAGGACCTTTACAAAGGTCAATGCACAGGCCAATACTAATATCGGGATCAATTGTATGACTTTTATAAATTCAAAGCTGGGTTTTGTGGGAGGGGCCGAGTCCGGCATTCTCAGGACGATGGACGGAGGACAGACCTGGCAGCAAATGCTATCTTCCAATATGATCCCATCCGCCATTTTGGCTATTCAGTTCCTTAATAAGGATACGGGCTATGCCTGCCGGGAATACAACGATGTGCTGGTAACCCATGATGGCGGCGTTTCCTGGTCCGTGGCCAACGCAGGCCAGGGAACCAACACCATCGCCATGCACGATGCGCACGTCGGCTATGCTGCGGGAGAAGATGGCTATATAGCAAAGACTGTCGACGGCGGCGCGACCTGGAACTCTGTGACTGCCCCTGGCCAGTTCAAGGATGGATATGGCATTTATTCACTGGCTTTTCTTTCGGTCGATACAGGATTTGCTGTTGGTCTGTTGGGTCGCATCCTGAAGACCACCAATGGAGGACAGACCTGGGACACCTACTCCCCCACCTATATACCGGTGACTGCCGTATCTTTTCCTTCCGCCGACACCGGCTATATCACTACCTGGAACAATGTGTATAAGACTACGGATAGTGGGATGACCTGGACAATGCTGCCTTTATCGGTGGGCACGGAGTATGCAAGCTCCAGCCGATTTGAGCAGGCGCAGTTCGCCAGCGCGGACACAGGCTTCCTCGTTTCCTCTAACTATACCAGGGTCTTTAACACGGTGGACGGCGGTAAGACATGGACACAGCAGAACCCTACTCCTTATTCTTACGATGTTACCCGCGGGATCAGCTTTTTGGATCAGAAGACGGGATACCTGTCGCTGGAAGAGACAGGCGCCTGCTGCAGCGGCATGATCATCAGAACAAAGGACGGCGGAAAATCGTGGAAGCCTGTATGGGGTTCACAATACAATGGTGAGATGTTCACCGGGATCTTTTATATCGACGAATCGACGGCATTTGCCATTCGGAATTACCAGGTGTACAAAACCATCGACAGCGCCAAAACATGGACTTTGCTTAATCTTACCAACGACTATGTCAACCGGCTGACGGATATCTGGTTCACGGACAAACAGACAGGGTTTGTCGCCAGTGAGGAAGGAACGATCTTCACCACTCATGATGCAGGCGCCACCTGGCAGTCGCAATATCCATTGATAAATAATTATTTGGGTAACGTCCAGATCAACGCGATCCGGTTTTTTAACCCGCAGGTGGGATATATTACTGGCGGAGACAACTCCGGCCCTCTCAACTACGGCTTCATCTTCAAAACCATTGACAGCGGGCGTACCTGGCAGCAGAGCTCCAGCCATGGCGGGAACCTTATTTCCTTCACACCGGATAGTAATGTGCTCGTCGCCGGCTATGGAGGCATGCTGATGAAAAGCCCTGTCGGTACCTGGCAGATCGATTCGGTGACTGCACAGTACGTCGACTATCCCTGTACGCAGCGGCTTTCTGCTTCAGCGGGCGTTTTATTCGGACAGATCGACAGCCTTTCATTTGAAGTCACTTCACCGGACAACAAGGTGCAGTATATCGGTGCGAGCCCGGCATCCGTAAATAATGGCCGGGTCGTCTGCACGGCGCCCTCGGATACGTCGTGGATAGCAGGTGCTGTCTACACTGTCCGTTTCAGGCTCTTTTACAAGGGAGGATGGATCTATAGCGCTCCCACGACCTTTACCACGGCAGGCATACCCAAACCTGTCATTACAGGCACGCCGGACCTTCTCTGGTCCAGCGCTTCCTACGGCAACCAATGGTATCTGAATGGCATGCCGATAACCGGCGCCATCAACAACGGATGGACACCCCACGACACCGGCAGCTACACTGTCCAGGTAACGCAAAACGGATGTACCAGTCTGATGTCCGACCCCTTTAGGGTCACCGGCAGCTGGAAGGTGGATGGACTCACCGTCATTTTGGACTCTGCATGTGTGGAAAGGTTTGCAGCTGTCCTTCAGGCGAACAAAGTAGAGGCGGACAGTCTATCCTTCGAGGTTGCTGCACCCGACTTGACGATTACCAGGTTCCCGGCTACGCCCAATAAGGTCAATAACTCGACACTTACCGTCACGGCCTCCACCAATAAGCTGGCTCCGGACCGGACATATTCCGTTAAACTGAAGCTATGGTACAACGGCACATTCAGGTATAGCAATACCATTACCTTTACGCCACCGGCCTTTCCGGCACCGGTGATTACGGAAAGCGCCGGCCAGCTGTTCTCTTCATTTGCAGCCGGCAACCAGTGGTACCTGGACGGCTCTTCCATTTCCAGCGCTACTGACGCCCGCCTTGTCCCTCAACGTTCCGGTAATTACACCGTGCAATCTACCCAGGGCGCTTGTGTAAGCCCCATGTCCCAACAGGTAAGATTTGCCGCGGGCAATCTGGGTGTTGTCGGTTATCCCAATCCTGTCGGCAACCAGCTAACGCTGCTGAATACGCAGAACAGGACCCTGTCGGTGGAGATCGTGGACATGAACGGCAGTACTTTGTATAAAGCCAAAGTAGAAGTCTATTCGACGACCATACCGACAAGGCAACTGGCACGGGGGCAGTATGTCGTCCACCTGGTCGATATGGTCACTGGCGAAAAGAAAAGCTTTGCGTTTGTCAGGTTATAAATGTTTTTCGCAAGCTTGCATACAGGGTGGTTCAACAGACTGGAAAAGATTTGATGTCAGTTGCTGCAACAACGATAAATGCCATGATCAAAATAAAGCTGTATTCACAGCCCCCGGTTCCAAATTCACCGACAAACCAACCCAATTGGGCATGAATGATGATGATTCCCATCAGCAATAATATGATAAATCCTGTCGAAACCCACCTGACAAAGATGTCACAGATCAACATTATACCTCCAATGATCTCAAATGACGTTATGCCCCATACGATCATTTTGGGCGTGATGAACCAGATCTTATTAAAGGTGCTTTTTGCAAAATCATCGATGCTTCCCCTGGTTGCGATCCTCACGATGGCATGAATGAGGAAAATGACCGCTAACGATATTCTCAATACAATGATGGATAGTTTGGGGGGAATAAACGGAAAAGGGTTCATAATAGATTGTTTAAACTTGTTTGAAGTTAGTATTTGTCCCTTTTCGACATTGTGCGAAAATTATCAAATTCGCAATAATTCCGGCCTTACTTCTATTTGATATTATCGAAGTAAGGCTGAGCTTCTTCCTTGCTTACTTCGGTGAGCTTAGGTTTAGGTGCAAGCGACCATGGCAATTCACAGCGCAGAAAATATTTCTTACCCGATTTGACATCGAGTGTAATGGATGTCTCTTGTTTTCTAACTTTTGCCACGAATGTCGTTTGCCCCTCTTTGGATAAACGAATGATATAGGATGCCTTATTGGCCATTTCGCAGATAGGCACATCGTTCAGACAAAGCGTATAGCTTACGAGACTTTCGGCGAATTTACCCGGTCTGAAAACATACAAGAATGCCGATTTGCTGACGACTGAGTCGAACGCTGCTTTCCGCAATGCCAGCAGGCTGTCGATCTTTGGGTTGGCGGTCACTTTTCTTTTGGCATCGCTTCGCTGCCTGATCCAAAGCGTATCCTTTAAAACGACCGGATTCGAAGTTTTGTCGAGAGTGCTCTGAAAAGTATAGTAGTCGTCGGTAACGCTAAGGATCTGGAAGAGGAACTTGTGGTTCTTTAACAGTTCTTGTGTCTGTTTGGGCTTATCCTCGAATCCGGAATTATATTTTAAAGAATAAATGCAATCGCTCACCCACTCAACATCCCAGATCGTTGTCTCGCGCGTTACCGGATTGAATTCTTTTTGCATTGCACCATTTCGGGTGTAGGTGCGGCTGGCTCCGTCGGCACTGGAGAAAAAGACAAATACGCCGTTTTTCAGGTCGCTGCAGTTTAATGTCTGAGCTGAGGTTAACAGCGGGTTAAATAAAAGACCAAAGAGTGAATAAATAATGATCTTTGAGCTCATTTTATACTGGGTTTACAAATTTTGGATGAAATTACAAATATTTTTGAGCGTTAGCTTCTTAAGGGAAAGAAAGCTAATTTTATCAGAACATAAAAAAATATTATGGCGCCGTTGAGGTTAATAACAAATGATGTAAACAGGAGAATTCGCTATTTTTATTCAAAACCATTTTATACCAACTTCGGATTAATGTTTACGTTGTGTTTTGGCGTGCCGGTTATAGGCTGCCTCGGCAGCATAGGAGGTTGGAGGATATTTATTCCGTTGCTCCTGGTATGGGGCTTGACTTTTTATCTCCTCTTGTCTGTCAAATCCAGAAAGATTAAAAAAGCCAAAGAGGTTTATGAGGCGGGCCGTGAAACAACTATTTATTTCCAGGGTCTTGATTATAATTACAGTGTTCAGGTAAACGGAGCGCCGCAAACGGTGATCCTGCTTCGTATAAATGGCGAAACCATTAAAGTTAAAACGTTTAACCGGCGTGTGATCAAAGCGTTTGAAGCCCCTGTGCAAAAGGCTTATATCATGGATAAATACCCGGATATCATACTTCCTGAAACTCTTTTCACGGTAGATGTAACCAGCAAGCCAACTCCATTGAGATCCATTGATATGTGAAGCAGGCCAGGCAGGCGGTCAGGCGGCAAGAGCTTTCATGAACCACGCAAGATCTTCTCCATTTTCCTGCCCTTTGCCAACTCATCTACCAATTTATCCAAATACCTGACCTTTTGCGTCAAAGGATCTTCAATTTCCTCTACACGGTACCCACAGATTACTCCCGTGATGAGATGCACATTGGGGTTGAGCGAAGCATGCCGGAAGAATGTTTCGAAAGTTGATTTTTCTTTTATTAATTGCTGTAGCTTATTGTTATCAAATCCTGTTAACCATTCTATGACCTGATGCAATTCTTCTTTTGTTCTCCCTTTCTTCTCTACTTTAGCGAGATACAGGGGATAGACCGAGGCAAAGGTCATTTTTGCGATACGCTCATTTTGTGTAGGGGAATTACTCATGATCAAACGATAAATTTTCCGAAAAAAAATGTAACATTTTATTTTCAATTCTTTGGGAAATACGATTGATGTGGTCGCCTTCATAAATTTCAAAAGAATGCCGGATGCCGTATTTGTTTAACTCTTTATCCAGCGTTTTAATACTCCCGGCAATATCCATGTCTTTATCTCCCGCGTCGAAACCGATGGCCCTTAGCTTCCTGATGTTGTAAATATATTGGTCTAAACTATTCAATGGCCGGTTGGCATCCCATTTTTGTAACACCTGTGGTTGTAGCTTTCCATCCTTTACCGGAAGATCAAGATAAAACGGAGGGTTTGTTGGATTGGGCGACCAGGCTGCTGCTGATGCAAAGAGCGCTTTGGTAAAGAAATCGGCTTTTGCAAATTCTTCTTTTGTCTTAATGCTGTCTGTACGTAAGTAAGGTGCCGGTATATTTTCCGCAGATATTGGAGAGGAAATTAAGCAGCAAGGACTTAATAAGTACACCGTTGAAAATACATCGGGATTCTTCTCTCCGATTCGCAATGCGCCATATCCACCCATGGAGTGACCGCATAAACCCCGGCTTTCCTTTTTGCCAATGGTACGGTAATGGCTGTCAACATAGCCAACCAGCTCCCTGGCGACAAAATCTTCCCAATTGCCAGTGGTTACTGAATTGGAATACATGCTTCCCTGAAAAAGTGTATATGCATCAGGGGTAACAACAATCATCTCATGGGCCGGATCCTGCGCAAACACAGTATCTAAAATAGGCGGTAATACCATCCAGTGCTTCTTGTAGCCATAATATTTTGCATCATCATCCGTGTAACCGTGAAGAAAATAAACTACAGGATAATATTTTTTTGGATCGCTATTATAATTGGCGGGCAGATAAATGGAGACATAACGGTCGGAACTGTCACCACTGAGATTGCCTTCCAGCAATTTGCTGTGAATTCTAACCCGCTGGATGGTACCTTTGGAAATTTGTTTTTGCTGTGCAAAGTTTTTTAAGGGGAAAGCGAGGAATATGAAGGACAAAGCAACGGTGAATCGAGTCATGTATTTTTTCATATTATGAATATAACAAACATTCATCGTATTGTTGCAATCGCAAATAAATGAGATGATAGCGCTTAATCCGCAAAAGGTATCAGCCGGGCTGACAGATCGGGATCTTTCATATC
>Ga0105240_10009093_pt1 | contig 14105 bp, 15 predicted proteins | sample KBSC54metaG_FD_80426 | JGI IMG/M metagenome (GOLD analysis project Ga0105240, IMG submission 80426) | Corn rhizosphere microbial communities from Kellogg Biological Station, Michigan, USA - KBS C5-4 metaG | ecosystem: Host-associated > Plants > Roots > Rhizosphere > Soil | place: Michigan, USA... | reverse complement strand
CGAAGCAGGCGATCAGGTCGAGTGTGAAACCGTTCGCCGGCCCGGGCGCGACGCCAAGCAGCCGCGTCAGCCCGGACTCACGCAGAGCCGCCATGCCCTCCCACACGCTGTCGGCCGTATAGCCGCTGCGATCGGGGTTGTGCAGCAGCAGCAGGTCGAAGCGCTCGGCGCCGATCCGCTCCAGGCTACGCTCGGTCGCCATCTGCAGGTAGGCGGCGTGCTCGGCGGCCGGGCGCAGGCGCGGGTCGGTGAAGCGCGGAAAGCCCTTGGCGCCCTCGCGCTCACCCTTGTAGAAGTCATGGCCGACCGCGCCGATCAGGCAGAAGTCCGCGCGCTCGACGCCGGCGATCGCCCGCCCAAGCAGTTCGTCAGCCTCGCCGGCGCCGTAAGCGTCGGCGCTCATCACCGTGTCGATGCCCTCACCGGGACGCAACAGCGCGACCAGACGCTTGTCCTGGAGTGGCTCGCCGAAGTGCATGAAGCGCCCACCGCTCCAGGCGCCCACCGCTGTGTGAGTCGGATCCATCGCGCCTAACTCTAGATGCGCTCGCTCAGCGCAGGGCGGCGAAGCCGGGCGCTGTGCGGGCGCGCAGCGCTGCCTCCAGACGCTCGAGGCCGTTGCGCACGGTCTCGACATCGACATCCTCCTGCCCGGCGGGGCCGAGCGCCGCGGTCGCGGCCTCTTCCACGCCGCCGCTGAGCGCCGCCAGCTCCTGGATGCGGGCGCGCATGTCCTCGCGCTCCTCGCCCGGCAACTCGACGAGCGCCGCGGCGTAAGCACGCTCGAGCTCGATCGCCGCCAGCGCCAATCGTCCCGCGTCGAGGTCCAGGCGCGCGCGCAGCGCCAGCTCCTCGCATTGCAGCGGCCGGTCCCGTCCGGACAGCAGCAGCGCCAGGCGCTCGTGTGGGCGCAGCACCGCCGCGCGCCGTCCGGCGCGCCTATGAGAGAGGACCAGCTCGCGCGCCTGCACCCACAGCCCGTCGGCCACCTGCTCGCCCTCGCCATAACCGGCGCGGAGCACGAGCGCCTGGGTGGGCGAGACCTCGTGCAAGTGCGGCGCGGCGCCGGCAATGCGGTGCGCGAACAGCATGCGATTGAGAACCGCGGCGGCGGTGGCCGCCTCGCGGTCGGGGTCGAGTTCGCCGAGCCATGCGTTGGCCTGACCCTCGCTGGAGAGGGACAAAGGGTCGACGACCGTCGCTCGCGCCACCGGCACCGGTGTGGGCTTTGCGTCGGTGGGTCGCGTGCGCGAGCGCTTGCCCAGCCGGCTCTTGCGGGCGGCGCCGACGGTTGAGAGCACGACCACATGCTCGGGCTCGCTCTCTCCCGGCCCGTCGAGCTTGCGCAGCAGGTAGCGGCCGTCGGCCGGCCCTAGTTCCCAGGGGATCTCCATCTGCACGAACGTAAACAGGCGCATCTGAACGGCGCACGCTACTCTTCGCGCAGTGTCTGATGGGAGCAAAGCGGCGGCCGGGTTGCGAGAGCGCTTGACGGGCGGCACCGAGGACAAGCTCGGCAAGGCATTGACGGACCTGTTCGAGAACCCGCTCGTCTCCGGCACGATCGGCCGCGCCTTCGACGCCCGCGAGCGCGCCGTCCAGGCCCAGGAGCTGGCGCTCTCGGCGCTGAACATCCCAACCGCCGCGGACATCGAGCGCCTAACGCGTCGTGTGCGCTCGGTCTCTCAACGGTTGGAGGGCATCGAGGATGGCGTTCACCGGCTCAATCGGGCGCTGTCCGACGGGGGGGTGGAGCGGCGCCTGGCGTCGATGGAAGAGCAGTTGAAGAGCTTGAGCAGCAAGTTGGCTGAGGCCGCTTCAAAGCCGGCCGAGCCAAAGCCCGCTGCGAAGCCGGCACGGAGGTCGACACCCAAGCCCGCGGTGAAGCTTACCGCGAAGCGGGCGTCGCGCGCGAAGAAGGCCTGAGTTACTCCGCCAGGGCGCTCGTAGCGGCCCTGCCCATCGCCTCGGCTGCGGCCAGCAGCTCGTGATCGTCGATACGGGTGCGCTCTCCGTCCGCGTTGAACGTGTCGGTGACGGCCAGTAGGCAGGCGACTTCGATCCCCGCGCGCTCGCCGACGGCGAACAGGGCCGAGGCCTCCATCTCGACAGCGATCGCGCCCTGCCCGCGCCAGTGCTCGGCGTGAGCCCAATCAGCTTCGTAGAAGAGGTCGGTGCTGGCGATCGTCGCGTCGAGGCGAGCTGGGCGCTGGCCGGCGCCGGCGGCGACGCTGAGCCGGTCGGCAAGCCCTGTGTGCGCGAGCGTGCGTGTCAGAACGTCGGAGTTGCCAGCGTCGCCGGCGCCCGGCGCCGTCGGGCTCAGCGCGGCGCTGGTCCCGTCGGCGGCGATCGCCTCGCGCGCCACAACAAGCTCGCCGAGCCCCAGCGTGGGATCGAGCGCCCCGCACGTGCCGACGCGAATCGCCCGCCTCACGCCCAGCGCGATCAGCTCGTGCAGCACGATGGCGGCGCTCGGCCCGCCCATGCCGGTGCTCTGGATCGTCAGCGGCTCACCGTCGACGCTCGCCGGGCCCGTGTACCCCCACAGCCCACGATGGTGGTTGAACATCTTGGGCTGCTCGATCAAGAGCTGCGCCAGCGTGAGCGCCCGGCCAGGATCGCCGGGCAGCAGCACGCGCTCGGCCAGCGGCGCCGTCGGCCGCAGATGGATCGGCTCGGTGTGTCCCACGGGCCGCGACTCTAGACTGCAAAGCGTGCCCTCGCCGATCCCGATCGCCAAGCCCCTCTACGCGCGCTACCGGGAGCTGCTGGAAGAGCGTTACCCCCACCAGGCGGTCTAACCCGTGGCACGCACGGCAAGGGGTCGCCGCCGCAGTCGGCGCAGCGCTCACGAGTCCGAGACACCAGCGGCTCTGGCGCCAGACCCTGCGACTGCCGCCGAGTCACCCACCCCAGATCCTTCGATCAACGGAACGGCGCCGAGCGCCGGCGAGACGCCGACGCTAGCCCAGGTTTCCGAGCGCGCGGGCGTCTCCGCCGGCACGGTCCGCCGCTGGGCGAGCGAGGGGCTGGTCCCGCAGTACGAGGGCGAGTGGATCCCGGCCGCCGTCGCCCAGGTGCGGATCGTGGCGCGACTGCGTGCGCGTGGGCACACGCTGGCCGAGATCCGCCGCGCACACGAGAGCGGGCAGCTGGCTGGCTACGTGCAGGGGATGTTCGCACCACCCGAGGGGCGCTACACGCTCGAGCAGGCCGCGCGCGAGGCGGAGATCGACGAGGCGATGATCGAGCGCATTTACATGAGCTTGGGGATGAGCACCCTCTCGCTCGACTCGATCGGCGAGGAAGACATGGAGATGATCCGTTACCTCGCGGCGATGCTGAGCGTCGGCATGCCCGAGGCGGTGCTGATGCAGTTGGCGCGCGTGTACGGGCAGACGATGGCCCAGATCGCCGACGCGGAGGTCAGGCTGATCCACCTGTACGTGCACGAGCCGATGATGCGCGAAGGCGTGCCCGGGGTGCAGATGGCCGAGGCGATGGAGGGGCTCGCCGGCGAGCTGCTGCCGTTTGCGGCTCCGTTTATGCGCTACCTGCACGGGCGCTTCCTCGGGCACTTCATCGAGCAGGACGTGATCGGGCACATGGAGGCCGAGCTGAGCGGCGATGGCATGCCCGAGGAGGGACGGATGCGGATCGTGGTCGCCTTCGCCGACCTGGCCGGCTACACGCGCCTGACCGAGGAGCGCGGCGACGATGAGGCGGTCGACGTGGTCGAGCGCTTTGTCGAAGCGGTCGAGCACTCGCTGCCGATCGACGCGCGCGTGATCAAGACGCTTGGTGATGAGGTGATGGTCGTCGGCGCCGACGCGGCGGGCCTGACGCAGTGGGCGGTCGGCTTTCAGCAGGAGACGCCTGACGATGCGCCCAAGCCGCGAATCGGGATCCACTGCGGTGAGGCGATCTATCGCGACGGCGACTATTACGGTCGCGACGTCAACCAGGCGGCGCGCGTGGTCGCGCGGGCTGCGGGGGGAGAGGTGCTCGTGACGCGACCGATCGTAGACACCGCCGAAGGCGTGGACGGGCTGAGCTTCGAGCTGATCGGCGAAATCGGGCTGAAGGGGTTCAGCGAGCCGATCGAGCTGTTCCACGCGCTGCCCGCAGAGACGTGAGCAGGACGCAGGACGTGCGCGAGCAGGCCCGCGCCGGCGGGCTGCTCGCGGCGGATGCGCAGGTGGTGGCGATGCTCTCGGGCGGGCGCGACTCCGTCTGCCTGCTCGATGTCTGCGTCGCGCTTTGTGGCGCTGAGAAAGTGCGGGCTCTGCACGTCAACTATGGGCTTCGTTACGAGTCGGACGGTGACGAGGAGCACTGCCGCGCGACGTGCGAGCAGTTGGGGGTGTATTTGAAGGTTCTGCGCGCTCCGCGCGAGGCCGGCGCGAGCGGCAACCTTCACGCCTGGGCGCGCGACACGCGTTATGCCGCTGCTCGTGAGGTCGCAGAGCGCCACGACGCTCTGATCGCTGTCGGCCACACCGCCACCGACCAAGTCGAGACGATCCTCTACCGGCTGGCCGCTTCGCCGGGACGCCGGGCGCTGCTGGGCATGCCGGCGAGCGAAGGGCGACTGGTGCGGCCTTTGTTGGGGCTGACACGCGAGGCGACTGCCGCCTACTGCCTGGAGCGAAGCTTGCCCTGGCGCGAGGACGAGAGCAACGACAACCCCGATTACGCGCGTGCGCGCGTGCGCCATGGGCTGCTGGTGGCGCTAGAAGCCGTGCACCCGGCCGCGCGTGCGAACGTGCTGCGCACGGCCGACCTGCTGCGCGAGGAGACCGAGCTGCTCGACGCGCTCGTTGAGAGTGAGCTGAAAGGCGGGTCGAACATCGCGATTGAGCGCCTTGCCGAGTTGCCGCAGGCGCTCGCCAGGCTGGTCGTGATCCGCCTTGCCGAGCAGGCGACTGGCACGTTCGTACCGCAGGCCGGAGAGCGCGTGCAAGAGATCCTTGCGCTTGCGCGGCGGGGCGGGCGCGCTGAGCTGCACGTCGGCCGGCTCTCGGGTGCCGTGATCGAAAACGGCGTGCTGCGGATGGTGAAGATCCCCCCACGCTCAAGCTGACGGATGGGCCACTAGACTCCCCTGCCGTGCCCATCGACCGACCTATCCGGGCCGAGGGGGCCGGCGGGCACTCGCCCAGCTCTGTGGGCTCACGCGAGGTGGGCGAGACGCTTGTCCTGGCCGACGTGCTGCAGGAGCGCGTGCGTGACCTGGCCGCGGCGATCTCGGCCGACTACGCGGATCGGCGCTTGCTGCTCGTGTGCGTGCTGAAGGGGGCCGTGCTGTTCCTGAGCGACCTGATGCGCCACATCGACATCCCGGTCGAGGTCGACTTCATGGCCGTGGCCTCCTACGGATCGGCGACCGACTCCTCGGGCGTGGTGCGCATCCTCAAGGATCTCGACACTCCCCTGGAGGGCCGTCACGTCCTGATCGTCGAGGACATCGTCGACTCGGGCCTGACGCTGCAGTACCTGCTGCGCAACCTCGGCTCGCGCGATCCGGCGTCGCTTGAGGTCTGCGCGCTGCTGACCAAGCCCTCGCGGCGCAAGGTGGACCTGCCTGTGCGCTACGTCGGCTTTGAGATCCCCGACCAGTTTGTCGTCGGCTATGGCCTGGACTACAACGAGCGCTATCGCAACCTGTCGTACGTGGCCGCGCTTGAACGCCCACACGGACGGTGACCGCGGCCTGCCATAGCTTGCGTCACTCGCCCTTTGCCGAGCGATGCTCAGGCTCGGTGAGGGCCGCGATGTCGGCGAGGTCGACCGGCCGGCCGGTCGCGCGCTTCATCCGGATGAGGTCGTCCTCCGATGCGATTGGGATCGCGTGGTCGCCGAGGAAGATGACAAGGGCGCGCTCGCGCAGGTCTGGGAAGGGAGCGGCGCCCGGGGCGTCGTACAGCACATCGACGTCTCCGTACTGCGTGGCGAACTGCCACAGCGTCGCCCTCGGGAGCATCTTCGCGTCGATTTCGATGCCCTCGCTGCCCGGGTTGAGCACGCGCGCCTGCAGCTGACGCAGCGCGGCCGCGAGACGCTCGATGTTCGCGGGCGTAGGCTCAGGGATCAGGTCGACGTCGTTGGTCATGCGCACGTGCCCGTGAGCCTGCACCGCGATCCCTCCGACGATGACGTACTCGACCCGATGGGCGTCTAGCACGGCGAAGATCCGCTCGGCGTCGAGGGGCCGTATCTCAGTCATGTTTTCGTGCTCGCCGTCCGGCGACGGCGACGCGGGTGGCCATCCTGTTCCAGGTGAGCGCGAGCGCGAGTCGCTCCTGCGGCGTGCGCGAGAGCGTGCTCTGCATGTGAACGGGGTCCCACTCGGTCGGAAGACGCCGGGCGCTCAGCACCGGTTCCTCACCCATGGCGATCATCAGGTCGCGCAGAGTCGAGAACGTGGGCGAGACGATCCCGCGCTCGATCCGGCTGATCGCCGCCTGGGTCGTGCCTGCGCGCAGCGCCAGCGTGCGCTGGCTCAGCCCAAGGCGCTCCCGTGTGGCTCGGACCAGCTCAGCCGGGTTCATGATGTCATATATGATATCAGCCAGGACGGCCCAAATCCGGTCAAGCGCAAGCCTCCGTAGACTTTGCGACCCTCCCGTGACGGCGCTCGAGCGGCCGAACGGCCGGTAAATGCGGCCTGTCGTGGTAGGCTGAAGGACTGGCGGGCATGACCCTGAAGCGCTCGCCGCGGGGGGGTTGGCCCCCAATCAGAGCCATGAGCCGTTTCTTCAAGAGCGCAGCCTTCCCGATCCTGATCGTCGTCGTGATCGCCTTCTTCGCGGCGAAGCTGATCGGCGGCAGCCAGAGCAAGGGTCCGGAACACACCTACCAGACGCTTGTCTCTCAGGACATCCCGAACCGCCAAGTCGCCTCGGCGGACATCAAAACCAAAGACAACTCCGTCTCGATCGCTCTCAAGGGCGGCAGCAAAGAAAAATACGAAGTCGGCGTGTTCGACCAGCAGGTACCGCGGCTGGAAGAAGAACTAAAGAAGTCCGGCGCCAAGTTCAACGTCGAAGCGAACAAGACGAGCATCTGGCCGTCGCTGCTGAGCTTCGGCCTGCCGCTGATCCTGATCCTCGGCTTCTGGTTCTTCCTGATCAACCAGATGCAGGGGGGCGGCTCGCGCGTGATGAGCTTCGGCAAGTCGCGCGCCAAGCGCCTGTCGGCGGATTCTCCCAAGATCACCTTCCGCGACGTCGCCGGCGTGGACGAGGCGGTCGAGGAGCTGCACGAGATCAAGGAGTTCTTGGAGAACCCGAAGAAGTTCCAGGCGCTCGGCGCCAGGATCCCCACGGGCGTGCTGCTGTACGGCCCGCCGGGAACGGGAAAGACGCTGCTCGCGCGGGCGGTCGCCGGCGAGGCTGGTGTGCCCTTCTTCTCGATCTCCGGCTCTGATTTCGTCGAGATGTTCGTAGGCGTCGGCGCCTCGCGCGTGCGGGACCTGTTCGAGCAGGCCAAGCAGAACTCTCCGTGCATCATCTTCATGGACGAGATCGACGCCGTCGGTCGTCACCGGGGCGCCGGTCTCGGCGGCGGCCACGACGAGCGCGAGCAGACGCTCAACCAGCTGCTGGTCGAGATGGACGGCTTCGAGGCCAAGGACAACATCATCATGATCGCGGCCACCAACCGCCCCGACATCCTCGATCCGGCGCTGCTGCGCCCCGGCCGCTTCGACCGTCAGATCGCCGTCGACCGCCCCGACCGCAAGGGGCGGGCGAAGATCCTCGAGGTGCATACGCGCGGCAAGCCGCTGGCGAAGGTGATCGACATCGACGCGCTGGCCGGCCAGACCCCGGGCTTCACCGGCGCCGACCTCTCCAATCTGATCAACGAGGCCGCCCTGCTCGCCGCCCGCACCGGCAAGCGCGAGATCGGCCAGGAAGAGCTCGAGGAGGGGATCATGCGCGTGATCGCCGGCCCCGAGAAGAAGACGCGCGTGATGTCCGAAAAGGAGCGGCTGATCACGGCCTACCACGAGATGGGCCACGCGATCGTGGGTCACTTCCTCGAGTTCTCCGACCCCGTCCACAAGATCTCTGTCATCTCCCGCGGTCAGGCTTTGGGTTACACGATCTCGATGCCCCAGGAGGACCGCTTCCTGACCACGCGCGCCGAGCTCAACGACACGATGGCGATGACGCTCGGCGGCCGCGCCGCCGAGGAGCTCGTCTTCAACGAGATCACCACCGGCGCCTCCAACGACCTGGAGAAGGTCACGGCCACCGCCAAGCAGATGGTCATGCGCTTCGGCATGTCCGAGAAGCTCGGCCCGCGCGTATTCGGCCACGAGCACGGCCAGCCCTTCCTCGGCCGCGAGTTCTCCACCGAGCCCGACTACTCCAACGAGATCGCCCGCGAGATCGACGACGAGGTTCGCCGCATCGTCGAGTCCGCCCTCCAGCGCGCTCGCACGATCCTGACCGACCACAAACAGGACCTGGAGAAGATCTCCGAGATCCTCGTCAAGCGCGAGACGATCGAGAAGGAGGAGTTCCTGGCCCTGCTCGAAGGCAAGAACGAGGTCGAAGTGTTTGGCTCAGAGGAGCCGCCGGCGCCCGAGCTGCCGCTGCCGCCGGCCCCCGCCGACCGCCCGGGTCGCGAAGCCCCGCGGCCGCTGCCGCGGCCCGGCCTTGCCGGTGGCGCCGCCGACATGCGCGGGGCAGACCCCGAGCCGCCGAAGCTCACCTGAGCTTCGTATCGGCGCCGGGCGGTGTCGCTGCATAGGGTGGTGGTGTGCGCGCCTACCGCCTGATGGGGATCGTCAACGTGACGCCCGACTCGTTCTCGGACGGGGGCCTGTTCCTGGAGGTGGACGCGGCCGTCTCGCACGGACTGGAGCTGGTCGCGCAGGGCGCCGACATCCTCGACATCGGCGGCGAATCCACCAGGCCCGGGGCGGAGCCGGTGCCTGTAGAGGAGGAGCTGCGCCGGGTAGTGCCCGCGATCGAGGCTCTCGCCGTGGGCGTCGGAGACATCCAGATCTCGATCGACACGTCCAAGGCGGCGGTTGCCGAGGCCGCGTTGGCCGCCGGCGCGAGCTTCGTCAACGACGTCACGGCGCTGCGCGGCGATCCGGAGATGGCGGCCGTGGTCGCCGGCAGCGGCGCCGACTGCTGCCTGATGCACATGCTTGGCCAGCCGCGCACGATGCAGCGTGGGGTGGGTGGGCCCCAATATAAAGACGTGGTCGACGAGGTCAAGGCGTTCCTGGGAGAGCGGATGGCTTTCGCGGTGCAAGCGGGCATAGCCGAGGAGCGGATCCTGCTCGACCCGGGCATCGGCTTCGGCAAGACGGTCGAGCACAACCTGGAGTTGCTGCGGCGTTTGGGAGAGCTGGTGGCGCTGGGCCGGCCGGTTGTGATCGGTACCTCGCGCAAGAGCTTTCTGGGGCGTGTCGATGGGGAAATCACGCGCTCACGCGCGTGCAGTGCCGGTGTGCCTGCTGCCGACCCCACGCGCCTGTCCGGCACGATCGCCACCAACGTGCTCGCGCTCGAGCGCGGGGCCTCCGTCTTTCGCGTTCACGACGTCGGCCCCGTCGCGGCCGCGCTGGCGAGCGCGGCTGCTACGTTGACCGGCAAGTGGACGGCGAACGAGGCGACGACTTGAGTGACGAGGGACAAGCGGACCGGCCCGGGCGCGACGACGAGGAAGAGCACGAGCCGCTCGAAGACGTCGAGTCTTCCTATGAAGACGACGACGAGGAGGACGAGGACGGCCTCGAGACCGTCACGATCGAGATCTCCGGCCTGTCGCTCTACACCCATCACGGTGTCAGCGAGGCAGAGCGCGAGATCGGCCAGCGCCTGCTGATCGACCTGCGCCTCGACGTTGGCGAATCCGACGCCACCGTTACCGACCGGATCGAGGACACCGTCGACTACGGCGAGGTCTGCCAGCTCGTGGCCTTGGTCGCCCAGCAGCGCTCCTATCGAACGCTTGAGCGTCTTTGCTCGGCCATCGCCGACCGGCTGCTCTCCGATTTCGAGCTGGACGGGGTGTGGGTGAAGGCCTCCAAGCCCGAGCCGCCGATCCCGCTGCCGGTGGAGGACGTCTCGGTCGAGGTATGGCGCGAGGCGGGGGAGTAGCTTCACGCACGCACCGGGCGCGCGTCGGCGTGGCCCATTTGCGGAATGCCGTTGGCACAAGCGAAGAACGCCAAAATCATCCCTTGACAGATTAGTTAGCGGTCACTAATCTGACGCCCATGATCGACCGTCTGTCCGTGCTCGCCCTCACCCGCTCAAGGCGGGTGCTGTTGATCGCCGGGATCGTCTTCCTGGTCGCGGCGGCGATCGGGGGCCCGGTGGTCACGCTGCTGAAGAGCGAAAACTCCGACTTCCAGGACCCCGCCTCGCAGAACCAACAGGTGTTGCGGGCGATCGAACACGCGACCGGGCAGACCGCGACCTACGGCGTGGCCGCGTTGGTGCCGAGCGCCGTGGACGTGCGCAGCGATGTGGCGGCTCAGCGTGAGAGCGCGCATGTGGCTGCGCTGCTGTCCCAACAACCTGGCTTCCAACGTGCGATCGACTATCCGGCCACCCATCTAGCCGAGCTGGTCTCGCGCAACGGCCGCCTCACGCTCGTGCTGGCGGCGTTTGCCAACCGCGACTACTCCACGCGCGCGGTCGAACGGGTGCGTCCGTTGGCCGGTTCGGGCGTGCGCTTCGGAGGCAACGACGTCGCCTTCGATCAGATCAACGAAACGACCTCCTCGGACCTGCAGCGCGCCGAGATGCTCGCCTTCCCGATCCTGCTCTTGCTGTCCTTCTGGGTGTTCCGCGGCCTGGTCGCGGCGGCATTGCCGCTGCTGGTCGGCGGCTTTGCGATCGTGCTGACGTTCCTGCTGCTGCGCCTGCTAGACGCGGGCGTCGCGCCCCTGTCGATCTTCGCGGTCAACCTCGTGACGGGCATGGGTCTGGGTTTGGGGATCGACTACAGCCTGTTTGTGCTTGCCCGCTATCGAGAGGAGCTGGCGGGTGGCGCCGACACTCGCGCCGCCATCCGCAACACGTTGCAGACCGCCGGGCGGACGGTGCTCTACAGCTCGCTGACGGTCGCCGGCGCGCTGGCCTCGATGCTCGTGTTCCCGCTGCGCTTCCTGTATTCGATGGGCATCGGCGGCGCGCTCGTGGCGCTGTGCGCCGGCGCCGTCTCGCTGCTGGTGTTGCCGGCGGTACTGGTCGCGCTCGGCCCGCGCATCGACGCGCTGGCCCCGGCGCGCCTGCAGCGCAGCGCGGCGGCCAACGCGCGGGCGAGCGAGAGCGGCGCGTGGTATCGCCTGGCGCGAGGGGTGATGCGCCGTCCGGGCCTGGTAGCGCTGAGCACAGCGGCCGTGCTGCTGGTGGCGGCGATCCCCTCGCTTCGGATCGCGCTCGCCCCCGCCGACGCGCACGTCCTGCCGGCCTCCTCGGAAGCGCGCCAGCTGGCCCAGACGCTCACCAACGAGTTCCCGGTCGACGCCTCGCAGACGATCACGATCGTCGCCCGCGCCCCTGCCACGGCGAGCCGCCAGGTCGCGGCGATCGCGGCTCGGGCGGGCCAGATCGCCGGTACGCAGGCCTCGGTCGCTCCGCCGCGCTACCTGGCTCGCGGTGTCTGGCAGATCGAACTGCAGCCGCGGGGAGTGGACGGGGCTCCGGCCAACCAGGCGCTGGTCAAGCGCCTGCGCACGATTGGGGCGGGCGGGACCTCATCAAATTTGCTCGTAGGTGGCGCCACGGCCTGGTTCGTCGACCAGAAGGCGGCGATCTCCGCGCACCTGCCGCTGGCGCTGGCGATCCTGGCTCTTGTGACCGCGGGCTTCCTGTTCTTGATGACGGGCTCGCTGGTGCTGCCGGTGATGGCGCTTGCGATGAATCTGGTGACGGTCGCTGTCGCCGCGGGCCTGCTCGTGCTGATCTTCCAAGACGGCCACCTCAGCGGCCTGTTCGGGTTCACGCCGATCGGGGGCCTCGAGGAGTCAAACCTGGTCCTGCTGTTCATCCTCGCTTTCGCGATGTCGACCGACTACGGAGTCTTCTTGTTCGGTCGCATCAAGGAGGCCCACGACGGGGGCCTGGCGACGCGCGACGCGGTCGCCTACGGCCTGGAGCGCACGGGCAGGCTGGTGACGGCCGCGGCGCTGCTGTTCTGCGTGGCGCTGGGAGCGTTCACGACCTCGCACATCTTCTTCGTCAAGCAGCTCGGCGTGGGCGTACCGCTGGCGGTGGCGATCGACGCCACGATCGTGCGAGCGCTGTTGGTGCCGGCATTGATGGGCCGGCTCGGCGAGTGGACGTGGTGGGCGCCACGCCCCTTGCGGCGCTTGCACAAGCGTTTCGGCCTGAGCGAGGGCGCTCTGGCCGAGCCGAGCGGGGCGTAGCGGCCTCAGCCGAGACTCAGCCGAGGCTGGCTGTCAACATCCGCTCGAGTCGTTCGCTGCGCGGCTCGTCTGACCCCAAGACGCGCGTCAACCACCTACGCACCTCGTCGGCGTCAAGCTCCTCTACGCAGATGAGCATCTGCTCGATGTCAAGCCAGTCCTTCGGTCGGTTGAAGATCGTCTTGCACACGATCAGATGCTCAGGCGAGAGGATGGAGATCGTGTCTTGGCCGAACGGCGCACGCCGGGCTGCGCGGCGCATTGCCTCGTGCAGATCGTCGTAGGCGAAGAACAGGTCAATCGGGGTATCGCCCCAGCGCAGTTTGCACTGTCCATCGCGTTCGACCGCGGCGAGGTCGGCGCCGTCGTCCACACCGATCTCGACAAGCTCCCGCTCGACTTCGGGGTAGCTCGACGGGGAGACGAACAGGTTGACGTCGATGTCGATCGTGGAGCGAGGCTCCGCATAGTAGGCGAGCGCCAGCGCGCCTCCGAAGGCATGGTCGATCTTTGCCTGTGCGAGCCGATGGTGGATCGCGATGACCTTCTCGGGGAGGTTGGGCTCGGTCACGCCGGCAGCGATTGGATGCGCGGGAAGGTTGGCCGCCGCGGACGCTCGCGGCGCGGGAACTGGTCGGCAAGCAGCAGCAGTTCGCGCAGTGTCTCACCACGCTTTTGCGGGGAGGTCTCTATCCACGCCGCGGCTGAGCGCGCGTTGTCCGACGCCGCGTCGGGGGCTCCTTGAAGCGAGTCGGCCAGCAGTTGATCCAGTGCGGGCCGGGGCCGGCGTCCGGAGACGAGCTCGGCGATCAGCTCGGCCGCGGCTCGGTCGCTCCTCGTCGGAGTCACCGGGGCGCCCACGCGGTGAGCGGCTTGGCGCAACTCCGCCGGCCGCAATGGACGGTCTGCCCGCGCCTGGGCGTGGGAGATGACCTCGGGTGTGAGCGTCCTGAAGGTGGCCAGCGTGCGGCTGCGTGGCCCAGCCGGGGTGCTGTGCGATTCGCGGATCTCCCAGCTGCCGCCCTTTCGTGGAGCGATATAAGCCATAGTGGGTAATCATACCACTATTCATGCGCCAACCCGATTGTGGTGACGCCGCATCCGGTCCAATAGCCTCCCGCCGCGATGCCCATGCGCCGCGGCCTGCTCGGCCTTGGATCGAACGTCGGCGACCGTCGCGCTCAATTGCAGTCGGCGGTCGATGCCCTGCCCGGGAGTGGGATTCGGGTGCTTGCCGCCTCCTCGGTCTACGACACCGACCCGGTGGGGCAGGTGCTCGATCAGCCTTCGTTCTTGAACGCCTGCCTGCTGGTCGAGACCGAGCTGGAGCCGCTCGATCTACTGGACGCCGTCAAGAGCGTGGAGGCGAAGCTTGGACGCGAACGGGGGGGTGCTCGCCACGGTCCACGCGCGATCGACATCGACATCCTGCTGCTCGGCGACGTCGAGCTTGCGCACGAGCGGATGACCCTGCCCCATCGGCAGGCGCTCTCGCGGCGGTTCGTGCTGGTGCCGGCGCTGGAGCTCGACTTCGACCTCCTCACGCCGAACGGACGGCGTCTGTCCGACGCGCTGGCGGCGCTGCCGGTGGGCGAGGGGGTGCGCTGGGCTGGGCCGCCGCTGTCGCTCTGACGGGAAGGGATCGCCCCCGCGCGGCGTCTTAGCTCTCGACCGGGCCATTCGTGGCCGAGCGGTCCATGTG
>Ga0105240_10009092_pt1 | contig 14105 bp, 13 predicted proteins | sample KBSC54metaG_FD_80426 | JGI IMG/M metagenome (GOLD analysis project Ga0105240, IMG submission 80426) | Corn rhizosphere microbial communities from Kellogg Biological Station, Michigan, USA - KBS C5-4 metaG | ecosystem: Host-associated > Plants > Roots > Rhizosphere > Soil | place: Michigan, USA... | reverse complement strand
GTTCTCGGCGCCGGCCGATGCGACCGCGTCGCACGTCCTCACCCTGACGGTCACGGGTGGCACGTTCAGCCTCGACGGCATCGTCGTCCGCTAGCGATGCACCGAAGGAGGGCGGCGCCCGCCGCGGAAGATGGGCGCCGCCCTCGCTACAGTGCGGGACGTGAACGGGCGTGATGGCGGGACACGACCGCCGTCCGCGGCACTTCCGGGCGATCTCTCCGAGACGGCGCAGGCCGTCGCGATCGCGCGGGCGAGCGACGCGGTCATGGTCGAGGTGAGCGACGGGTTCTGCGCCCTCGTCGGGCGCCCGCGTGCCGAGATCCTCGGCAACACGGCCGATCAGCTCGGGATCAGCGACCGGGCCCGGCTCGACTGGCTGATCGACCACTTCCCCGAGCGCGGCCGCAGCCACCGCCAGCGGCGGGTGTTCGAGACGCCGGAGGGGCCGCGGCTGGCCGAGCTCGACATCCACGGCATCGAGCTCGCGGGCGAGCGGATGATCGTGTCGGTGATCACCCCCGTCCCCGCCGATGAGCCGCACGGCGACGTCGAGGTGCTGGCGGCGGTGCTCGACGCGGCGCCGCTGGGGATGGTGCTCTTCGGCCCCGACCTGCGGATCGTGCGCGTGAACCGGGCCGTCGAGCGGATCGGGACGATCCGGCCCGAGCACCTGGGCGTGCGGCTGCTGGACGCGTTCCCGCAAGTGAGCCCGGAGATCGTCGCGGCCGTCACGGAGGTCTTCGCCGGCGGCGACCCGGTGATGGGGCTCGAGTCGACCGGCGTCGACGGCCGCGCCTACCTGCTGACGATGTTCCCCGTGCGCAACGCGGTCGACCAGGTCGAGCAGGTCGGCTGTCTGTTCCTGGACGTGTCCGACCGCGTCTCGGCCGAGCGGGCGCTCGCGGTCAGCGAGCAGCGCCGCCGCGAGATCCTCGCCACCATGCTCCAGGCCGAGGAGGTGGAGCGCAGCCGCATCGCCACCGAGCTGCACGACGACACCGTCCAGGTGATGGCCGCCTCGCTGATGGCGCTCGACCGCGCCGCTCTGGTGGCCGCGAAGGCCGGCGTCGAGCGGCTGGCGTCGGCGCTCGGGGTCGCGCGCGGGACACTCGAGGAGGCGACCGAGCGGACGCGGCGGCTGATGTTCGAGCTGCGCCCCGCTGTCCTGCACGACCACGGGATCGTCGCAGCGATGCGGCTGCTGGCCGGCCAGATTGCCCAGGAGGTGGGGGCGACGAGCGAGGTCACGGGCCCGGGCGGCCGCTACGACCTCGCGGTGGAGGAGGTCGTGTACCGCTCGGCCCAGGAGGCGCTCGCGAACGTGCGCAAGCACGCCCGCGCGAGCTCGATCGTGGTGCGGATCGTCGAGCACGACGGCGTGCTCGAGAGCGAGGTGGCCGACGACGGCTGCGGGTTCGACCTCGACGAGGTGCGCGCCCGGCCCGGCGCCGCACTGCACATGGGGCTCGACAGCATGGTCGAGCGGGTGCGCGCCGCCGGCGGCGAGGTCACGATCGACACCGAGCCGGGCGCCGGGACGCGGGTGCGCTTCGCCGTTCCGACCGAGCTTTCGTCTCCGCGGGCGTAGTTCGCCCCGAAAGGGTGGGAGCGGCTCCCCCGGAAGCGGGGGGTGCGTGTACTGCGTATTGCGGGCACGTTTTGGGGAAACCCGCCGATTACCAGAACATGAGCGCCGAAGGCAGCCCACCACCGATCCTCGCCTACGAGACCCAGGCCCGCTACGGGCCGGGCGAAGCGTGGATCACCCTCGACGTGAGCGCGTCGCACGCGCTCGCCGTCGACGAGGCGTTCTTCCGCCGCGACCCGTGGGGGCGCAAGCCGACCGAGGTGCGGGTGCGGTCGATCGTGCAGCAGCCGAGGGCGGAGTAGGCCTCCGTCACGGCCGCGCCGGCGGCGCTCGCCTACGCTTCGGGCGTGCGGCGGCGTGTCGACCTGGTGCTCCTGGGGACGGCGCTCGCGGCCTCGTTCGCGACGGGCGTGTTCGGCCTGTGGGTGAGCGAGCGCCATGCGGGGCTGGTGGTGTGGGCGCACGGCGCCGCCGGAATGGCCGTGATCGCGCTCGTCTGGTCGAAGCTCGGCGTCGTCAGGCGCGGCCTGCGGCGGCGATGGCCGGAAGTGGGCGGGTCGCTCGCCGGTGCAGTGTGCGCGGTCGGGCTGCTCGGCTTCGGCCTCGCCCACTCGGCGGGCGTTGGCAACGTCGGGCCGGTGACGGCGCTCGGCTGGCACATCGCATTCGCCCTCGCCCTGGTGCCGCTGGTCGTCGTCCATCTGGCGACGCGGCCGGTGTTGCTGCGGCGCGGCGACCTGACCCGGGCGGCGTTTCTGCGGCTCGCCGCCGTCGCCGCCGCCGGCGTGGCGGCCAAGCTGGCCTTTGACCGCACGCTCGGCGCGCGCCGGGCGGCCACCGGCTCGCTCGCGCAGCCGCGGCCGTCGCCGACCGTGTGGATCGACGACTCGACGCCGCAGATCGACGCCTCCGCCTGGCGCGTCGATGTCGGCGGCCACCGGCTCGGCCTCGCCGACCTCGCCCGCCTGCCGCAGCACGAGTGGACGTGCACGCTCGACTGCACGAGCGGCTGGTACGCGCGCAACCGCTGGCGCGGCGTGCTCGTCTCGGATCTGCCGCTCGCATACCCGGCCGGGACGGGCAGCCTCGAGGTGCGCTCGGCGACCGGCTATACACGCCGGTTCGACCTCCGAAGCGTGCCCGGCCTGATGCTCGCGACCCACCTCGACGGCGCGCCGATCGCCCCGGGGAACGGCGCGCCGGTGCGCCTGGTCGCCGCGGGCCGGCGCGGATTCTGGTGGGTGAAGTGGGTCACGTCGATGCGCCCGAGTTCCCGGCCGGCGTGGTGGCAATCGCCGTTCCCGCTCTAGCGGGTCTACCATTCCGATATGGCTCCCGATGAGCTCGAGGTGGCCGCCAACCGCGCCTTCGACGAGGCGCTCGACCGGATGGGCGCCGACGTCTGCGTCTTCTCGGTCGACCTGGCGATCGACGAGATCGCGGCGGATCTCGGCGTCAAGCCGGGGGACGACGCGCGGGTGCGCGTGCTCCTGCGCGAGCGGTTCGGCCTGGCGGTTCATCCCGCCGACCGGGCCGCCAGCGGCTAGCATCGCGCGGATGAGCACCGAACCACGGCCCGATATCGACAGGTGGGCGGAGGCGCACGGCTTCACGCCGTCGAGCGACGAGATCGGCGGGACGACGCAGCTGCTCGACCTGGGCATGCTCGACACGACCGACGCCGCCTACCGCGGTGAGGTCGAGGGCCACGAGGCCGTTCTGGCCGAATTCTCGGTCGGATCGCCGGACTGGTCGGAGGCGTTCGGCGGCTGGGGCGTCGACTCGACCGGCTTCACGGTCTTCCTGATGTTCGTCGACGCCTCGCGCTGGGGCCGGATCACGGTGCATCCGAGCCGCCTCTCCGACCACGAATGGGCCCGGCGGCTGCTGCACGCCGAGCGCCGCGTGCACACGGCCTCGCCGCAGATGGACGAGCGCTACCGCATCGTGGCGTCGCGGCAGATCCCCGATGACCAGCTCGCCGCGGCGTTCACGCCGGAGCTGACGGCGTGGTGGGTCGCCCAGGAGCCGGAGGTGCTCCTCGACATCGAGGATCACGGCGAGGAGGGCGGCTTCCTGACGGTCGCCCGGATGGGCATGGGCATCGGCGACGAGGCGCTGACGACGCTCCTCGGCCAGACGGCGCGGCTGCGGGCCGCGTTCTTCCCGGCCTAACCGGGGCCAGGCCCCGATTCCAGGGCGGTCTCGAGCGGGGTGAGGTCGGCCAGCGGGGGCTCGCCCGCGCGGCGGCGGGGGGCGTGGGCGCGGACCAGGTCGTACGCGCGGCGGGTGCCCTGGCCGAGCTCGCCGGCACGGTCGCGCAGGTCGACCGCCTGGGCGGCCAGGTAGAGCTCGACGGCGGCGACGTAGCGGCCGAGCCGCGTCATCTCCTCCATCCGCCGGGCGGCGACCGGCGTCGGGATGACGCGGTCCTCGATGCCCTCGGCCGTCGAGGAGGTGGAGAGCTCGAGCGTGGCCGGCAGCGCCAGCAGCCGCGCCTCGGCCGCGGCGGCGTTCGCGCCGTAGACGACGATGGCGAGCCCGTCCTGGCTGGTCGCGTCGTCGTCGCGCAGGCCGGTGGGGAGGCCGCTGAAGGCGGAGTGGACGAGCTTGTTGGCCCGCTCGCACGAGGCGGTGATGACGTGGGCGAGCGCCAGCCGCACGTAGTCGAGCGTGACGCCGTAGGGCACCGAGTCGAAGTTGCCCGTCGAGAGGGCGCGGCCGTCCGGCGTGATGCACGGGTTGTCGTGCGACGAGGTCAGCTCGGCCTCGACCACGCCGCGGGAGTGGGCGAGGGCGGTGCGGGCGGCGGCGTGCGTCTGGGGCACGATCCGCATCGTCAGCGGATCCTGGAGGTGGCGGTGGAGCGTGCCCGAGAGCAGGCTGCCGCCGGCGAGCAGCGCCTGCAGCCGCGCCAGCTGCTCGGGGATGCCCGGCACCGGCCGGGCGTCGCCGACGGCCGGGTCGAGCGCCTGCACGTTGCCGAGCATGCCCTCGAACGTGAGCGCGGCCGCCTCGTCGAAGCGGTCGAGCAGCGTGCCGACGCCGACCAGCGCCAGCGCCGACCAGCCCAGCGAGAAACCGTTCGAGTTCACGAACGCGAGCGCCTCCTTGGCCGTCGGCTCCCACGGGGAGAGGCCGAGCCGGTGGAGCTCCTCGGCCCAGGCGCCGTCGCCCGTCAGCGCCGCCGCCAGGTCGGCGAGCGGCCCCAGGTCGGACTGGCCCAGCGACCCGGTCGTGCGCACACGCGGCACCAGGCCGGCATTCAGGGCGTCGACCAGGTGATCGGCCAGCTCGGCGCGCACGCCGGAGCGGCCGCGCGCGAACCCCGCCACCTGCGCCAGCATCACCGCCCGCACCACCGGCTCGGCGATATCGGGGCCGGTGCCCGTGCGGTGCGAGAGCAGCATCAGCCGGTTGAACGCGAGCTGCTCGTCGCCACCCACCGACACGCGCTTGAGCGCGCCGACGCCCGTGGTGAGCCCGTACACCCGCTCGCCCCGGGCGAGCAGCCCGTCGGTGGCGTCGCGCGCCGCGGTGATCCGGGCGCGGGCTGCGTCCGCCAGCCGCACGGGCCGGCGCCGCAGCGCGACGTCGCCGACGTCCTCGAGGGCGAGGCTCGCGTCGAGCAGGAGCGGCGCGGTCACGACGCCTGCAGGAACGGCTCGCCGAGCTCCGCCTCGCGCACCTCGATGCCGAGGCCGGGCGCGGACGGCGCCGCCATCCGGCCGCCGGCGTGGGCGGGCAGGCCGTCGCCGTTTGCGACGGTGACCCAGTCGGTGAAGTCGACGGTGTGCAGCCGGTGCGGCTCGGGGGTGGAGAGCGAGAGGTGGAGCATCGCGGCGGTGTCGATCGTAGCCCCGCCCGTGTCCTCGACGGTGACGGTCATGCCGAGCTCGACCGCGACATCGCGCAGGGTGGCCGCGCGGGTGACCCCGCCGACGCGGGCGATCTTGATCGTGACACCGTCGGCGATGCCCTCGCGCCCGGCCCGCACGAGCGCGGGCAGCGTGTCGATCGACTCGTCCAGGACGAGCGGGTGCGCGCAGTGCGGCCGCACCGCGGCGCACTCGTCGAGGGTCGCGCACGGCTGCTCCAGCGTGTAGGTGTGGCCGGAGGTCGCGAGCAGGAAGCGGCGGGCGTCGGCGGTCTTCCAGCCGCCGTTCGCGTCTGCGAAGAGGACGACCTCGGGGCCGACCGCGTCGCGGACGGCCGCCAGCCGCACCGCATCGGCCCGCGGGTCGCCGCCCACCTTCACCTGGATCCGGCGGTAGCCGTCGGCGGTATAGCGGCCGGCCGCCGCGGCCGCCGCGTCCGGCGCCATCGGCGGGATCGACCGGTACAGGGCGACGGCCTCGCCGAAGCGGCCGCCGAGCGCCTCGCACAGCGGCTGGCCGCGGAACCGGGCGGCCGCGTCCCAGCAGGCCATGTCGAGCGCCGACTTCACGTACGCCTGGCCGCGCATCGCCGAGTCCATCCGCCGCACCAGCCGCCGCGGCTGGCAGGGATCGGCTCCGAGCACGCTCGGCGCCAGGTCGGCGATCCCGGCCCGCGCGCCCGACGCGAACGCGTCGGCGTAGAACGCGCCCAGCGGCGCCATCTCACCCCAACCGGTGACGCCCTCGTCGGTGTCGACGGCGACGATCAGCGAGTCGAAGCCCTCGGCCGACCCGCCCGCGGTCGAGTAGGTGCCGTCGGCGAAGGGCTGCTGCTGGCGGTAGGCGCGGACGGCGGTGATCTTCAATCGCCGAGCTCCGCGCGGCGGCGGGCGGCGTAGCCCTCGAGCTCGGCCCGGAGGTCGGCGTCGATCGGCGGCTGCTCGTAGGCGGCCAGCGCCTCCCGCCAGATCTCGCCGGCGCGGACGGCGGCGTCGCGCCCGCCCTTCGACTTCCACCGCTCGAAGTTCTCCGTCGAGGACAGCAGCGGGCGGTAGAAGCAGGTGCGGAACCGCTCCAGCGTATGGGCGGCCCCGAGAAAGTGGCCGCCGTGTCCGACCTCCTGGTGGGCGCCGTACGCCAGGCTGGCCTCGTCGATCTCGAGCGGCGTGAACTCCTCCTGCAGCATCCGCAGCATCTCGATGTCGACGATGAACTTTTCGTAGCACGCGACCAGGCCCGACTCGAGCCAGCCGGCCGCGTGCTCCACGAAGTTCGCCCCGGCGAGGAACGCCGGCAACATCGTGTTCAGGCCCTCGTAGGCGGCCTGCGCGTCGGCGGTCTGGCTGGACGTGAGGAAGCCGCCGCCGGCCCTCCACGGCACGCCCAGCCGGCGCGCGATCTGCCCCGAGCAGAGCAGGCCCATGGCCGACTCCGGGCCGCCGAAGCCGGGCGAGCCCGACTGCATGTCGGTGTGGGAGAGGAACGAGCCGAGCACGACCGGCGCGCCGGGCCGCACGACCTGCGTCAGGGCGAGCCCCGCCAGCGCCTCGGCGGTTTGCTGCACCAGCGACCCGGGCACCGACGCCGGCGACATCGCGCCCATGAGCAGGAACGGGGTGATGATCACGGCCTGTCCGGCGGCCGCGTAGACGACCATCGCCTCGATCATGCGCGTGTCGTAGCGCATGGGCGAGTTGGCGTTGACGACGCCGAACACGCGCACCTGGTCGTCCGCGGCGCCGCCGAAGAGCATGTCGGTCATCCGGATCGTGTCGACGGCGGCGCCCTCGGTGATCACGGCGCCCATGTACGGCTTGTCCGTGAGCGTCTGGACGGCGAGCAGCATGTCGAGGTGGCGCGAGTCGAGCGGCCGGTCGCCGGGCTCGCAGCAGAGGCCGCCGGGCGTGTCCAGCTGGTCGTAGGTCTGGCTCAGGCGGCACAGGTTCTCGAAGTCCGCCATCGTCGCCTCGCGCCGCTCCTCGCCCTCGCGCACGAACGGCGGGCCCTGGGTGGGGGAGAACACCATGTGCCGGCCGCCCAGGTGGACGGTGCGCTCGGGGTTCCGGGCGACCAGGTCGAACTCGCTCGGCGCGCTCGCGACGCACTCCATGACCCAGTCGGGGTCGAACTTCACCACCGACCCCTCGACCGTCTGCCCGGCCGTGCGGAAGCGCTCCAGCGCGCCGTCGTGCAGGAACTCGACGCCGATGTCGGAGAGCAGCCGCCGCCAGCCCCGCTCGAGCACCTCCACCGCGTCCTCGGAGAGGATGTCGTAGCGGGGCATGTCGTTGCGGAACATGGCTAGGCGGCCTTTCCGGCGGCGGGGATGCTCACGGAGAAGACGGTGTTCCCCGGCCGGGAACGCACCGACATCGCCCCGCGGTGGCCGATCACGATCCGGCGGGCGATGTCGAGCCCCAGGCCGGTGCCGTCGCCCACCTGCTTGGTCGTGAAGAACGGGTCAAAGATGCGCCCCTGCACCTCGGCCGGGATGCCGGGGCCGTCGTCGCCGATCTCGACCACGACGTCGCCGCCGACCCCCCGGGTGGCGATCGTGATCGTGCCCTTGCCGTTGCCCTCGATCGCGTCGAGCGCGTTCGTGAGCAGGTTCGTCCACACCTGGTTCAGCTCCGAGCCGTGCACGGTGACCGGCGGGAGCGAGCGGTCGTAGATCCGCTCGACCTTCACCGGCTCGTGCTTGAGGCGGTACTTCAGCATGGTCAGGGTGCTGTCGAGCCCGGCGTGGACGTCGACGTCCTCGACGGCGGCCCGGTCCATGTGCGTGTAGTCCTTGATGGCGGCCACGAGCTCCGAGATGCGGGCGGTCGACTCGTGCAGCTCGCCGACGAGCGTGTGCGCGGTGAGCGACGCTGCCACCCATTCGAGCGCCGCGCCGGTGGCCGGCCCGGCCGCCGACTGCACCTGCTCGAGCCAGTCCTCGTCGAGGCACGCCCGCGACAGCGGCTCGGCCAGCCGCCAGCCCTCCTGGCCCATGTCGTCCAGGAGCTCGGCCAGGCGGTCTTCGCGGTCGGCCGCGGCGACGTCGCCCTCGCCTTCGCCGGCCCGCGCGAGCGCCGCCTGCTGGAGCGTCACGAGGCGGGCGGCCTCCTCGCGCTCGACGCCGCTCGAGACGAAGTGGTGGACGGTGTCCTGGAGCGTGGCCAGCGCCTCGCCGAGCTCGCCGGCGGTGCGGCGGGCGGCCGCGGCCGGGTTGTTCAGCTCGTGGGCGAGCCCGGCGGAGAGAGTGCCGAGCGCGGCCAGCTTCTCCTGCTGGCGCACGAGCGCGTCGGCGGCCTGGGCGATCGGCGCGATCAGCCGCACCGTCGTCCGCATGGCGGTCGGCGCGTTGCGCAGGAACGACTTGAAGGTGGGGATGTCCCAGGTCAGCAGGTCGACCTCGGTGACGGCGCGGCCGCTCGCGACCGGCGGGTCGCCGGTGAGCACGTTCGAGGCGCCGGCGTACGTCGGCCCCTCGCGCTGGCTCAGGATCACGTCGACGCCATTGATGCAGCGCGACCACTCGATCCGCCCGTTGACGACGACGGAGAAGCGCTCGAGCGGCTTGCCCTCGGTGAAGAGCTCGTCGCCGATCGTGAGCCGGTCGGGCACGGCCTTGCCGGCGAAGTCCTCGAGCAGCGGCCGCTCGACGCCCTCGAACAGGTCGAGCCCCTCCAGCACCTCGACGGTGGTCATACGGCGGCTGCCAGGTACTCGTGCACGAAGTGGACGGCCATCGATCCCTCGCCGACGGCCGAGGCGACCCGCTTCATCGACTCGCTGCGGACGTCGCCGGCGACGAAGACGCCGGGCATGCTGGTCTCGAGCAGGTAGGGGTCGCGATCGAGCCGCCAGCGCGGGCGCACGTCCTCGCGCAGGACCTCGGTGCCGGCCAGGACGAACCCGCGCGGGTCGCGGGCGATCCCACCGGGCAGCCACTCGGTCTGCGGCCGGGCGCCGATGAAGACGAACATCGCGGCCAGGGAGACGTCGTCCGTCTCGCCGGTCCGCGTGTCGCGGACGGTGATCCGCTCGAGCGAGGCGGCCCCGTGGGCGGCGGCCACCTCGCCGTGGAGGCGGACGTCGATGTTCGGGGTGGCCTCGAGGGTGTCGATCAGGTAGCGCGACATGCTCTTCGCGAGGCTGGCCCCGCGGTAGAGGATCGTCACCCGCTGGGCGTAGCCGGCGAAGTAGATCGCGGCCTGCCCGGCCGAGTTGGCGCCGCCGACCACGACGACATGCTCGTCGCGGCACGAGACGCCCTCGCTGCGCGATCCCCCGTAGTAGACGCCGCGCCCGGCCAGCTCGTCGATCCCGGGCGCCTCGAGGCGGCGGTAGTCGACGCCGGTCGAGACGATGATCGCCTTCGCGCCCAGCTGGTCGTGGCCGGCCATCTGCACGAGCCGGGCCGGGCCGCGCTCGTCGATCGCCGTCACCTCCTGGACGGTCAGGAGCTCGGCGCCGAAGCGCTGCGCCTGCGCCGTCGCCCGCCGGGCCAGGTCGGCGCCGGAGAGACCGACCGGGAAGCCCAGGTAGTTCTCGATCCGCGAGCTCTGGCCGGCCTGCCCGCCCGGCGCCTCGCGCTCGATCAGGGCGGTGCGCAGGCCCTCGGAGGCGCCGTAGACCGCGGCGGCGAGGCCGGCCGGGCCTCCCCCGACGATGACGAGGTCGTAGAACTCGAGCTCGGCCCGCCGGCGCACGCCGGAGCGCTCCGCCAGCTCCGCCACGCTCGGGCCGTGCAGCACGCCGCCGTCGGGGAAGAGCACGAGCGGCAGCGCGGCCTCGCCGTCGGCCGCGGCGAGCAGCCGGCGGCCCTCGTCGTCGCGCTCGACGTCGAGCCACCGGTACGGCACCTGGTTGCGGGCCAGGAAGTCGCGGGCATCGTGCGACTCACGCGACCAGCGGTGGCCGACCACCTGGATGCGGTCGGCGTCGTCCGGCGCGTCCGCCCGCCAGGCATCGAGCAGGTCGTCGACGACCGGGTAGAGCTGCTCCTCGGGCGGGTCCCAGGGCTTCAGCAGGTAGTGGTCGAGCGAGACGCGGTTGATCGCGTCGATCGCCGCCTGGGTGTCGGCGTACGCGGTCAGGAGCACGCGCTTCGCCTCGGGGGCGAGCCGCATCGCCTCCTCCAGGAACTCGACGCCCGACATCTCCGGCATGCGCTGGTCGGCGAGCAGCAGGGCGATCCTGGCGCCGCGCAGCTTCGACTCGCGCACCGCCGTGAGGGCGTCCTCGCCGGTCTCGGCGCGCAGCACGCGGTAGTCGCGCCCATAGCGGCGGCGCAGGTCGCGCTCGACCGCGCGCGCCACCGACGGCTCGTCGTCGACGGCCAGCAGCACCGGCCGCGCCTCCTGGGTGCTCATCCGGCTCCGGCGGCCGGCGGTGACACGCTGAGGGCGACCTCGTCCTCGTAGCACCAGAACCAGTCCTCGCCCGGCTCCGCCGAGCGGATGATCGGGTGGCCGCTGGCGTGCACGTGGGCGGTGGCGTGCCGGTTCGGCGACGAGTCGCAGCAGCCGATGTGGCCGCACGTGGCGCACATCCGCAGATGCAGCCAGCGGCCGCCGATGGCCAGGCAGTCCTCACATCCCGCGATCTCGTCAGGGAGCTCGGTACGCTCGATCCGATCGGTGTGCGTGCAGGCCTCGGCCATCGTTTCCCTCCGTCTTGCCCGGAACCGGAGAGGGAAGCCTATCTGCGCAGGCGTCAGGCAGACGATTGATCGGTAAGTCCCGCGCGCCTGGACGCACGGACGGCGGGTGGTCAGGCGGCGCGCTGGTGGCGCTGCGGCTGCGAACCGTCGCATCGCTGTGTCCTCGGTCGCGCCCATACAACGCGGTATGACCGCTCCCTTTAGTCCTTGCGCTGCTCGGTTCGCAGCCCAGCGGTGACCTGCGTGATCGCAGGTCACCGCCGACCGGTGCAAGCCCGCGGGGCTTGCACCTTGGACATCACGGACTTACCGATCAATCATCTAGGCGGAAGTGCGCGACGAGCCGCTCGAGGCTCTGGGCCGTCGCGGCCAGCTGCTGCGACGAGGCGCTGATCTGCTGCACCGCGGCGTTCGTCTGCTCGGCCGACGCGGACACCTGCTCGGTGGCGGCGGACGACTGCTCGGCGACGGCGGCGACCTCGGACGACGCGTGCGCGATCCGCTCGATGCGGTGCGACATGTCCTCGACGGCGACGCCGATCTGGCCGAACGCGACCCGCGTCTCGGCGACGATGGTGGCGCCCTCGTCGCTGCGGGTGGCGCCCTCGGTGACGACGCCGACCGTGCGCTTGGTCTCGACCTGGATCTCGCCGACGAGCTCGGCGATCTGCTCGGCCGCGCGGCGCGACTCCTCGGCCAGCTTGCGCACCTCCTCGGCGACGACGGCGAAGCCGCGGCCCTGCTCGCCGGCGCGGGCGGCCTCGATGGCCGCGTTCAGCGCCAGCAGGTTGGTCTGGCCGGCGATGGCCGTGATCGTCTCGACGATGCCGCCGATGCGGTCGGAGCGGGTGGCGAGCTCGCCGATCGCCTCGACGACCTCGGCGGAGGACTGCTTGACGACGCCCATGGCGCCGGTGGCCTGCTCGGCCGCGCCGATGCCCTCGTTGGCGACGTTGCTGGCGTGCTCGGCGGCGCCGGCGGACTCGGCGGCGAGGTCGCGCGTGGTCTGCACCATGAGCACTTGGCGCTCGGCGCCCGCGGCCACCTCCTGCACGGCGCGGGTGATGTCGTCGACGGCGCGGCTGGTCTCGCTCGACGTCGCGGTCAGCTCCTGCGAGGCGGCGCTCATCTCGGTCGCGGCGGTCGTGACCTGGGAGATGATCGCGCGCAGGGCCTCGAGCATCTCGGCGACTGCGGCGCCGAGCACGTCGCGCTCGGACGCAGGAGCGACGGTCACCGTCAGGTCGCCCTGGGCGACGCGGGTGACCGAGTCGGCCATCTCCTGGAGGTAGCGCACCATGCGCTGGAAGGCGCGGGACGTCTCGCCGACCTCGTCGCGGCTCGTGCTCTCGACGTCCTGGTCGAGATCGCCCTGGGCGATGCCCTCGGCGGCGCGCAGGATCCGGCGGGTGCCGCCGGCGATGCGGCGCGTGAGGACGACGGCGAGGGCGGTTGCGACCGCGACCTCGAGGAGCGCGAAGAGGATGACGGCCCAGCGGACGGTCGTGGCGGTGGAGTCGGCCGAGCCGGCGAGGTGCTGCTCGGCCGCCCGCAGCGAGCTCTGGTAGGCGCCGAGCGTCTCGACGACGACGTCGCTGGCGTCGTCGGCCTCGTTGTTCATCACCGCGATGGCCTGGGCGTGGTGGCCGGCGGCGAGGAGCCCGAACATCCTGGTGTCGATCGCGTCGGCCTTCGCGACGGCCGCGTCGATCTTGCGCATCGCGGCACGGTCGGAGGGGCTCGTGGCGAGAGCGTCGAGCTTCTTCAGGTCGGACTCGAAGGTGGCGTGGTCGCCCTGGAAGTCCGCGACGTCCGCCCTGGTGCCGTGGAACACCGCGCGCGTCTGGGAGAAGTGCGTGTCGCCGGCGCTGGCGCGGACGTCGTCGACCGCGATCAGCCGCGGGGTCACCGAGCGGTCGATCTGCCGCGACACGGACGTCGTCTGCGAGAGGCCCCAGCTGGCGAGGCCGCACAGGCCGAGCAGGAGGACGACGACGAGGCCGAAGCTCGATCCGAGCTTCGAGCCGATCGATCCGGTGAGCCGCGAGAGGGAGATGCGCATGGCACAGAGGGTGATCGGCAACTGCGGCCGCGGGATTAGCCGCGTCGCATACGCTCGCGGTCGATGCCCACCCGCCCCCGCCAGCATCTGATCTTCGACGCCGACGACACGCTTTGGGAGAACAACGTCGTCTTCGAGGGCGTGATCGCCGACTTCATCGCCTGGCTCGACCATCCAGGGATGACCGCCGACGAGGTGCGGAGCGTGATGGACGGGATCGAGCGCGAGCACGCCGCCCGCTTCGGCTACGGGACGAAGGTGTTCGAGCTGACCCTGGAGGAGACCGTGCGGCGGCTGCACGCCGGGCGCCTGACGGCGGCCGACGCGCAGCGGATCGCGCTCCTGATGGCGCGGCTGCGGTGGGACCGGCTCGACATCATCGACGGCGTCCCCGAGACCCTGGCCGAGCTGCGCCGCCGCCACGACCTGCTGCTCCTGACCAAGGGCGACCAGGAGGAGCAGGTGCGCAAGATCGAGCGCTCCGGCCTCGCCGAGCTCTTCCGGCGCACGCTCGTGACGCCGGAGAAGACCGAGGCCACCTACCGCGGCGTGGTCGCCGACGAGCGGCTGGACGCCCGCAAGACGTGGATGATCGGGAACTCACCGAAGTCCGACATCCTGCCGGCGGTCGCCGCCGGCCTGCGCGCCGTGTTCATCGCCCACCCGCACACGTGGCGCCTGGAGGTCGTCGCCCTGCCGGAGACGGACGCGCGCATCCTGCGGATTACGAAGTTCCGCGAGCTGCTGAGGCTGTTCTGAAGGTGGGGACAGTCCCCGCGGGCGCGGGGACTGTCCCCGATTCTCGCTAGACCCTATGCGGGTTCGAGCTGGGGTGTGATCTGTCCGGCCAGACCCTGATCGTCGGTTTCGTGGGTTTGTCTGGCCGGGGACGGGCCTCGGCTGTCCGCAGGCGAGGAGGGTCTGGCC
>Ga0105240_10009091_pt1 | contig 14107 bp, 12 predicted proteins | sample KBSC54metaG_FD_80426 | JGI IMG/M metagenome (GOLD analysis project Ga0105240, IMG submission 80426) | Corn rhizosphere microbial communities from Kellogg Biological Station, Michigan, USA - KBS C5-4 metaG | ecosystem: Host-associated > Plants > Roots > Rhizosphere > Soil | place: Michigan, USA... | reverse complement strand
TCCAGAATGCTTATCATGCGATGGCGATCGATGAGAAGAGAGTGGAATTCCCCGCGACGCTTTGGACGTCGCAACCGGCGGCGGGACAAACGCTCGAGCAGGTATGGTTCTGCGGGGTACATGCTGACGTGGGGGGCGGCGAACCGGACGATGTTGGCAACGTGACGGCTCTTTCCGACATCACTTTGAGTTGGATGATGAACAAAGCCAGCGGTCTCGGGCTGGTGGTTGATCCGGCAATGCTGACGCAATATGCGAGTCCGGCGGACCCGAAGTATTCGCTGGATGCGCTTCACGAGTCGTGGAATATACTTTGCGGGTTCCCTAAGAGACGTGCGATCGTCCGCGGTTCGGTGCTGGCGAACAGCGTCGTGATTCGCTGCCAGCATGACAACACTTATCGGCCACAGAACCTGGAGTTCGACGGTGGAGTTCTTTCGTCTTCGTATGGGACGTCTGTGGTTGTGAGCGCGCCTCCGACGGATCAATCGGCGAAGGCGGCGGGGCATTAGCGCTTCTTGCTATTTCTGTTTGGCGATCACCATATCTTTGATCTTGGCGTAGGTGGCGGCGGGGATGATCTTCTTGTCGACGAGTTCGTTTTTGCCCTTGTAGGGACGGCCGGCGATGATCTTTTTGGAGTATGCGTCGCCGATTCCGGGTAGCGTTTTGAGTTGATCCTCACTCGCGGAATTGATGTCGAGCAGACTGGTCGCTTTCTTGGTCGCGTCTGTTGCCTTTTTGACGGACGGGACCTCCGCCATGGCTAGTCCTAGGCCGAGTATCACGGCCAATAGTATTTTCATCAGTTTCATTCGTGTTTCCTCCTCTTGAGATTCTACGCGATTGGCGGCGACTCGTCGTTTTGTATGAAGAAACGCACTCCGAAACGTTCGGTGTTCCGGCGGGGGATTCACAAGTGGGCGGCGGGAGAGGAGCACGAATGAAACTGGGGGTTAAGGCTTCGTGCTTGTCAGGAAATCGGTGAGGGGTTTGAGGTCATGGCCCCAGAAGAGCGTTAGGCCGCGGTCCTGCGCATCGATCAAGTTGTGCAGCTTATAAACACCTGTCAACACCGCGGTTGGAACTACCTGTCTGCGTCCAAAATCTTCCCGCCAGGCGCGCGCCTTTACCGCCGCATCGTTATTGAGGCGTTTGACGGAATTGAGATAGGAGTTCGAAACTTTACACTCAATCGGCATGAGCCTGTGGTCCCAGAGGCGGAGCACAATGTCCGCCTTGCGTCCGGCTTTTGGTTCTCCAAGCGTGCTCTCTGCGCAAAACTGGCCCGCGGCGGGAGCCAAAGTGACATTCGGAATTTGCCGCGCGGCCACTTCCTCTATACCCAGATTCTTCAAAGCCTGCGTGACCAAGGCTTCCTGTTGCGCCTTGCCAGTCGAACGCCGTTTCGTTTGGACGCGGCTGCGGGCTAAAAGCGCCGCCGATGCCATGACAGCCGCCCCGCGCTCGGCTTCCGTAGGTTCGCGGTTTTCGACGATCCACGCGAAACGCCGCCGATCAAGAACCAAGCGAACAGTCTCTACTAATCGCTTAACATCCTCCGGGTTTTTGCGAAGCTGACCTTTCGCAAGGGTGGGCGCTTCCGCAAGCACCTGTAGATCATCCGACGATATCGGGGGCGCGGCCAGATATCTGAAAGCTTCCAGTAAATTAGGATCGGTCAGAACTTCCAGCGCCTGGCTATCGAGCTGCGTGAGATCAACAGTTGTTTCTAGAAACTCCTCGACGTATCCCTGATAGAGGTCGAACGCTTCAAGGTAGTCTTCAAGCGGTTCTTCCAGACGCTCTTTACGGAAGAACGAAATCGCCTTCATGCGATCCGCTTCGAGCTGTTCTTTGCTCCACAGCGGCGGATCGATCACTGCAAAACTCCCGCCGCCAGCATTGCTGGAGATGGGACGATGAGGCGCTCCATTTCACGTGGCTCGAATTTCGTGAGGCCGCCAGCATAGGTACGGCCTGAACGTTGCGAAATATTGGTTTGTAGGAAACGGACAAGAGATGTCCGCGCCTTCTCGGTCATCGGATCACGAGGATAAAGACCATGAGCGATGTTGATGTGCCGGGCGCCGGCCTTGTTCAAAACGAATGCCGGCGCACGCCGCGCCATATAGGTGGAAATGATTGGTGCGGGCGAACGCAGACCCACGGACCACCACGCCTTGCGATGACTTGCGATGTATCCTTTATTGGCGCCTTTCTCGCGAGCGATCTTAAGGAAACGGTCAACTGCCCGCCGGTCTGGCGTGCCAAGCTCATCCAAGTCGACCGGTATATCAATCACACAACGAAGTTTCATCGCGTCACGAAGAACGCCTTCCGCCGCGAACACTTCTTTCGCGCGCGTTATCGTCCGGTAGAGAACGGACTCCGGCAGACCATCGCTGTGTGGCCCCGCGATCCATACGTCATTGGCGCCAGTTACCTGGCCACGGTGAACGCGGCACAATTCGCCAAGCTCTACATACCCTTCCGGCGGCTTTTCGGCGGCGCGCATGAGGTACGACCAACGGGCCTCGGTTATCAAACGGTCCCGATGAACCCTGCGGCCTTTGTTGAGCCTGTCAAGATCGCGCAAACTGTCTACGCGTCTGAAAAATACGGATGTCGGCTTTGATGCGATTTTGAAGGTCGTAATCGCTGCGGTCGATGCCGCATCCGGAAAAGGCTGCGCGGTCGGCTCGATCACCGTAATGCTGTAACCGCCAAGCTGACCGACGACGAGAGAACGCACCAGCGATCCGTAATTTACGTCGAGCCACTCGGCGGCGGTAATGAACGCGCCGAAATCCCCTGCCCTCGCATTGCGCGCAGTTGCTAAAAAGAAATGAACATGAAGTCCGGCAAGCTGGCTGGCTTTGTGGCCGAGCTTCTCGGCTTCCTCCGAAAGCCATTCTTTCCACTTCGTGGTGATTTGGTGATGCCGGACATATGGCGGGTTGCCGATGTATAGAGTTTGGTCTGAAACCGACTCGTTAAAGCGCCGGTAGTCTCCAAGGATGATGCGGGAGCGCTTTGCGAACCCTGCAACGGCCAGATTGGCTCTGGCGATCAGGGCCGCCAGCGGGTCAATGTCGACCCCAATGAGCGAGGCTTGCGGAAAAGTTTCCCCAGCCTCCAATAGAAAACGCGCGGAGCCTGTTCCTGGATCGACGATACGCTGAGGCGTTCCACGATCCGCTGCCCGCTCCACCATTGAACGAACGATGGGACCCGGCGTATATGTAGCGCCATTCTCGCGGCGGTCGGCGGACGAACGAAGCGCACAAAAGGCCTCGCCGAGGGGATCAAAGCCCGCGCTGATTAAGTCGCGCAGAGACGAGAGTTTGATTTTGGTGAGTGGCGTAGCGTTATTAGCGTTTCGGGCCAGTTCAACTTCCGCATCCGACCAGGGCTTGACCGCATCGGCGCCGAGCGCGATTGCGGCCGAGACAAGTTCCCGTTCCGTTGGAAAAATCGCTTCAAACTCGTTCCAAAGATGCTGCTGCTTGCCGGTGAGCCGTAGCAACGGGTTGTTAGCAAGCGACATCCGAAAGCCTCTTCAACGTTTAAGAATAAAACAAAACCGGGGGTTCGCGTTCTGCTTAACTGCGCGGCCCTCTCTATACTTATCGTACAGGGGAGACGCAGAATCTAATTAAGTCTACTCGATCCAGTTGGATCGTCAAGGTTCACCTTCTTTGCCTCTCCCTCTCCGGGACAGGACCTATCTGGCCCGTCTGCATCAGCGTGCCGGGCCGGAGGAGCCTGGGTCGTAAGAGGAGCCGTCCGCGTTGGCGAGCATTTTATAGGCGATGACGAAAGGGGGCCTCGCGCATCGTGACGTGGCATTTCTTAGGAGCTCATTTTTCTTTTTCTTAGCTCGTCGAATGTGACTGCCAGTATGATGACGGCTCCTATGATTGCCTGCTGCCAGTAGGGACTGATGCCTAGCAGGTCGCTGCCGTTGGAGAGCAGACCCATGATGAACGCCCCGACCAGCGTTCCTACTACGCTGCCTTCGCCGCCTCTTAGACTGCCTCCTCCGATGACTACGGCGGCGATGGCTTGTAACTCGTAGCCCTGTCCGGCTGTGGGTTGGCCGGTCATGAGACGCGACGCTTCGATCATGCCCGCGAGGCCTGTTAGCGCGCCTCCTATGGCGTAGACTGCCGTGGTGTGGAACGAGACTGGAATTCCGGCGTAGAACGCTGCGACTTCGTTGCTTCCTATGGCGAATGAATACCGGCCCAGCCGCGTATGTTCCAGGAGAAAATGCACCAGTAGGGCGCAGAGGAGGAGAATCCACAGGACGAATGGCACGTAGAGCAACGTGCCTTCGCCCAGGTAAGAGAAGGGTTGAGGGATATCGTGTACTGGCAGGCCGTTGGAGATGACCAGGGTGAGTCCCCGGATGATGCCGAGGGTTCCCAGTGTGACGATGAACGGATTGATTCGGAGGGCGGTGGTGAGAATACCGTTTATGAATCCGCAGCCGCAGCCCGTGAGGATGCCGATGAGAATCGATACCGGGATGGAGTAGCCGGCTGCCATCGCTTTGGTGCCGAGGAGTCCACCCATGGCCAGGATGGCGCCGACGGACAAATCGATTCCTCCGGAGACGATGATGAGCGTCATTCCTAGCGCCATGATGTTGATGACGGCGGTTTGGCGGACCACGCTTGAAAGATTGGTGCTGGTGAGAAAGTAGGGGGACGCGATTGCTTCGGCGATGAAGAGTACGATCAGCGTCAGGAACGGCAAGAGCCGTTGGATCATGTAAGCTGCTCCTCGGGCGCGGCGAGGCGCATGATTTCCTCTTGCGTGGCCTGGCGGCCGGGAAGTTCGCCGCTGATGCGGCCTTGGCGCATGACGAGAATCCGGTCGGCCACTTGGAGCAGTTCGGGAAGTTCGGAACTCACCATGAGAATGGCGGCGCCGGAGCGGGCCAGTTCATCCATTACCTGGAAAACTTCGACTTTGGCGCCTACGTCGATGCCTCGCGTGGGTTCGTCGAAGAGGAAAATCCTGGCTCCGCGGGCGAGCCATTTCGCTATGACGACCTTCTGTTGATTTCCTCCGCTTAGGCGACCGGCCAGCTGGGCTCCCGACGATGCTTTGATGCGCAGACGGGCAATGGATTCGGCGGTGACTTTTCGTTCGGCGGTGCGGTTGATGATGCCGTATGGGCTGATGGCGCGCATGTTGGCGATATTGGTGTTCTGGCTGATGGACAGGCGAATGGCGAGACCGGTGCGTTGGCGATCTTCGGGTATGAGTGCGATGCCGGAGTCGACGGCTTTTCCGGGTGTTCGGATTTTGATTTCCTTTCCGGCGACGACGATTTTTCCGCTGTCTATGGGATCAACGCCGAAGATGGCTCGGCAGAGCTCAGTGCGGCCAGCTCCCATCAGGCCTCCGAGACCGACGATTTCGCCGGCTCGCAGAGAGAATGTGATGTCTTTCAGCACGTCGCCGCGATTCAAATTTTGGACGCGCAGGAGCTCATCGCCGGGTGGGACGGCGTCGCGCTGATAAATGGACGTGACTTCGCGGCCGACCATGTATTTGATGAGTTGGCTGGTGGTGAGTTCGCTGAGTGGGCAGGTGTGAACGGTTTCGCCGTCCCGCAGAATCGTGACGCGATCACCGACGGAGCGAAGTTCGTCGAGGCGGTGGGTGATATAGATGACTCCCATTTTGCGGTCGCGCATTTCGCGGACGATTCGGAAGACTTCGTGGGTTTCCGATTCGGAGAGCGAGGATGTGGGTTCGTCGAAGATAAGGAGGCTGGAGCCGTGTTGAATGGCACGGCAGATCTCGACGAGTTGCTTTTGGGCCGGGCTGAGTTTCTGCACGGACCACTTGGCTTGTAACGGGAAGTGATGCTGCTCGATCAATCGCGCGGCTTGCTGCTCCATCTCGCGGCGATTGACCCAACCCATGGGTTTTCTTGGTTCGCGGCCGAGGAAAATGTTTTCGGCGACGGAGAGGTGCGGGGCCAGCAGGCATTCCTGATGAACCATCGCGATGCCGTTTGCGGAGGCTTCGAGGGGTGTCCGGAAGCTGACTTTGCGGTCGCGGAATGTGATTTCGCCCGAGTCGGCGGGCTGCACTCCAGCGACGATTTTCATCAGCGTCGATTTGCCTGCTCCGTTCTCGCCCATGAGGAGATGGACCTCTCCCGGGTTCACGGTGAGGTTGCCGTTTCGGAGGGCAGTGACGCCGCCGAAGCGCTTTTGGATTCCTTTTAACTCCAGAAGCATGGAAACGAACCAGTTTACATTAGCAAACCGTTAAAGTGCCGTATGACTCGATTCGACTACTTGCCGTGTATCGACGTCCGGATGCGATTGAACTGCTGATTGCGCCGGGTGGCGCATTAGGTTGCGTGTGTGAGGAGAATCGTCTTTTCGTCGATGAACAGCGCAGGGGGAGCCTTGCAGTTCGACCGGAGTGCGTGCGAATATCGCCGGCGCGATGAGCGGCCTTCACCAGGGCTCCGGTTAGAATGAATCAGATGCGAGGCCTTTGGTTTTCTGTCATGATTTTCGTAATCCTCAATGCATCTTCGGCTATTGCTGCCGATTCAGCGTGCAAGTTCCTGGGTGAGGCAAACGCAAAGATATACGGGTTGCCTACACATATGTACATGACGGAAACGGCCTCCTACACGGGCGCGGCAAGACACGGACCAGCGAGCTCAGAAAGATGAATCGAACATGACCTGCGGTCTGGTGCGCGACGAGCTGGTCAACGGGGAGGCGTCAACGCTCTCTAGCGCACATAAGCAAACGCCGGATGTGAAGACCGATTCGCAGATCTGGATTTCTAAATCGAAGGGCGTGCCGGTGAAGATTGAAATGGATATGGATGCAGGCGGCGCGGACGGCGATAGCCACTGGAGTATTCGCTACGAATATACGAATGTGCATGCACCTGCTGTTAACTGATTCTCTGCGTGCGTGGGCGAGTATCAGACGAGAGTTGGAATTGCGGATTATTCTGGCGCCGGATTTGGCGTGCTGGCGCAAGTGGCTCGTAAATCGAGCTGGATTGATGAGGCGTTTATAGCAACGTGAGCGCTCAGCCTAATTTTTACCGGGATCTGGCATATGTCTTCGTGGCTGCTACGGGCGGCGGCTTGATTGCTCGCTGGCTGCGGCAGCCTCTGATTCTGGGCTATGTGCTGGGTGGGATTCTGATTGGTCCTTTCACTCCTGGGCCAACGGTTTCCGATGTTCATGTGCTTGAGCTCTTGGCGGAGGTAGGGGTCATCCTCCTGATGTACTCGATTGGGATCGAGTTCTCGCTGGATGATTTGCGGAAGGTGAAGTGGACCGCGGTGATTGGCGGACCTTTGGGTATTCTTCTTTCCATTGGGCTTGGTTTGGGAGTCGGCGCGGCGCTTGGGTGGAGTACTCAGCAAGGGATTGCGATTGGGGCCACAGTGTCGGTTGCCAGCACTATGGTGCTTTCACGACTGCTGATGGACCGTGGTGAATTGCAATCTCCGCATGGCCGGCTGATGATTGGGATCACTTTGATCGAGGATCTGGCCGTGGTGATCTTGACGGTGCTGCTGCCTTCGGCGGGAGCGTTGAGTGGCGAACGCCTGGCTGCGTTGGCGCTGGATATCGGCAAGTCGCTCGCACTGTTGATTCCGATTATGTTCGTCACGGCGATGGTGGCTCCGAGACTGATGGCGTGGATAGCGCGGATGGGCAGCGAGGAGTTGTACCTTTTGATTGCTCTCGCGCTGGGTTTGGCAGTGGCAGCGATGACGCAGGCTGTGGGATTATCACTGGCTTTGGGGGCGTTTCTTGCGGGGGTTGTGATCAGCGGATCGGAGGAGGGGCATAAGACGCTTAACAAGCTTTTGTCTTTGCGGGATGCTTTTGTAGCTCTATTCTTTGTCACGATTGGTGCGCTGGTGAATCCACGGGCTCTGATTTCGAATCCTTCGCTGTTGGTGGTGATTTTGGGGATGATTGTGGTGGGGAAGCTGGCGATTTGGACTACGGTGGTTTGGGTGTTTCGGTATCCGTTCCGGACTGCGGTTCTGGTGGGGCTTGGGCTTACGCAGATTGGTGAGTTTTCTTATGTTCTGGCGCAGGTGGCTCGGAAATCGAGCTTGATTGGCGAGGATGTTTATAACGCTACGCTGGCGGCTTCACTGATTTCGATTTTGTTCAATGCGGCTTTGATGCGGTTGGGTTCGCGGTGGATTGTTCCGATTCCTTGAAAGGCAGGATACCATCCTGTCCGACGGGCGTTTTACTTGTTGGGGAGGGCGGATTGACGTAGCGATTCTATTTCCTTGAGCATTCCTTCGAGCATTGCTTTGGCCATGATTTCGCCTTTCTTGCGTGTGGCTAGCGTGGCGTCGCCGTAAACTCCCGTCGCGGAGTAGGCGCCTGGCTTTTTTGGATCTCTTGTTAGACCTCCAGCTTCGTTGACATGGTAGTCCTTTACTGCTTTATGCATGTCGACCGATTGGGGATCGATGTACAGCATCAAGGACGTCTCGATCTCGTCGGCGTGGGTGCCGCCTTCTTGCTGCTTCACTTGTTTTTCGGCCTCTGCTCCGACTTTGAGAATGTCTGTGTAGCGGAATAAAATTCCGTCAGCGGCCAGGATCTCCGCGGCGGGTTTGAGCGCTCGCATGGTGGAGACTCCGGTGTTCAGGGCGTAGAACCGGTGCGGACCGAAGCGGGCCAGGCTGCGGCAGATGTCGACCATCAGGTCGCGGGCTGTTTCGAGGCGGAGCGTTGTGGAGCCGGGGTATTCTCCGAAAGCCGGATAGTAGTGGTAGTTCACGGTGGGCGCTACGACTACGTTCGCGCTCTCGAGAATCTGGTGCTTGAAGTATTCGGCCATTACGAAATCGTTTCTCAATCTCAGATGCGGGCCGTGCTCCTTTGATTCCGCGCCGATTGGAATTACCACTACCGTTTCTGGTTTGAGGATCGCTTCGGCTTCGATCCAGGTGAGATCGCTGAGAACGATCCCTTTTGCCAATGCCAACAGAAGCATGAATCTCATGACGGTGCTTTTAAGGAACACGCGCAAAACGGACTCGCTGCGGCGGCCCGAGCTTGCGTGGTCCCGTACAACTTTCTGCCGCGCCTTCGCGGCCTTTGCGCTTTTAAGGAACTTGCGCAAAACGGACTCGCTGCGGCGGCCCGAGCTTGCGTGGTCCCGTACAACTTTCTGCCGCGCCTTCGCGGCCTTTGCGCTTTTAAGGAACACGCGCAAAACGGACTCGCTGCGGCGGCCCGAGCTTGCGTGGTCCCGTACAACTTTCTGCCGCGCCTTCGCGGCCTTTGCGCTACATTAGCATACGATGGCTCGAATTGCTCGCCTACTGGTGATTCTGTTTTGCTCTGTGTTGTGTTTTGCGCAGCAACCTCGCGTGAAATCGCTGCGAATCCAGATCCTTTCGACAATGTTGGCCGATGATGACGGCTTTGGCGAGTGGGGATTTGCGGCGCTGGTGGATGCGGACGGCCACAAGATTCTTTTTGATACGGGCGCGCATCCGGATACGGTGTCTAGGAACGTTCGTGAACTCAAGGTGGATCTCTCCGGCGTTCGGGATGTGATTTTGAGCCATCATCATCTGGACCACACTGCGGGGCTGATGACGCTGCGGCGGGAATTTCCCAATCTGTCGAAGGTGCATGTCGCGCGCGGTATTTTTCTCAGCCGACCTGGGACTCGCGGCGAAGGGAATTCGATGATTGCGGTGAAAGGGCAGTTCGAGCGCACGGGTGGGACGTTTGTGGAGTACGATCATGCGCGTGAGATTCATCCGGGGATCTGGTTGACGGGGCCGGTACCGCGGAAGTATCCGGAACGTAATTGGAGCGGCCGGCAGGAGCTTCGGACGGCTGAAGGGAAGTTGGTGGAAGATAATTTGCCGGAGGACCAGTCGCTGGTTTTCGATACGGATCAGGGGTTGGTGATTTTATCGGGATGCGGGCATTCGGGGATTATCAACACGATGGAATATGCCCGGGCGAAGGTCCGCGAGGCTCCGATTCATGCGGCGATCGGCGGGTTTCATCTTTTTGCGGCCAGCGACTCGACGCTTGATTGGACGGCGGGAAAATTGAAGGGCTTCGGGCTGCAGAATTTTCTTGGCGCACATTGCACGGGTGTCGAGGCGGTTTACCGGTTGCGGGCGCTGACTGGGCTGGATCGGAAGACGGCGGCTGTAGGCGCGGTGGGCGGCGGATTTGAGCTTGGCCGTGGATTGACGCCGGGAAATATTTCCCGGTGAAAATGGGCAACGAATGAACATGAATAAACACGAATAAAACAAGCCTATTGGCTGAGTTTTAGTACCCAGGCTGGCTGGTTCATTAGGTCTTCGGGTACGTCTGGCAGTTCGATTACTAGTGAGCCGGCTTTTGATTTCCAGTGCAGCGGTGCTGATGAGCCTAGCAGCTTGACGGACTTCACTGGTGGCGCCTCTTTGATTGTGAATTGGCGGCCTGGCCAACGGGGTAAGATCGCGAAGACGTCGTTGCCTTTGGCGGTGAAGAAGGCCTCGATTCCGGCTTTGCCTTGTTGGGGTCTCCCGGTGAGTTTGGAAATGTCGTAGGCGGTCTCGAATTCCTGATTGTAATTTGCCTTGGGGACTTCGCCGGCGCTCCATTGTTTCGCCGTTTTCCATGGCTTTGTTTCGTAGATCGCTTCGCCGTTAACTTTTAGCCACGATCCTATTTGGAGCAAGCGCTCCTCCATAATGACTGGGATTGTGCCGTCCGCCGCCGGGCCGATGTCCAGTAACAGATTGCCTCCCCGGCTTACTAAATCCACTAGCATGATGACTAGTTCGCGGCCCGTGTGGTAGTGCTCGACTCGCTCGGCACGGTTGTAGCCATAGGAGAATCCCATGCCGCGGCTTTCCTCCCAGGGGTGATCGATTCCGCTCATTCCTGGTGTGTATTCGGTGGTCCAGTAGCCTCCGTGCTTGTGGCGCGTGTCCTTGCCCCAGCGGTCGTCGATTACTACTTCGTTTTTTACGGGCGACTCATTGAAGAGCCAAGCCAGGAGTTCCGGACTGCGCCATTCGGCGGAGTTCATTTCCCATTCACCGTCGCTGAAGATGATGGATGGTTTGTAGTGCGTGACGAGATCTTTGAACTGAGGGAACATGTGCTCGGAGACGTAGCGAGGTTTGTCGGAGAGCCAGAGCGGGTTGTACCATTCGTAGAGCGAATAGTAGAAACCCATTTTGAGATTCTTGCGGCGGACGGCTTCTGTGAGGTCGCCGAGCAGGTCACGCTTGGGGCCGGATTCGACGGCATTCCATGGACGTCCCCAGGTGGCGGAGGCCTCGTGGCTTGGCCATAGCGCAAAACCCTCATGATGCTTGGAGGTGAGTGCTACGTATTTTGCTCCGGAGCGGGCGAAGACGTCGGCCCAATGGTCGGGGTCGAAGAGTTCGGCTCGGAAAAGGGGGGCAAAGTTTTGGTAGGCGTAGTTCGGACCGTAAATGCGTTGGTGATAGGCCCAGGAGCCTGCTTCGACTGGGTTGGCGGTGGGTTTGCGGCCTTCGGTGATGGCGTGCCAGTACCATTCTGCGTAGGCCAGTTTTCCGGGGAGAACGGGTGCGTAGGACGGGACTGAATAGACTCCCCAGTGGATGAAGATTCCGAATTTGGCTTCGGTGAACCAGGCGGGGGTGGGGCGGGTGTCTATGGATTCCCAGGTTGGCTGGTAGGTTTGGGCGCACAGGATGCAGGCGGTTGCGAGCACCCAGATGAAGAGCTTTGTCATTGGTCTGGTACCTCTGTTCTTGCTTATGCTATCTCAGGACGGAGCTACGGTCTCGGGGCGGTTTTGCAGGCGGCCAAAGGAGAGCGGTCCCAGTTGTCCGGTAATCTTACGTCGAAATTCCGTTGGCCCTGCGAACCCGGGCCCAGTGTAGGATGATTCGATGACGATTGAAGATTTGTGGAAACCGGACAAATACCTGGGCGAACCGATACGCGTCGGCGAATGGCTCTACGATGGCCGCATAAGCTTAGCCGTTCGCTTATTCAAGGGCGATACTCTGTGGGGTACCGGTGACGAGGAGGACCTTCCAGAAGTAAGAGACGATCGAGCCACCGAATGCTATCATCTTCAGTTTCAGGTCGCCGGAGATGAACGATTCGGCAGTCAGCGTACGTTCCTGGCGCTCGATGATGTTGAACGCTTCGTGCGGAAACAGTTGGGTAATTCCCTTCAGTGGCACGACAAATAAGCCTCCAAGTCGCTCCACAATGTCGTAATCGGCGCGGCAGCGACCTCTGGGCAAATCGTCGCCGGCCCGGAAAATGAACCCCAGCCTTTCGAGGCTCAGCCGCACGGTGGCCGCTGGAACTACCGCGCCCGAGCTACGCGCATACTCTCCTCAATACGATTGGTGCACTTTTATCGTCGTTGTTTTCACGTTCCAGGTTTCCGCGCCTGAACTGCACAGCGCGCTTTACCGCCTCCCGTTGCACACTTCCGGGGGTCGGGCCGATGTCCGCATCGGCGAGTTTGCAGGCTTCTATGGTGGCTTGGCCGAGGAAGGCTCAGGTAGCCGCAGCGCACGCTTCCTCGTAGAGTCAGGCATCGTTGAGGCGATGTACCATTCGTCGAATTTCGTTCGTCATAACATTTTCGCTATGTGCGTGCTAAATAGAAAACAATGAGTGCTTCGCGATTTGTAATCCTTTTTGGCCTGGCTTGGTTGACGTTCGGGCAGTCCGGCCAGTCCACCACGAAACAGGTCACGGTTTCGGGCGATGGCGAGTGGGCCGACACTGGGGTCAGCCTTCAGCCGGGTGACACGGTGACGATTGAAGCGACCGGAACTCTCACGTATGACACAGGCAAGGAGAGCGGACCGGAAGGGATGCAGCGGGGTTTCAGGGATCTGCTGAGAGTACTTCCATCGAACGATGCGGGCCGGGGGGCCTTGCTCGGGCGGATTGGGAGCAACCCTGCGGCACGGTCATTTCTCGTTGGGGCGCGGCGGGAGATGAAGGTCCCGGTTGCTGGAAATCTGTTTCTGAGCGTGAATCAGGGCTCGAACGATCAGCCGTCGGGCAGCTTCAGCGTGACTATTACGCGAGTGGCTGGCGTGGCGCCACAGCTCGATCCGAATGTGCGGCTGCCTCGATTCACGCAGGCGGAGCTCAATTCGATTCCGCGGCGAGTGACCGACGCCTTCGGAAATGCGGGGGATCGCGTGAACTTTGTCATTATCGGATCGCAGGAGCAGATGGAATCGGCGCTGAAGGCCGCGGGTTGGGTGAGTGTGGATAAGACCCCGACAGACGCCGTGATTCGGGGGCTGATCGCGAGCCTTTCGAAGGAGGGATACACCACGCTGCCGATGAGTCAGTTGATGCTCTACGGCCGCGATCAGGACTACGGTTGGGCGCAGGCCGATCCGATCCTGGTGATCCAATCGCGCCACCATTTCCGGCTTTGGAGGGCTCCGTTCACAGCGGACGGGCAGGTTGTGTGGGTGGGCGCCGGGACACACGATATCGGCCTCGAAAGAGATCAGCGCAACGGGAAGCTCACCCATAAGATCGACCCGAAGGTGGATGACGAGCGCGACTATATCGCGGAGAGTTTGAAGCAGTCGGGGATGGTGGCTAAGGAAGAATACCTGACGCCGACCAATGCGGTGAAAACGGCGCGGACGGCGACGGGAGGATCTTTTGAGTCGGATGGACGCACGTTGATTGTGTATCTGCTACCGGACACAGCGAATGCTCCGGGCGCGAAGTGACACGCTTGGATGGAGCCGCTGGGAGTTCGATGGTCCCCCATTTCCCGCCCAAGATCTGGACGTCCGCATCATTGCCTGGCTTAGAGAGTGCTTTCGGGCTCGTGCTCTTGTTCATCACTATAAGGCATAGTCATGAATCGTATGCCATAGGGGTCATCGAAGACGGCGTCGGCAATTCCTATCGGGGATCAACGCATCAGTCTCCGCCGGGATCTATTGTAGCGATGAATCCGGACGAGGCGCATACGGGATACGCAGTTGGCAATGAGCCACTCTCGTACCACTGGTCAACATGTCAGTTTGGGAATCGATCGAAAGCTT
>Ga0105240_10009088_pt1 | contig 14109 bp, 11 predicted proteins | sample KBSC54metaG_FD_80426 | JGI IMG/M metagenome (GOLD analysis project Ga0105240, IMG submission 80426) | Corn rhizosphere microbial communities from Kellogg Biological Station, Michigan, USA - KBS C5-4 metaG | ecosystem: Host-associated > Plants > Roots > Rhizosphere > Soil | place: Michigan, USA... | reverse complement strand
TTGAAGACCAAACTCAACCAGGAGATATCGTTTCTTGAACCTCAACTTGTTGCCGAAAAATGGAAGCACCAGTTCACCCTGCGTGAAGCCCTGGCCAACAGGTAACAGCCGTATCCGCGTGAATCGCAAAACGGTGCGCAAAAAGGGGGGGCTGTACCCCTTTTTGCCCAACGAACCATTATTGAAGACCAAACTCAACCAGGAGATATCGTTTCTTGAACCTCAACTTGTTGCCGAAAAATGGAAGCACCAGTTCACCCTGCGTGAAGCCCTGGCCAACAGGTAACAGCCGTATCCGCGAGAATCGCAAAACGGTGCGCAAAAAGGGGACTGACGCGAATTTCGCCGCCCTTGCGAAACTTCGGGTCTGTACCCCTTTTGCCCAACGAACCATTATTGAAGACCAAACTCAACCAGGAGATATCGTTTCTTGAACCTCAACATATTAGTACTTCCGGGCGATGGCATCGGCACGGAAGTCACCGGAGAAGCTGTGCGCGTGCTGCGCGTCGTTGCCGAAAAATGGAAGCACCAGCTCACCCTGCGTGAAGCCCTGCTCGGCGGCATCGCTATCCACAAAACCGGCACGCCGTTCCCCTCTGAAACCGAGAAACTTTCTCTCGAAGCCGACGCCGTTCTCATGGGCGCGGTCGGCCTCCCCGAGTTCGACGAATGGCCCCCCGAAAAGCGCCCCGAACGCGGTCTGCTCGGCATTCGTAAGGCCATGGGCGTCTACGCCAACCTGCGCCCCGTCCGCAGCTACAAGGCCCTCCTCGAATCCAGCCCTCTCAAGAACCACCTCGTCGATGGCGTCGACATGATCATCGTCCGCGAACTCAACAGCGGCATCTACTACGGCACTCCCCGCGGCATTTATGAGGACGGCCCCGAACCGCGCGCCGTCAACACCATGGCCTACACCTGGAGCGAGATCGAGCGCGTCACCCGCGTCGGTTTCGAACTCGCCCGCAAGCGCCGCAAAAAGCTCACCTCCGTCGATAAATCGAACGTCCTCGAAACCTCCCAGCTCTGGCGTCGCGTCGTCGTCGAAATCGCCAAAGATTATCCCGATGTCGCCCTCGATCACCTCCTCGTCGACAACGCCGCCATGCAGCTCGTGCTTAAGCCCAAAACCTTCGACGTCCTGGTCACCGAGAACATGTTCGGCGATATCCTAAGTGATGAAGGGGCCATTCTCGCCGGCTCCATCGGCATGCTTCCCTCCGCCTCCCTCGGCGCGAAGAAGCCCAACGGCGCATGGACCGGACTTTACGAGCCCGTTCACGGCTCCGCTCCCGATATCGCGGGCCAGAACAAAGCCAATCCCTTCGGCGCAATTGGGTCTGTGGCGGCTCTGCTCGAATACAGTTTCGGCCTTACCGAAGAGGCGGCGGCAGTCAATCGAGCCATGGAACAAGTCCTCACGAGCGGTCGCGTTACGGCCGATCTGAAGCCGGCAGGAACTCCGGCCACTACCGAGCAAGTAGGAGAAGCAGTTTGCAACGCACTCTAAGCCAAAAAGTCTGGGATTCGCACATCGTCCGGGAAGAGCCCGGTGCCCCGTCCCTCATCTACATCGATCTGCATCTGGTCCACGAAGTCACCTCCCCGCAGGCCTTCTCCGGTCTGCGCGCGCGCGGCCTCAAAGTTCGCCGCCCCGATCTGACCGTGGCCACCACAGATCACAGCATTCCCACCACGGACCGGTCTCTCCCCATCGTCGATCCCATCGCCGCCAACCAGGTCGGGCAATTGGATAAGAACTGCAAGGAATTCGGCATCCCTCACTACGGCGTTCACTCCGAACATCAGGGCATCGTTCACGTCATTGGACCCGAGCTCGGCTTCACGCAGCCCGGCATGACCGTCGTCTGCGGCGACAGCCACACCGCCACCCACGGCGCTTTCGGCGCTCTCGCTTTCGGCATCGGGACCAGCGAAGTTGAAAACGTCCTCGCCACCCAGTGCCTGTTGCAGCGCCCCTCCAAAACCTTCAAGGTTCAGGTCGATGGAAGCCTGAAACCGGGCGTCACCGCCAAAGACATCATCCTCGCCTTCTGCGCCAAAGTCGGCGTCGGCGGAGCCACCGCAACCGTCCTCGAATACGCCGGATCCGCCATCCGCGCCCTCGACATGGAAGGCCGCATGACGGTCTGCAATATGTCCATCGAAGCCGGTGCGCGCGCCGGACTCATCGCCCCCGATGATAAGACTTTCAATTACCTCCACGGTCGCCCCTTCGCCCCCAAAGGCGCCGATTGGGATGCCGCCGTCGCCCGCTGGAAACAGCTTCCAACCGACTCCGGTGCAACCTTCGATCGCGAGGTCACCATCGACGGCGACTCCCTCGAACCAATGATCACTTGGGGAACTAACCCCGGTATGGGCGTCAAAATCTCCGGCGCAGTGCCCGACCCGTCCTCCATCGGAGACGCCCTCGAGCGCGACGCAGTCTCCAAAGCCCTCGCCTACATGGGTCTCGAAGCCGGCAAACCGATCCTCGGTCGCCCCGTCAACGTCGTCTTCATCGGCAGTTGCACCAACTCCCGCATCACCGATCTGCGCGCCGCCGCTGCCCTTCTCAAAGGTCGCAAGGTCAACCCGAACGTCCGTGTCATGGTGGTCCCCGGCTCCATGGAAGTGAAGCGCCAGGCCATCGCCGAAGGCCTGCCCGATATCTTCCGCGCCGCCGGATGCGACTACCGCGAACCCGGCTGCTCCATGTGCATCGCCATGAACGGCGACCAGCTCCAGCCCGGCGAATACAGCGTTTCCACCTCAAACCGAAACTTCGAAGGCCGGCAGGGCAAAGGCGGACGCACCTTCCTCGCCTCCCCCCTGACCGCTGCCGCCACCGCCCTAACCGGCGTCGTTACTGACGTGAGGACAATACTTTGACATTCGAATCGAAACTCGTGCCGATGCCCAATAACAACATCGACACCGACCAGATCATTCCCGCGCGCTTCCTCAAGACCACGTCCAAGGAAGGCCTCGACAAAAACCTCTTCGCCGATTGGCGTCAGGACCCGAACTTCATCCTCAACACTCCGCGTGGTCAGGGCAAGCAGGTGCTTCTCGCCGGCGATAACTTCGGCTGCGGCAGTTCCCGCGAGCACGCCCCCTGGGCCCTCACCCAGTTCGGCTTCCGCGCCGTCATCAGCACATCGTTCGCGGACATCTTCAAGCAGAACGCCCTCAAGAACTCCCTGATCCCGATCGTCGTCCCCGCGGATGTACACGCGAAGCTCTTCGCCCTGCCAGAGGACGCCGCCGTCAAGGTCGATCTGGCCACCCAGGCCCTGACCCTGCCCGACGGGCAAAAAGTGGAGTTCCCGGTGGACTCCTTCTCGAAAACCTGCCTCCTCGAAGGCATCGACGAACTAGGCTGGATCCTCAAACAGGAACCAGCCATAACCGCCTACGAACAAACGAGGGTCTCCACTCTAAACACCCTGGGGGCTCAACCCAGCATCTGAATCAAAGCCTGGATATACCCAAAGGCAAAAGCAAAAGCCTGCGCCCCACCCTTGTCGCCCGGAATCACAGGGACATGGTCGGGCATCAGCATATACGGATAACCAACTTCCTGGTACGTCCGTATCGCCTCAATCATGTTGACGCTGCCCGCATCCGGGAACGTCTCCTGGAAGTCGCTGAACTTCCCTTTGATATTCCGGAAATGCACGTTGAAGATCTTCTTCCGGGTACCGAAATACCGGATCAGATCGTGGATCTCTTTATTCGGATCCTGCAGCATTTCTGAAACCGTCCCCTGGCAGAAGTTCAACCCGTGATACGGGTTCTCGTGCATCGAGATGAACTTCTTCAGCCCCGCCGGGCTGCCCAGCACGGTCTGCACTCCCCGATACCCCTCGGGAGCAGGCATCCCTGGATCGTGCGGATGACACGCCATCCGCACCTTCTCTTCAGCCGCCACCGGAGCCACGCGGCTCAGATAGTAGTCGATGCGTTCCCAGTAAGCGTCCGCGCTCACCATACCGGCTTCTGTCGGCTTGTCCTTATCGGGTGCCGCTTTGTAGTTCCAGGTGCTGTAGGTGCTCTCGCCGCGGCCCTTCGTTCGTTCCGGCAGCCGCACCACGCCGAGAATGCTCATGTTGTACTTGATCGCTGGTATTCCGGCCTTCTTGCAGTTCCGGATCATCTGCTGAATCTGTTCGATCTGCCGGTCGCGCTCGGGGCTCTGTCCGAGCATCACCGACGCCATCGGAGCCTTCCCGATGGTTGCCGAAGGCAGCGGCACCGGCACCATGTCGAGCGATATGCCGTGCTTCTCCACGCGCTCCCTCAGCCGTGACAGGCCGTCGACAGACCACTTTTCGTCCAGCTGCGGAGCGATCTCTCCGCTGCAAATGTGGTTAACGCCCAGCGACGACATCACGGTCAGCACCTCGTCCGCATGAGAGTGCTGCGTCCCGCAATGCATCGTAGCCTTGCGGTTCGGCTCGTTTGAGGTCAGCGCCGGCTTTTGGGCAACAGCGACTTCAGCCGCCGCAACAGCCGCGGCAGTGGTTTGGAAAAAGGTACGACGGTCCATGCCGCCTATCGTATATCAGAGAAAGCTGTTCCGCGCACCAGCATGTTGCTGATGTTCGATACGATGTCCGCATCCGAAAGCCCCGGCGTTGCCCGAAGCTTCAGCCATTCGGGGTCGGTTCCGAATGCCTTCCACGCGCTGTCCCGATGCGCGAGGTCGTCGAAGGCGAGCATGTAAGTCAGGTGAGGCAGTTTGCTGCCCACCAGCGCTTCGCCAAAGAAGACCGGGTTCATCCCAAGGCGCTGGAAGATCTGCATCTCGCCGTTGTTGAACATGTCGATCTTCTTCCGAAGCGTCGACGAATTGTTCGATTCGTAAGTTCGCACCTCGAAGATGTGACCGCTCTTCCCGGACGGAGGCAGCGTCAGTTCCGGGTGCCCGGAGAACGACTTCAGGATCGTCCGTTCATACCGGACGTACCCGGAAGCCGAGTCGCCATTCGACTCGGCTTCCGCGAATGAGGAGTAAGTAAACAGCTCCAGCAGGAACGGGCTGTTCTCGGCGATGAACGCGCTAAACGCGCCGAACGGGCCTTTCAGCCCGACCGGTTTCGCCGATGGCATGGCATTAGCAAAGCCGTTCCGAAGCTGATAGTACCGGAGTTCGTAATACTGAGGTTTAGCATCCGTATCAGCCGCGAGCCCCTCATTGGCGCGGACAAGGGAACTCGCGGCTATCGAGGAAAGAGCTTTCCGTCGGTTCATGAGCCTCAAAGAGAACGGTGCCTACTTACCGTTGGCGCTGATCGCAAGATTGACAACGTTACTCTGCACCCCGCCGCTGACAATCGACAGCGGAACCGACGGCCCAGTCACGTTAGCCGGTACCACCACGTTGACCTGGTAGAGGCCGGCAGTGGTCGGTGTCAGGCCGACGAATGCAGATGTCACGGTCACGCCTCCGAAGCCGAAGCTGCCTCCGAACGACACTGCCACATTCGGCAGAGTCTGCAAAGGAGCGCCCGGTCCGCCGCTGCTCGAAGCCTGGCCCGCCGTCGCCGGCGGCATCGTCTGCCCGAAGCCGACTCCGTAGATGACGATCGTATCGCCCGCCTTGGCCGGGTGCGTCTGGAACACCGCATCCGTCACGGTGCTCGGCAGCGTAAGGCTGTTATCGGCGGCGTTGACAATCGCGCCGTAAGCGCCATTCCTCGTCAGCAAACGAGGCGCCGCCGCATCAACGCTAACCGATCTCAGATTGCCTGCGCTTGAGCCTGCAACCACCTGAACGGTGTTCACGCCGCCCGTATTAAGCGAGTAAGGTATTTGGAAGTTGATCTGGCCCGGCGACACGAAGAACAACGGGGCGGGGACACCGTTCACCAGCACTTGCGTGCCCCCAAGAGTCGTCGGCAACGGCACCGCGGTCAGCGTTGCGAACGTGCCCGCCGGAGCCAGCTGAGAGCCGAAGATGGCCGCGATTCCGCCAAGCGGCACCGGCTCCTGGGCATAGGTCGAGATGTTAACAATGCCGCCCGTAAAGATCTGAGGCACACCGGCCGCGCCGACAACCAGCTCCACCGGAATCGACACCGCGGAGTTGTTCGCAGCGTTCGAATTGATCGTGACCGTACCGTTGTAAATACCAGGCGTCAGGCCTGTGGGGTCGGCTGCAATCAACAAGCTCGTGCCTTGAACCGTCGCCGTCAGGAACTTCGCCGATCCGGTAGCCGATGAGATTGTCAGCGTGCCCTGACCGATGTTGCTGAGCGCCTGGAACATGTACTGCGTGGCTCCGCCCTGCGCTGCCTGCAGCCGAATCGTCGAGATGTTAGCCGTTGAAACAATCGGCGATGAGGTCACGTTCATCGTGACGTTAACCGTCTTGTTGTCGGACGGCGCAGTAGAGCCGCTAATCACCACCGTGCCGCTGTAAGTGCCGGGAGTCTGGCCGTTCTGAGCAGCCACCTGAATCAGCCACGGAGCGGGCGCCTGGATAATTCCTCCTGAGCCGCTAAGGAACGACAGCCAATTCCCGCCGCTGGCGGTCGTAACCGTGCCGTGGACACCCGTACCGGTCGTGAAGACATCGATGAGCGCCGTGCTTCCGCCACCCCCGCTCGGGGTTACATAAGCCGTTACGGAACTCGGTACTCCACTCGTATTGACCGTAACCGCAATGTCCTGCGGAGAATCGACCGCCGCCGGATCCGCGATGGTAACGAACTCCTTATAGACACCCGCCGCCAGCGACGAAGTGTTCAGCGCGATCGTCACCGCATAGCAGTTTCCACCGTTGGCCGAGCAAGACCCTCGTGCGCCAACGGTTGCCGAAAGCCACGAAGCCGACGACGTCGCCGTGAGGTTCAGAGAACCATCGCCGGTATTTGAAGCCTGGATCACTTGAGCCGGACCGTTTGTGCCAGTAGGGACAATAACCGGACCGACTGTTGTAGCGCTCAGGCTCAGGCGAGGAGCGGCACTGAGCAGGGATGAGAAAGACAGAAACAGGATAGCGGCGGACTTTACCTTGAGATTCGAGACCATAATTTTAGATAGCTCCTTGTACAACTGGGTACTACAGCCACACCTTCGACCCGAAATACCCCATCGGGGCGATTCAGGGTGTTAACTACAGTCAACAACGAGAGTTCCTTCTACTTTCCCCTAAGCAGTTTGAAGCCCGTAACCACTGAAACGGGCAACACTAATATGTGAAGCCAAGTTTTTTGAGAGTCGCGCCCGGCTCGTCGCCCTCGAATTGCAGGAGCATCGCCTTTTCATGGCCGTCCTGTAACGCAACACCGGCCGGAGGCAGGTCGAAGGGGAAAAGCTTTTTCAATTCGGCCAGTTCGCGGGCCACGGGTCCTCTTCCGGTCAGGCCCGCTTTTCCCATAAACCACCCGGCAAACTGCGGATTTTCGGTCGCCACGCCAACAAAGCGCGTATCTCCCCAGTTCAGGGAAGCGAGTTTCCTGCCCGCTTCGAGGCAATGCATGCACTGCGGATTAAAGAAATAAACGAAAACTTTTCCTTCCCGAAGCGAGATAGAGGTTCCGTCTTGAGCGGTAAGCGTATCGGGAGCCTTCGTGCCCTGATGCCGTTTTAGATTCACTCCATATGAAACGACGGCGAACACCGCGACCGCGCCAAGAATCACCACGGCGGGTCGCAAACCGTAAGAATTGCCGGCCCAAAGCCCGGCGGCTATCGAGAGCACCAGCATGATTCCGTCGCCAACAAAAAAGCCGGGCCCAACAGCGCGTTTCACCCAGGGGAAGCAGCTGCATTCCGCGCCGCGCAGTTCGTTGTAGTGGATCGCGATGAAGACCATGAACGCAATCAGCAGCAAGCTGCCGGCGATTGAGCCCCATCGGCGGAAACGCGGCACCAAAAGCAAAACACCGGTAAACGTTTCTGCGATACCAAGCCCCATCGCCGCCGCCAGGCTAAGCGATTCGGGCACTTTCGCCTGCGCCAGTCTGACGGCCGCCCCGGATGGGTCCGTAACTTTCCATAAACCCGCAACCAGGAAAACTGCTGCTATGAGGATCGCGGCCGTCCAGTTCAAGAACGTCCGCCAGCCCTGCTGCTCATCCAGACGAGCGAATGGCTCGAAAGAGGCAGCCCGCGTTTCTGACATATAGATACAGTTTATATTGATCGGGACGCCGGAATTCGAGCTTCATGGCGACGACGGCGGTTGGCGTTCATCATCTCTCTGCGAACCAGATTAAAAACAACCCATCCGGTTCCACATCCTCCCAATAAGACAGAAACTCACTCCGCACCGACGCGCAATCGCGCTCCAGAAGCTTTTCCAGTTCCCGTCGCTCAAACCAGCGTTCCCACTTGGGAGTCTTAAAGCGCCCCCAGTGTTCGGCATTCTTATCGATAATGACAAGCTTGCCGCCAGGCTTCAGCACCCGGCACATCTCTGCCACCGCGCGATCGGTTTCCACCGCGTGTTCCAGCGATTCGGTCGCGTAAATACAGTCGAACGTTGAGGCGGCAAATGGCAGCTCTGTCATCATGCCCGCTACCCTGTTAACACCGGCGGGAACACAAGCCAGCATTTCCTCCGAGATATCGAGGCCTGAGATTCTGACGCCCGGATTCCGCTCTCGCAGCACCCGGGCGAAGCGACCCTTTCCGCACCCAACGTCCAACACTGATTTATCGGTCAAATCGCCGAAGAACTTTAGCAATACCTGGACATGAAGAATGCGGGGATCGATGGTAGACGGAAAATGCTCTTCATCGTGTGACGCCTCATCGAAACTCCGGCGGATTTCGCCGCGCAGACCGGGATTCAGTTGGGGAGCATCCTTCCGTGTAGTCCCGGTCAGACGCTCCCACACAGAGCGGAGCTTCACGGTCGGGTGAGGAAAATCGGAAGCCCCATCTTGCCCGCGTAGCTGGGCCTGTAGCGTTCCACGTTATACATCGTTGCGAGATCCACCTTGCGAGGCCCAAGCTTCGGGTCGGGGATCTCGACAGAGGCGTAACACCCATGGTTGATGGCCATCATCTTGCCGTACTCGCCTTTCTCGATCAGATCCGCGGCCATGCCCGCGAACGTCGAGGCGACCATCCGGTCCACAAAATCGGGAGCGCCGCTGCGAAGATCGTAGGTCAAATCGCTGACGATGGTCTCTTCGCCGGTCTGCTCCTGAATCAGTTCGTTGAGAGCTTCGGCAACATTCATCTTCTTGCGATGTCCGAACGCATCCGCCCGTCCGTATTCCTGAACCTGATACCCTTCCCACTCGGCCCCTTCCGAAAGCAACACCAGCGAATACTCGCTCGGATTATGCCGCTTATCGTTCACGACCAGTTGAATCAGCTTATTCACGTCGACTTTGTATTCCGGAATCACGCATCTGATGGAATTCACGTAAGCCGTGTAGAGCGCCGTGTAACCGGCGTCCCGCCCAAAGATGCGGAAAATGCCAATGCGTTCATGTGAGCCGATCGTGCTCCGCTGCCTGTCGATCGCATCCGTCGCACGGTTTACCGCCGTCGAGAAACCGATGCAATATTCGGTGTTCCGGACATCATTGTCCATCGTCTTCGGCACGGCAATCACTTTTACGCCCAACCGGTCCAAATGCGCGGCATAGCTCAGCGTATCGTCGCCGCCGATAGCGACAAGGTACTCAATTTCGAGCTTCTCCAAATTCTTGAGCACCCGCGGCGTCATGTCGTAAACGGTCGAGGTGACGCCTTTCCTGGTGGCCTCTGAGGCAGCAAACGTCAGGCCGCTCAGAAAAGCCGGTATCGCCTTCATCTTCGCGGGATTAGTGCGCGAACTGTGCAGCCACGTGCCGCCTGTCCGGTCGATGTTACGCGTGTTCTCGCGATTGAGAGGGCGCACATACCGCTCCACGCTCGCCTGATCTTCGAAATTCACGTGCGTCAGGCCTTCCCAGCCACGGCGGATACCCGTCACGCCGCGTCCCATTTCGCTCGCCCGGTAAACGACGGTCTTAATAACGGCATTCAGGCCGGGGACGTCGCCGCCACCGGTCAGAATCCCGATCTTGCCTGCTTTCATTGTTTCTCCTGCTTCAAGTGGGGATGAAGTTCTATTGTACGAGTGACTGGGTTTCGGTCAGAACTCAGCTTTTGGCTCAAATTTTCCATAGTGAAAGGCCAAAGTGGGCAAGACCAGCAGATTCAAAACCGTCGAGGTGCCGAGGCCGCCAAGAATCACCAGCGCCATGGGACCTTCTATCTCGCGACCCGCTCCCGAGCCAACCGCGAGGGGCAGCAGGCCGAGTGCGGTAACGATGGCCGTCATCAGCACAGGCGTGAGCCGCTCCGATGCCCCGCGAACTACCGCGTGCATGCCCCACACTTCGCCTTCGTGATGCACAAGGTGCTCGAAATGCGAAATCATCATGATCGAGTTCCGCATTGTGATTCCGAACAGGGTCACGAAACCGACCAGCGAGCCAACAGATAATATGTTCCCGCTGAGCGCCACGGCAGCCACTCCACCCACCAGCGCGAACGGAAGATTTGCCAGCACCAGCAGCATGTTTCGAAGGTTTTGAAACACGATCGAGAGCAGCATAATGATTCCGGCGCCCGCTACCAGCGACCACGTCAAAATTTCGCGCTGAGCCGCCTCCCGTGCCTGCGACGCTCCGCCGACCGTGATGTAGCTCGCTGCCGGCAACTGCACTTTTTCGCCGATTGTTTTGCGGAGCTCTTCCACGAACGAAGCAAGATCGCGGCCCTGCACGTCGCACCCCACAGTTTGGCGCCGGCGCGTTCCCGTATGCGGAATGTTATAGCGCCCGGAACTGAGTTCAATATCCGCCAGTTGCCGCAACGGGACTCGCGCACCTTCCGCGTTCTGGAACATCAGGTCGCCGATGGTGCTGGGGCTGGCCCGCGAAGGTTCATCCAGAATCACGGCCACGTCGAACACGCGCTCCTTCTCGTGAATCTCACCGACTTGCGCGCCCTGATAAGCCGCCTGAATCTCCTCCAGAAGCACCCCTGGCTGAAAGCCGAACTGAAGCATCCGGTCCGGGCGGAGCCTGATATCCACTTGTGGCGTGCCGGGCGGCGACTCAACCCGCACGTCCGTCGCACCTTTGATGCCGCTCATCGCGCGGGAAATCTCGGCGGCTTTTTGATCGAGCACATCGAGATCTTCGCCGAAAACATTTACCACCACCTGCGCGGTGCTGCCCGCGATGATCTCGTCCATGCGTTCGGTGAGGAACGGATTGATGGACACCGCCGGCCCCGGCACGCGAGCCACGATTTGACGCAGTTCGTCCTCCGATTTTTCAGGATCTTTGATGACCCCGGGCTTCAGATCGATGTGTACCTCGCTCGAATGCACGCCTTCGGTATCGTCTCCAAGCTCGGCGCGGCCAATCTGCTGTGATACGAGTCGCACCCCGGGATTTTTCACCAGCTCGGCAGTCACCGTTTTTCCCACGCGCACGCTCTCTTTAAGTGACGTGCCTGGCAACAAATTCATGTGAACGATGAAGTGGCCTTCGCGCATCTCAGGCAGGAATTCGCCCCCCATAAACGGGACCAGCGACGCGGCCGCGACGCAGAGAACCACGGTCGCGGCAATGATCAGACGCGTATGAGCCGCGAGTCGCCTCACAAGCCTGCCGTAGTTGGCCTTCATGCGCAGCACAAACACGGGCTCGCGTACCGTCCCGAGCACGCCGGGCAACATCGCGAAGCACATAGCGGGCGTCAGAGTGAGTGCAACTACCAGGGAAGCGAGAATCGCGAGAATGTAGCTCCACGCCAGGGGCGCGAAGAGCCTGCCCTGCACGCCGGAAAGCGCGAGTACGGGAAGGAACACCAGCGCAACCACGAAGGTGGCATAGACCACCGCGCTTCGGACCTCAATGGAAGCCTGAAGAACAATGCGAAAAATCTCCGCGGCGGTGAGCGGTTTCGGCGCTTCGCGAAGCCGGCGGAAGATATTCTCGGCATCGATAATCGCGTCGTCCACCACTTCTCCAATCGCAATAGCAAGTCCGCCAAGCGTCAGAGTGTTGAGGCTCACTCCCCATTTATCGAGCAGAATCACCGCGATGAACAGCGAGAGCGGAATAGCAGTCAGAGATATGAATGCGACGCGAAAATTGAAAAGAAAAAACAGCAGGACCAGGCCCACCAGCACGGCCCCCAGCAGCAGAGAATTGCCGATGTTCCGAATCGCTTCCGTGATGAAATTCGCCGGTCGAAAAAGGTCGCCATAAAGTTTGATCTTCTGCGAAACGATAGCCGGCTTCAGTTCATCGAGCGCCTGCTCGATGGCTTTGGTGACCTCAACGGTGTTCGCGCCATACTGGCCGCTGATGTGGATCATCACGCCCTGCTGGCCCATGATGGTCGCATCGCCGATCTTGGGTTCCGCGCCATTGGTAACGAATGCAACATCCTTCATGCGCGTGCCGCGGCCGTTCTTCGTTGAGAGCACCACCTCGCCCAACTCTTCCGGCGTGACCGACTGCCCGTGCGTCTGAAGCACCACGCGCTGCGAATCGGTTTCGATAAAGCCCGCGCCGCGAACCCCGGTCGCATTCCGCGCGGCGGAAACCACGTCGGTCATGGAAAGCCCGGCAGCAGCGAGACGGTCCGGATGAAGCTGAATCTGCAGCTGCCTGATATCGCCGCCGAAGATGGCCACGCGCGCCACGCCCTTGACACCCAGCAGCCGCGGTCGCATCGTCCAATCCGCAAACGACCTCAGCTCCATGGGCGAACAAACATCCGAGGTCAGCCCCACGATCAGCGTCAGGCTGGTCGCGCCCACAAGGGGAGCCATGGATGGAGCCTGAACCCCCTGCGGCAGTTGCGCGGCGGCTTCCGACATGCGCTCTGAAACCATCTGCCGCGCGCGATAGACATCGATCTGATCTTCGAACGTAGCCGTTACCACCGACAGACCCTGTATGGAATTCGAGCGCAGCGCCGCCAGATTCGGCGTGCCATTGAGAGCGGATTCGATGGGACGCGTGACCAGGCTCTCCACGTCTTGCGAGGAAAGGCCCGGCGCTTCCGTTTGCACCACCACCTGGGGCGGCGCAAATTCCGGGTAGACGTCGAACTTCGCGTTCTGAATCGTGTAGTAGCCGTAAGCCGCGATCACACAGGCCATGGCGATCACTACGCCGCGATAATGGATGGAAATCCCGACCAGTTTCGAGAGCATGGCGGCTTAGTTGGTATCCGCCTCGTTCTTCGATTTGAATTCCTCGGAAAGCAACGTCTGCGCGCCCGTGGTCACCAGCCGGTCGCCCGCCGAGAAGCCGCGCTCCACCAGAAATCCGGCGGAAGTTGGCATTCCCGTAGTGACAGGCCTGCGGGCAAAGCGGTCATCTTTTGTTTGCACGTAAACCCACAATCGGCCATCCTGCTGAACCAGGGCGGAGCGCGGTATCAGGAAGCCTTCTCCGCTGGTGCCAGGCAGGGTGAATCGGGCCGTGACCGGTGCTCCGGGACGAAGGCCTGGGCGCGTTTGCGAAAGTCGATAGAGAAGAGAAGCACCCAGGCTGTGAGCGTCGGTAACGGCAGTCGCGGTGATTCGTTCGGCCGCGAGCGGCGGTTGATCTTCCATCCCTGCCGGAACGATGCGCGCAGTCGTCGAGGTAGCCGGGAGATGCTCTCCCACAGGCAAATCGATGCGCGCGAGCAGACGGTCAAGTTGAGCCAGGCGAACGATGGGGGCGCCCTGTTCAATGGTCTCGCCCGGTTGTGCGAGCACTTCAACAACGTCGCCGCCACGTTCCGCGATAACCTGTCTAACGTCTGAAGCGGCGGCTGAGTTCAGTGACGATTCCAGAACCTGAATCAGCGCGCGAGCGCCGGCTTCACGGGCCTTCTCGGACGCGAGTTTCGCCGCGGCTTCCTGCACGGCGCGGTCGGAAACATTTTTGTTATCGGCATTCAGTGCCCGGGCGCGATCGTAGGCGATCTGCGCGGCGGTCACAGCGGACTGGCTGGAGTTGAACTCGGTGCGAGCGGCGGATAGCTGGGTATTCAAGGTCAGCCGATCGGACAACAAAAGCCTCGGCTGGATGATGCCGAATTCGGTGTGGGCCGGTAAAGTTTGTCCGAGCG
>Ga0105240_10009087_pt1 | contig 14109 bp, 10 predicted proteins | sample KBSC54metaG_FD_80426 | JGI IMG/M metagenome (GOLD analysis project Ga0105240, IMG submission 80426) | Corn rhizosphere microbial communities from Kellogg Biological Station, Michigan, USA - KBS C5-4 metaG | ecosystem: Host-associated > Plants > Roots > Rhizosphere > Soil | place: Michigan, USA... | reverse complement strand
TGAAGCGCGAACCGGTGGACGTCACGCCGGTGTGGATGATGCGGCAGGCTGGACGTTACCTGCCGGAGTACCGCGCCACGCGCAAGCGCGCGAAAGATTACATGACGCTGGTGCGCACGCCCGAGCTCGCCTGCGAAGTCACGCTGCAACCGCTGGCGCGCTTCGACCTCGACGCGGCGATTTTGTTTTCCGACATCCTCACCGTGCCCGACGCGATGGGGCTCGGGCTGTATTTCGTCGATGGCGAAGGCCCGAAGTTCGAGCGCCCGATCCGTAGCGTCGCCGACGTCGACAAATTGTTCGTGCCCGACATGGCCGGCGAACTGCGCTATGTGATGGATGCGGTGAGCTTGATTCGCCGCGAGCTTGACGGCCGCGTGCCGCTGATCGGATTCTCCGGCAGCCCGTGGACGCTCGCGTGCTACATGGTCGAAGGCGGCGGCAGCGACAACTATTCGAAGATCAAGGCGATGCTGCTCAACGAGCCGGCCGCCCTGCATCGCCTGCTCGACATTACGACCGACGCGGTGATTGCCTACCTGTCCGCGCAACGCGCTGCCGGCGCGCAGGTGTTGCAGGTGTTCGACACCTGGGGCGGCGTGCTCGCACCGCATCACTACCGCGAATTCTCGCTGCGCTACCTCACTCGCATCTCACGGGAGTTGCAGCGCGGAGACGGCGCCGAACGCACGCCACTGATCCTGTTCGGCAAGGGCAACGCGCCGTATCTGGAAGAACTCGCCGACAGCGGCAGCGATGCACTTGGCGTCGACTGGCTGATCTCGCTCGAGGAAGCGCGGCGGAAAACAAGCGGCAAGGTCGCGCTGCAAGGCAATCTCGATCCGGCGATGTTGTACGGCTCTCCCGACGCGATCCGCAACGAAGTCCTGCGCACGCTCGGCAGCTACGCACGCGGCGGCGATGGATCGAACACCGGCCATATCTTCAACCTCGGGCATGGGCTGTCGCCGGACATGGATCCGGAGCGGGTGCGGGTGTTGGTGGATGCGGTGCATGAGTTCAGCGCGGTGCGCTGACTCTTCTGCCGCTCATCGGAAAACAGAGCTTTCACGCGCTACGCGCGCGAGTCACTTTTCTTTCGGGAAAAGTAACCAAAACCATCTGCGCCGGACACTCGCCGCCTTCGGCGGTTCCCTGTGCTTCTCGCAAGCGACGGGCCGGCCCGAACTCGCGCATCCATGCGCTCAAACATGCGGGCCTTGCTCCCGCCGCCTGCTGCGATGCTCGGCGAGCTTTACGGCGCTAGAGCAAAAAACAGCATAAAAGCAGAAGGCGAGTTACGCTTCGCTAATCCAGCAGTTGTTGCATGGTGCCGTGTGGATGGTCTTGGGTTATTTAAACGGTGGGCGATCACATGACCAAGCAAAAAGTAGTGCATAAATATCTAATTGTCTCCAAATGGGACGACGATCGTGGCACTGTCTTTGGTATTGACCCGATTGATCTCCCTGGTGCTCTTGGAATGACGGATGAGCTCTATGAATTGCTTTGCAGGCTATCAACCTGCGCGGGTTGTGGAGAGAAGACTCAGGAAATAGGGCAACACGAAGCATGCGATTGGCAACAAACGGAATGGTCTGATTTTTCAGGCGGACTTGAGCATATTCATCGGCAAGAAGGCGTGATCGGGCTCCATATTCCACCTGGTGCATATTTTGAGCATTTCTATCAGCCTTACGTTCGAGACCTCCCCCTTCGCGGGCGCACGAAGCGTGCCTATCGTTTGGCCAAAAATGGTGGCTCGCACACGAAAAAGGAAGTGTGCACACTTCTCAAGTGCCAACAGCATCGCTGCTACTACTGTAATCAGCTATTCGATGAGACCGGTGAAGGCGGCTACTATTTTCACCGAGATCATATGCAAGCGCTTTGCGCTGGCGGAGCAAACGACATCGATAACATCGTGCTCGCATGCAGTCAGTGCAACCTCATCAAGGGAGGTAATGATTGCTCGGTCTTCATTGCGTGGTCCGGGCAAAAACTGTGCCCAACGGAAAGCCACGCACTAAAGCTCATGCATCAGCATGTGGAAGAGTGGAAAGCGGGATTGCGCACGAATGAAGCGCCACGCAGGCCACCTACACAACCACTTCATGGCGACGAGGTGGAGCGTTTATTCAGACTATTCACTCGGCTGTATAAAATTAGCAATCCTGGGTAGCAAGCGCTGAGCTCATAGTTGTTGCTTTTGCTCTTGCGCCGTAAAGCTCGCCGAGCATCGCAGTGGGCGGCGTGGGAAAGGCCCGCATGTTTGAGCGCATGGATGCGCGAGTTCGGGCCGGCACGCCGATCGCGAGAAGCGCAGGGAACCGAGACAGCTTCATCGTCTCGGCGAGTGTCCGGCGCAGATGGTTTTGGTTACTTTTCCCGAAAGAAAAGTGACTCGCGCGCGTAGCGCGTGAAAGCTTTGCTTTGTTGTTGCATATAGTTCGACAGGCTCACCACGAACGGTTCGAAGCACTCACTTCCCAACCAACACCTCCAACGCATCCCCCAGCATCTCACCCGTCACCGGCTTCCGCAAAAAACCATCCATCCCCGCCGCACGCGCATCCGGTTCCGCGTTCGCATCGGCGCGCGCCGTCACCGCGAGCAACGGCAGTGCGATCGCACGCGCACGAATCAGACGTGCGAGGTCGAGGCCGTTGACGCCGGGGAGATCGAGGTCGAGCAATGCCGCGTCGAAGGTCGCGTTCTCCAGTTCCGACAACGCGGCCAATCCATGCGCTGCATGCACGATGGCGTGACCTTGCGCTTCGAGCAGTCCGCGCAGAACTTCGGCGATGGTTGGATCGTCCTCGACCAACAACAATCGCAACGCACGTTGCGTGGTTCGCGGTGTCGCGACAGCAGGCTGGGGCGGCGCGGATTCGGGCAGCGGCAGCATGACGTCGAAACGCGTGCCGACACCGGGCGTGCTGTCCACTGCAATGCTGCCGCCCATCGCGGCAGCGAGTTCCTGGCAGATCGCGAGTCCCAATCCGCTGCCGCCATAACGCGCGGCGGTGCGCGCGCCATCGGCTTGTTCGAAACGCTGGAACAAACGCGTGCGTTGTTCGGCGTTGAGGCCAGGGCCAGTGTCGGTAACGGTCGCGTGCAAACCGCCGTCGTCGTGATCGAAATTCCGTGCGAGCAAGACGCGCACGCTGCCGCGCTCGGTGAACTTGATCGCGTTGTTGCCGAGATTCAGCAAAATTTGCCGCACGCGCGCCGCATCGCCGCGCAAACCGCGTGGCGTGTCGTCGGCGATGCTCGTCTCGAACGCGAGTCCTTTCGCCTGCGCGAGCGGACGCAGCAAAGCATCGACTTCGCGCAGCAATACGCGCGGATCGAACGGCGCATCGTCGAGCGCGAGCTTGCCGGCTTCGATGCGCGCGAGGTCGAGCGAATCGTTGACCAATCGCAACAAGTGTTGGCCCGCGCGCTGGATCGATTCGGCCTGGTGCCGTTGCGGCGGCGCGAGATCGGTACCAAGCAGCAACTCGGTCATGCCGAGCACGCCGGTCATCGGCGTGCGGATTTCGTGGCCCATCGTGGCGAGGAAGCGCGTCTTGGCTTCCGAGGTCTGTTCGGCGAGCGCGCTGCGTTGTTCGGCCATTGCGAACGCGTGCCGTTGTTTCAACCGGCGCCGATACAACCATGCGAGCAGCGCGAGCGCGAGCAATGCGAACAACGCATACGCGATGTACGCGAGCGTGGTTCTCCACCATGGCGGCCGCACCCTGATCGCGATTTCCTGCGGCGCCGACCACACGCCGTCGGCATTGGTCGCTTCGATGCGCAACTTGTAGCGGCCCGGATCGAGCCGCGAGAACACGCGCTCGCCGTCGGCGCCCTGCTCCATCCATCCGGCATCGAATCCATGCAGCCACGAACGATAGCGATGCGCCTTCGGATCGGTGTACGACAGCAGCCGCGCGGCCACGCGCAGGTCGCGATCATCGGGACCGAGTTCGATCGGCGCATGCATGTCGAGTACGATCTCGCGGTCGCCGCGATGCACGCCGACCGCATCAATCAGCAACGGTGGCGTTGCATTGTCGAGCGCAATCTTCGTCGGCTCGAACAACAGCAATCCATCCACCGTGCCCGCGGCCGCAAGGCCCGATTTCGTCAGCAACGGCGGATGGCTGCCGAACTCCTGGTTCGGCAGGCCGTCGCGCACGCCGTACACGCGCACGCGTCCGCTGCGCGCATCGAAACGCAACAGTCCGCGCTTGCTGGTCAGCCAGACATCGCCGCGCGCATCGACGAACACGCCACCGGATTCGACTGCGGGCAATCCCTGATGCTGATCCACGCGCAGTTGCAATTGCAGCGCGTGACCGTCCCAGCCATAGCGTTCGAGGATGCCGAGCCGGTACGCCCACAACGTGCGCGGATCGGCGAATGCGAAACCATAGACGCGATCGTTCGGCGCGCCCGGCACCGGCGCGAAGCGGTGCGCGGCGTCGTTCCACGCGAGCAATCCCTGCGCGCCGGCCAGCCACAGCGCGCCTTGCGGCGATACGCCGAGTTGTTCCGTATCCGGCGCGGTCAGGCCAAGCGCATCCTCGGGTTTGATCGCGAACAGCACATGGCCATCGCGATCGCGCGCCTGGATGCCGACGCCGAGACTCGAAATCCACACACGACCATCGGGCGTCTGCGCGATCAGATCGTTCGGGCCCGACAGCGGCGCATCCGCCTTGCTGTCCTGATCCCACACCTGCAGCCTTTTCGTGTGCGGATCGATGCGCGCGACGCCTGTGTTGTAGCCGACCCACAACGCGCCGTCGCCGCGCTGGTTCAGCGACCACAAGTATTTATGATCGAGTTCCGGCGGCGCCCAATGATCGATCGCGCCAGTGATCGGATCGACGCGATCGATCGCGCTGCGTCCGCCGACCACCCAGATGCGTCCATCGTCGGCGAGTGCCATCGCCTCGGGTTGGGTCGCGCTGAGCGATGCGGGATTTGCTGCGTCGTGGCGGAATCCGGCGAACTGCAGTGCGTGCGGCACGAGTTGCGCAAGGCCGCCGTTCTTGGTCGCGAACCAGAGGCTGCCTTCGCGATCCTGCAACATGCCGAGGATGCGTTGTGTTCCCGGCACCGCGACCGCGCGTCCAAAAGTGTCCGCATTGCCGTCGGTGATGGTTGCATCGCGGCGACGCAACAGACCCGGCACGCTGAGCCAGTAGCCGCCATCGCGATCCCGCAGGATACCGGTGACGCGCGGATCGTCGGCATTCGGATTCCAGTGCAATGCGCGCACGTTGCCATTCGGCTCGCGCAGGAACAGGCCGGATTTCGTGCCGAACCACAGGCGCCCATTCGCTTCGGCAGCGATCGCAAAGACGATCGTGTCGGCAACGCCGACCGTGCCGACGCGCTCGAAATCGTGGCCCGTCCAGCGCGCGGCGCCAGCGGTCGTCGCGACCCACAGATCGCCATGCGCATCGACGGTCAACGCCAGCACGTTCGTATCGGGAAGGCTGTGCGGATCCTTGTCGTCGTGCTGGAAATTTTTCAGCGTGCCGCGCGCATCCATCCGGTACAGGCCGCCGCCGAACGTGCCGAACCACAACGCGCCATCGCGCGTGGATGCGAGCGCGAATACATCGTCCTCGCCCATCGCTGGCGTGTTCGCGTGCTGGTACTGGCGGAAATGCACGCCATCGACATCGAGCGATGCGAAGCCCTGGCCTTCCATCGCGACCCACACGCGGTCGCGCGCATCCACGTGCAGCGCCTGCACGATATTGCCCGGCAATGATGCCGGATCGGCCGGGTCGTGGCGCCAGACGCGGAAACCGACGCCGTCGTAGCGCGCAAGGCCATCGTCGGTCGCCAGCCACAGGTAGCCGCGCGAATCTTGCGCGATCGCGTTCACCGCGCTCGACGGCAAGCCGTCGGCGACACCGTAGCTGCGGAACAGCGGCGTTTCCGGCAGCGACGCGTGCGCGATCGCAACCAGCATCCATAGCAGGCAACAAATACTCAGTCGGCGCATGTTTTCTCCCCGCGCCCATCCTCGCAACGCAGCGTTGCGACCGCAAGCTACGCGTGTTCAGTCAGCCCGGCCTACAATCGGCGCGCATTACGACCGGATCGCGCCAAAGCAGGAGCCGCATCGATGACGACCGCCGCGCCCGTTCGCTGGAACCGCTTCGCGCAACTGCTGCATTGGCTGATCGCGTTGCTGATCATCGGACTCAGCATCGTCGGCCTGTGGATGCGCGGAATGCCGTCGTCGATGGACAAGCTCAATATCTATGCGTTGCACAAATCGGTCGGCATCACCGTGCTGATGCTGGTTGCGCTGCGCCTGGTGTGGCGCTCGGCGACGCGGCATCCGCCGGAAGTTCCAGGCCCCGCATGGCAGCGCTGGTCGGCATCGGCGGTGCACTTCGCGTTGTACGTGATGATGTTCGCGATGCCGCTGTCGGGCTGGTTGTACAACTCGGCGTCGAATTTCCCGCTGCAATGGTTCGGGCTGGCGAAACTGCCCGCGTTGTGGGGGCCGGATCCGGTGGTGAAACACTGGGCGCACAGCGTGCACATCTACGGATTCTGGACGCTGGCCGCACTGGTCACGCTGCATGCAGCCGCCGCGCTCAAGCATCATTATTTCGATCATGACGACACCTTGCGGCGAATGCTGCCGGGCCTGCCAGAACCGAAGGAGACGACCCATGAAACCTAGCCGCCTTGCATATGCACTCGCACTGTTGGTTCCGTTCGCAGCGAACGCCGGCAGTTGGCACGCCGACGCGAAAACATCGACGCTCGCGTTTTCCGGAAGCCAGCAAGGCGAAACGTTCGACGGCCATTTCAAGGCGTTCGACGCGACGATCATTTTCGATACCGCACAACTCGCGACCTCGCGCTTCGACGTGAAGATCACCCTCGCCAGCGCCGACACCGCGAATTCCGAACGCGACGATTCGCTGCACGGCGCGGATTTCTTCGACGCCGCGCACACCCCGGTAGCCACCTACACCGCGACGAAATTCCGCAGCCTCGGCGGCAACCGCTACGCGGCCGATGGCACGCTGAACCTGCATGGCGTCAGCAAACCGATCACCCTGACTTTCGCGTGGGCGGCAGGCGCGACGCCGGCGCTGGTCGGCGATGCGCTGGTGAACCGGCTCGACTTCAAGGTCGGCGGCGGCCAATGGGCCGACACCAGCCAGATCGCCAATGCGGTGAAGGTGCACACGTCGTTGAAACTGGTCGCAACGGCGCCTGCGGCATCGGCCAAAAAGTAACTCGCCCGCTACAACAGGAACGCCCGCACCGCCGCGGCATCGAACGGCCAGCCGAGTTCGCGATCGCGCTCGGTATCGCGCAGCACCGGAACGCGCGTGCCGTAATGCGCCTCGAGCGATGCATCGCCGTCGATCCATTCGCTCTCGAACTCCGGCAGCCGCGCCTGCGCCAGCACCTCCAGCGCGGCGTCGCAGAGCGGGCAGTCGTCGCGCTGGTAAAGGACGTAGCGCATCAGCGTGGGCCTTCGCGTGTCGATGCCGGAACGGAAGCATAGAATAGTCGCGAGCGCGGCGTTGGATTCGACGCCGCGCAATCTTCCGAGAGCAAACCATCATGGCCGTCAGCGTTTTCGACTTGTTCAAGATCGGCATCGGGCCGTCGTCCTCGCATACGGTCGGGCCGATGCGCGCGGCGGTGCGTTTCGTCACCCGCTGGCTCGACGAGGCCGGCAAGCTCGATCGCGTCGTGCGCGTGCGCGCGGAACTGTTCGGTTCGCTCGCGTTGACCGGTCGCGGCCACGGCACCGACAAGGCGGTACTGATGGGCCTCGAAGGCGAATGGCCGGACAAGATCGATCCCGATGGCATCCCGGTGAAACTCGCGCGCATCCGCGGCGAAAAGGTTTTGCATCTGCTCGGCAAGCACGCGATTTCGTTCGACGAGAAAACCGACCTCGTCTTCAACAAGCGACAGAAGCTTCCATTCCATCCGAACGGCATGCGTTTCGCCGCATTCGACGCGGACGGCAACGAACTCGCGACACGCGAGTACTACTCGGTCGGCGGCGGCTTCGTGGTGAACCAGGATGATGCCTCGCACGATCGCATCGTCGCCGACACCACCGTGCTGCCCTATCCGTTCGCATCGGGCGAGGAATTGCTCGCGCGCTGCGCTGAAAACGACATCACCATCGCCGAACTGATGTTCGCGAACGAGCGCGTCTGGCGCAGCGATTCGGAGATCACAGAAGGCCTGCGCGCGATCTGGCTGGCGATGCAGGATTGCGTCGCACGCGGCACGCGTAATGCCGGCACGTTGCCGGGCGGATTGCACGTCGCACGGCGCGCGCCGACCTTGCACGCCGACTTGAGCGAACGCCCGGAAGCGGCGATGCGCGATCCGCTGACCGTGCTCGACTGGGTCAATCTCTACGCGCTCGCGGTGAACGAGGAAAACGCCGCCGGCGGTCGCGTCGTCACCGCGCCGACCAATGGCGCGGCCGGCATCATTCCGGCGGTGCTGCATTACTACGACCGTTTCTGCCCCGGTTCGAGCGAGGAAAAAGTATTCGACTTCCTGCTCACTGCCGGCGCGATCGGCATCCTCTACAAGGAAAACGCCTCGATCTCCGGCGCCGAAGTCGGCTGCCAGGGCGAAGTCGGCGTCGCCTGTTCGATGGCCGCAGGCGGATTGACGGCTGCGCTCGGCGGCTCGCTCGGACAGATCGAGAACGCCGCCGAAATCGGCATGGAGCACAACCTCGGCCTGACCTGCGATCCGATCGGCGGCCTCGTGCAGATCCCGCGCATCGAACGCAACGCAATGGGCGCGGTGAAGGCGATCAATGCCTCGCGCATGGCGCTGCGCGGTGATGGCAAGCACCGCGTGTCGCTGGACAAAGTCATCAAGACGATGCGCGATACCGGCCGCGACATGCAGGACAAGTACAAGGAAACCAGTCGCGGCGGGCTGGCCGTCAACGTGATCGAGTGCTGAACCCCATGCGAAAAATCGCCGTCGTCGTCGCCTGCATCGTGCTGGCTGGTTGTTCGCATTTCACCAAGAAACCCGTGGTTGGAACGGTGGAGTTCGACACGAGCCTCACCCGTTTTTCCACGCTCACCGGCATCTACCACCAGGACATGTGCTCGAAAGCCAATCCCGATGCGCGCGTGCACCTGAGCAATTCCGAGATGCGCTCGATCCTCGCGATGGCGGACAAGTCCGGTTTCTATCGCGCGCCGACCGACTTGACCACGGACTGGTCGGATTCCGACAAGCCGGCGCACTGCGCGACATTCCGCCTGCACATCGAGTCCGGCGGAATGCACAACGAAGTGCGCTGGGACTGCAGGCGCAACGGCTCGAGCGAACCGCCGATCGTCGTCGCGCCGCTGGTGGATTTGATCCGGAAGACGTTGCGATCGAAGAAGGAAGTGCAGGCGATGCCTTGGTCGAGCTGTGGCGTGCGTTGAAATCGCATGGTTGTACGAGGATCAATTTTTCTTATTCGAGAGTCGAAATGAGTGGACGACTAGTTTCAAGCTGTTTCTTGGTGTTCGCAATGTGGATTGGGAGCACCCCGGCGATCGCAAGAGTTGATCGCGACCTGGTTCCCGATTCGGCTACGGCGATCAATATCGCCACGATTGTTCTGAAAACATATTTAGGCGACGACAGATTTATTACCAAGACAAAAAATCAACGATTCATCGCCAAGCCTGACGGAAATGACTGGGTCGTCTATACATATCCAAAGTCGATTCCAAGAGATGATCCAGCATCCGGCCATATCTATGTAGTCTCTGGCGGAGGCGGGCCAGAAGTTAGAATCTCAAGGCATGATGCGCAAGTGAAAGATATCCACTTCTCGAAGTGAAGAAGCTGGGATTGACCAGCTTCGCTGTTGTGAGTCGCTTCATCCCGGCCTACACATTCGCAATCCGCAACACATCATCCAGCAACGCCGCCGCAGTGACTTCCGCGCCAGCGCCCGGACCCTGGATCACCAACGGTTGTTCGCGATAGCGATCGGACCAGATCGCGACGCGGTTGTCGGTGCCGGCGCCGCCGGCCAGCGGATGATCGGGTGGCAACGATTCGAGTCCGACGCGTGTGCGCGCGACACCATCACCGTCACGCTCAAGTCGCGCGATGAAGCGCAATTTCTCGCCTAACTTGTGGGCTTGCGCGTAACGCTCGCGCAGTGGCGTGTCGAGTATCGGCAACGCGGCATCGACATCGTGCTTCGCAAGCGTTGCTAGTTCCGGCAGCACCAGCGATGCGACATCGACGGCATCGGCTTCGAGCGGATAACCCGCCGCGCGCGCGAGGATCAGCAGCTTGCGGCGCACGTCCTCGCCGGACAGGTCTTCGCGCGGATCGGGTTCGGTATAGCCGGCTTCGCGCGCTTGCCGAACCAGCACGGAGAACGGGCGCATGCCGTCGTAGCGATTGAACAACCACGCGAGCGAACCCGAGAGTACGCCCGCGATCGCGTGGATGCGGTCGCCGCCGGCCTGCAGCTCGCGCAACGAGCGCAGCAACGGCAGGCCCGCGCCAACCGTCGCCGAATCGCCGTATCCCGTCTCGCCGCACGCGCAACCCGCGCGGATCGCCCGCCAGCGCGCGAGCGATGTGCCCTGCCCGAGCTTGCAGGCGGTGACGACATGGATGCCTTGCGCCAACCATTCCGCGTGGTGTTCGGCGACCAGTTCGCTCGCGGTTGCATCGATGACGATGCGCTTGTCGCTTCCGGCGAGCGTCGATGCAACCTGATCGAGCGCGCTCGCCTGCGTCGCATGCGTCAATCGCTGCGCAAGACTGGTTGGCGCCAGGCCGTGGCGGGCATTCATTACATGCCGCGAATTTGCTGCATGCACCAAGCACAATCGCTGCACGAGCGGCGACCCCGCGAGCGCATCCAATCGCGCAAGCAGCGCGTTGCCAACCGTGCCGACACCAAGCAATGCGATGCGCACTGGCTCGGCATGCGTCGCAATCGGCGCTGGCAATACGACGACGGGCGGCGATGCGAACGCGCGACGCTCGACAACCGTTGTGTTCAACACGACACCTGTTCGCAGGCTTGATTGGCTTCGGACAAATCCGAGACGACCAGCGCGCGTTCGAGTGCAGCTTCGATATCGGCAGACAGATCGTCGATATGCTCGATGCCAACCGACAATCGCAGCAAGCCATCGGAGATGCCCGCTACCTTGCGTGCGTCGGCTGACATCGACGCATGCGTCATCGTCGCCGGATGCGCGATCAGGCTCTCGACGCCGCCGAGCGATTCGGCGAGCGTGAAGCATTGCAAACCATCGAGGAACGCGCGCACTGATTGCACGCCGCCCACGAGTTCGACGCTGAGCATCGCGCCGTAACCGTATTGCTGGCGCGTCGCGAGCGCGTGGCCCGGATGCGCGAGCAATCCCGGGTAATGCACGGCGGCGACTGCCGGATGCTGCGCGAGCAATTCCGAAAGCGCGGCCGCGTTTTCCTGGTGCACGCGCAGGCGCGCATCGAGCGTACGCAGGCCGCGCAGCGTCAGGAAGCTGTCGAACGGACTGCCGGTCAGGCCGAGCGCGTTCGCCCACCACGCCAGTTTCTGGTGCAGGGCCGCATCCTTCGCGATCACCGCGCCGCCGACGACATCGCTGTGGCCATTGATGTACTTGGTCGTCGAATGCAGCACGAGATCCGCGCCAAGTTCGATCGGCCGTTGCAAGGCCGGCGACAGGAACGTGTTGTCGGCCAGCACCAGCGCGCCGACGCGGTGCGCCGCTTCGGCGACGAAACGGATATCGGTGACGCGCAACAACGGATTGCTCGGCGTCTCGATCCACACCAGCTTCGGTGGAATGCGCAGCGCTTCGGCAAGCGCACGCGGATCGGTGAGATCGGCGGTGACGAGCGTGAAGTGGTTCTTCTTCGCGAGTGCGTCGAACAGCCGCCAGCAGCCGCCATAGCAGTCGTGCGGCACCACGATGCGATCGCCGGGCTCGAGCAAGGCGAGCACGAGCGTTACCGCAGCCATTCCGGTCGCGGTGACAACGCCGCCCGCGCCGCCTTCGAGTTCTGCAAGCGCTTCTGCGAGCAAGTCGCGCGTCGGATTGCCGCTGCGGGTGTAATCGTATTTCCGTTTCCGTTCGAAGCCGGCGAAGCTGAAGTTGCTCGACAGCACGATCGGCGGCACGACGGCGCCGTGCGCGGTATCGCTGTCGATGCCGCTGCGCACGGCGATGGTGGATGCGCGTGGCGGGCTCATGCCGCACCTCCACGACATTCCGAGAGCGCTTCGCGCAGGATCGCGGCAATGGGTTCGACGTCCTTGAGGAACGCGTCGTGCCCGTATAGCGAGCGCAGCACACGCACGCGACATGGCGCGGCAGTCAGTTCGGCAAACGCATACGCATCTTCGGGTGGAACCAGCCGATCGCCATGCACGGCGACGAGCGTCGTCGGCACGGCGATCCGCGCGGGATCGACGCGATGCAGGTCGATCGATTCGGACAGGCGCAGGAATGCGGTCGGCGACCAGCGCTCGGCGTAACGCGCGCCGCAGACTTCCAGGTAGTCCTCGGCGGCGCAACGCGCATGCGCGCCGTCGATCACGGTATCGGCCACGAAGCGTTGCGCGAATTCCTCTGGAGTGCGGTAAGTCAGCATCGCAAGTTGACGCGCAATCGACAGCCCGAGTTCGTCGGCGCATTGCAGTTGACCCAACGCAACGACCTTGCACTGCAAGGCGCGCAACGCGCTCGCATACGGATGCGGCCGGTGCGCACCGGAGATCGCGATGAGTTTCTGCAAGCGCGGCGAATATCGCGCTGCGAATTGCAATCCGACCAGTGCGCCATACGAACAACCGACGAATGCGGCGATGCGCGCAACCTGCAGTCGATCCAGCGTCGCGGCGATCGCATCGGCCTGGTCGGCGGTATCGATCGGCGCGTCGAGCGTACCGTCGGCGCCGATCCAGTCGATCGACAACACTTGCAGGCGTTTCGGATCGAGCGCGCGATCCGCACCGATCTGCGCCTGCCACCAACCCGGGCCTGCGCCGCTTGTCGAACCGGCATTGCGATCGGCGGAAATGCCGCCCTGCACGACAACCGTCGGCGCGTCGGGTTTGCCGAGGCGCTGCCAACGTACACGCACCGTGCGCGCGCCGGCATGACGCAAGGCGATGGCCAGGTCGAACTCGCCGCGCTCGCAAGCGAATGTCGGTTGCTGATGGAACGGAATCAAACGGGAAACGCAGGCTTCGATCGAAGTCGCGTCGGAAGTTTCGGTCACTGCGAGGGTCATGGCGGATCTCCTGGTGGTCCATGCCCCAGCGAGATCGCGCGGTGTCCAGAATGCGATGTCATCCCCGCGCGAAAAAATGCGGGAACGACCCATCTTCCGGTGGACGCGAACGTCCCCGCAGGATTTAGCACCGTTGGACGCTTGCGCGTCGCGGTTGCTCCGGCTTCAAAGGGCCTGTCCCTCAGCCGGTCTCGATGGGATTGCAGGATCGATGCTGCACGAGCGGAAACGTTCTGTCAATCCCTTCATCTTGATAGAGAGATATATAACCGCCTTGCCACGAACACCCACAACGCACCGCTCGACACCCGCGCATGCGATGAATCGCTGTGCTTCAATGCCGTTCCCGCGCCCGCCCATGCCCGCATGCATCCGATCCAGCGCCAACAAAACATTCGCCGCACAGAACCTTGCGGGCCGTGGATTGCGCGCGTGTTGGGTGCATGGCTGTGCGGTTCGCTGCTGTCGGCGGGATTCGTGCTGGCGGGGATTGGCGATGCCATGGCGAGCAATGTCTATCGCTGGGTCGATGCGCATGGCGTGGCCCACTACACCGACCATCCGCCGGATGGTCAAAGCGCGAAGCGCACGCCGGTCAGCGTCATTCCGGTACAGGCGGAAGTCACTGCCATTGCGCGCATGCAGGTCGAACCCGATGGCGACCACTACAACGCGATCGTCTCCAACACCCTTGCCGGCCCGATCGAAGTCGAACTGCGCGCGCTCAATGCCAGCAACTTCACGCTGACGCCTCCGCTGCCGTTGCGTGCGGTGCTCAAACCTTATGCGAGCAGGGTGACGCTG
>Ga0105240_10009086_pt1 | contig 14109 bp, 14 predicted proteins | sample KBSC54metaG_FD_80426 | JGI IMG/M metagenome (GOLD analysis project Ga0105240, IMG submission 80426) | Corn rhizosphere microbial communities from Kellogg Biological Station, Michigan, USA - KBS C5-4 metaG | ecosystem: Host-associated > Plants > Roots > Rhizosphere > Soil | place: Michigan, USA... | reverse complement strand
GCGCTGCCGCGTGTCGCCCAGAGCTTGCCGAACAGTCGCAGCGCGGCAGCGCTGCCGCCGTTCGAGGCACGTGGCAAGCGACGCCGCACGCGCAACAGCGAACGTGTCGCGCGCACCAGCGGCCCGGGCGCCGATCCGCCGCGGCGCAACAAGCCGGCCAACGCGGCGCCGGCCAGTACCAGGTAGACGACCGCATTCCACGCCAGCACACCCCACAGGGGCGGGGCGAGCAGGTTGATGCGCTGGCTCGCGCCGAGCGCGCCGCCGAGGCTGTCGGCCGCGATGCCGATCACCAGCGCGAGCAACGCCACCACCGCGATCCAGCGCCGTTGCCATACCGGCTGCCCGAGCCAGCGCGCCGCGAGGCGCTCGCGCGTTGCGAGCCGCTGCAGCGCATGGCGAGCTCGCTGCACGATGAACTCGTCGGCCGCGACGCCGCTGCCCGCCGCTTCGAGCGCGACCCGGTCGGCCCAGGCGCGGTCATCGGCGCTCCACGTGCTGCTGGCCGGCTGCGCGGTCTCGAAAGCCTGCAGCAGCGTGACGTCGCGGGCGCTCGCTTCGTTCATCGCGCCGCTTCCGGGGTGATCAGGCGCCCAGCGCTGCGGCCAGCTCGACGAAGTCGGCCGCGACCACGTCGAAGCGTGTGCTGCCGACCGGCTCGCGATAGCCCCCCAGGCCCCATTCGAGCGGACGCGGTACGTAGGCGGTGCGCAGCCCGGCCCGCTGCGCCGCCGCCAGATCGCTCGGGTGCGCGGCGACCATCAGCAGCGCGTCGCTCTCGACGCCGAGCAGGCGCGCCGCCCCTTGGTAGACGGCCGGGTCGGGCTTGTACTTGCCGAACAGCTCGGCCGACAGGACGCAGTCCCACGGCAGCCCCGCGTATTTGGCCATGTCGACGAGCAGCGAGACGTTGCCGTTCGACAGCGTCGAGATCGTGAAGCGCGTCTTCAGGCGCTGCAGGCCCTCGATCGCATCGGGCCACGGCGCGAGGCGGTGCCAGACGCGGTTGAGATGCTCGATCTCGCGCTCGTCCAGGCCGCCGAGGCCGAAGCGCGGCCGGATCTCGTCGAGGATGCCGCGATGCAGCGTGTCGATGTTCGCCCATTCCTCGCGCATCGCACGCGCCATCGCTGGTTGATAACCCTGGCGCCAGGCATCGGCCACCCCACGCCAGTCGACGCTCAGGCCCTTCGCCGCCGACAGCGCCTCGCCCTCGCGAACGATCGTGCCGCGCCAGTCCACGACCGTGCCGAACACGTCGAACACCAGCGCGCGGATCGAACCCGGATCGAACTCGGTCATCCTGCGCTCCTTCGGGCCAACGCCCGTCCAGGACCACGCGGCGGCCGGCTCACCGGCTTAGGCCAGCGCCCGACCGATGAGAATCTTCTGCACATCGCTCGTGCCCTCGTAGATCTGGCAGACCCGGACGTCGCGGTAGATGCGCTCGACCGGAAAGTCGCCGACATAGCCATATCCGCCGAACACCTGGATCGCCGCACTGCAGACACGCTCGGCCATCTCGCTGGCGAACAGCTTGGCCATCGCCGCTTCCTTCAGGCACGGGACGCCGACGTCCTTGAGGCTCGCGGCGTGGTGGATCAGCTGGCGCGCCGCCTCGATCTGCGTCGCCATGTCGGCCAGTCGGAACTGCAAGGCCTGGTGCTCGAAGATCGGCTTGCCGAAGGCCTCGCGCTGCTTCGAATAGACGAGCGCCGCCTCGAAAGCGGCGCGTGCCATGCCGACGCTTTGCGACGCGATGCCGATGCGCCCGCCCTCCAGTCCCGACAGCGCGATCTTCAGGCCCTGACCTTCTTCACCGAGCAGGTTGGCCACCGGCACCCGGCAGTTCTCGAACAGGATCTGCGCGGTGTCGCTCGCGTGCTGGCCCATCTTGTCTTCGATGCGGGCAACGGTGTAGCCGGGCGTCGTGGTCGGCACGATGAACGCGCTGATGCCTCTCTTTCCCGCGGCTTTGTCGGTCACCGCCATCACGATCGCGACGTCGCCGTTCTTGCCGCTGGTGATGAATTGCTTGACGCCGTTCAGCACGTAGTGGTCGCCATCTCTGCGCGCAGTCGTCTTCAGCCCGTCGGCCTGCGAGCCGACGTGCGGCTCGGTGAGGCAGAACGCACCGAGCATCTCGCCGCGCGCGAGCGGCTTGAGCCACTGCGCCTTCTGCACGTCGTTCGCCCACGCCATCAGGATCGAGCAGACCGGGCAGTTGTTGACGCTGACGACGGTCGAGGTGGCGCCGTCGCCGGCTGCGATCTCCTCGAGGATCACCGCGAGCGCGAGGTAGTCGAGCCCCGCGCCATCCCACTCGGTCGGCACGGCAACGCCGTAGCAGCCGAGTTCGGCGAGCCCGCGCAATTCGGCCTTCGGAAAGTGATGATTCTTGTCCCACGCCGCCGCCTGCGGCGCGATGTGGTCTTGCACATAGGCCCGCACGGCGTCCTGCACGGCCCGGTGGTCTTCGCTCAGTTGCATGGGGTCCTCGCTCCAGGCCTGTTCACCAGTCGATCGGCGTACCGTCGTGGTCCAGGAAGCGGCCATTGTCGGCCGGGGTCAGCCCGGCGATCAGGCGCCGCAGGTCGGCGACGCTCTGTTCAGGCGACAGATCCGCCGCGTCGGTACCCATGTCCGTGCGCACCCAGCCCGGATGCACGCTGACGCAAGTGCAGCGGCCGGCGAACACGTTCGACACGTCCTTCAGGACCGAATTGACTGCAGTCTTCGAAGCACGGTACAGCCAGCCCTGGTGGCCGGTCCGCGGCCCGATCGCGCCCATGCGCGACGACAGCACCGCGAGCTTCGCGCCGGGCGCGAGCAGGTCGGCCAGCGCCGGCAGCACCCGCATCGGGCCGAGCACATTGGTGGCCATCACCTGTGCAAACTCGGCATCGGTCGGGGCCTCCAGCCCCGTCGTGCGCGGGCCGTAGACGCCTGCCACGTGAACGATCACGTCGAACGCCTGGCCGTCGAGCTGCCAGGCCAGGCGCGAAGCGCTTTCGGCACTCGTGATGTCGAGCGCGAGCGGCGTCGCGCCGAGTTCGCGCAGCGCGGCGAGCGCGTTCTCGTCGCGCGCGGTGCCCGTCACGGCCCAGCCGTCGGCCCGGTACTGGCGAACGAATTCGCGACCGATGCCGCGCGAGGCACCGATGATCAAAGCCCGCATCGCGTGAAACTCCTCAGGCCTTCGCCTCGGTGACGATGATGGTGCCGCGGGCGACGATCGCCGGCGGTTGATGTGTGGTGCCGGCGCTGCCGTCGAGGTGGGCCAGCCAGCCCTTCAGCCTCCCGCTCCACTGCACGGTCGAGACCTGCCAGCCCAGCGTCACTTCGCGCTCCGCGAAGATCGGGCTCTTGAACGCGAAGTTCATGTTCAGGGTCAGCATCTCGCGCCGGACGCCGTCGTCGCGGCGCGAGAAATGGGTGGCGAGCATGCCCATCAGGATGGCGGCCGTCTGCTCGCCGCTCGCGATGATCTCGCCGAAACGCGCCCGCTGCGCCACGACCGCATCGTGGTGCAGCGGATTCTGGTCGTTGCTGAGCCGCGCGAACGCCGCGATGTCGTCGCGCGAATAACGCAGCGTGCGGCTGAGCTTCTCGCCGACGCGGATCAGGCGGTCACCGACTTCCAAGATCGCTCAGACGAGTTCGACCGCCAGCGCGGTCGCTTCACCGCCGCCGATGCACAGCGCCGCGACGCCCTTCTTCAAGCCGCGCTTGCGCAGCGCACCGAGCAAGGTGACGACGATGCGCGCACCGCTGGCGCCGATCGGGTGGCCCAGCGCAACGGCGCCGCCGTTGACGTTGACGATCTCGTGCGGCAGCTTGAACTCGCTCATCGCGGCGAGCGTGACGGCGGCGAAGGCCTCGTTCACTTCCCACAGGTCGACGTCTTTCGCGGCCCAGCCGGTCTTCTTCAGCACCTTGTCGATCGCGCCGACCGGCGCGGTCGTGAACCAGTTCGGCGCCTGCGCGTGCACCGCGTGGGCCTGGATGCGTGCGATCGGCTTGACGCCCAGCTTGCTCGCGGTGCTGGCGCGCATCAGCACGAGCGCGGCGGCGCCGTCGGAGATGCTCGACGAGGTGGCGGCGGTGATCGTGCCGTCCTTCTTGAACGCCGGCTTCAGGCCCGGGATCTTGTCGAGCTTGGCCTTGAAGGGCTGCTCGTCGAACTTGATCACGGTGTCGCCGGCCTTGCCGGGCAGCGTGACGGGCGCCATCTCCCAGTCGAAGCTGCCGTCTTCGTTCGCACGCTTGCTGCGCTCGGTCGAAGCGATCGCGAACTTGTCCTGCTGCTCGCGGCTGAAGTTGTACTTCGCGACGCACTCTTCGGCGAACACGCCCATCGCCTTGCCGGCGCCGTTCGGCAGTTTTTCGTAGGCGTCTTCGAGGCCGTCGAGCGCCATGTGGTCGTACAGCGAGCTCAGACCGTACTTCACGCCCTTGCGCATGAAGGTCAGGTGCGGCGCGTTGGTCATGCTTTCCATGCCTCCGGCGACGATCACGTCGGCCGTCTCGCTGGCCAGCATGTCGTGGCCGAACATCATCGCGCGCATGCCCGAGCCGCACATCTTCGACAGCGTGACCGCGCCGACCGATTGCGGCAGCCCGGCGCCGAGCGCCGCCTGACGGGCCGGCGCCTGGCCCTGGCCGGCCATCAGGCAGTTGCCGAGCAGCACTTCGTTGACCGCGTCGCCGGGAACGCCGGCGCGTTCGATCGCCGCCTTGATCGCGATTGAACCAAGTTGATGCGCCGACAGCGCGCTGAAGTCACCCAGCAAGCCGCCGATCGGCGTGCGGGCGGCGGAAACGATGACGATGGGGTCGTTGGCGTTGCTCATGGAATGCTCCTTGCAAGATCAGGGTCGCGCAGGTGCGCAAAGCGCTTGTGCGCATCGTACGGAAAAACATCATGCACGTATCCGGCAAGGATGCGCTCCTTGTGGCCTTGCCAGAAGTCAGCGTCGAGCAGGTCGGCGTGATGCCTCATGAAGACCGAGCGGACGCGCGGGTTGCCGAGCAGGAACGGCCCGAAGGTTTCGGGAAACACGTCCTTCGGGCCGACCCGGTACCAGATCTCGCCCGACATCTCCTCTTCCTCGTTGTGAGGCTCCGGCACCCGGCGGAAGTTGCAGTCGCTCAGGTACTCGATCTCGTCGTAGTCGTAGAACACGACCTTGCCGTGGCGCGTGACGCCGAAGTTCTTCCACAGCATGTCGCCCGGGAAGATGTTCGCGCGCACCAGGTCCTTGATCGCGTTGCCGTACTCGACCACCGCGCTCTCGATCTGTCCGAGCGAGGCCTCCTGCAGGTAGATGTTCAGCGGGATCATGCGCCGCTCGATGTACAGGTGATTGATCACCAGCGTGTCGCCGTCTTCCTCGATCAGGCTCGCGCAGAACTCCTTGAGCTCGGCGACCAGCTCGTCGTCGAAGCGCGCACGCGGGAACGCGACGTTGCTGTACTCCAGGGTGTCGGCCATGCGGCCGACCCGGTCGTGCTGCTTCACCAGCAGGTACTTGCTCTTGATCAGCTCGCGTGTCGTTTCCTTCTGCGCCGGGTAGTAGTCCTTGATGACCTTGAACACGTACGGAAAGCTCGGCAGGTCGAACACCAGCATCACCATGCCCTTGATGCCGGGGGCGATGCGGAAGTTGTCGCTCGAATGGCGCAGGTGGTAGAGGAAGTCGCGATAGAACGCGTTCTTGCCCTGCTTCGCCAGGCCGAGCGCGTTGTACAGCTCGGAGCGCGGCTTGCGCGGCATCAGCGAGCGCAGAAATTGCACGTAGGCCGACGGGATCTCCATCGTCACCATGAAGTAGGCGCGCGCAAAGCTGAACAGCAGCAGCAGGTCGTCCTCGCCGAACAGCACGGCGTCGATCACCAGCTTGCCGTTCTCGCCGTGCAGGATCGGCAGCGCGAACGGCGTCTCCGAGAAGCCGTTGATGACCTTGCCGACCAGGTAGGCGCCCTTGTTCCGGTAGAACAGCGAGCTCAGCACCTGGACCTGGAAGTTCGCCCGCATCCGGAAGTCGCCGAGGTGCTCGTCGACGGCCGCGAGCACGCAGTCGACGTCGCGGTCCAGGTCGTCGAACTCGCGCTGCAGCTGGAAGTTGGTGACGATGCGCTGGAACGTCTCGCGCATCGTCGCCTTGGTCGGGTAGTAGGCGCGGTAGGTCGGCTGCGAGGCGGGTTCGTCGTTCTCGATGTACTCGGTCGCGACGGCCGGCCGGACGAAGATGAAGTCGTTGTTGAAGTAGCGCCTGTGCAGGATCTTCGTCGTCACCGAATTGAAGAAGGTCTCGGCGAGCTCGGGCTGGTGATGGTCGATCAGCAGGCCGATGTAGTGCAGCTTGACCTGCTGCCACACGTCCTTCGGCAGCTCGGCGGCCTCGAATTCGGTCTGCAGGCGCTCGGCGGCTTCGTCGACCCGCTTGTCGTAGAACTCGATGCGCTCGCGCTGCGCACGCTGCTGGCCGTGCCAATCGGCCTCCTCGAAACGGCGCTTCGCGTCGGCGCTCGCCTCGCGGAACAGCCGGTAGTGGCGGTTGAAGCCGTCGAGCATCGCGCGGGCGATGTCGAACGCGCGCAGATCGGTCAGCGCGGTCGGGAACGCGGTCGCCATCGTTCGTGTTCGTGCGAGGGGTTCGGCTACTGGGCAGCGTAACGCGACTGCACGGCGGCGATCGCGCGGTCGAAGGTCTCGGCCATCTCGGCGGCCGACGCAACGGTCATCTTCAGGTCGTGCAGCAGCCCGTTGCCGAGGCCGTAGAACCAGCCGTGCACCACGAGTTCCTGGCCGCGCGCCCAGGCGTCCTGCACGACGGTGGTCTGGCAAGCGTTCAGCGCCTGCTCGACCACGTTCAGTTCACACAGCGCATCGACGCGCCGCGCCTCGGGCACGGTCTCGAGCCAGGCACGGTGGCGATTGCGAACATCCTGCACATGGCGGGTCCAGTTGTCGGCCAGGCCGATACGCAGGTCCTCGAGCGCCGCACGCACCCCGCCGCAACCGGAATGCCCGACGATGATGATGTGCTTGACCTTCAGCAGGTCGGTCGCGAATTGCATCACCGACAGGCAGTTCAGGTCGGAGTGCACCACGACGTTCGCGACGTTGCGGTGCACGAACAGCTCGCCGGGCAGCAGGTCGACCAGCTCGTTGGCCGGCACGCGGCTGTCGGCGCAGCCGATCCAGAGATATTGCGGCGCCTGCTGCGCCAGCAGCCCGGTGAAGAAGCCGGGGCTGCGGGCTTCGGTCTTGGCGGCCCAGAGCCGGTTGCTGTCGAGCAGTTCCTGGAGTTGGGTGGTCATGTTTGCTGCGCCGCGTCAATCTGGCGGAGTGTACGCACCAACGCGGGCACCGGTACCTGCACCGGCACCGGCAGCACGCCGGCCCTCACATCGTCTCCGCAAACAACTCCCGGCCGATCAGCATGCGCCGCACTTCGCTCGTGCCGGCGCCGATCTCGTACAGCTTTGCGTCGCGCCACAGCCGGCCGAGCGGGTACTCGTTGATGTAGCCGTTGCCGCCGAAGACCTGGATACCCTCGCCGGCCATCCAGGTGGCCTTCTCGGCGCACCACAGGATCACGCTCGCGCAGTCCTTGCGGACCTGACGCACATGCTCGCTGCCGAGCAAGTCGAGGTTCTTGCCGATCGTGTAGCAGAACGCCCGCCCAGCCTGCAGCACGGTGTACATGTCGGCGAGCTTGCCCTGGATCAGCTGGAACTCGCCGATCGACTGGCCGAACTGCTTGCGGTCATGCACGTAGGGCACGACGTTGTCCATCACCGCCTGCATGATGCCGATCGGGCCCGCCGCAAGCACCGCGCGCTCGTAGTCGAGCCCGCTCATCAGCACCTTCGCGCCGCCGTTCAGCGCGCCGAGCACGTTGGCGGCCGGCACCTCGACGTTGTTGAAGACGAGCTCACCGGTGTGGCTGCCGCGCATGCCGAGCTTGTCGAGCTTCTGCGCGATCGAGAAGCCGGGCATGCCCTTCTCGATCAGGAACGCGGTGACGCCGCGCGCACCGAGTTCAGGCTCGGTCTTCGCGTAGACAACCAGCGTGTCGGCATCCGGCCCGTTCGTGATCCACATCTTGCTGCCGTTGAGCACGTAGACCCCGCCGCGCTCCTCGGCCTTGAGCTTCATGCCGATCACGTCGGAGCCGGCGCCGGCTTCGCTCATCGCGAGTGCGCCGACGTGCTCGCCGCTGATCAGCCTGGGCAGGTACTTCTTCTTCTGCGCATCGTTTCCGTTGCGCTTGATCTGGTTCACGCACAGGTTGCTGTGCGCGCCGTACGAGAGCCCGACCGACGCGCTCGCGCGGCTGATCTCCTCCATCGCGATCATGTGCGCGAGGTAGCCCATTCCGGCGCCGCCGTACTCCTCGGACACCGTCACGCCGAGCACGCCGAGTTCGCCCATCTTGCGCCACAGGTCCATCGGGAAGCGGTCGCTCCGGTCGATCTCGGCGGCGCGCGGCGCGATCTCGGCCTGGGCGAAGTCGCGCACGGCATCGCGCAGCGCGTCGATGTCGTCGCCGAGTTGGAAGTTCAGGCCGGGCAGGTTGTTCATCTCATGTCTCCAGGAAATCAGTGTTTCAGCGCCTCGCGGCCCCGCACCGTCATCACGGTGGCGCTCATCGTCGCGACCAGCTTCTCGGCGCTGCCGTCGGCCTCGAACTGGAGCGCGCGACCGTCGACGACGCTGATCGTGCGCCCCGGCTTGACGACCACGCCCTCGAAGCGAAAGCGCGGGCCGCGGGCCGGCGCCAGCAGGTTGATCTTGAACTCGATGGTGAGCACGGCGGCGTCGGCGGGCATCAGTGAAAACGCCGCATAGCCGCAGGCCGAATCGAGCGCAGCAGCCAGCATGCCGGCGTGGATGAAGCCGTGCTGCTGGGTCAGGCTGTCGCGGTGCGCCATTGCGATCGTGACGCGGCCCGGGGTCACCGACTCCAGCGTTGCTCCGAGGGTTTGCATGGCGTTCTGGCGCGAGAACGAATCGCGGGTGCGTTGTTCGTAGGTGGCATCGTCTGCTTGCATGTCTGGCTCCCACCAGTTGACGTTTACGTTAACGTCAACTTGCCAATGATATCTCGTGGTTTCTGGTTGGTTGTTGCCTCTTGGCGAGAGCCCGCCGGATTTCGCCCGGCCGGCGACCTACTTTCATTTGCTGGCACAAATGAAAGTAGGCAAAGCAAAGTGCCCGAACGCCAGCGATTCGAGCCCAAAGCTTCGGCAAAAGGGTGTGGCTGTTGGGTCAGGGGTGCTGACCCGTCGCGTCGAGGCGCTCTCGTTTCCCACAAGTCTTCTGGGTCGGACGAGCGAATGATGGAATCGAACACATCGCCATCAACCGAACCTTCTTGCCATGCAATTCAGTCGGATCGCTGGCGTTCAGGCACTTTGCTTTGGTTACTTTCATTTGTGCCAGCAAATGAAAGTGACCCGCCAGGCCGGGCGGGACCGGCGGGCTGCCGCCCAAGGCACTACCGCTTCGACGAAGCAGAAGAAGACGATTCGGCAAGCAACCTCCGAGCCTCCCGCTCATGCGATCGAACCTCATCCAGCGTGACATGCAGATCAGCCATCTGCTGCTCCAACTGCGCCCTGTGCTCGCCCAGCACGACCAGGAACTTCTTCAGTTGCGCCTGCGTATCCCGCGGCGACTCGTACATGTCCACCAGGTCCTTGACCTCGGCAAGCGTCAACCCCAGCCGCTTGCCACGCAGCGTCAGCTTCAGCCGAGTCCGGTCGCGCGCCGCGTAGACCCGGTTGCGCCCGCTGCGCTGCGGCGTCAGCAACCCGCAGTCTTCGTAGAAGCGAATCGCGCGAGTGGTCAGGTCGAACTCGCGCGCGAGTTCGCCGATCGTGAAGGTGGGGCTGGTCGATGCGGTGGACGACATGTTGGCGACAGCGGCGTCAGCAAGAGCGACTTACACTGGACTGATTGACGTTTACGTAAAGTGTAAAGCCATGAACGCCCTCGAAATGCAGTTGCAGTATCCGTTCGGCGACACCTTGCCGAGCGTCGGCACGACGCTCGAGGTCGCGCCGGGCGTTCGCTGGTTGCGCATGGCGCTGCCGTTCCAGCTCGACCACATCAACCTGTGGCTGCTGCGCGACCGGATCGACGGCCAGGACGGCTGGAGCATCGTCGACTGCGGGATCACGAACGACGCGACCCGCGCGGCCTGGGAGCAGGTGTTCGCAAACGAGCTGCAAGGCCTGCCGGTGCTGCGCGTGATCGTCACGCACATGCACCCTGATCACATCGGCCTCGCGCACTGGCTCACCGAGCGCTGGAACGTGCGCCTGTGGATCAGCGCGACCGACTACAACGCCGCGCGCCTGGCGAGCAGCGCCACCACCGGCTTCGGTGGGCCGGCCGCCGCGAGCTTCATGGGCAGCCACGGCCTGGTCGACCCGATCGCGCAGGAAAAGATCAAGGCGCGCACCAACTACTTCGCCAGCATGGTGCCGCAGGTGCCGACGCAGTTCCGCCGCCTGCTCGCCGACGACGTGCTGCAGATCGGCGGGCACGACTGGCACTGCCACGCCGGCTACGGTCATGCGCCCGAGCACATGTCGCTGCACTGCCCCGACCTCGGCGTGCTGATCAGCGGCGACATGGTGCTGCCGCGCATCTCGACGAACGTCAGCGTGATCGACCTCGAGCCCGAGGCGAATCCGCTCGTGCTGTACCTCGACTCGATCAAGCGCATGAAGGCGCTGCCGGCCGACACGCTGGTTCTCCCGTCGCACGGGCGGCCGTTCAAGGGGCTGCACACGCGCGTCGATCAGCTCGTCGCACACCACGACGAACGCTTCGGCGACGTGCTGGCCGCCTGCGCACGCGAGCCCCAGCACGCGGCGGGCTTGCTGAGCGTCCTGTTCAAGCGTCCGCTCGACCTGCACCAGACGACCTTCGCGATGGGCGAGTCGATCGCGCATCTGCATGCGCTGTGGTTCGGCGGGCAGCTGCGCCGCCGGCTCGACGCCGACGGCATCTACCGGTTCGCGCCGGCCTGAACAGCCCGTGCCCTGGGTAGCGTGGCCGCCGCGTGTTCGCCGCGGTAACGAGACGTTCGCGCAGTCGCCTTTGTTAGCATCCGACGAACTCGCAGCACCGACCGCTGCACGACCCATCGGAGCGCCATGAACCACCGCCAGACCCCGCTTGCCCCCATCGCGCTGTTGCTCGCGGCGCTCGCCACGCCGGCGATGTCGGCCAGCTCCACGTCATCGGCTGCGTCGGACAGCGCGTCGTCCACGGCGAGCAGCGGGTCGGACTCGCTCAAGAAGTCGAGCGACAGCTCGTCGAAGACGACCACGGCCGCCGCGGGCGACTACGAAGTGATGGCCGTGACTGCGGCGGCGGAGCGGCCCGGCACCCTGCGGATGACACTGCAGGCCGTGGCAGACCGCAGCGCGCAGGGCGAGTACTTCCTCTACCTTCCCCAGCAGACCGTGGACCGGAGCGAACTCGCTGCCGGCCAGATCGTGACGGCCCGCGCACGTCCCTACGGCCTGGAGTTCGCCAAGGGCAATACGGGCCAGGCCTTCTTCCTCGTGCTGAACGACGACGCGAGCGCCGACCTGCCGTCGCATGCCGTGTCGCTTTGAGCGTCGGGCCCGCGCGCTGCTGCTGTGCGCGCTGGGCGGCGTGGCGTGCGGCGCGAGTCACGCGAGCGCGCTGCAGTTCTGCGACCACCAGGCAACGCTGAGCGCCGCCCAGAAGGACACGCTGTTCCGCTTCGGCGCGATCATCAAGACGGAGCTCGAGAACTCCGGTGCGCGGCTGGCGCTCGTCGCCCGCTCCGGTCTGGACCTGAGCCGCTTCGGCATGCGCTACTCGCACGCCGGCTTCAGCCTGAAGGCGAGCCCGAACACGCCGTGGTCGGTGCGCCAGCTCTACTACGCGTGCGACGAGGGACGGCCCCGGATCTTCGATCAGGGCTTGTCCGGCTTTCTGCTCGGCACCGACGATCCGTCGATCGGCTATGTCTCCGTCGTCCTGATGCCGGCGGCCGAAGCGGCCGAGATCGAGCAGGCCGCGCTCGACAACGCGCGCGCGCTGCAATTGCTCAACACAACCTACAGCGCGAATGCCTATGCCTGGGGCTTGCGATACCAGAACTGCAACCAGTGGGTCGTCGAAATGCTCGCCACCGCGTGGGGCCGAATCGACGACGCCGGTGAGCCGCGTGCGCAGGCGCAGCGCTGGCTCGCGCTGCACGACTACGTGCCCAGCCGGGTCGAGGTCGGCAATCGGGCGCTGACCTGGGCCGCAGCCTTCGTTCCGTGGCTGCACAGCGACGACCACCCGAGCGACGACCTCGCGCAGATGATCTATCGCGTGAGCATGCCGGCCGCCATCGAAGGCTTCGTGCGCAGCACGGTGCCCGGAGCGAGCCGCATCGAGTTCTGCCACACCGAGCGGCACGTCGTGGTGCACCGTGGTTGGGATCCGATCGCCGAGGGTTGCGCACCCGGCGCGCAGGACACGGTGATCACCCTCGCCGACTGATCGACTTCAGTCGAACACCGGCACCACGCCGTCCTTCAGGCTGCTGCGGACCTGCTCGTAGTCGGGCAGCACCGAACGCACGACGTCCCAGAAGCGCGGGCTGTGGTCCATGTGGCGCAGATGCGCGAGCTCGTGCGCGACGACGTAGTCGATGCTGGCCATCGCGAAGTGGATCAGCCGCCAGTTCAGGCGGATCGACCCATCGGCGCTCGCGCTGCCCCAGCGCGTCTGCGCCGACGACAGCGACAGCCGTGTGCAGGTCACGCGAAGTTGCGCCGCGTAGTGCCGGATTCTTTCTTCGAACACGCGCCGCGCCTGGCGCTGCAGCCAGCTCTGCACGGCATCGCGAATCTGCTCGGGCGCCGCGTGCTGCGGCAGCCCGACGTGCAGGGTCAGGCGCGGCACGCCTGGCAGCGCGTCGGCGTCGGTGTTCAGCACCGCGCCCGCTGGTGTGACGCCAGCGCGCGAGTCGAGCACGACGATCACGGTTTCGCCGAGAAACGGAATCGCGGTGCCGTCGCGCCAGTCGACTTTCGCCTCCGCGAGGCGCTGGCTGCGCTCCTGCTGTTCGCGCAGCTTGCGCAGGATCCAGGTGCCCTTCTCGCGCAGCCCCGCTTCGATCTCGCCGATGCCGACCCACTTCGGCGCGTTCACGCTCAAGCCCTCGGGGCCGATGATGAAGCCGATCGTGCGGCGCCGCACGCGCTTGAGCGCGTAGCCGACTGTGTGCTCCTGCAGCAGGATCTGGCGATCGGCTTGCGGGTGGCGGAACACGGCGGGCGCGAGGACGCTTGCGATCGACACGGCGGGGGCAGCAGGAACGGGTTCGGGAATCGGGGGAGGTATCGGCGGTGCTGCGAACGGCGGCGGTTCGGCCGCGATGTCGACCGAGTCGTCGAACAACCCGAGTTGTCGGGTGTCGAGCGAAACGGTGCGCGGCTTCATCGTCGAATCAGGCCGCGCCGGCTGGTGAATAGGCCTGCGGATCGAGCCGATGCATCTCGGCCTCGATCCAGGTCTCGACCTCGCGCATCAGTTCGTCGGGCTCGCGCCCGACCGCGGGAATCGGCTTGCCGACCGACACGTCGATCACGCCCGGCGTCAGCACGAAGCTCTTGCGCGGCCAGCAGCGGGCCGACGTCACCGCGATCGGCACGACCGGCGTGCCGGTCGTCACCGCGAGCCGCGTACCCCCGCTCTTGTAGACGCCGCGGCCGCCGCGCGGCCCGCGTGTGCCTTCGGGGAACATGATGACCCAGTTGCCCTGTGCCATGAAGCGCTTGCCCTGCTCGGCGACGCGGCTCCACGCCTCGGTGCGCTTGCTGCGGTCGATGTGGACCATGTCGAGCCGCGCCATCGCCCAGCCGAAGAACGGGATGTAGAGCAGCTCGCGCTTGAACACGTAGCACAGCGGATGCGGCATCAGCGTGGGCATCAGGAAAGTCTCGAGCGTCGACTGGTGCTTGACCAACAGGACCGCGCCGGCGCGCTTGTCCTGCGGCAGGTTCTCCATGCCAGTGACGCGCGTGCGGATGCCCAGGATCAGCCGCGCACCGCCG
>Ga0105240_10009084_pt1 | contig 14110 bp, 11 predicted proteins | sample KBSC54metaG_FD_80426 | JGI IMG/M metagenome (GOLD analysis project Ga0105240, IMG submission 80426) | Corn rhizosphere microbial communities from Kellogg Biological Station, Michigan, USA - KBS C5-4 metaG | ecosystem: Host-associated > Plants > Roots > Rhizosphere > Soil | place: Michigan, USA... | reverse complement strand
TACGATCCGGACACCGCCGGGCAGGTTGCGACCGAGCGCTCGCTCACAATTTTGCTGGAGCAAGGCGCCGAAGTCCGCGTGCTGGCCTTGCCGGGAGGCAAGGATCCGGACAGTTTTATACGCGCGGAGGGCGCTGCGGCTTATATCAAACTGATCAATGAAGCTCCGCCGTACGTCGACTATCTGATTTCGCGCGCGCGCAAAATGGATATGTCCACCGGCGAGGGAAAGCTGCGCGCCGTGAATTTTTTGATGCCCTACGTGCAGCGTATTCCCGATCGCATTTTGCGTTCCGAGTGGGCCACGCGGATCGCCCAGCAGCTGCATCTGGAGGAGCCGGTGCTGCGCGAATCGATGCGCAAGGCCGCCAACGAGCGGCGCAGTTCGGTGCAAGCGCGTCCAGAACTGGTGGGCCGCGCCGGAAAGCCCGCCGAACGCCGCCTGGTGCAGATGCTGATCGAAGCCGACGATTTTCGCGCGCAGCTTGCGCAGGCGATTCGCGAAGAGGACTTGCATCGCGGCCTGGAAACGGAGCGAATTCTGTCAGTTCTGGTGGCCGCGTGCGACTCGGGCGAACGCCCCGACGCCGCCGCGCTGGCTGCTTCTCTGGAAGATCGCGACCGCCGTCTGCTGTTCGAAATCGCGTTCGAAGCCGGGGTTGCGCCCACCTGGGAAGAGGCCGACAGCTGCCTGATGGTGTTGCGACGTAGACGCGCGGAGGAAGAGCTAGCCGCGGTGCAGCGCGAAATTGAAGTCCACGCAGCAAAGGCCGGATCGGGCGGCGAAGTACGCCGTTTGCTGGAACGCAAACAAGAGCTGCGGCGGCGGCTGAACACTCCCGTTTGAAACCGTTCCGCCTGGATTCTCCGATTTGCAATTGTTCCGCCTGAATTCTCGGTTGCAAATGCAAAACCGCACAGACTGAAATCTATGCTACTAACTACCGCCCGCGCGTTCGGGCTCCAGGTAGCATAGATTCAGTCTGTGCGCTCAACAAAAGGGCCACCCGGGCCAATGCGCGAAGCTTAATGGGCACACAGCGAGTCGATACTGTGATTCCGATATAATGAGATAACGTCTGATGATTCCAGTCAGGGATGTGCGCTAAAGTATCCGTCTTCCGCGTGTGGAGGTTTGCAAAAATGCTTGCAATTCGAATGAGGCTCCGTTTTTTCGCCCTATTACTGGCGAGCGCAGCATTCGCGTCCGGCGCGCAGGCCCAGCAAACGCAATTTTCCAAGCAATTGGATCTACCCAATCCCTATCGCCTGGTGGAGGGTTGGCCGGCGCTGCCCCAGAGCATGAATGGTGGCAAATGGGGAGAGGTCATCAAAGCGGACATCGACCCTCACGGCAACATTTGGGTATTTCATCGCTGTTTCAATACCGTGCCGCCGGGCTTTGCCACCTGCGTGGGGCGCACGGACCCGCCGATTTTGGAATTCGACCCGGCCGGAAAACTTCTATTCAGCTTTGGCAGCGGAATGTTTGCGTTTCCCCACGCGTTTACCATCGACGCGGAGGGCAACATCTGGGCCAGCGACGCGAATGCCGACGCGGTCGTGTTGGGAATGTCGGCAAAAGATTCAGACGGCGTGGTGCGCGGGCAGCAGGTTTTTAAATTCAGTCCAACCGGCAAACTACTGCTGACGCTGGGAAAACAGGGCGTGGCCGGGAATGGGCCGGATACATTTGATCAGCCCACGGGCATTGCCATTGCGCCCAATGGCGATATCTTTGTGACCGACGGGCACGGGAAAAACGATCGCGTGGTGAAATTTTCGAAGGATGGCCACTTTGTCAAGTCGTGGGGGCATCACGGATCCGCACCTGGCGAGTTCGACCAGCCGCACGACGTCTCGATCGGCGGCTCGCAGGCTCGCGTGTTTGTGGCCGACCGGAACAATGACCGGATACAAGTCTTCGATCAGGATGGAAATTTCATCGCGGCCTGGAAGCAATTTGGGCGGCCCAGCGCGGTGTATGTTGGAAAAGACGATACCTTGTATGTCAGCGATTCGCAGACGAATTCGAAGGTGAATCCCACCATGACTCGCGGCTTGACCATCGGGAGCGCCAAAGACGGCTCGCTGCGCGCGTTCATACCCGATCCTAATCTGGATAAAGTGGACGTGAATCGCACGTCCGGAGCGGCAGGAATCGTGGCCGACGAGCAAGGCACGATTTACGCGGCGGACGTAGGCTCGCACAACTTCCGCAAATACGTAAAGATAAAGTAGCAGGCAGCTTGAACTCCGCTTGAATACTCGCTTTGTTACTCGCTGTCTCACTCGCTTTGTCACTCGCAATGGGCACGGCAGATGTCTCCTGCTGCCTGAGTTAGCAAAGTCATTAACCGGCGAACAATAAACCAGTTGACGCGTTTACCTGCCGCCGTATAAGTTGGTGCGGTTTCGGGTGTAACGAACCACAGGCGACGCGCATCAAAAGCTTTGTACGGTGTCGCCCGGTAGCGACTCCACTCCAGGTGGACAGCAATGAGTACCAGGCACGGATTTACCTCACCGGTAGAACTTCATTTTCAATGGACGCTTTCGCGGAATTTTGTTCCAAGTTTCCGTAGAGCTGTCTGCAAAGTTCACCGGCAAGCGATCTCAAGTGTGCGGCAGGTTCCGCCGGGTCCGGGCGGGAATGCTCGCGCGTAACTTGGGGAGGATCTCTTGGCCCTAGCCATCGAAGAAAAATACGATCAGGTACGCCAGCTCATCGCGATGGGCAAAGAGCGCGGCTACCTGCTCTATGACGAAGTAAACGATATCCTGCCGGCGGAAGTCCACTCCTCTGATGAAATCGACGATCTGCTCTCCACGTTTGAGCGCTACGGAATAGACATCTATGAGGATTTGGCGGCAGCCAAGGCTGCGCGCGCCAGCGCCGACCCGGTGGTTGCAGACGCCCCCGAGGTGGTGTCCAAAGACGAACTGCCCGTCGCCGAGGAATTCACCGAATTAGACCTCACGCCGGGAGCACTGGAAAAAACCAACGACCCGGTGCGAATGTATTTGCGCGAAATGGGCACCGTTGCGCTGCTCACGCGCGAGGGCGAAGTGGCCATCGCCAAACGCATCGAGCGCGGCCAATTGCTGGTTCTGAAGACCATCACGCGTTCTCCCATTATCCTGAAGGAACTGCTGAACATTGCCGAGGACCTGCGCAGGGGGACGCGCTCCATCAAGGAAATTGTCCAGTTTGACGACGAAGAACTCACCGAAGAAAAAATCGAAGATAAGACCAGGAAAACCCTGAAAGTCCTGGACAGGATTTCCAAGCTCTATACGGAAAGCTTGCAGGAAGCCGCGAAACTGGAGAATCTGCCGAAATCCAAAAACCGCGCCCACCTGCGTTTGAAGTATTCCCTGTCGCGAAAACGCATTGAGATGTCGCAGCTGGCGCGTTCACTGGAATTTCATCTGCTTGAGAAAAAACGCCTGATCGAAAAAATACGCAATACGGTCGAGCGGCTGCAATCGCTGGAGCGCGAGACAGGCAAGCTGGAACGCCGCGCCGACGCTTCCAAGGGCGATAATGCCGCCGAAGCACGCAAGGAGCTTCGCTTCCGGCGCACCGAACTGCGCGAAATCGAAGTGTCCAGCGAGACCGGGCTTACCGACCTCAAACGCATGCTGCAGGTGATCCTCCGGGGCGAAGCCGAAGCGGAGCAAGCCAAGAAGGAATTGATCGAAGCCAACTTGCGCCTGGTGGTCTCCATCGCCAAGAAATATACCAACCGCGGCCTGCAATTCCTAGATCTGATCCAGGAAGGCAACATTGGCTTGATGAAAGCCGTGGACAAGTTCGAGTGGCGCCGCGGCTATAAATTTTCAACCTACGCGACCTGGTGGATTCGCCAGGCTATTACTCGAGCCATTGCCGACCAGGCCCGCACCATCCGCATCCCGGTGCACATGATCGAAACCATCAACAAACTGATCCGCACCGGCCGCCAACTTGTGCAGGAGTTTGGCCGCGAGGCAACCGCGGAGGAAATCGCCAAGCGCATGGAAATCGCGGTATCGAAGGTACGCAAGATTCAAAAGATCGCGCAGGAACCAATTTCACTGGAAACGCCAGTCGGCGAAGAGGAAGATTCGCATTTGGGCGACTTCATCGAGGATAAAGCGGTGGTATCGCCCTCCGACGCGGTGATCAACCTCAACCTGAAGGATCAAACTTCTTCCGTTTTAAAGACACTGACGCCCCGAGAAGAAAAAGTCATCAAAATGCGTTTTGGTCTGGACGACGGTTCCGAACACACGCTGGAAGAAGTCGGCCAATCGTTTGCCGTGACTCGCGAACGCATTCGCCAGATCGAAGCCAAAGCCCTGCGTAAGCTGCGCCATCCCTCAAGGTCGCGTAAATTGCGGGCATTTCTGGAGGGCGCATCGCGGGATTATTTATGAATCAAGTTGGGCGAGAAACTTTCACGTAAGAATTTCTCCCAGCAGTTCAGTGTGCGGCACTGCGGGCTTTTTCCGCGTTCCAGGCAGCCACGATCTGATCCAATCCTTCGCGATAGGTGGGGTAGCGCGGCTCCCACCCGAAATCCCGGCGAATCCGGGCATTCGTGGTACGGGTCGAGCGCGTGAAGTAAGCGATTGCATAGTCGCCCGCGAGCCACTTTGCCAGCCAGGCGGGAACGCGACGCGGGGGTTTTGCGTCCAGTCGTGCCGCCAGCGTTTCCAGGAAAACGCGCACGGTCACGGGTTCATTGTCGACCACATGCCACACGCCGTTGCGAGGTTGTTCGGCGACGGTAACAAAAGCGCTGGCCGCATCGTCGGTGTGAATCATGGCCCACATGGCATCTCCGCTGCCGATAATGGGCATCGAGCCCTTCTTCAACCCCTCCGCCAACATCCGCATGTGAGCGGAATCGCTGTCATAGAACGCGCCGCAACGCAGCACCGCAGTCACGAATCCTTCGCTGGAAGCCGCCTCGCGCGCGATCGCTTCGGCGTCGATCGCCGATTGCATCACGGGATCCGGCACCGTGGGGGATTCCTCGTCGAAAGCCGATTGGTCCTCGGGACGCGCTACCCAAACAACGCTTTGCTGCAAATAGATTTTCGCGCCGATTTTTCCAGCCGCTTCGGTAAGGCACCGCGTGCCTTTGCGCCGGATGTGATCGTTCATGGACCAGTCGGAGGGAGCTGTCTTTTGCTTTACGGGAATGGCGGTGGCCGCGTGGATTACCGCGTCACAGCCGTCCGCTGCGCGGGCCAGTGAGTCGGAATCGAAAAGGTCGGCCTGCCGCGGATCGCCGCCAGCCCCGCGCACTGCGGCCTCCGCTTTGGAGCTGCGAACCTGCCCGACGACCGAGTGGCCCTTTGCCTTGAATTGGCGAATCAGTCTGCGGCCCAGCACTCCCGATGCCCCTGCGATGAAAACCTTCATCGAAGTACTCCTGCAAATCCGTTATGTCGCCGCGGGAGTTGGGGTTCCCCGCGAATTGACGGACAGGGCTCGCGCGCGGAAGGCCGCCAATACGCCGCCGCCATACACTGCTCCGAGCAATAGAAAGGCGGCTGAAAGAGTGACATTCTGCGCAAACCATCCCAACGCAAAACTTATGATCAACTGCAACACCGTGGCAATAACCGAAAATGCCGATTGCGTTCGCCCCATCAGTCGAGGGGGAACTGCCGTCATTATGGCAGATTGCGTCAGTACCCCGCCCAAAGCGCGGCAAGCGCCGAAGAGCGCGTTCATGGCCACTGCGGTCACCAGCAATCGCGCGAACGGAAACAGCATGTGGCCCACGGCTAACGTGGCCAATGCCAAGATCAATACCCCGTGGGGGTGTCTTTTGGCTGCCGTACCCGCCGCTAAGCCGCCCACAATCGCGCCAAACGCCCACCCCATTTCGATATAGCCGTAACCTTGCGGCCCCGTGGAGAGCAGATCCTTCGCAAGAGCCACCACCAAAACATTGGCGCTGATAACGCCCGCCATCATGCAAGCGTAAGTGATTCCCAAAGCCAGTACGCGCGGCTGCTGGCGCAGGTAATTCAGGCCTTCCGCGATATCGGCGAAAACCGAAGCGGTTGAAAATCCGTCTTCTTCGGTGAACAGCAGGGAGGGCTCGGACATTTCCGGAGGAGCTTCGATGGTCGGCGACGCAGAAACCAAACGCATATTACCGGCTGCGTGTGGACTTCGGTACCCGTGGCGCAACATCAGCAGGCAGATGGCTGAAATCAGATACGTGGTGCCGTCGATTCCCAGAATCCCGCCCAGACCGGCCCGCTCATAAATAAACCCGACAAGGGCGCCTGCGGCTGCCATGCCGCCCTGCACGGCTATGAGTACCGTCGCATTTGCGGTGACTAACTTTTCACGCGGCACAAGTTCCTGAACCAGGGCGTTGGTGGTCGACCAATAAATCGCGAAGCCGATGCCGAGCAAAAGCACCATGAAGTAAAGTTCCCACAGCTGCAAATGCCGGGAGAAAGCCAAAGCCGCGGTGCCCAGAACGATGAGGGAGCGCACCGTATCCAAGATAATTGCCAGATACCGGCGATCCACACGGTCAATCAGAACACCGCCAAACGGCGGCACCACCAAGCCGGGCAGCGTCACCAGAATTACCACCAAGCTTACCTTCACTGTAGAATGCGTAACGCCCAGCACGTACCAGGTGACGCCGGCGAAATTCATCCCGGTTCCGAATAACGACACCAACATGGCGACAAAGAAGAAAGGGAAACCGGGAACGCGGAAAAGCGCGTTCCAATTCGCAGGAGGTGGAGTATCCGAGGACATCGAAAATTTGAGAACCGACTCCGCTATCTGCAACCAGTGTAATGGTACGGTACGACGGGTTCAATGCCGAAAGGCGCAGCCGAGGATAAGTCGTTATATCTTCTTGGATTATAAGTTTACGGATTTGCGAAGGGAAATTACACTTAGCTTGCGATTTCCCGGCTTTTGTGTAAATTTCCCGTTCGCGAAGGGCTTGCCCGCGTGCTGGTCACTATCCCTGGCCCGGCAAAATCACTTCGTATAATGACGCGCACAGTGCCACCTGTTTCTTCGGTTGCTGCGCATCGTAGAAGACAGGGGTGTCCATGCCAGTAAAAACTCGACGCTGGCTATCCACGGTCATGCGCGAGAATTTTTCGCCGGTGGGTGTGGAAAATTCGTAGCGTATGCCATGGCCATTGCGCGCCGTCCACTGCTTGGTCACGCGGGCCATGGCCATCGCTCCTTCGCCAAGCAAATGACGCTGTTGCAAAATGGCACGCTGCATTGCAAAAGTAATTCCGGCCAGCAGAATTACAGGAAGCACATAACCAATCAGGTTGGCGGGTCCAAGGTTCCGGCGCGCCGCGGGTGGTTGCAGCACCGCGACTGTGACCAGAACACCGGCAAACAAAACCAGGGCGACCGCTAAAATAGTGATGTTCATTTTGCCCGAACGGCTCAGGCGAATCGGCCGAGGCGGAGGCAACTCCGCGAGGATTCTATAGGACTCGGTAAGATCATCCCGCGCGGATGCCGTGGAACCCGTTGCCTCCTGCGGCGTCGTCCCAGTGGCACCGATACGAACCTTCCCGGTCACCACCAACCTGACAAGAATAGCCGGAACGATCGCAAGAACGCCAAGAACTGCCAGCACCGGCAATTCCGCATGACCTATAAAAATCCAGACGATCAGCGGAGCATCAAACAGAATTACCAGTGCGGGCAGCAACTTCAGCAGGAGGCGGCTCTGCTTCTCCGCCTCGTTGCGATTCCAGCCGCAGTACGGGCAATACTTTTTTCCCATAGCGCCGGCCACGGGCATCTGACACTTGGGACATTCTTCGGACGGCATCGACCTACTATATTGCGGTTGGCCAAAAGCGTCGCCCGTTTTTTTTTACATCGCGCTAAAAATTTCCCTTGGCCGGATCGTATGGATGATTCAAGTACGCATGCGATTGCGCTTCGCTCTTCAGCGGAACCACCTTATCGGGATCGACGCGCACCATTACGTAAGTGAGGTGATCGTCGATTTTGGTGAACCAGTGACCGGTCCCGGCGGGGATGATAATCATGTCGCCTGCCTTGAGTTGGTGGGTCACGGGATTTTTAATCGACGCCGCGCCAAAACCAGGCCCGTTTTGTTCTTTCACTGTTTTGACATCGGCTGGACGCGGTTTTGGATCGACCAGATCTGGACCAGTCAGCAACGTGGCGGAGCCCTCGATGATGTAATAGATTTCGCTGATCTGTTCGTGCTCGGCAACGGTTTCTCCACTGCTCGAGGTAAGAGTCTTACCCGTGCGATAGATACTCCCGATTCCCACTTGCACCTTTCCTACGTCCACGGTACGAACTTGCTGGTCGATCAGATTGCTTTCAACGCCGCGCTGGTGATAGGCATCCAGCTCGCTCTTGGGAATGTACGTTGCGGGACAATGGTTGCACGTTGGCTTGGGCTCCTGGGCCAGCAGCGGAAGCGCCAGCGAAACCACGCCAAACGCAACCACATTCAAAATAATTTTGTGTATCTGCATACAATTTCCTCCCTTGGGAAATGGTCCGATTTTTTCTTGCCGGCGAATCTTTGGAACATTATCATTAGTCGGGCTTCGGGCATAACTTTCCGCGCTGGCCTATGCCCATCGAACCGCGCGCCTGCCAGCATTTCCTCAGGCTACTCCCCGATTCTGTTCGCGAACAGCTAGAAGTAACCAAGTTATCTTTTATCTCGCAAAATAGTCCTTGTGGGTGCGCCTTCATCCGAATAGTCCTTGTAGGTCGCGGCTTTACAGGCCGCGGAGAAAGTCTTTTGCAAACCCAAAGCTACCATTTCCGATGATACGAAATGATTACCCAAGATTTATCCCGCGTCCCAAAGCAACTGTGCGCGTTTTGTTTTTCGCACATTTGACGCAATTGACTTTTCCGCAACCTGTTCAGCCGCGACATTCAAAGCGCCGAAAACATCGGGCTTCAGCCCGTGGCACGCAACTCGCGACCGGGCGCCGCCATTTGATGAGATGGCTTGACGGTTTTCACTCATGTTATCTGCACGCGAACCGGCGCTGCACTGAGATCTGTTCGTGCTCCCAAAATCCGGCTTATGATGTGGGTGTGGCCTCCCTGATTGAACTGCGCAATCTCTCCATCGAGCTGCCGACCCCCTTCGGATGGATTCGTCCGGTGGATGATGTTTCCTTTACCTTGCAATCCGGTGAATCGCTGGGACTGGTCGGCGAATCGGGCAGCGGCAAATCCATGCTGGCGCTGGCGATCATGGGCTTGCTGCCGCCTGGAGCACGGGTTCGCGGCGAGATTTGGTTTGCCGGAGCAAACACTGCGAGCGCCTCTCACATGAACTTGCTCGCGCTTTCCGAACGCGAACGCGTTGCTATTCGCGGACGCGATATTGCCATGATTTTTCAGGAACCCATGACCGCGCTCAATCCCGTAATGCGCGTGGGCACGCAGATTGCCGAGGGGATTCGCGCGCATCACGCTGACTTCGGCCAGGACGAAATCGAGGATCGCGTCATGGCAGCGCTGGAACGCGCAGCCGTATCCGAACCGGCCATGCGCGCGCGACAATATCCCCACCAGCTTTCCGGAGGATTGCGACAGCGCGTGATGATCGCGATGGCGCTGGCGGGAGGACCCGAAAATGAGGGAGGCAGCTCCCCTCGACGCGCCGGCCACAGCGCACCGCGATTGCTGATCGCGGACGAGCCCACCACCGCGCTCGATGTCACCGTGCAAAAACAAATTCTCGATCTGCTGGCACAACTGCGGCGCGATCTCGGCCTGTCATTGTTGTTCATCACGCACGATCTTGGCGTGGTTGCGCAAGTGGCGGACCGCGTCGCGGTCACCTACGCAGGCCGCATCGTTGAGGAGGGTCCGGCCGGCAAGGTGCTGGAAGCCCCACGACACCCATACACCGCGGGACTACTTCGCGCGTCCCCGCAACTGGTGCGCCGGAAACTTGAGCCGATTCCTGGAAGCGTGCCGCCGCTCACGGCGTTGCCTCCCGGTTGCGCGTTTGAGCCGCGCTGCGCGCTGCGGCTTCCCGAATGTTCCGCCGCGATGCCGGACCTGCGGGCCGCCGGACCACAACACCGGGCGCGCTGCGTTCTGGTTGAAGAAAAAGTAGAGGAGCTACAGCGATGACTTCTTCTGGGAAACACTCCGACACGATTCGCGAGCAATTCACGGCTACCGCCGATGTGTTCGCGGAAAACGTTCGCACTTTGCGAGCCAAACAAGCGGAGCGGTTGGCCGAATGCGTTACCCAGGGATTTTCTGGCACATCCGATGCTCTGGCCATCGACGTTGCCTGCGGCCCCGGCACATTCACACGCCCCCTCGCCCGGCGCGTGCGGCGAGCCATAGGCGTCGATTTAACTCCCGCCATGATTGAAAAAGCACGCGCCGAAGCGAAACGGGAAAACATCGACAACATAGAATTTATCTGCTCGGATGTTGGCGCGTTGCCATTCCCGGACGGCGCAGCGGGAATTGTGTCCTGCGGGTACGCCGTGCATCACATGCTTGAGCCGGCACGGGCGCTGGCGGAAATGGTGCGCGCGTTGCGTCCCGGCGGCCGAGTAGTTATCAATGACATTGTAGTGGAGGAAGGTTGCGACGCGATTTTGCAGAATAACATCGAACGTCTTCGCGACCCTTCCCACACCACCACGCTAAGCCTCGCAGAGTTCCGCAAACTGTTTCATGATGCCGGCTTGCGAATCATCACGGAAGAGGTTCTCGATTTCTGGCACGACTTCGACACCTGGATGCAAAATGCGGGAAGCGTTCCCGGAGATAAACTCTATGTGCGAGTACGCGGCATGATGGAGCAATCGCTGGCGCATGACACGTCCGGGTTTCGTCCGCGCCAGAGCGAAAGGCCCGGCGAACTCGACTTTATGCACAAAGTGCTGTTGATCGTTGGAGAAAAGCAGTGATGAGCGGAATACCCAATTTCCGATGCCAGCGCGCGGGTGGAAATCGCTGATGCCCGTGCCGCTACTGGAGGCTCGCAATTTGCGCAAGACGTTCGCCGCTCCGGCCGACAAATTCGCGTCGGGGGCACGCACGCGTGTTGCCGCAGTCGATGACGTCAGCCTGGAGCTTGCGCCGGGTGAAACTCTGGCAATCGTCGGCGAATCTGGAAGCGGAAAAACCACGCTGGCTCGCATGCTGCTTCGACTCATTGAGCCGGACTCGGGCGAATTGCTGATCGAGGGCCGCGATTTTCTTGCCGCACGCGGTTCTGAACTGCGCGCCCTGCGTCGTGAAATGCAAATGGTATTTCAAGACCCGTTTGGCTCGCTTAATCCCCGGATGCGCGTGGGAACCATCATTGGCGAGCCATTGGAAATTCACCCATCGCAACTGACGCGAGCCGAGCGTGCCGAGCGGGTCGCCGAAGTTTTGCGCGCCGTGGGACTCAATCAGGATGCACTCGCGCGCTACCCGCATGAATTCTCGGGTGGTCAGCGGCAGCGCATCGGCATTGCGCGCGCCCTGGTGTTGCGTCCGCGACTAGTGATTGCGGATGAGCCGGTTTCGGCGCTGGATGTTTCCGTCGGAGCGCAGATCCTGGAATTGCTGCAGAACTTGCAACGCGATTTCGCTCTCACGTATCTGATTATTTCGCACAGCTTGCCGGTAGTCGCTCAACTGGCCACGCGAATCTCGGTAATGCAGGGGGGAGGAATTGTGGAAACAGGCACGGCGGAGCAGGTTCTAAACGCGCCCGCGCATCCCTACACGCAATCATTAATTGCGGCGATTCCGGAGCTACCTTCGGTGATGAAATAGTCCTCGCGGTGTAACTTAGGTGGCGTAACCCAGGCGGCGCAACTTTACTTGATTCTCGGAGTCGCAGGCACCATTCGTCCTTTCTCCAACGTGAATGCGCTGCCGCGCCACTCGATGCGGTTCATGCCAAAACTTGCCAGCCAGACAAAGAACGAAAGAAGATCACGGATCGGAAGCACCCAAAGCCAGGGTCGTAAAACCGGGTCGCGCAGTCCCCAGATGCCAACTGTCCAGCCCATCGCAAATCGAATGACTAAATACGCAGCAATATAGGCGATCGCCAGAGCTGTCGTCGGCGCGAAGTAAGCCGCGGCGATCGCCCACGGCAGTCCATGCGTAAAGAGCATTCCGAAATGCCCGCCGGGACGGATGTTACGTATTCCGATGGCCCAGCGCAGTTCGTGCCGTAAATAGGCGCCCAGGGTTTGCGCTGGGAACGCCATCTCCACCGGTTCGGGGAGCAACTCGATGCGATAACCGCAGTCGGCAATGCGCCGGCCCAATTCATAATCGTCGGAATGCAGGTCCACCATGGCCTCAAAGCCGCCGATTTCCGCAAGTCGCTGTTTCGTAGTGGCCATGGTCGAGCCCATCATGAATTTCAGCCCCTCAAGCTCCCGCGCCACCAGCGCCGCGCCGCAAAACGCCGCCGAGGAGCCAACGCAATCCATCGCCGCGACAAATCCGAGATTTTGATGGCCGCGATACAGCGCTGTGACGCCACCGACTCCGGGATCGCGAAACAGCTTTGACACACTGTGCAGATAGCCGGGCCCGACGCACACGTCGCTATCTGTAATCACCAGCAAATCGTGGCGAGCTTCGGCGGCCAGCCGACACAGATTGGAAACCTTACTATTGGGACCCAGTCGTTCGTTCACAACCAGCAGCCGCACGGGCAGCGTCGGAAAATCCGTCATCAGTTTTTCTATGACCGGCACCACCGGGTCGGCGGCATCGGCAACCGCGAAAAGAATCTCAAATTCGGGATATTGCTGGCGGCAAAAACTGGCAAAGTTTTCATACGCGTCCGGATCGAGACCTCGCACAGGTTTCAGAACGCTGATGCGAACGGTGGGCTCCGATGCGGGGTGCATCGCTGTGTGCGAAGCGCGATGCGCCACACGAAAAAATCTCCATGCGGAATAAATGGCAATCAGGTAATAAATCAGAGGACCGAGCGCCAACGCGAGTACCGACCACGGCAAAAACTCAAACGCGGAGGGCCAATGGATGGAGGCGGGGAGATCGTCGAACCAAGCCATGCCGACTCCGCAGCAAATCAGCAGGATTCCGGCCCAACGGGTGCCGTTGAGCTGCTCGCCCAGAAAAATCTTTGCGCCGAACGCCCCCGCTACATACGCGAGGGACGTTGCGGGAATCACAAAACTCACCGGAAACCAGGACAGCATCGCCAGAAACGAGAAAAAAGAAGCGGTCATCAGCAATACGCCAAACCAAAGCCAGCCGACACGCAGCGCGCGCAGCACGAACGCACCAATGGCACGGGGATGAAAATCGTGCACCTCGCCGAGCAGCTTCATCGCATGGGTCAGGCAGATTTCTCCTCCCGTGCCGGTGACCACTACGAAGATGAGGATGATTGCGGTGCGCATCTCAGCTCGACTTTTCCATCACCGTGGTGCGATGGGGGGTGCGGTTGATCAGCAGGACACCGAGAAATATCAGGATAATTCCAATCCAGCGCGAGGCCGAAACGTGCTCATGCAGGAATAGGTACCCGAGAAGCGGCACCAGGCCATATGCCACCGCGGAAAACGGCATGACGAAACTGTAGTCCGCCCAGGAAAGCACGAGCATGTGGCAAACCATAAACAGCAGCATCAGCGCGATGCCGAGCCATATGGTGCCGCTGGTCAGAACACGCACCGCGCCCGCGGAAATCGCCGAAAAATGGGAAATGTCCAGGTCGCCGGCGTCCTTCATGCCTTTGCTCAAAATCGTGTTTCCGACGGAGCCAAACAGGACCAAAAGAAATAACAGGATGTAAGTTTTGGTGTGAAGAACTTTGGAAGAGGTCATTTCAGAACACGGAATGTGCCGGGTCTTTCGCGCCTCGCGGCTCCCAGAAAAGTTGCCTCGCCTCTGAAGTAAAACTTTTCAGCCAAGTGCATCGTCCGGCATAGCCGCGGCCCGGTCTGTCTGACGAGAATTCTATCCCCGCGGGTCTTGTCCCCGCCACCCCGGCGGTGGGGCACGATTGCATCGACCTAGTCACCGGAGCTGGGCCCCGATGCCGCCGCCGCTTGGGCCATTTCGCGCGCGGTAGCTTTCCGTT